>Ga0070665_100001036_pt1 | contig 34831 bp, 26 predicted proteins | sample KBSS13metaG_FD_65862 | JGI IMG/M metagenome (GOLD analysis project Ga0070665, IMG submission 65862) | Switchgrass rhizosphere microbial communities from Kellogg Biological Station, Michigan, USA - KBS S1-3 metaG | ecosystem: Host-associated > Plants > Roots > Rhizosphere > Soil ... | reverse complement strand
CGAAGCGATCGCGACTTCCTGTGCCGCGTCATCGAAGAGGTGATCGACGCGGGCTGCACGACGATTAACCTGCCGGACACCGTCGGCTATGCGACCCCTGACGAACTTCGCGAGTTCTTCACGGAAATCATGACGCGGGTCCCGAATTCCGGCCGCGCCATCTTCAGCACGCACTGCCACAACGATCTCGGCCTCGCGGTAGCCAACAGCCTTGCGGCGGTCCAGGGGGGCGTGCGGCAGGTCGAGTGCTCGATCAACGGGATCGGCGAGCGGGCGGGGAACGCGTCGCTCGAGGAATTCGTCATGGCGCTGCGCGTGCGCGCGGATCGGCTGCCGTACGACACGGCGATTCAATCCCAGGCGCTGTTCGAAACGAGCCAGCTGCTGTCGACGCTCACGAGCGAACCGGTCCAGGCCAACAAGGCGATCGTCGGCCGCAACGCCTTCGCGCACGAGGCCGGCATCCACCAGGACGGCATGCTGAAGGATGCGCGCACATACGAGATCATGAAGCCGGAAGACGTCGGGCAGTCCGTCTCGTCACGGCTGGTCCTCGGCCGTCATTCGGGCCGCCACGCGGTCCAGACGAGATGCGAGATGCTCGGCTTCACGCTGTCGCACGCCGAGGTCGCCGAGGTGTATCGCGCCGTCATCTCGCTCGGCGAGCATCGAAAGGCGATCGGCGACGGCGATCTCCGCCGCATCGTCGATCGCGTGCGCACGCCAGCGGCCGCCGCCGCCACGTCGACCACCGCGCAGGTGGAGACGGTCGGCTACGGCCACGGGGTGTAGCAAGGAGATTTCAGATTTCAGAAGTCAGATTTCAGATTGTTGTCGACGTCCGCAATCTGAAATCTGCAATCTGAAATCTCATAGAATATCTGTGTGATCCCGCTTCGCGACGTGATCCCGTCGCGCACGACCCCGTACATCACCATCACGATCATCACCCTCAACGCCCTCGCGTGGCTGTTCGAGTTGTCGCTCCCGCACGACACGCTGAACGAGTTTCTCACCGTGTACGGCGTGGTGCCGGCGTACTTCGCCGCGCCCACGCTGATCACGTCGATGTTCCTGCACGGCAGCTGGTCTCACGTGCTTGGGAACATGTGGTACCTCTGGATTTTCGGCGACAACGTCGAGGATCGCGTCGGGCACGGGCGCTTCATCGTGTTCTATCTGCTGTGCGGTGTCGCGGCGGCGCTCGGACAGGTTGCGGTCGATCCTGCGTCCACGCTGCCGACGATCGGCGCCAGCGGTGCGATCGCCGGCGTGATGGGCGCGTACTTCGTGCTGTATCCGCACTCGCGCGTCCTCACGCTCATCCCGTGGATCTTCCTGCAGATCGTCGAGCTGCCGGCCATCGTGCTCCTCGGGTTCTGGTTCGTGATGCAGCTGTTCAGCGCCGGCACCATTGCGATGACGACGAGCTCGCACGGCGGCGGCGTCGCCTTTGCCGCTCACGTCGTCGGCTTCGTCGTGGGAATGGGCGCAGTGTTCCTGTTCCGGAAACGCGATCGCGATCCCTGGGAACAGGCGAACTACTACTAACCAGGATCACGACTCGCAAAAAACCGCAAAGCGCGCTGAGAATGACTCAGGACTTGGCGCGGATCTGGGCTGAGATGCGCGCGATTTCGACCAGGAGCTTTTCGAGATCGGCATCGTACTGATCGGGCGGCGTCGATTCCTTGCGCGCTTTCAGTTCTTCCAGCTGCATTTCGAGGTCGGCGCGGCGGCGCATCAGCCCTGCGAGCGCAGTGTCCGACGGCAGGGCAAGCACGGCGTCCGGCTGCACGTACGTCACGCGGGCGAGCGCACCGTCGGTACCCGGATTCTGCGCTTCCCGCCCGATCCCCGCGCCCGTGTCGTCCAGCAGCGGCCGCTCCGTCGGCAGCTGACCCTTCTGCTCGAACCACTGGCGCACGCCGGCGCTGGCATAGGTGAACGCCTCCCACACCGAGACCCGGTTGTTGCGATCGAGATCGGCCGCATCGTCGTTGAACGCCTTGATGAAGAACTCGGGGAACACCGTTTCGAACTGCTGGGCGGCGGCATCCGTGGCGGTGAGGACCACCCGTCCTTTCCCGGCCAGCTTGCGGAGGAAGGGGAAGCTGGCGCCCGTGGTGTTCACGAACACGAGGCGTCCCGGCAGCGGACGCAGCAGATCGTTCCACTCGGTCGCGCTCAGGTCCGGGCCGACGAGGTTGAACTTGGCTTCGTCGCCGTCGAGCGAAGTGCCGTGGCCGATGAGCAGCACGAGCAGCTGATCGTCCTTCGTCATCCGCTTCCGGAGATCGGCGAAGGCCGCGCGCACGTTCTCCCGCGTCGCCTTCTGCACGCCGTCCTCCGGCGTCTCCCCGAGGACGATGAGGCGCTGCGGGTCGTAGTGAAACTTTCCACGCAGCGTGTCGACGAAGCTGGCGCGCCATTTCGCGTACTTCTGCGCGTACGCCTCGCCGCCAGACGCTCCCGTGATGACCAGCGCGTAGCGATCGCCCGCACCCGCCTGGGACACGACGCTGAAAACCAGGAGAATCGCCACAGTGATGGGGGCGCACCGCCGCCCGAATTCTGAATTCCGAATGCTGAATTCTGAATTCATCTGAGCCCCCACCGCCGCCGCAGGATCCACTCGACCGACAACAGCACGATCACGAGGCCGAAGGCCCACGGCTCGTGCCACAGATCGCGGCGTTCGGGCGCGGCGTTCTGCGGCACCGATGCCTGCAGCCAGGCCGGCACTTTCGACGCGTCGGCCGCGCGGACGTATCGTCCGCCGGATGTTCGCGCCACGCGCCGAAGGAATCCCTCGTTCAGCCGCGGATCCGCGAATTCGCGATCGGCGCCGCCGACATACATCCAGCGATCCGCAGTGCCGAGCACCGTCGCTCCGCGCTTCGCCTCCGCGTGGACTCGGTAGAGCCCAGCCTGTTCCGGGCCGAGCACCGCCGTGTAGGTTCCGCCCGACGGATCCGCGTGGCGCATCTTAATCGGCTGCGTGGCGCCGCCGGGCATCGTGAGCGAGGCATCGATCGAGGCGTCGGGAACCGGCGCATACGAGGCGTCCCTCGCGTCGACGTCCACACTGATGGCGTCACCAGGCTCCGGCGCGTCTGGCACGCGAATCGACACCGGATCGGGCGCGGACGATGAGAGCCACCGCGCCGACTGGCGCCAGAAGAACTCGAACGAGCGATCCGTCGACGGCACCATCATCTTCCAGCGCCACGACGCTTCGCCAGCAAACACCATCGAGCGCCCCTGCCCGTAGCGCTGCACGGCGACGACGGGAAACACGCCGCCGTCGGGCGACGCGGTCAGCGCCAGAATCGTCGCACCAGGCCGCGCGGCGCCGAGCGGCGCGCTGGCCGCGAGCGCCGGCAGCGCGGACCACATCTTCCGTGTCTCTTCCGGCGTGCCGCCGATGCGCATGATCGGGTGCGCCTCGCCCTCGGGCGTCAGCGCCACGCGATTGTGCGGCGGCAGGTCTTCGACGTTCAGCGAGGCGCGCACGAGCCCGCCCCGCCGATCGTTGATCTCCACCGGCATCACTTCCTCGAGCGGCGTACCGGACAGCCCGCGCTGCGCGAACGATCGGCCGCCCAGGATGAGCAGCCCGCCTCCGCGCTCGGCCACGAAATCGGCCGCCGACTTCAGCTGCGCGCGCGAAAAGAATTCGCCTTCGACGTTCGCGATCACCACCGCGTCGTACGCGAACAGCTGTTCACGCGTCGCGGGAAAACCGAGTGTCAAAGACGAGGATCGGCCGCCGCCCGCCTGGACGAAGAACGTGTCCTGGCCATCCGCGTTCTTGCCCTTCCGCGTCACGGTGTCGATCTCGAGCCCGCCGTCGCCGGACAGCGCACGCGCCATGAAGCTGTGCTCGAATCCCGGCGCGCCTTCCACGAGCAGCAGGCGCCGCTTGCGGCCCGCCGGGCTCACCAGCAGGCTGCGGCTGTTGTTCTCGCCGACCGCTTCGGCCTCGTCGCGCGGAATCTCCGCGGTGTAGACGGTGGCGTTCAACGGATCGGGCGACACGGTGAACACCTGATCGATGGGCGAGCCGTCGGCGGTTGGCGTCACATGCCGAGTCTCCAGGAGCTGACCGTTCGCCAGCACTCGCAAGGAAAACGGCGCGCGGCCGAAGCCGGTGCTGACGGCGGTCACGTGGAGGTCCACCGACGCATGATCGAGCCGCGGATCTCCCGCCGTGATGCCGAGCACTTCCCGGTCGCGCGGGCCGTCCGGCGATCCGACGCCGATGGCGAACACCGGCGGACCGCTCGATCCGGCCGCCGCGGCGTCCGCCTGGCCGGCGCCCGTATCCGCCCCATCGGAAATCAGGACGATGCCGGCCACGCGCTGTCCGCGATAGCGCTCGCGCACCGACGCGAGCGCGCCCGCGAGATCGGTCCGCCGCGCATCGGCCGAGAAGCCGTCGACTTTCGCGGGAGCGATGCCGTCACCTGCGCTGTAGATCTCGGTCTTGAAATGCGAGGCCAGCGGAACGCCGAGCACCGTTTTCAACAGCTCGTTGGCGCGTGCCACGCGGGTCTGACCGTCCGCGTCCGCCAGGCGCATGCTGCGCGACACGTCGACGATCACGGGGACGATCGCGTCGCGAGAGCCGCTCGGCGGCAACACGGCGATCGGACGGAACACGAACAACAGGAGCGCGGCGAGCGCGAGCACGCGCAGGCCGACGAGGAGGCCTCGCTGCGACGGCGTCAGCGGAGACAGAGGGCGCCGGTACTCGAAGTAGACGAACGCGCCGACGGCCGCCGACAGAATGACCGCCAGCCACCACGGCAGCGGGTAAGCAAAATGCATCTAGGGTTTCTTCTTGCTCGCAATCGCCTTGAAGTAGTCGTCGACCTGCTTCTGGTAGCCCGCGGGCGCCTTGTCGTCGGCGCCGGCCGCGAGTCGATCGTGAGCCTGCTTCGCCTGCAGCTTCTTCGACACCGACGCCTCGACGTTGTCGAGCAGCTGCGTCGCCTGCCGGCGCATTTCTTCCCATCTGGCGAAGTCCTGCTTGAAGGCTTCCGTGCCCGGCGCGGAGACGCCGATATTGGTCGGCGCCTCGAAACTGAATCCGCCTCCGCCGCCGCGCGCAAACGTCGGATCGTCGCGGCGCATCTGTTCGGCCAGTTCCTTTGTCTCCTGCAGCTGGCGCTGGTACTGCTCGCGGAGCTTCTCGAGCTCGGTGCCGCTGGCACCGCCGCCGGCCTGACCCTGGCCTGCTCTGCCGGAGTCGCCCGACGACTTCTGCGTGCCGCCCTCGCCCTGCCCTTGTGCCTGCCCAGCACGTCCCGACTCGCCGGATCTTCCTGACTGACTCGCGCGTCCGCTCCCCGCCTGCGCCAGCTGACCGAGCGCGCGGCTCGTTTCGTTGAGACGATCGCGAAGCTCCTGGGCGCGCGCACGCTGTTCCGACAGCTTCTGCGATTCGGCGTCCTGCGATCCGGTGGCGGACGCCAGCCTGTCGGCAGCTTTTTCCAGGGCCTTGGCCAGTTCCTGCTGCGAAGCGGCCTGCGCGCGCGGATCGTCCGTTGATCTGGGCGCAGTATTGCCTCGTCCTTTGGGATCATCAGTCGCTGCGCGCATCGCATCGGCGGACTGATGCATCCGCTCGGACAACTTCTGGCGTTCCAGTTCCTTCGCCACCTCGCTCGCCGCAGCCTGCGTCTGCGCTCCGCTCTGCGGGCTCTGAGCACCTTGCGAACCCCGAGAACCCTGGGAACCTTGAGAACCCTGAGCACCTTGCGAACCTTGAGAACCCTGCTGCCTGAGCCCCTCGCCCAGCCTCGCGGCTCGATCGGCCAACCGATCCTGCTCGCCGGCCAGCTTGCGGACGGCGTCCTTGCCGGCCTCGCCTTGCGGCGTCTTGGACAACTCGGACGCGATCTGCCGCTCGGCGTCGGCCAGCTGACGGGCCTCGAGCTGCATCTCCCCAAGCGCGCGCCGCCGATCCTCGGGTCGGGCGGATTCGAGCTGCCGCTGCAAGTCGCGCAGCTTCTCGAGCGCGCGATTGCCTCGAGCGCTCGCCTGTCCCGGATCCTGGCGTCGAAGCTCGCTCGCGGCGTTACGCATCTCCTCGGATACGTCCCTCATCCGCTTGCTGTCGCCGCTCTGTCCGGACTGGCCGCTCTGTCCCGCCTCTCCTGCCTGTCCCGCCTGTCCGGCCCTTCCCGTCTGTCCCGACTGCCCTTGCTGCCCCTGCTGTCCTTGCTGGCTTTGTTGTCCTTTCTTCCCATCCTGCCCATCCCGCCGATCCTGCCCGTCCTGCCCCTCTTGCCCCTTGCTCGCCATCTTCTGGGCGAGCTCCTCGGCTTTCTGTCGAAGCTCGGATTGCTCGCGCGTCAACTTCTCGAGCTCGCGCTTCAGTTCCTCTTCGCTCATCTGCGCGCGCATGCGAGCGAGCTCCTGCTGTCGTTTGAGCAGCTCGTCCTGCCGCCTCGCAAGATCCTTGATGGCGTCGAGCGCGCTCTGGGCGCCTTCGCCCTTCTGCTCCGACGAGCTCGGGTTCGTCTCGTAGTTCGTTTGCTGGGCCTTCTGCAGTTCCTTGTCGAAGAGCGACGACACGTCGTAGTTGCTGCGATTCCCGCCGTTCCCGGCGCCCGACTGCTGCTTCTGGACTTCCCGGCGCTTTACGTCGGCCTGCGCCTTCAGGAGACTGTTCAGCGCTTCCATTTCCGGCGGCAGCGCTTCCGCCGTTTTCGATTCGTCGAGCGACGTCACGGCACGAGCCATGGCCATCGCCGCCGCCGTCATCTGATCCTCTTCCGGCAGCGTCTGACCGGCTTTCAGTTCCGGCGGCTGCGGCGGTTCCGGCGGCATCGGCGGAAGGATCGGGCCGCCGCGTCCTCGCTGCGGCTGCGCCCGCCGCCTCGGATCGCGCATCGCTCCTTCGCGGAACGAGCTCGAGGTCTGCTCGACGCGCGTCTTGAGCTCCGCCTCTGCGCGCGAGACCGCCTTGATGTCCTGCTCCGATTTCGCGCCCTTCGCCGCCCGGCCTCTCCGATCCAGCTTCCAGGTGGCGACGACGACTTCCTTCTGGGCCGCCACGAGATCGTCGATCCCGCTCTGATTGCCGCCCGGCATGTTGCTGCCCTGGCTCTGCGCGAGCGCGAACTCCTGCTCGTACGGCTTCACCTCGAGGAAGAAGATGTCGCTGCGCGCCTCGTTGGGGCGGGTGCCGCGCGTGAGATCGCGTGCGCGCACGTAATACGACACGAAGTCGCCCGGCTGCACGTCGAGGTCTTCGAGGAACAGCGTGTGACGCCCGGTGACGTTGGTGCCGGCGCGCGGGATGTTGAGCGGCACGACCTTTTCCGCACTGCCCTTCACCGAGTACACGAGGTCGAGGCGATCGACGCCATAGTCGTCCTCGGCCTGCGCCTCGATATCCACTTCCTCGAGCCGCGTCACCGAGCGATCCGTTGCCGGCTTGAGGACGCGGACGTCTGGCGGCCGATCCTCGAGCGTGCGGATGAAGTACTCCGTGTCCCCCGGACTGCCCATGCCTTCGCGATCGGCGAGCACCAGCCGATACGAGTCGTCCGCCGTAACTTTCAGCGATGCGGACAATTCAGTGGGTTTATCGACGGCGAGCGCGATCGGCTTGCCATCGCTGAGCGTCATTTGACCGGACGCGGCCGGCCGATCGGTGAAGATCTGCAGACGCACGTCCGTACCGGCCGGCGCGTAGATGTCGCCGCCGTCGGCCTCCGTCCGGGCCGGCAGCCGCAGGCCGTCCGGATAGGTGTAGTGCACGTCGATCCGCTTCACACGCGGCGGGACGGCTACCGCGATCTCGTACGTCGGCGACATCACCGCACCCGCGACGACGCGGTACTTGAAGGACGAGAAGACCGATGGCATCGCCAGCCGGAACGAACCGGCGCCGTCGCTCGTCATGTCGCTGACGCGCCAGCGATCGCCGTCCGCGATTTGCACCTGCGCGATCACCGGCGCGCGGTTGCCGGCCAACTGTGCCTGAATCGCCAGCGGCGAACCCGCCTTGATCCGCGCGTTCCCCGGCATAACGTTCAGACCGACGTGATTCGGAAACAGCGTCAGCGACGCGGCGTCAATCGCCTGGCGCGCCGGACCACGGGAGAGAAACAACACGACGCCGAGCGCGAGCATCGCCGCGGCCGTCTGGAATCCCGCGCGGCGCAGCGATTCGGGCGGAACGATGGTGTCGACGTCAACCTCCGACGCACGCCCTGCGGCGTCGGCGATCATCATGTCCGCGAGCGCGGGCCGTTGTTCCGCCCGCGCGACGTCGACGGCGGTCGCCAGGCGATCGCCAAGCGACGGAGATCGCTCTTCGATGTACCGGGCGATCTGCTTGTCTTCGGGAACGCGGCGCAGCGGCGCCAGGCACCAGGTGAGCGCGCCGGCCGCGCATGCGACCGCGGCCGCCGCCAGAGCCATCAGCGCGACAGGAGCGCCGCTGGTCCAGCGCGACACGATGAGCGCGACTCCAAGAATCGCCGCCGCAATGAGCGCCCCGCGCACGATCGCCTGCAGCGCCACGAGCGTCCGCCACCGCGCGCGAACGCGACCGATCAGCTGCCGGATTTCCTCGTATGCCTGCATTCCCAATTCCAACTTCTTAATTCCTAATTCCTAATTCTTAATTCCTAATTCTTAATTCTCAATTCCCCGTCCTTGCCGCCACGACGCCCTCGGCCGCAAGCATCACCGCCATGGCCACCAGCGCATATCGCCAGAGGTGCTGCTGGTCTTCCTGCTCCTGCGCTTCGCCGCGGGTCACCGCGGCGTTCAGGTCCTTGAGCCGGGTCACCGCCGACTGAAACTCGTCGGCCGACAACCGCGCCGGATCCGACTCGCGAGGATCGACGTTCAAGGCGATGGTACGTGAAACGCCGGCATTTGCACCGGCTGTCTGGGTGACGATTCCCGGAACCCGGCGCACTCCGGCCGGCGCATCGGCGATCAGGTAGTCGACCGTGTGGACGCGCGCGCTTGCGAGATACCGGACGATCTCGTGCAGGAACGGCACGAACGTCGCGTGGAGCGGGAAGTCGTTCCATCGGTTGTTCAGGTCCGACGCCAGGATCAGCCCGCGGCCTTCGCCGGCGGGACACTCGATGAACGCGGTGTCACCTGTCGTGAATCGCGCGAGCGTCTGGCAGCCGGTGCCGCCGATTCGTGCGGCATTCTGGAAGGTCACGAGGCCAAGGCTTGCCGGATTGCCCGCGAATGCCAGAAACACCGGATGCCGGACATCAGCCGGCGCCAGCGTCCGCGCGGCGGGCCTCGCTCCTTCAACCGCTGCGATCTTCAGTGTCGAGCCGGCGCCGAGCACATCGCCCACGACATCGCCGTCGACATCCGGTCCCGCGGCGATGAGAACGCCGCCGCCGTGCTGCGCGTACGCCGCGAGCGCCTCGCGACCGCGCCGCTCGAGGCCGCGCGTCGAGAGCAGGAACACCGCGGCGTGCGGCGTGAGGCGATCCTCGCTCCAACTCGCAAGATCGGCCCCGCCGGCCAGCGTGACCTGAAACGCGGTCTCTCGTGCCGTACCGGCGGCCAACGCATGCTGGACGTAGAACGCGTCGCGGCTTGCGTCGCCCGATCCGGTGACGACCAGCACCGACGGTTTCATCGTGCCGCCGATCACCGCATACCGCACGTTGTCTGCTGGAATCCCTTCGGCATCGTCGACACTCACCGCGGCGGATGCGCCGCGAGGCGCGCCGGCAAACGTCGCCTCGGCTGACTGGTTCGCGCCCAGCGAAACGGTCGCGTCGCCAGAGGGACGCCCATCGATGCGAAGGTGCACGCGGGCGTCACGCGCGCGCGGTGCCGCGTTGTGAACGGTGGCGACAATCCGATCGGCAAGCGGCCGGACGGCGGTGACCGCGAGATTGGGCGGCATCGCTCCCACGTCAGCGATTTGAATCGTCGTTCCCTCGGGTACCGCCGCGCGGTCGCCCGCATCCCAGCCGATCTCCTGCAGATCGGTGACGACGACGACCGTGCCGTGGCGGCCGGCCAGGTGCTGCGAAGCGGCCGACAGCGCCGCGCGGTATCGCGTGGAGCCGAAACCCGTCGAGGCCTGCTCGATCGCATCGTCGGCGAGCGTCCGGTCGGCGCCGGGCTTCGCCACGATTTCCGCTTCGTCGGCAAAAGTGATGACGCCGACGAGGTCGCCGGCGGGCGCCTTGTGGACGGCCTCCTTCGCCAGCTGCTTCGCGCGCTCGAATCGTCCGGGCGCGGACAGGCTGTACGACGTATCGAGCGCGACGACGGTGACGCCGGTCGTGCCGACGGCTGCGCCGCTGGCGAAGAACGGCCGCGCAAAGGCGACGGCGAGCAGCAGAAGCGCCGCCACGCGCAGCGCCAGCAGCACCAGCTCGCGCAGGCGCCGCTTGTCCGTTCGCTCGACGGGCGCTTCTTTGATGAGTTTCACCGCCGCGAACTTCACGCGCACTTCCGGCTCACGCTTCAGCAGGTGAAGCACGATCGGCACGGCCACCGCCGCGGCACCGGCCAGAAACAGCGGCGAGAGGAACGAGAGCACTAGAGCGACCTCGACCGGGTGGACAGATACGAGAGCAGCGCGATTTCCAGCGGCTGGCTCGTGTCGACGAGCTGGTAGTCGATGCCGCTGGCGCCGAGCTCGCGGCGATACCGTTCAATCAGCCCGCCGATCTCTTTCAGGTAATGCGCGCGAACGGCGCCGGGCACGGCCATGACCTCTTCGCTCGTCTCGAGATCCTCGAATCGGGTCGCGCGATCGAACGGAAACTCGATCTCGTCGTGATCGAGCACGTGAAACACGATGACGTCGATGCCGCGGAACTGAAAGTGCTTCAGCCCGCGGATGATCTCCGCAGGGTCGTCGAGCAGATCAGAGATGAGGACGACCATCCCGCGTTTGGTCAAAGTGTCTGCGAGCTGGTGCAGCGGCTTCGACACGTCGGTGCGATGCGCCGTCTTCAGCCGGTCCAGCGTCACCAGCAGGGCGAGCAGATGACCGGGCCGCGAGCTGGCCGGGAGCATCGTGACGATGTTCTCGTCGAAGGCCGTGAGGCCGACGGCGTCGCGCTGCCGGTTCATCAGATACCCGAGCGACGCGGCGAGGCACGCGCCGTATTCGAACTTCGACATCCCGTGATGCGAGCCGTAGCCCATGGATCCGCTGACGTCGAGCATCAAGTGGCAATCGAGGTTCGTCTCCTCCTCGAACTTCTTGATGTAGTACCGATCGCTGCGGGCGTAGACCTTCCAGTCGATCGTCGCGATGTCGTCCCCGGGGATGTACTGGCGGTACTCGGCGAACTCGACGCTGAATCCCTTGAACGGGCTGCGATGGAGGCCCGACAACAGCCCTTCGACGACGGTTCGTGCCTTCAGCTCGAGCGTGCCGAGGCGCGAGACGACCGCGGGGTCGAGAAACGGGCGATCGTGCGCGGACCAGGGCATCGGACTACATTCCGCTCTTGGGCGGCGGCACGGTCTCGATCAGCTTGTCGATGATCGCGTCGGAATTGATCCGTTCGGACTCCGCGTAGAAGTTCGTCATGATGCGGTGCCGGAGGATGGGCTTCGCGAGCGCCTGAATGTCCTTGATCGACACGTGATAGCGCCCGTGAATCAGCGCGCGCGCTTTCCCGCCGCGCACCAGCGCCTGCGATCCGCGAAGGCCGGCGCCCCACTTGACCCACTTGTCGATGAAGTCCGGCGTGCCCGATCCGCCCGGCCGCGACGCGGCCACCAGGCGCACCGTGTATCGCGCGATCTCCTCGGCGATGACGACCTGGCGCGCGAGCTCCTGGAACTGGAGGATGTCGGGACCGGTCAGCACACGCTGCGGCGCCGGACGGTCGACGCCCGTCGTCTGCGTCACCACCGTGACCTCGTCGTCCTCGTTCAGGTACTTGATGACGACGTTGAACATGAAGCGATCGAGCTGCGCTTCCGGGAGCGGGTAGGTGCCTTCGAGCTCGATCGGATTCTGCGTCGCGAGCACGAAGAACGGACGGTCGAGCGGATACGTCCTGCCCGCGGCGGTGACGTGGTATTCCTGCATCGCCTCGAGGAGCGCCGCCTGGGTCTTCGGCGGCGTTCGGTTGATTTCGTCGGCGAGGATGATCTGCGCGAAGAGCGGTCCCTTCACGAACCGCAGCCGGCGCGTGCCCTGCTCCTCGTCGAGAATCTCCGTGCCGGTGATATCCGACGGCATGATGTCGGGCGTGAACTGGATCCGCTTGAACTCCAGATCGAGGATCTCCGCGAGCGTCTTGATCAGCAGCGTTTTCGCGAGTCCCGGCACGCCGGTGATCAGGCAGTGGCCGCCGGTGAAGAGCGCGATCAGTACCTGCTCGACGACATCGTCCTGACCGACGATGACCTTGCGAAGCTCGGCGAGAATACGTTCGCGGCCGGCGGCGACTTTTTCGGCGCTGACCGTGGCAACCGACGAATCCATGCGGGTGTCCTTAATGCGTGAGGGCGTAGATGATTTCGTTGATCCCCATCCGATAGGCCAGCGCGGTGTACTTGATGTAGCCGGGGTAGTCCTGGGCGTTGGACCACTCCCACCCGTCGCCCATGTCCGTGTTGAAGTTGATGAAGATCATCGGCCGGCCCGTATCGTCCTGGATCATGCGGAGGTGCTGCGTGACGCCGCCGCGTTCCCATGACCGTCCGGAAAGAAACGAGCCCAGGCCTGCGACCTGCGGAAAGCCGTCCAGTTTGTAGAAGCAGCTGAACACCGGGTGGTCTTTCGGGACCTCGACCCAGGTGCGATCCGGGAACAGCAGCTTCATCTGCTGCTCGAAATCGGCCCACTCGGCCGGACCGTGAAAGTCGTCGACCATCGCCGAGCCGCCGCGCGCGAAGTACTCACGGAGGATCGGCACCTCGTTCGGCTGCAGCCTCATGCTGCTCGGCTCCACGAAGTAGATCCACGGGTACTGAAAGAGGCGCTTGTCGTCGATGGTCAGGAGGATGGCGTCTTCGACCTGAATCGCGGTCGCGGTCTTGATGCGTCGCGAGAGATTCTGTTCGGCCGCGGGGGCGTCGATGCCCCAGGGTTCGCCATAGAAATCCTGCTGGACTCGGCCGCTCTCGAATTTGTGGTGGTACTTCATCCGGACGAACCGCCACTGGAGGCCGGCGAACCGATCGTCGGGCGCCGCGGGCAGCTGGGCGTCCAGGCGCGGCTGAAGCACGGGCAGCAGCGTGAACAGCCCGAGCAGCAGCGCGACGGTGGCGGACTTCATTTGTCCACCAGTTTGAGCAGCAGATCCTGGGCGCGTTCGTAGCCGGGGGCGATTTCCAGCGCCTTCATGATCTGCTTCTTCGCGTCGGCGCGCTTGCCGCCCTTGAAATAACTCTCGCCCAGATCCGTGAACGCCGCCGCCTTGTCGACGGGGCCTAGCTCCAGCACCGCGCGGAACTCGCGCGACGCCGTCTCGGCGTCGCCGCGCGTCAGCGCAAAGCGCCCAAGCATCGTGTGCGCCTCCGGGTCGAACGGATCGATGGCGGCGATCCGCTGATACACCGGCATCAGCTTGGTCGGATCCGCGACACCGACTTGCCGCAGCAGATCGGCGAGCTGCCGCGCGGCCTCGACGTTGTTGAAGTCGACTTCAACGAGCGCCGTCAACTCTTTGATGGCGCGCGGCTGATCTTTTTTCTCGATCGCCATCGCCGCGAGCTGTTCATGCGGGCTGCCCGGTCCGCCTGCGGCCGGGACGAGCTCCGCCGCCCGCTCGAACGCCTTCATCGCCTCGTCGGTCTGTCCGGCTTTTCGCAGCGCGGTGCCGAGCGCCATCTGGACGGGGAAGCTGCGCGGGTTGGCATCGGCGATCGTCTTCAACGCCGGCGCCGGCATCTTCATCAGTTCTTCGGCACCCTCGGGCACCGCCATCGCGCGGCGCATGGATCCGAACATCCGCTCGATGGTCTGGTCGAAGCCGCTCTGCATCTGATCGAGATCAGTATTGAGCGCCGCCTTCAACGCGCCGTCGGTGTCCACGCCGTTCGCGTACGTCCGCACGAGCTTTCTGAGCCCGGCGTCACCGTAGGCGCCGACGATGTGCTCGACGAGGAGCGAGGCCTCGAAGTAGGCGAGCGAGATCGTCTTCGGGTTCATGAACGCCGAGTTGAGATCGCGGAGCTTCAGCGTTTCGCCGCGGTTCAGCATGCCCGCGTACGTGACGTCCATCTCGCGGCCCCACTCGGCGCGCGCCTTCTTCTCCTCGTAGACGGAGATCCCTTCCGTCAGCCAGCGCGGGATGCGCTGATTGGACATCTGCAGCGTGATGACGTGCGCGAGCTCGTGCCACAGCGTCGCTTCCCACTGGAACTCGCCCGGCGGCCGCGCTTTCGGCGAGTCCATCGTCACGACGCGGCCGAAGCAGACGCCGAGCGCGTACGTCATGCCGGGCAGCCCCAGCGTGCGCACGGCGAAGTCGTCGTGCTTCGGGAAGATCTCGACGAGAATCGGACCGCGCGGCGTGAACTCGTACCGCTGCGCGAGCGTGGTGAGGGCCTGGTGCGCCAGCGGCATCGCATACTCGCGCAACACCGGCGCTTCGTCCTTGTCCAGCCGCATCACGACGTCGCCGTCGCGGATGGTGACGAACTTGTCCACCTTGTCCATCACCGCGAGCTGGTTGTAGGTGAGCTTGTTGAATGGATCCGCTTTGAAGGCGGTCTCGAGCGCCACGCGCGCGCCCGGCTCGTCGCCCGTCCGCAACAGATGTGAGCCGAGATCGGCTTGCGCGCGGGCGTTGGCGCTGTCGAGCGCGAGGCCGCGGCGCGTGAGCTCGACGGCCTCGTCGAACCGGTAGTTGCGCGCGGCCAGATCGCCGGCGACGCGATACACCTCCCCGTAGCGGGGCGCGATCGCAAGCGCCTTGGCGGCCTCGGCTTCGAATTCCTGCGGCTTGTCCTGGACGTAGGACATGGCCGCGAGAAGCGCGATCGCGTCCAGGCTCGCCGGGTTCACGGCCAGCGCCTTGTCGATCGCCTGCCGGGCTTCGTCGTATTTGTTCGCGCCGGCCGCTTCACCGGCGAGGAAGACCTGCGCGTCGACCGACGATGGATTGATCTCGAGCGCGCGTTTGGCGAACACCGTCGCCTGCGGCGGGTTCTCGTCGGCGAGGACGCGCGCGGCTCCGATGAGGGCGGGCGTCCACCGTCCGTCGACCTGCAGCGCCATCTGATACGACTTCAACGCTTCGACCGTGTCGAACTTCTCGAGGAACAGGTCGCCGAACGCCGTCTGGATCGCGGCGTCGTTGGGCGCCGCGTTTGCCGCATCGCGGTACGCCGCGTTCGACTCGTGGAAGCGTCCGAGCGCGCGGAGCGCGCGGGCTCCCCGCGCGACCTCGACCGGATCGTTGCTCGCGTCGCCGAGCGGCGCGACCCGCTCGAGCAGCGCGACGGCATCGGGCCGGCCGAGCATCTGCTGGAGCAGGCCGAGCTCCAGCGCGGCTTCGCTCGAGGGAACGCGAGCCGCGACGGGACGCAGCATCGCCTCGGCCTCCGCGTAGCGGCCGCGCGCGATGTCGGCGCGCGCCTTCGCGGCCACGACGTTGGGATCCTGCTTCTCCGCGATCGCATCCAGATCGGCGTACCGGCCTTCGTTCAGCGCGCGCGTCGCCGCGCGGTACGGCGTGTCCGCCTGCGCCGGGCGACGAGGCGCCTGCGCGGTTCCGTACGAGGGAAGGGCAAGGAACGCGAGCGCGGCGACCAGAAGGGAGTGGGAGACCCGGGAAGTCATCGCAAATAGGATTATAGGCCCCGAACTGATGGTTTAGACGCCGCGCCGCCTCAGCGGGCCGCCTCCCGAAGCGCGCGCTCTTCAACCGCGATCCGCCGGACGATCAGCCATCCAAACGTCGCGATTCCGGCCACTCCGGTCACCGGCGCGCCGATCATCAGCGCCGCACCGGCCAGCTCGCCGATCACTCCCACATAGTTGGGATGCCGCACCCACCGATACGGCCCGGCCGCGACCAGCCGCGCGCCCGGAACGACGATGACCCGAAAGGTCCAGAACGGACCGAGCGAAAGGATGGCCCACCACTTCAGCGTCTTGGCGGCAAGGAAGAGCGCTGCCCCGGCAACCAGCGTCGCCGGCGCGGGGACCGGGTGAAGGAACCCCTCGACGAACATCGCAAGGAATGCGCCCGGATACGCGATCCGCATGATGGGGTACACATCACCCGCCGGCTCGATCCCCCCGCGCGCACGCTGCGCCCGCTCGTTCGCCGAGGCACGACGGGCCTCGACGAGCATGCTGCCGAACACGACTGCGAAGACGAGAATCCGCTCAGCCAAAATAAAAAAGGCGGCCCGCGAAAACTCGCTGGGCCGCCTTCAGGCTACCTTTGGAAGTTAGAAGTTAGAAGTTAGAAGTTAGAAGTGGAAGTTCAACTCTCCAAGTCTACCGCCTCGAGAATGGGTAGTACGCTCCGCCGTCGGTCGGGAACGGAATGAGGACGACGTTCGATCGCTCCGTCACCGTCCGCACGTCCTTGGCTCGCTGGTCGCCGGCCGTGACAAAGAAGCCGACCTGTTCGCCCGGCGCTGGCTGGTGACCGGCCAGTTCGCCCCACACCCCAGGGCTGTAGTACCAGTTCGAAGCAAGCCGGGAGGGCGGACCGCCTTGACGCGCAAGGCTCTTCCAGAATTCGACGCCGCCCGCGGTGACCCACTGACCGTTGATCAGCTCGACGGCCCACAGGGTGTACTGAATCCCGCCGTCCCACCCGGGAGGCGTCACTTCCGGCCAGCTGTCCTTCGCCGAGAAGTCCACGAACCAGCCGCCGGAGTTGGCGTCGATCACGCGAAGCTGCGTCGTCACCGGCCAGTTGGCGACATCGCCGCAGCAGCCGCCACGGACGAGCACGGAGTGCATGTCGATCTGGTCGCCGCTGCTTGGAGCCGGCGCAGGCGGCGGTGCCGCGGCGACGCGCTGCAGTACTGCGTCGAGCGTCGAATTCTGGGTGAGATTGATCGGCTTCGTCTGGGTGATGTATCCGGCCGCGGCGAACTGCACGGTGACGGCGCCGGTCGCTACGCCGGTGAGTTGATAGTGCCCTGCGGCATCACTTCGAACGGCCTGGCCGGCGGCGCTGACCTCGATCTGCGGCAGGACGCCGCCCGAGGTGCCGTCGGTGATGTTGCCCGAAATCGTGAATGACGTGGGCGCCGAATGCGGCGCGAGGCTCAGCGTGTTGGTGCCCTGCAGCGGTCCGAGGCAGGTCGTGCCGCTGTACGTAATCCGAAACGTGACGCTGTCGATCGGCGTACCCTCGCCGTTCAGCGAAAACGGGCAGCTGTCCGAGCCGCGCGTGAGCGAACCCGTGACCACGATCGGAATCGTGGCTCCGCCGAGACGACCGGTCACGGTACCGCTGAACACGAGTCCGACGCCGCACTCCGCGGAGAATCGTCCTGAGGCTTCAGTGGCCGTCTGGGTCGTGACCGACCATGTGAAATTCGAGCAGCTCGAAAAGTCCGGGACCGTCACCGAGGTCGTCGAGGACGTCGACGCAGGTGGCGACGTGCCCTGGACCACCCAGGTGCCGAGCATCGACGGCGTCGAAGAATTTCCGGTGGATGAAGACGTACTGGTCGTCGGACCCAGTACGGTCGAGGTGCGCTCGACCCCGCACGCCGCGACAGCTATCGCGACGGCGAGCGAGCTCGACAGGAAGAGGGATCTTTTCTTCATGGACGTTATCTTTGGGTATCGGACAACAGACGGTCGTCCGATACCTGTCTACTTACAAGATCGTCCTTGCCCCGACACTTTCAGCAGGAGCCGTGGACAACCTCAAGAGTTAGCGCTAGCGATCGTGGAGAGACGGCCGGAAAGCTTCACGAAGCTTGCCACGGTTGACATCGAAAGTACAGCGTCTTTTTGCGCGTCGAGAACGAAGGTTGTGGCGCGCCTGCGACAGTTCGTATCGCGCCTACCACACTGCAGTTGAGCAGTCGCCGGCCCGCGCAATGACCGCGTGCAGCATCGACGGCGCGATGCGCGCGCCGATCGAGGCGACGCCGATCGCGCGCGGCGACGCGACGAGCGCGCGAAGCGCACGATTGAATCGCCACTTGCCCGCGAACGCGCGGCGCCGCTCAGCCGTTAAGCCGGCGTGCACGCCCGCCCATCCGCACGCCAGCGCGCGAAGCGCCGCTCCAGCCGCGAGTTCCCCGCCGCAAATCGCGAATCGCAAGCCGTCGCCGGTCATCGGATCGATGAATCCGGCGGCATCACCGGCGAGCAGGAGGCCGTCGATTGCCGCGTCGCGCACATCGACGGCCAACGGTCCCAGGACGATCGGCGATCCGATCAATCGCGCGCCGGCCGCGCGCTCGCGGAGCATCGGATCGCCGGCCAGGGTGTTCTTCAATGCCGCGGCCGGATCGCTCAACGCCGTGTCACCGGCAAACGACGGCTTGACCAGGCACACGTTGGTCAATGAACCCGGCACCGGCGCCACACCGATGTAGTGTCCGCGCCGCACGTGCATCTCTCCCACCGTCAGCGGGGTGACACTACCTGGCAAGAAGTCCTCGAAGTAGGCGCCGATGGCCCATCGCCGCGGGCGCGGCGGGTGCTGCGCGAGGCCCAGACCGAACGCGATCGTGGAGTGACGTCCGTCCGCCGCGATCGTCACGCGGGCCGGAATGGACAGCTCGCGGCGCCCGCTGCCGACCACCGCGCCCCCCACAGATAGCGGCCCCGGCCGATCGTCGACGAGTGCGCGGCGCACGGCGACGCCGGGTTCGAACAGACACCCGGCGTTGGTCGCCTGCTGCAGGAGCAGCCAGTCGAGGTCGCGCCGCGTCAGGGCGCGCCCCGACAACCCGCGCGGATAACGCCCCTGAATCGTCCGTCCGTCCCCGCCGGTGACGTTCATGCCCTCGACCGGAAGCCCACGCTGATCGATGCCGGCTGCGAGGTCGAGCGCGCGCAGACGCGCGAGCGTACCCGGATTGATCGTGTCGCCGCACAACTTGTCGCGCGGAAACGTCGCGCGATCGACGATGCGCACGCGGGCGCCGGCGCGGGCGAGGATGGTGCCGGCAACCGAACCCGCCGGACCGGCACCCACGATCAGGACATCCAGCATTGGGTAATTGGGTAATTGGGTAATTGGGTAATTGGGTAATTGGGTAATTGGGTAATTGGGTAATTGGGTAATTGGGTAATCGGGTAATCGGGTAATCGGGTAATCGGGTAATCGGGCAACGGGTAATTGGCTGCATCGAGTCTTCATCCGGCATCTATTACCCAAGTGCCCAATTACTCAATTGCCAGATGACTAGGCCCGCCCGATGACCAGCGCGCTGTTCTTCGATCCGAAGCCGAGGCAGTTGCACAGCGCCGCTTCGACGCCGGTCGCGCGTCCTTGATTGGGGATCACGTCGAGATCGCACGCGGGATCGGCATGGTGGAGATTGATCGTCGGCGGCAGGAATCCCCGTGACAACGCGAGCGCGGCGCTCACCACACCCGCGGCGCCGCTCGCGCCCTGCGGGTGGCCAATCATCGATTTCACCGAGGAGCCCGCGAGGCGATCGGCGTGCGCGCCGAACATCTGACGGACGCATCGCGCTTCGACCGCGTCGTTCAGCACCGTCGACGTCCCGTGAAAGTTGACGTAGCCGATCTCTTCGCGGTGGCGGCCCGATCGCTCGATCGCCAGCGTCATGGCCCGGACGATCTCGTCACCGGCAGGGGCCATCTGCACTCGGTGGTACGCATCGCACGTGGAGCCGTAGCCGTCAATCGACGCGTAGATCGTGGCGCCACGCGCCCGCGCGCGCTCCTCTCGCTCGAGCACGACCATCCACGCACCTTCGCCGAGCACGAACCCGTCACGGCCCCTGTCGAACGGACGCGACGCTTCCGCCGGCCGATCGTTGTACGCCATCGACAGCGCCTTCATGCGCGAGAAGCCGAAGATCATGCCGGGCGTCACGCACGCGTCGGCGCCGCCCGACAAGATGACGTCCGCGTCGCCGGCGCGCAGCAGCGCCGCGGCGTAGCCCATCGCGTCGGTCGAGCTCGTGCAGCCGCACGACAGCACGTGGCTCACGCCGTGCAGCCGGAGCGAGATCGAAATCTCGCTCGACAGCATCCCGACGATCGACACCGGGATCGCATACGGCGTGACTTTCCTGCCGCGCTCGAGAAAGAAGTCGTGATAGTTGCGCTCGCCGACGTCGATCCCGCCGCCGCCGCTGCCGATGACGACGCCGGCGTTCGGCTCTGCGATCCCGAGCCCGGCGTCCGCCCACGCTTCGCGCGCGGCGATCACGCCGATGAGGGCCGTGCGCGAATAGCGTTTCGGATCGGCGCGGTAGTTCTCGTCCCAGATGTCGTCGCCCGACAGCGCCGGCACATCGTCGGGCGTGACGCCCGTGACCGGCGCGGCGACCTGGCTGTCGAACTCCGAGGCATCGAACTCGGTGATGGCACGCGTGCCGCTCTCGCCGCGGCTGATGTGATCCCAGAAACGTTCGCGGCCGACACCGAACGGCGACACGACGCCGATGCCGGTGATCACGATGCGCGTCGAACCTGCGGAAAACATGAAGATATAGTAATCGTGAATGGCAGGCCGGGCATTCGTCTGGATCGGCGGCGCGCTGTTCGTGATGTCGCTGAGCTGGTGCGTTTGGCTCTATGGCGTCGTACTGGGACGGCCGATGGCGTTCGCCGGATGGACGCCCGTCGTTGTCGATGCGGCACTCGTCGCGGTCTTCGCGCTCCATCACAGCCTTTTCGCGCGAGACACCGTGAAGGCGTGGATGGGCCGCGTCATTCCTTCAGCCCTTTTGCGCTCAAGCTACGTGTGGATCGCGAGTCTCCTGCTCACGCTCGTCTGTGTCGGCTGGCAGCCGATCGGCGGCGAGATCTACAGAACCACGGGGCTTCTGGCGATCGCCCTGTTTGCCTGTCAGGCCGCGGGATTGTGGTTGACGGCGCGAGGCGTCGCCAGGATCGATCCCCTGGAACTCGCCGGCATTCATTCCGCGGCGCAGTCGCAGGGGCTCCAGGTCACGGGCCCGTATCGATGGGTGCGGCATCCCCTGTACCTGGGATGGGCATTGATGGTTTTCAGCGCGGCACACATGACGGGCGATCGCCTGGCGTTCGCCATCGTCACGACCGGCTATCTCGTCGCGGCGATCCCGTGGGAAGAGCGATCGCTTCGGCAGAGCTTTGGCGAAGGATACGATCGCTACACGAGCGATGTGAAGTGGCGGATGATCCCGTTCATCTATTGAAGCGGGTATCGTCGTCGTCGCCGCCCGTATAGGTGCGGCCCGCGGGTGCGCCCTTCTCGATGAAGACCATCGAGTGCTGCGACGGGATGTCGAACTTCTTGCCGCACGTCTTGCACGTCACCGAGTCGTCGACACGAACCATGTAGTCGCGCAGCTTGGCGTACAGCGCACGATCGCGCTCGTCGGCGCCGCCCGGCAGCCGATCCTTCCTGGTGTTCACGACCCAGCGCATCTGATACTCGTTGACGCGCTTGCAGCGAGGGCAGCTCAGCCTGTCGGTGCGGGTTTCATTCCTGCTGTTGAAGAAATCACGTTCGTCGAGCGACATGGCTCGATCATAGCAGGTCGGGTATGCTCTGGAACTTCCATGGCGACCGAACCCGAACGCACCTATCCGAGCGAACTGCCGGCTCTCGCGCTGAGGCAGACTGTCGTTTTTCCCCTCACGATCCAGCCATTGGCGATCAACCGGCCGATGTCGGTCGAGACGGTGAACCACGCACTTGCGGGCGACCGGCTCGTCTTCCTGACGCTGCAGAAGGACGATTCGGACGAGCCAAAGGAATCGGATCTCCACACGATCGGAACAGTCGCCGCCATCCGTCAAATGGCCAAGGTGCCGGGCGGCGGCATCCACGTGATCGTCGAAGGGCTGATGCGTGCGAAAGCCGATCAGTTCGCCCGCAGCGGCGTCGCGCTTCGCGCGACGGTCTCCGCCGCTCCGGAGCCGGCCGACAAGTCGCTCGAAATCGAAGCGTACGTGCGACGGCTCCGCGAGCTGATCGATCGAGCGCTGTCGATCGCCACGGGTCTCTCGCCGGATCTGCGAGGCCTGGTCGCCGGCATCGACGACCCGCTGCGCCTTGCCTATCTGCTTTCGAGCCTGATCGATCTGAAACCGGAAGAGAAGCAGCAGATTCTCGAGCAGAACGTCCTCATCACCAAGCTGGAGTTGGTCGCGAACGCGCTCGGGCGCGAAATCGCACTGCTCGAGATGAAGAGCAAGATCGAGTCGGCCGCGCAGCAGGAAATGACCGACGCGCAGCGGCAATACTATTTGCGCCAGCAGCTCAAGGCGATCCAGGACGAGTTGGGTGAGGGCGAAAAGAACGAGCTCGGCGAGCTGCGCGCCCGAATCGCTGCCGCGAAGCTGCCGGACGGGGTCTCCGCTATCGCGTCGAAAGAGGTGGAGCGCCTCGAGCGGATGTCTCCCGCATCGCCCGAGTACCAGATGATCCGGACCTACTTCGACTGGGTGCTGGATGTCCCGTGGTCCTCGACAACAGAAGATCGCCTCGATCCGGCGGCCGCACGTCAGGTGCTCGATCAGGATCACTACGATCTCGACAAGGTCAAGGAGCGCATCGTCGAGTATCTGGCGGTGCAGAAGTTGAAATCGCGGCAGTCGAGCGGCGCGAGCACGCAGATCAAAGGACCGATCCTCTGCTTCGTGGGACCGCCAGGCGTGGGCAAGACGTCGCTCGGACAGTCGATCGCGCGCGCGATGAACCGCAAGTTCGTGCGCATCTCGCTCGGCGGCGTCCGCGACGAAGCGGAAATCCGGGGACACCGCCGGACGTACATCGGGGCCATCCCCGGCCGCATCGTGCAGGCGCTGAAACAGGCCGGCGCGATGAATCCGGTGTTCATGCTGGACGAGATCGACAAGATCACGGCCGGCGGCTTCCAGGGAGACCCGGCCGCCGCGCTCCTCGAAGTTCTCGACCCGTCGCAGAATCACTCGTTCCGCGATCACTATCTCGAGATCAACGTCGATCTCTCACGCGTGCTGTTCATCGCAACCGCCAATCAGCTCGGGACGATTCACCCCGCGCTGCTGGACCGCATGGAGATCATTTCCCTGGTCGGCTACACGGAGGAAGAGAAGGTGCACATCGCGCGGCAGTACCTGATTCCGCGGCAGCTCGAGGAGAACGGGCTCGTGCCCGAACAGGTGACGCTCGAAGAGGACGCCGTTCGACGAATCATCACGCAGTACACGCGCGAAGCCGGAGTCCGCAGCCTGGAGCGGCAGATCGGAGCGGTCGCCCGCAAGATTGCCGCGCGCGTGGCCGGGATCGAGGCGGCCGACGCCGCCGCCGCGCGCACGGTGGTGACGGCCGCAACCGTCGCCGACTACCTCGGGCCGCCGAAAATCCACGACGAGGTCGCCTTCCGCGTCTCACGGCCTGGTGTCGCGACCGGCCTCGCGTGGACCGAAAGCGGAGGCGACGTGCTGTTCATCGAGGCCAGCCTGCTGCCCGCCGGGCACGGCAACATCACGCTCACCGGACAGCTCGGCAACGTCATGCAGGAATCCGCGCGCGCAGCGGTCAGCCACATTCGATCGAGCACGCAGCAGCTCGGCGTCGCCACCGATTTTCTCGACAGCCACGACCTCCACATCCACGTGCCTGCCGGTGCGATCCCGAAAGACGGACCCTCGGCCGGCGTGACGATGGCGACGGCGATCGTGTCGGCGCTGCGCAACGAATCGATCAAGCAGGACGTCGCGATGACCGGCGAGATCACGTTGAGCGGTCTCGTGCTTCCAGTCGGCGGCATTCGTGAAAAAGCGCTGGCGGCACGACGTCACGGCATAAAGACGATGATTCTTCCAGCGCTCAACGCGCCCGACTTGATCGAGTTGCCTGCGGAAGTGCGCAGCAGCATGCAGTTCGTACCGGTCTCTACCCTCGAAGAAGCGTTGAACGTCGCGCTTCCGCGCGCGTTGGTGTCGTAAAAGTGACAGTCCATGCGCCGAGCTTCTCCGGGGTCTGGCCTCAACGCTGGTGGTAGTTCCCGATCCGCAAATCGCAACCGTCGATGCTCATCGTCTTCTACATCTCCGGCCACGGCTTCGGCCACGCCTCGAGACAAATCGAATTGATACGGGAACTCCGTGCGCAGCGTCCAGACGTCCGGATCGTCGTCCGCACGGCCGTGCCACGATGGATGTTCGCGCCGATCGTCGATCCGGCTGTGCACATTCAGGAGTTCGAAACCGATCCGGGCGTCGTGCAGTTCGACAGCCTCAGCCTCGATGAGGAGCAGACAGCACGGGACGCGGCACGTTTCTACGCCGCCTTCGATCAACGCGTCACGACCGAAGCCGGGCTGATTCGCGGTCTCAACGCGAACCTGATCGTCGGCGACATCCCGCCGCTCGCATGCGCGGCGGCCGAGCGAGCCGGCGTCCCGTGCGTCGCGATTGGCAATTTCACCTGGGATTGGATCTACCAGGCCTATCCGGCGCTCGATCGCCTCGCACCGGACGTGATCCCCGCGATCCGCCGCGCCTACGCCGTCACGACGCGAGCGTTGCGGCTGCCGCTGCACGGCGGCTTCGAACCGATGGCTGGAGTAACGCGCGATATCCCGCTCATTGCGCGCAAATCGAACCGAGACCCTGACGAGACGCGGCGACAGCTCGGGCTCGATGCCAAACGGCCGATCGTGCTGACATCATTCGGCCGCTATGGTGCGGCCCTGCCGATTGAGACGCTGCGGCAGAAGGGACGCCTCACGATCCTCGACGTGCCGCGTGAGCCGCCGTCGGGCTTGCTCTACCAGGATCTGGTCGCCGCCGCCGACGTGGTCATCAGCAAGCCGGGCTACGGCATCGTTTCCGAATGCGCGGCGAACGGCACCGCGCTGCTCTACACGTCGCGCGGACGCTTCGTGGAGTACGACGTATTCGTCGAGGAGATGCCGCGGCTCCTCCGGTGCCGCTACATTTCGCAAGACGATCTGCTCGCCGGCCGCTGGGACGAGCCGGTCGACGCGCTCCTCGCGCAGGAGCCGCCGCCGGAATGGCCTCGGATCGATGGCGCGTTAGTCGCCGCACGCGAACTGATCGCGATGGCTGGCGCATAACGTCAGCTCATATTAGGATTTGCCTCACTCCCCCACCATTGGAGGCACGTGTGTCCACTCGTTTCTCGCTGTTGGTGCGGCTCGGCGCCGCATCTGTGCTGCTGATCTCCGCGGCGACTGCGCAGGCGCAGGGGCGCTCGACGACGCTCGCGGTCAGCCGCTCGGTCGGCGACCTGCGTTCGGCGGATCAAGCCGTCGACGCGATGCTTCGAGACCGCACCCTGGTCGTCCGCGACGTGCAACGCGACACACTGCTTCCGGACCGTGTCCACGAACGTCTGGATCAATACGTGCGAGGGGTTCGGATCGTCGGCGGCGACGTGACGCGTCAGACCGCGCCCGACGGAACGGTCTCGGTCTACGGCACGTTACACACCGACGTCAGCCTGAATCTGACTCCGGCGCTGTCGGGCGAAGCGGCTCGCGGCGCCATCGCCCGCGCCGCCGGAGGTGAGTTCAGCGGCTCCTCGCCCGAACTCGTCGTGCTGCCGCTGTCGGACGGCTATCACCTCGCGTATCTCGGGCAGGCCTTCACCGGCGTCGAGTTGATGAATGTCTATGTCGACGCCAACAGCGGCGTCTCGCTGCAACAGTACAGTGACTTCGTCACCGAGATCGGACACGGCAAGGGCACCTACGGTGACGACAAGAAGGTCAGTGCGAAACCCTTTTCCGGCACCTTCATCGCCGACGATCCGCTGCGACCCGCCGCGCTCACGACCTATGACATGAAGGGCAATCTTGCGCGCACCGTCAGCGCGCTGAATCGCCTCACGGCGCTCGCCACCAGCGACGTCGCCAGCGCGAGCGCAGCAGCGAGCAACGACTGGAGCGACGGCGCGGTGGTGGACGCCCATGTTTACGCCGGCTGGTACTACGATTTCCTTTACAAGCGCTTCGGCCGCCACGGTCTCGACAACCGGGATCTGCGAATGCCGATGCTTACGCATCCGGTTCGCATCCAGGACATCGGCACCGCGTCTGCCAGCGTGATCGGTACCTACTATCTCAACGCCTTCTTCTGCTCGACCTGCCTCACCGACGGCCGCGGCGCGATGGTCTTCGGCGAAGGCGCGCCCCGCGGCACCTACTACTCCAACGTCGACGTAAAGCCGTTCTCGGCCGCGCTCGACGTCGTGTCGCACGAACTCACCCACGGCGTGACTGCGAATTCCGCTCGCCTCAACGGGTTCCAGTACAGCGAAGCCGGCGCGCTCAACGAAGCCTTCTCCGACATGTTCGGCATCTCGACATCGTTCTTCTATCAGGTGCCTGGCAGCGGCCCGCTGCAAGCCTCCTATCTTCTCGGCAAGGATCTAACGGTCCCCGCAGGGGCGTTTGCACGATCGATGTCGAACCCGGCATCGACTGGCGATCCCGATCACTACCTCCTGCGCTTCGTCGGCGGAGATCCTCACTACAACTCGACGATCGCAAGCCATGCGTTCTACCTGGCGATCGAGGGCGGGACCAACCGGACATCGGGGCAGACGGTGCAGGGCGTCGGTGCCGCCAATCGCGAACAGATCGAGAAATCGTTCTTCCGCGCGCTGACGACGCTGATGCCATCGAGTTCGACCTTCGCGACCACGCGCGTCACCACGATCCAGGCGGCGCGGGATCTGTATGGCGCCGGCAGCGCCGCCGAACGCGCGATCACGCAAGCATGGGACGCGGTCGGCGTGCAGGAACGGACGGCGCCAACCGCGACGATTCTTCCGAACCCGAACTCGCCCGCGGCGACCGCGTGCGGCACCTCGCCCTCCAGGCCCCAGTGGGTGATCGGAGTCACGGCGTCGGCGGGCACGGCCAACCTCCGGGTGGCGCAGTGGGTCTTCGACTTCTACGACCATACCGGCGCGATTCAGGAGCACGACGTCCTGAGTGCAGCGCAGTTCGCGCAGTTCTTCAACGCGTGCGGCCCGGGGAGCGCGAACATCCTTGCGCAAACCGATGCCTGTAGCGCTATCTGCATCAATCTGAGCGGGGACACGTCCGGCGCGGCACAGATCACCTTTACTGCGACCGACGACGCCGGACGATCTGTTGTGTTCGCGACCCCACGCACGACGCTGCTGGCGAAGTAGGAACGCATATGTTGAGCATTCGAATTGCCGCGATCCTGCTCATCGGGTTGGCGGGCGCCTCGGCGCCCGCTCGCGCGCAAAGCGCGTGGACCGACCGTGGCTTCGTCAACGTCAGCGGCTTCTTTCAGCCGTCGTCGAGTTTCTCGAACACGGTGCAGCCGACCGATTTCGCCGAACCGTCAGTGGTCGACACGACGTACAAGACCGGTTCGGTGCCAGGGTTCGAAGCCGAAGGTGGCGCACGTCTCTGGCGAAACCTCGCCATCGGCGTCGGCGTGTCGTGGTTCTCGAAAGACACGGCGGGAGCGGTCTCTGCGCAGGTCCCCCATCCGTTCTTCTTCAATAAGCCACGCGCGGTTTCAGGTGACGCCAATCTCTCGCGAGATGAAACGGCCGTGCATCTCGAGGCGCTCTGGATGGTGCCGTTGGCGATCCGTTGGCAGCTTGCGCTGTCCGGCGGGCCTTCGTGGTTCTCGGTGCACCAGGACGTCGTGAGCGATGTCGCCATCACGCAGACCTACCCCTACGACAGCGCCACATTCGCGAGCGCCACCACCGTGCATCGCTCGGCATCGAAAGCCGGATTCAACGCGGGCGCGGACGTGACATTCCTGCTGCGTCCGCGCGTCGGCCTGGGCTTCGGCGTGATGTTCTCGCACGCCTCGGTCCCGCTCGATGATACGCTGACCGTCGATGCAGGCGGCGCCCACGTGGGCGGCGGCCTGCGCGTCCGTTTCTGAAGGAGCATCCCATGTTGTCCCGACGATCGTTTCTCTGGCTCACCGGCGCAGCCGGTCTTTCCACGGCGTCGCTGTCGGCCCAGCGCGGTCGCGGCGCCGACGTGCCGGCCGGTCCGCCCCCGCCGAGCATCGCCGGGCTCACCTCGATGCGCAGCCTCGCCAAGCCGATCACGGCCGACGAACGGCGCGCCCGCCTCGAGAAAGCGCGGCGCCTGATGACGGAGCAGAAGATCGACGCCATCATCCTGGCGGGCGGCACGTCGCTGAACTACTTCACCGGGATTCGCTGGGGCAACAGCGAGCGGCTGACCGCGGTGGTGATCCCGAAGATCGGCAACCCGTACATCGTCACGCCGGCATTCGAGGAAGATCGCACGCGCGAACAGCTGGCCGGCGGACCGGTCGAGCATACCGACGTGGCGATCTGGCAGGAGGACGAGAGCCCGTTCGAACGCGTGGCGACCGGGCTGAAGGAGCGCGGCATTGCATCGGGAAGAATCGGCATAGAGGAGACGTCGAAATTCGTCTTCGCCGACAGCATCGCGGGCGCCGCACCGGCCATGAAGATCGTCAGCGCGACGCCGATCGTCGCGGGCTGCCGCATGATCAAGACGGCGCACGAGCTCGACCTGATGCGCGTCGCGAGCCAGGCGACGTTGAAGTGCTACGAAGCCGTGTTCAAGGCACTGAAGCCGGGCATGACGCAGAACGACGTGAGCAGCTTGATCGGCGCCGGCTACAGTCGCCTCGGGTTCCCCGGCTTTGCCAGCATTCAGGTCGGCGAGTACACCGCGCTGCCGCACGGATCGATTACGCCACAGACGATCCGCGAGGGCACGATCATCATGATCGACGATGGGTGCACGGTGGAGGGCTATCAGTCGGACATCACGCGCACGTTCGTGCTGGGTAAGGCGACCGACAAGATGAAAAAGGTGTTCGACATCGTGCGCCAGGCGCAGACCGCCGCGCTCAAGGCCGCGAAGCCTGGCGTCCCGCTCGAATCGATCGACGCCGCCGGCCGGAAAATCGTTGTCGACAACGGCTACGGCCCCGGGTTCAAGTACTTCACGCATCGCCTCGGGCACGGGATGGGCATGGACGGCCACGAGTGGCCGTACCTGGTCAAGAACAACATGTTCGGCTGGGAGAAGGCGCTCACGCTCCAGCCCGGCATGGTGTTCAGCGACGAGCCGGGCATCTACATCAAGGGCGAGTTCGGCGTCCGTCTCGAGGACGACATGCACATCACGGAGAACGGAGCGGAACTCTTCACGCCACAGAGCCCGTCGATCGAAGACCCGTTTGCGGCCGCCTAGCGGACTTTTCGCGCCGATTTGGTACTCACGGCTCGAACCGCCACGAAAACAGGAATGCACGAACGAAAAATAGCTTTCGTGAGTTTCGTGGCTGATCCAGGAAGCGTGTAGCGCGCCACATGCGTAAGGAACCCGCAAGGCGATGCGGGTAATCCGGTATTCGGTGCTACTCTGGCGTCGGAGCCCAGTGAGATGGTCCCGACGTTCGCACCGCGACTTGCCCGAATTGCGCTCCTTCCGCTGATCCTGATGACTCGGCCGCCCGAAGCGTCGGCGGCGCTTGGCGGCACCGTGACGTCCGTCGACGCCGATCGCGTGCACGTCCAGGGTGCGCTGATGCGAATCGTGCAGACCGGTCCCGTGGCCATGCACGAGCTGCGATCGTCGTCGGGCACGATGATCCGCGAATACGTCAACTCGTCGTCGGGCACCGTGTTCGCGGTTGCGTGGGACGGACCGTGGATTCCGGATCTCCGGCAGGTGCTCGGCGATCATTTCGATCACTACCAGGCGGCGATGCGGGCCAGGCAGCAGGCTCGACGGGCGCGCGGCGTTGTGGCGATCGACGATGCCGGACTCGTCGTCCAGATGGGCGGTCACCCGCGGGCATTCACTGGGCGCGCGTATCTCACCGGTCAGCTCCCCGCAGGCGTCCAACTCGGGACGATCCGGTAACGCCAGCGATGATTCGTCCGCTGCTCGCAGCCTTCCTCCTCATCGCGGTCGCGACGCCCAAATGCGGCGACTCGTCGAGCTCGGATGGCTCGTCGGCGCCGCTGATGAATTTTCAGTCGATCGTCGTGAACGCCGGGCCGACGAACAACTACTTCAACGGCGCCTTCACGTCGGTCACGTTGTGTGCACCCGGGACCTCGACGTGTCAGACAATCGGCGGCATCCTCGTCGATACCGGATCGAGCGGCTTGCGGCTGCTCAATGACAGCCTGACACTCTCGTTGCCGCAGCAGACCGATTCGAGCGGCGCGCCGGTGGCCGAGTGTTTCCCCTTCGTCGACGGTTACACCTGGGGAGCCGTGAAGTCCGCCGACATCAAGATGGGCGGCGAGCAGGCCAGCAGCGTCCCTATTCAGGTGATCGCCAGTCCGGGACTTCCGGCGATTCCGGCGTCTTGCACCAGCTTCGGAACGGCGGAGAACACGCTCGACTCGCTGGGCGCCAACGGCATCCTCGGCGTCGGATTGTTCCGTGAAGATTGCGGACCGGGCTGCGTCAACATCGGATCATCGAATCCCGGCTTGTACTATTCGTGTCCGTCCGCCGGCTGCGCCAGCATCTCGCAATCGCTGGCGCGCCAGGTGCTGAACCCGGTCGCGCTGTTCTCGACCGACAACAACGGTGTCGTCATTCAGTTTCCATCGCTCCCGGCGGGTGGCTCGGCAACGGCCACGGGTACGATGGTGTTCGGCATCGGCACGCAAAGCAACAACGGGCTGGGCTCGGCGAAGGTCTTTACCGTCGACGCCCAGGGCAACCTGTCGACCAGTTACGGAAGCCAGACCTACGGCGGGAGCTACCTCGACTCGGGCTCGAACGGGATTTTCTTTCTCGATGCAAATACCACCGGCCTTCCCGTCTGCACGACCAGCACCGATTTCTACTGTCCTTCGACACTCCAATCCCAGTCGGCGACGATCCGCGGGATCAACGGAGCAAACAGCGCCGTGAACTTCAACGTGGGGAACGCCGACACGCTCAACGGACGATTCACCGCGTTCAGCGAGGTCGCGGGACCCAACCCTGGAAGTTTCGACTGGGGTTTGTCGTTCTTCTTCGGCCGCACGGTCTTCACCGCGATCGAGGGGCAGAGCACGCCCGGCGGAGTCGGCCCGTACTTCGCGTTCTGAGGCGGCGGCCTACTCTTTGATGCAGGTGACGAGCGACCAGATCCGCGGGATGTTCACCTTCTCGATCGAGACCGGTTTCAGGTTCGCCTGAACGAGAAAGGCCGGCAGGTCGAGATCGGATTTGAAGCCGAGATAGAGGGTGAACGGGGCGATGATCTTTTCCAGCCAGGAGCCGACGCGACTCTTGCTGCGGAAATGGTTGAGGATGATGATTTTTCCACCGGGACGGCAGACGCGGTGCATCTCGCGTGTAACGGCGACCGGGTCGGGCACGACGCTGATGACATACGGCGCGTACACGATGTCGAAGCTGTCGTCGGCGAACTTCATGTTCTGCGCGTCCATCTGAAGCAGACGGACGTTCCGCACGCCTTTTCGAGCGATGCGGTCGTGCGCTTTTTCGAGCATCGAGCTCGAGAAATCGATCCCGGTCACTGCACAATCTGACGGGTAGAGCGCGGCGTTGATGCCGGTCCCCACACCGACTTCGAGCACTCGATCGCCGGCCTTGATGCCCATTCGCTCAATCGCGTCGACGCGGCCCGGGTGCAGCGCGGGACCGAACGTCAGGTCGTAAAACCACGCGATGTTTTCGTAGACGCGTGCGACAAAATCGTTCTCGACGGCGGTCACCGACAGCGCACGGGTGGCGGCGTCGGACCCGACGATCTCTTCGCGATCGCGTGGACGAGGTGGCTCGAATAGGGCCATCGGTTGCCTCATCAGCGGGGGATTAACCCGCTAACTCGTTGATATCGTTCAAGCTGCGTGCCCGAAGCCGGGCGCCGCCCAGCGACTATACCTCTGCTCTGTCAGCGAAGTCCATCGATGACTGCGGATCCATGCCCAAATGTCACCCGATTGTGTGGACATCGTGTCCCTGGATGTCACGTGTCGAGCCGCTCCGTCTTGAACGTCTCGCTGTCGACCAGCAGGTAGGACTTCGTCACCACGTCCAGGCCGATTGACCGGACATTCTGCCGCACAGTGTCCGTGAACTCATGGTGGTGGCCAAACAGGTGGAGACGCGGCTTCATCGCTGCCAGCACGTCGTTCAGCACAGTCTTGCCCGCGTCGATCCGGCGCCCGGCCGGATAGAACGGGCGAGGCGCTTCGTGCGTGAGAAACAGGTCGATCCGCGACATCGCCTTGCACGCGAGTACTTCGTCGCGCACGAAATGACGACGCTTGTCATCACGGCTCTTGCCAAGCTTGAGTGACGCGGCCGTGCTCTTGCGGCCTTTCGACGGCGGCAGCGCTGCCGCCGAGGAGTGGTACCAGCTCGGCGCAAACGTCCCGCCGAGCGCGGCGACACGCCACGGCCCGACGATGTGCGGTCCGCCGTTGGGCATGTAGTGCAGCGCGGGCGCCAGCGGATGCCCGGTCTGCACGCCAGCAAGCACGTCGAAGTCTTCGTTGTTGCCTTTGATGAAGTAGAGCGGCGCCTGCGGCGCGAAGTATTCGCCGTCGTTGCTGGCGACGTCACCCACGCAAACCCACAGCGGGATTTCGGGATGCCGCTGCATGATGAGATCGACGGTGTCGAACTCGCCGTGGATGTCGCCGAGCGCGCCTATTTGCATGGGCGGGATGGGCGGGACCGGCGGGATCGGCTGGAGGGACGTATCCTGCCCATCCTGCCGCTCCTGCCTGTCCTGCCTACGGCTGGTTCACCGTCGCCGGGACGAGCAGGTCTGTTTTGTCCCAGACGAAGTCCGCCTTGCTGTAGACCGCGAGCTCGTAGTCCTTGCCCATGAAGATGGCGCCGACCGGGCAGGCTTCCTCGCAGTAGCCGCAGAAAATGCAGCGGGTTTTGTGGATCTGATACACGGAGGCGTAGCGTGGTCCTGCCTGCACGCTCCCGTCGTTCTCGGCCGCTTCGAGATAGATCGCGTCGGCGGGACACGCCGCCGAGCAGAGGCCGCACGCGACACACTTCTCGAGCCCGTTTTCGTCGCGCATGAGCACCTGCTTGCCGCGGTACTTCGGGAACACCGGAATCTTCTGTTCCGGATAGTTCACGGTGATCGGCTTCTTGAAGAGGTGCTTGAGGGTTGTGGCGAACCCGATGACAAACGGACGAATCACAGCCATTGCTCTCAGTTTATCTGGCCGATAAGATCAAGTAAACCATGCAAGGCCCGAAGTTCCTGACCGCCGAGCAGTTATTGCTCACCACGCTCGTGGTCAAACTGGTCGCGACAGCCGCGCTGGCCACCATGCTGGTCCGCTACCGGCGGTTCCGCCACATCCTGATCTTCGAGCGCCGGGCCTGGCCCGACCGCTTGACGTTCGCCTTGAGCCTCGGCATCCCGCTGACCGCGGGCGTCGTCGCTCGCCTGCTCCTCGGATACGACGCGCTCGACTTGACGATGGAAGGCTCGTTCCTCGTCGGGCTGATCGCAGGCCCGTACGCCGGCGCTACCGTCGGCGCAATGGTGGGGCTGCCGCCGCTCGGCAACGGCGAATGGGCCGCTTTGCCGTTCGCGGTCGGCTGCGGATTCGCCGGCGGCGGTCTGCGCGAGCTCTGTCCGAAGGAAGCGATCTGGCATTTCTCGCCGTTCATCTTCCCGAGCGTACCGCGGCGCATCTGGCGCATGGTGCGCTCGCTGGAGGTGGACTGGCAGGTCGTGCTGCTGCTCGCGCCGGTGGCGCTCGCGGTGCTCGGCCAGGCGCTGGGCGCCCGATGGAGCGACCATCACCGCCTGTTCGTGTTGTCGCCGAGTCCGCCGTGGTCGTGGCGCATGCTCGTGGTCCTGTTCGCGTCGGTGCTCTGCGTCGCCACGCCGATCAAGATCTGGAACAACGCGCGCATCGAGCACCGGCTGCAGGAGCAGGAAAAGCTGCTGCTCGCCGCCAAGATCGAAGCGCTCGCCAATCAAATCAACCCGCATTTCCTGTTCAACACGCTCACCTCGATCTCGTCGCTCATCCGCACCCAGCCCGATACGGCACGCATGTTGATCACCAAGCTGTCGGGCCTGCTCCGACGCTTGATGCGCAGCACCGATCACTTCGTTACGCTTCGCGAGGAGCTGGCGTCCATCGATGAGTATCTCGACATCGAGGTCGTGCGCTTCGGCCCGCAGCTGACCGTGGAGAAGCACATCGCGGCGCAGACGCTCGACGTCATCGTGCCGAGCATGATCCTGCAGCCGCTGGTCGAGAATTCAATCAAGCACGGGCTTGCGCGCAAAGTCGGCGGCGGCCGCATCACCATCACGACCAGCGTGAGCGATGGACATACGATCATCGAAGTGCACGACGACGGTCTCGGGATGACGGAGGAACGGCTGGAGCACGCGTTGGGCGACGGCATCGGTCTCAGCAACGTGAACGAGCGGCTGCAGACCATTTACGGTCCACCGTACCATCTGAAGCTGACCAGCGTTCCCGGGCAAGGCACGTCCGTCAGCGTCCAGATCCCTGAAATCGCGCTGCCCGAGCGGGTGACGGCGTGAGCGGTGGTCGATGGAGCTGAAAGCCGTCCTCGTGGACGACGAGCAGCTGGCTCGCGACGAGCTGGGCTACCTCCTGGAACAGGTCGGCGGCGTCCAGATTGTCGGGCAGGCCGGCAACGGCCTCGAGGCGCTGACCACGATCGAGAAGCTCCAGCCCGATCTCGTATTCCTGGACGTGCA
>Ga0070665_100001033_pt1 | contig 34868 bp, 36 predicted proteins | sample KBSS13metaG_FD_65862 | JGI IMG/M metagenome (GOLD analysis project Ga0070665, IMG submission 65862) | Switchgrass rhizosphere microbial communities from Kellogg Biological Station, Michigan, USA - KBS S1-3 metaG | ecosystem: Host-associated > Plants > Roots > Rhizosphere > Soil ... | reverse complement strand
CGGCAGTGCAGATGAACAGATTTCGGAAACGCATCAATGTAAACCTCATGCGAGCTCCATCGCTCGGAAATGAATAGGGGCTGAGCATACCCAATACCGTGGGGTGCTGCAACGAGCGGCCGGCGCGTCGGCGCCATTTTGTCTATGATTTTCTCCGTGCGAACCAGGAACGCGACACGCGCATCAAAGAACGCCATTGTCGGGGTATCGGATCACGGCGGTTGGGCGGTGTTCGTGACGGTGGCGCAGGACGGAACGCTCCTGGACCGCCGCCGCGTCGAACTGGTGGACGCGAATCTGCCGAAGATTCCTCATCATTCCGAAGGCCAGCGGCTCTCGCCGGAGCGCGCCGTGGCGCTGGTCGAACGCGTTCGAGCTTCCGCGGAGAAGCATTCGACGCTTGCGCTGGACGCCCTCTCGACGGCAGTGCCGGATGTGTTCGGCATCGCCCTTCGCGACTGCCCGCCGCTCCCGCTCACGATCGAAGAGCGCATCAAGGACTATCGCGCGCAGAACGTCGCCGACTGGGTGATGTACCGCAAGGCTCTCGCGTCGGCCGCTGAAGCCCGCGGCTGGCCAGTCCACTGGTTCGACTCGAGGAAGGTGTTCGATGCGGCGCGAGAGGCGCTGCACGTCGACGACATCGACGCGCACTTTCTCGACATGCGAAGGGCCGTCGGTCCGCCGTGGAACCAGGATCACAAGCTCGCGATGGCTGCGGCCCTGGCGACGAGTTCCCGCGCCGTCGCGAGGTAGAGAAGATCGCGGTCAGCCTGGAAGAGATCAGCGAGCTGCATCTACCGCGGCCACGATGGCCGCCAACGACTGATTGAGCGATTTCGCCCCTGCAGCCGAGCCGCGCTGGTGCCCCATGCGCACGACCACCAGATCGTGCGACGGCACGACGAACGTGTACTGACCGCCGGCGCCGGCCATGAAATAGGCGGTGCGCGGCAGGTTCCACTGCCCCTCGCCGTTCACCCAGAACATGCCGCCGTATTCGCGCCGCCGCCACGCCGGTGCGGGTGTGCTGACGAATGTCGACCAACCCTCCGGCAGCAGGCGCTGGCCGTTCCACACGCCGTCTCGCAGATAGAGAAGCCCCAACCGCGCCCAGTTGCGCGCGGTTCCATAGTCGTATCCGCTCAGGAGGAAGTTGCCCCACGGGTCGGGCTCGAGCACCTGACGCCGGATGCCGATGCGATCGAACAGCGCGCGTTGAGGATAGGTGAGATACTCCTCACCGCGTTTTTCGACAGCCTGCCGCACGAGAAACCCCAGCGTCATCGGATCCGAATTGCGATACCGCCCCACGGTGTTCGGCGCGAACTCGACGGGCGATGCAATCGAGTACGCAAACGCGTTGACAGCGCCGGCATAGATGAAGAAGTGATCGTGGTACTGCGTGGCGGGATCCATCCACCGATCGTCCTGGCCCGTGAAGCTCAGGCCGCTCGACATGCGCATCAGGTCGCGCACCTTGATCGCACCCCGGGGATCGCCGGGGCGACGCCAATCAGGGACCGGTGCCGGGTCGTCGAGCGTGAACGCTCCGTCCTTCACCACCAGGCCCACGAGCGTCGCCGTGAGGCTCTTCCCCATCGACCAGCTCTCGAGCTGTGTGTCCTTCGTGATGCCGGGCATGTAGCGCTCGCCGACGATCTGGCCTTTGTAGAGCACGACCATCGCGGCGGTGAGGCCTTCGGGATCCGCGAACGCCAGGTCGACCGCCGACGTGACTCTCGCTCGATCGAGCCGCGATGGCCACGGCTCGCTCGATGGCGCGTCGCCCGCGGGCCACGCCTGCGACGCAGGATCGGGCAGCGTGGTGCGCACGGGTACCGGAGTGAAGTGCACGCCCTCCTGTCCCTCCGGGTGAATGACGCATCCCTGATCGCCGTAGAAAGCCGCCGTGCGCGTGACCTCCTTCAAGGTCACGCGCACGCGCCGAGCCTGGCGATCCACGTCCACCGTGACCGGGCGCGCGCGATCCGGCTCCGCCATCAGGAAGTACGCGCTGTTCTTCCGCGCTTCGTCCGCGTCGCGGCCGGACACGAACACCGCGGAACAGACGATCTTGGCGTAGCTCGCCGCACCGAGAGAGGCCGGCGACTGATACGGGATATCGGGATGATGCGGACGCGTCGGCGGCACGGCGGGCTGCAGGCGCGCCAGCACGGAGATGCCGGAAGCAATGGCCAGCAGGAGCACGGCCAGCAGCCGCGCGTGAATTGATCGCGTCATGGGTGAATCCTACATCTGCTCGGTGTGATTCGGGACCAGGTAGTGTCCGGCTTTAGCCGGACCCGCGCAGGTCCGCCTGTCCGCCTCCGCTCCGACGATTGTCGACGGAGCGACGGCGAGACCGGGACGAAGCGCGGAGCGCGAAGGCCGGAAGGCGGACACTACCGGGAACGGAGACCGTCCAGCGTCGGTTGTGGCGCACGGCTTCAGCCGTGCGTTCGCCTGGTCCGGGATCGGTCCTCAGGTTGACATCTGACCTGAGACGGATCCATGCTTCGGTCAAACGTCTACCTGTAGGCCTGACTGCCGGTGGATGTCGGGAAGAGGCTGATGATGCAGACCATGACGCGCCGCGAATTGATCACCGTCCTGGCGGCGGCCGCGCTGCCGCTCCGCGAGCAGACCGCAAAGCCGATCATCCGGACGGTCCTCGCGGACGTGAACCCGTCGGAGATCGATGGATCAATTCTCATCCACGAGCACCTGTCGCTCGGCGGAACCGCCTGGGGGATCGATCGGCCGGCCTCGAAGTGGTACGACGATGTCGATCTGATCGCGAGCGAGGTTGCCGCCTGCCGGCCGGACGGGGTCCGATGCATCGTCGACATGGGAACCAGCGATCTCGGACGCAAGATCGACTCGCTGCGGGCGATCGCGACCCGCTCGAAGATGCACATCGTTTCAGGCGGCGGGCTGCATGCGAAGGATGACTATCCGCCGGGGACGCGGGGCAAGACCGCCGATCAGATTGCCGACGATTTCCATCGGCTGGCGATTGCCGAGCGATGGGGCGTGATCGGAGAGATGGGCACGGGCACGAGCGTGCCGATGGATGCTGACGAACGAACGGCAATGGTCGCTGCCGCCAAACTTCATCTGAAGACCGGCCTTGCGATCGTCACACACGTATCCGACGGCTGTACGCAATGTGCGATCGACCAGGTCAACTTGTTCGAATCAGCAGGCGTCAGCCTCGATCGTGTCGTGATCGGACATCTCAACGACATCAAGGATCAGCCGGCGGTCGTGCCGATGGCGATCGCGAAGCGCGGCGCCTACGTGGCTTTCGACCACAGCGGCAAGCCGGACGATCCGCGTGCTGACGAATACGTGAAGACGATCCGGACGCTCCTCGATGCGGGGCTGGCGAACCGAATCTGCCTGTCGGCGGATTTTGCGAGCGAGAGGTTCCTGCGCAAGAAGGGCGGCCCCGGTATCGACATGACGATTACGAATTTCGTGCCCCGCCTCCGCCGCGCCGGCGTCGACGAGGCGACGCTTCGAACCATCCTGGTCGAGAACCCTCGCCGTGTGTTGAGCTTCGTACCGCGCGCTTGAGGTCCTCGATGCGCGACCGAAAAGCCTTCGGCGTGGTCCTGTGCCAGCGCTTGAACGCTCGATAGAACGCGGTCGGCTCGGAGTACCCCAACAGGTACGTCACCTCGGCGATCGTGAGCGTCGTGTCGGCGAGATAGTTCTGCGCCGCCTGTTTTCTGGCCTCGTCACACAGCGCTTCGAACGACGTGCCGGCCCGTGAGAGGCGCCGCTGCAAGGTCCGCGGCGTCGTCGCCAGTCGCCGCGCCACCGCATCGATCCGCAGATCGCCCACGGTCAGCTGGTTGGATAACACCCTGCGGACCTCGTCGCGCACATCGCCGTCGGTAGGCAGACGGGCGAGAACGTCGGCCGCCTGGCGGTCGAGCCATCGGCGAAGCGCCGGATCCCGGCGCGACAACGGGATGCCCATCGCCGCCTTCGAGAGCGCCCACCCGTTCCAGGAAGCTCTCACGCGAATCGGACAGCCGAACGCGTCGGCGTACTCGGCGACGTCGTTCGGTTCGTGAGTGAAGCTGGCGTAGGTTGGCCGCAACTCGCCACCCGCCTCCTGACGGGTGCGCAGGAGCGAAAGGGCGACAGTGAGCTCAGCTTCGAAACCGCCGAGCGTGCGTTCCACGACAAGACGAACCGGGTCCGCGTGATCGTCGACCGCGAGCTGGACACCCGGATTGACGAGACGAAGGTACCGGGTCAACCGGTGCAGCGCCTCCCCCACCGAGTCCGAACACACGATCAGATAGTCGAGTAGCGGCGTCGTGCCGACTGGCGTGTGGATCGCCAGCTGCAACGCGAGATTCGGAACGCGCCGCTCCTTCTCTGCGGCCGCGAACACGGCGGCGCAGGCGCTCGGCGCAATCACCGCATCGGGGTTTTCGACGTCGATGCGGCGAAGGCCGGCGGCTGCCAGCAAGGCATCGAGGTCATACCCCAACTGCGACAGGACGCGGAGCATGCCGCGGATCTCGCGTGTCGCATGCGCCTCCTCGACCCGAGACGTGATGCGTGCCGGCGTGGCGCGAGTGGCGCGCCGTGTCACTCGATTGTCGTGCGGTGTCATCGCAACCGGATCTCGTCGTTGACATCATGACGAGTCCGCGCAGCCACGATACCAAATGCGCGATCCAAACGTCGAGGACAGGAGACCAATGACCACGATAGACATGATCGTCACACCTGCGGTGGGACTCATCGACGAGCCGCTGCACATTCTCGTTCGGAACCTGCCGCCGCTGGCGGAAGTGACTATTCGCGCATCCCTTCGTGATGACCGCGGGACGCCGTGGAACTCGTCCGCGATCTACCAGGCTGACGCCAGGGGCACGATTGATCTCTCGCGGATCGCGCCGATCTCCGGCTCGTACGCCGGCGTCAACGAAGACGGGTTGATCGCGTCGCTACGGCCCGCGATCGATCTTCCAGTCCGAACCTTCGACAATTCGAGCATCGCGCCCTTGCTCGTCGAATTCATTGCGGAGGCAGGAGGCCGTGAAGTCGCGAGGGCAGCAGCCCATCGCCTGTACGTCGCTGCCGGAGTCCAGGTCACGACACTGCGCGAACACGGTCTGTCGGGCCTGTTCTTTCAGCAGTCCGCGAGTGTCACGAGGCCTGGGATCCTGGTACTGGGCGGCTCGTCGGGCAAGCTGGCTTTTGCCTCGCAGGTTGCCGCTCTGCTGGCGGCGCACGGCTTTCCGAGCCTCGCTCTCGCCTACTTCGGCGTCGAGGGCCTGCCGCCCGATCTCGTCGAGATCCCAGTCGAATACTTCAGCGCCGCGACGAAGTGGCTGACCTCGCGGAGGTGCGTGAGCTCGGAGGGGCTGGGCGTGATCGGCCGCTCGCGCGGCGCCGAGCTCGCATTGCTCCTCGGATCGCGCTTTCCACAGATCCGCTCGGTGGTCGCGTGTTGCCCGAGCAGCATCGTGTGGAACGGATTGCGCGGCAATCGCCTCACCGATTCTCCTGCGTGGCGGTCATCCGACCGCGAGATTCCGTTCGCATCGCTGACGAGCGCCCGACTGGCGGACCTCCGATCTCGTACGTTTCAAGCCAGCCCGGTGACGCTGACGCCGCTGTTCGAGGCTGCCCTCAATGGGCCGATCCTGGAGGAGGCGATCATCCCGGTCGAACAGATCAACGGTCCGATCCTGTTGATCTCGGGAGACGACGATCGCATGTGGCCGTCGGCGCGGATGGGCGATCAGATCGTCGAACGCCTCGCGGCGCGTCGACATCGCTTCCCGGTCGTCCATCGCCGTTACGCGAAGGCCGGCCATTTGATGCGGACGCCGGGCGTGCCGACGACCGTGCTTCACAACACGTTCGAATACGGCGGCGAGCCTTCCGCCCAAGCGGCCGCCAACCGCGCGGCCTGGGACGAGACCATCGCGTTTTTCCGGGCGAGCCTGTGCCTTCATTCTCCGGCCGCGGAACCGGCGGCATCTGGAGCACGCCGATGATCGCTGGCATCTGGCGCATCGTGGCGGCGGGCGTGTTGTCAACGCTCTCGATGGATGTTCTGACCGGCATCGCGGCGGCACTGAGAGTCGTCGCGCCATTGCCGCCGAATCTCGTCGGCCGATGGTTCGCGTCGGTTGCGCGAGCGCAGCCATTTCATGCGGACATCGCTCGGGCATCTCCCGTGCCGCACGAGCTGGTCGCCGCGTTCCCGGTGCACTACGTCATCGGAACGGCACTGACGACGGCATTCGTGTATGGCACAGGCGCGCTCGGATGGTCCCGCGGTGTCGGAGTCGCGCTGGCGTTCGGACTCTCTACCAGTCTCCTGCCCTGGCTCGTGATGTTTCCGTCCATGGGCTACGGGCTGTTTGGGACGCACGGCCCGGAGGGAACGCGGCTCTTCACCAGCAGCCTGATGACGCACGCGTTTTTTGGGCTGGGTCTCTGGATCGCCGTTCGCGTGATGAAGTGCTCGTGAGAGCGCACGAGGCGGGTCCGTCATGCGGGCGCGATCCTCCTACCCGATCAATCGCAGCACGCGATCGGCAGCGGTGACGCCTCGGAATTGCGCCTCCTCGAACAGCGACAGACCGCTCACATCCGAGTGGGCGAAGACCAGGCGATCGCGCGAGCGCTTCAATGCCAGCCGCTGCGCCGAGAAAATCGCGCCGACAGTCGGGCGCACCATCGCGTGGCCGATGCGCATCACGTCCATCCGCGAGACGCACGCGCGGATGCGCGGGTGCACGCGCTCCAGGTCGGTCAGGATGGCTTCCTTCCAATAGGCCCAGTCCTTCGCGACAAGGAACGCGCGAGCGGCCGGCGGTTCCATGTCGGCGAGCGCCCAGTAGAACGTCCACACCGTCTTGCCGGCGACCGACCGCAGCGACTGATGCATGGCATCGACGTAGCCGAGCGCCGGAGACGTCATGATCACGTTGTCCCATGCCGGCTCGCCGCGATCGAGATCCGGAATCGTCTCGAGCGTGAGGTTCGCGGTCATCCAGGGGGAATACTCGAAGCCGCCGAGCGGAGGCTGGCCCTCGATGATGTAAGGCGCCAGGAACGTCGGCGCGGCGTAAATCACCGCGTCGCAGACGTAGTCGGTGTCGCCGGCGCGCACGCGAAACGCGGCCTTGTCGTGTTGAATCGCACGCACCGGCTGTCCCGGCCGGACGAACCGTCCGACACGCTCGAGCAACCGCTTCACAATCCAACCGTTGCCTTCCGGCCAGGTCAACGGGCCCTTCTCGTCGTTGTCACGCGACGAAAAATAGTGGAGGCCGGCCCAGGCCGACACGGCGGTCGTCATCGCGCCGTAGTCGTCGCGGCACGCGTAATTCATGTACCAGAGCAGCGGCTTCGAATCGAAACGTTGCTCCGCGAGCCATGCGGCGAACGACAGGCGATCGAGCGGTTCATCGTCGTTCGAGAGGCCGTTGTCGAGCGGCACCGTAAAGCGCCCCGACGCGCGCAATGCCGCGGTCAACTCGCCGAACCGGCGGAATTGCTCGCGGTCGTCAGCCGTCAGCCCGATCGCCGGTTCGATCCCTTCCTGCCATCGTCCGTGAATGAACAGCCGCTCCTGCTGAGCCATGCACAAATGTCGTTCATCCCAGCTGCCATCCGGCTTCAGGACGCCGAGCTCCGCGAACAGCTCTCGGACATACGTAGCGCGCTCGTCCGGAACCGGCACGTAGTGAGCGCCCCATGGATATCCGGTGATCTCGTTCTGGCCGGATCGCGAGTTGCCGCCGGCGCGGTCGGCCATTTCCAGCAGCACGAAGCGATCGAATCCGCGTTTCTGCAAACGCCACGCGGCGGACAGTCCGGCCATGCCCCCGCCGACGATCACGACGGGCATCCGGACCGTCGTCGCGGCCGCGCCGACGGATGCACGTCCACGGATCGTGTGGCCGATCGCCATGTCGTCGTTGACGAAGCCGCCGGCGAGCGGACGGTCACCTTTGATTGACAAGCCGACGAGGGCCGCGGCAGACGCGAGGCAGAACTCGCGGCGGCTGTGGGTCAGCGGCTGATCTCGCGCCATTCGGACTCGAGCGTGCGCACCAGCACCTGATCGTTCAGATGATTGGCCGGCATCGAGACGCGTGCCATGTCGGACGGGAACTCGAACAGGTTCGGGAGCGTGGCGGCGGCAAGAAAGCGCAGTCCAGCGGGCAACGTCTTCGGCGGCACGTAGTCGTCGCGGCTCGCCATGACGAATCCCCACTCGCCGAACGACGGCACGTAGGTGTGGTAGGGGAACGTCCGATAGCCTGCCTGCTTGACGGTCTCGTCGATGCACCAGAACGACTTGCGCGCGAACATCGGCGACGTGCTCTGCACGACGAACGCCCCGCGCTCTCGCAGGTGATGCCCCAGCGCGCTGAAGAAGACGGTGGTGTACAGCTTGCCCAGCGAGTAGTTCGTCGGGTCGGGAAGATCGACGACGATGAAGTCGAAGATGTCCGAGGCCGAGTCGACCCAGAGGAACGCGTCGGCGTTGATCACCTGCACTTTGGGCGAGAGGAGCGAGCGATCGTTCAGTCGGGTGAGGAGCGGGTTGGCCGAGAAGAGCCGCGTCATCTCCGGGTCGAGGTCCACGAGCACCACGCGCTCGACGTCGGGGTACTTGAGAATCTCGCGCACGGCGAGACCGTCGCCCCCGCCGAGCACCAGGACCCGGCGAGGCGACGGCACCGATGCCAATCCCGGGTGCACGAGCGCCTCGTGATAGCGATATTCGTCCCGCGAGCTGAACTGCAAATGCGAGTTCAGGAACAACCGCACGTCGTCTTTCCACCGCGTGAGGACGATGTGCTGATACGGCGTGTCGCGCGAGAGGATGATCTCATCGGCGTAGATGTTGTCCTCGGCGAACGCATTGATCCGGGCGCCGCCCGCGAACGCCGCGGCCAGGACCACGAGCGCCGCGGCACTCGCGGCCTGCAGGCGCCGCGGCCGGACAATCTGGTCGGCGAAGAGCCGCGTGCTCCACAGCGCGACGGCGGCGTTGACCATGCCGAAGAACAACCCCGATCGAATCAGGCCGAGCTTCGGCACCAGGAACAGCGGAAACAGCACCGACGCGAACAAGGCGCCGAGATAGTCGAACGTCAGCACGTGCGAGACGGCGTCGCGAAACTGGTAGCGATCCTTGACGAGGCGCATCAGCAGCGGAATCTCGAGGCCGACCAGCATGCCGACGACGAGGACGATCAGGTACAGCAGGAGTTCGAACCCCTGTGTGAATGCGAAGGCGATGAAGAGCGCGCTCGACGAGAAGCCGCCGATCACCGCGATGAGGATCTCGATCCGGACGAACAGCCTCGCCAGGTTGCCGCGCACGAAGCGTGACAGGAAGCTGCCGATCCCCATGGCGAACAGATACGTGCCGATGACCGTGGAGAACTGGAAGACGCTGTCGCCGACCAGATAGCTCGCGACCGTGCCCGCGATCAGCTCGTAGATGAGCCCGCACGCGGCGACGAGCAGAATCGAGACGAACAGCGCGATCGACACGGGCCTAATGCACCGCGGCGGCGATGATGATGCAGATGCCGATCGACATGGCGCCGACGAGGACGGCGAGCGCGAGGTTCTTGTCCTCGACGATCTCCTTCCACAGATGATACGGCGTCATCTTGTCGATGATGACGAACGCGGTCACGAAGACGACGATGCCGATGACCGCGAACACCAGGGCGGCCTGGATGTTGTGAACGATATCCATCATTTTCCTCCAGTGAAGCGCCGGAAGCCGCCGTACACCGGACGGTACGACCCCGGGTTGTCCCGCACCGACCTGGGCACCGTGCGCGCCTCGTTGAATGACGTCAGCCGCCAGCCGCGATACTCGGCGGTCCCCATCAGGCCGAGCACGACAATCCCGTACAGGAGATAGAGCTTAGCCATCATCTCTGCTGTTCTCCGGCGATCGCGCTCATCCGTGATCGCTTTCCTGCCAGCGGCGGTGCTCGAACTTCGACGAGCGCCACGTCGCCAGAATCGGCGGCACGGCGATCAGCACCAGCGCGACGACGAACCACAACGACGTCGACACATCGCGGACGACGCGCACGCGATACCGCATCGGTGCGGCGGCTAGATCGCCGCCTTCCGTTTCAATCCGGAGGAAGTAACGGCCAGGCGGAACGGTTGGCAACGCGACAGTGTCGGTTGGCGACCCCTCGGTCCACGACTCGCCGTCCTCGACGCCGTGGTAATACGACACGTCGCGCGCGACCTCGAACGCCTGTCCCGTCTCTTCGTTGACCAGCGCGTAACCGACGAACATCCACTGGTTGTCGAGGTTCGTCGCCGTCTCGATCTCGACCGCGCTCGGCCGGCCATCGAGTTCGAAGACCGGGGTCACCAGGGACGTGTCCTGTGGCGACTTCGGATCGAAGGCGAAGTTCTGCGCGAACGACTGCCGGCCGCGCGCGCTGACCAGGTGGGCGATCCAGAGCACCATCGCGATCGCCGCGAACAACGCCGCTCTGCGCCACATGGTCCCGACCGCGCCGCGAAACGGCGACGGCTGATCCGCAAAGACGCCATCCGGCCGCGGCGGTTTGCCCGGCAACGACAGGCCTTTCCAGATCTCGTCGCCGCTCGTGTACCGGCTGAGCGACCAGGTGACTTCCTTGTCGGAGTCCACCTCCGCCGAGAGCATCAGCGGCGGAGCAACGTAGTCAACTCCGGTCGTCGTGTCGCCGACGCGAACCTGCCACGGGAATTCGCCAAGCACGAACAGGGTTTTCGCGACGGCTGTCTGGAAGTGCCGGTATCTCTGACCGCCATACGATCGCGCCGCCGCGCCCTCAGGCGTCGGTCCGCCTCCAGGCAGCGCGTTGAGCGTCGCCACGAAATTCCAATGTCCCGCGTACTCGGTGAGGTAGCGGAATTCCCGGTACGGGTTGAAGAGCAGGTACTCGCGCCACTGGTAGGACACACCGTCGACGACGATCTGGCGAACCTGGAACCCGACGACTTCGTACTCGGTCTCGAGGAGCTTGCCCCTGGTTCCCAGGGGGATGAGCGGCTCCTCTTTCATCGCTTCCGTATACCGCTGCAGGATGGTGACGCCCGGATTGGTGGCGTCGAGAATCGAGCGGCAGCTCTGGCACACGACGTTGACCGCGTGGCCGAACGTGCGAACGGCGGTCGCCGCCCCGCAGTTGGGACAGTTAACGGAGCGCACGCTGACCGGCGGTCGACCTTGTGCCGCCACCCTCACCAGCCCTCGAACGTGCGCACGTTTTTCAACCGCAGTGTATCGAAATCCACCGCCTTGCCGATGTACAGCGCCGGCGTCTCGTCGCTGTAGTCGATGGTCGCGAAGTCCGCGCTCTCGGACCGAAGATCGATGAAGGTGACGTCGGTCTTGTCCCAGTATTCGAAGGGCAGCTCGCCTTCGACGCCGGCGTAATGCGCCAGCGTGCGCGACATCACGGTGAACCGCGTGCCGTGCCACTCGAACGAACGCCCGAGCGCCGCCTGCGCCTCGGTCGGAATGTTCAGCCCTTTGGTGAGAAAGGAGACCGTGAGCGCGTTTTGCGCATCCGAGAGCCATCCATCGGCGCCGCCGTCCAGCACGATGCGCCACTCGTTCCAGGTGCCCTGCTCGTACTGATAGAGAATGCGGCCTGCGACGACGAATCCCTTGTCGCCGTAGCGCCCTTCGGTCGAGAGCTGAATCGGCGAGGCGTCATACGGCAGATCGGCAACCTGGCCGACTTTCTTCAGATCGACATCCGTGCGGACGACAATCGAATGGCAGTACTCGCAGACGGTCTGCACGCTGCTCGACCAGCGATACGAAAGCGGCGCGCCGCAGTTCGGACAGCTCGCGGCTCGGCTAGTCATCCGCGTGCAGGACCTGGAGCGCTGAGCGCTGCGACATCGACTCTGGAGCGGCGGCGTATGGCCGATCGATGCGGCGGACGTTGACGGTCTCGGCGCCGACGATCGACCGCAGCAGCCCGCTGAAATCCCATTCGGGACGCGGACGACAGCAGAACAGGTTCAGGCAGAGCGTGCCGTACTCGGGAAACGAATGGCACGCGAGGTGAGACTCGGTGAGAACCGTCATCCCCGTAATGCCGCCGGAGTCGGGGAACTGATGCCAGCGGCCGTCGCCACAGGCGTGGAGATCGAGGTCGCGCATCAACCGTGCGAACAGCGCCTGGAGCGTCGGCAGATCGCGCAGGCGATCAGGCGTGCATCCGTAGGCGTCGACGATCCACTCGGTCCCGGTCATGGGTGCCACGCTCCGATGCCGGAATTCTACACAATGACGAGGATCGATCAGCTTGTGATTCGCGCAGCTGACGCCACTACAGTGTCTTTACGCGGCACTGACGCCTTCGCCTACGGCTTCGGCTCATTCCTGGCGCAGTGCGACCACAGGATTCACGCGGACCGCGCGGCGTGCGGGCACGCCGCACGCGGTCAGGGCCACCACCGTCAGGACGACCAACGCTCCGCCGATCGTCACCGGATCGAACGGAGACACTCCGACCAGCTGCGATTGCAGCAGCCGGTTCGACGCGGCAGATGCGGCCAGACCGGCGACGATACCCAGCGCCACAGGCGTCATCCCGTCGCGGAACACGAGCGCGCGGATGTCGCGGACTGTCGCGCCGATGGCGATCCGCACGCCGATTTCCTGCGTCCGCTGGCTGACGGCGTGCGCGATGACGGCATAGAGTCCGATGGCCGCCAGCACCAGCGCGACACCGGCGAAGATCGGCGCCGCCGCCGCGCCCTTGCCAAGCTCCATGTGATCGAGGTCCATGTAGTCGCCGTCGAACGCGAAGCTCGCCTTCAACGTCATGAGCGCTTCGATCGAGACATCCGGGTCCAGGCGTTCGATCGTTGCCCGCACGGCGCGGGCGACCTGATCCCCGGAGACGTGCGTGCGCGCCAGCACATGGACCAGCGGCAGCGGCGATTGCGCGATCGGCACGTAGATCGCCGGCTGGAATTGCTGCCGAATCGCATCGCCATCCATGATGTTCGACGCCACGCCCACGACCTGGCGCAGCTCACTCGGCTGGCGCGGCGCGGCGACGCGTACGCGTGCGCCGACAGGCTGGACGTTCGGCAGGAATTTCTCGACGAAGCTCTGGTTGACGATGGCGACTCTTGGGGAAGCTCCGCGATCGTCGGTCGTGAACGCGCGCCCGGCCGCAATCGATGCCTCCAGCACGCGAAAATACTCAGGCGTAACCGCGATCACCTGGACGTGCTGTTCCCCAGTGGCGGGTGGCGGCACCCCGTCGAATTCGAAAGGCAGCATCTGACCGCCCTGTGCCGGAAGAGCGCTGGCCGCCGACGCACCCTGAATCCCCGCGACAGCCGGCACGCTCGCGATCAGCCGCTCGATGTACGCGCGACGGGACTCGTCCGTCCCGAATTTCTCGGACGGCAGCCTGACCGTCGCGACCAGGATCTGCTCCGGCGCACGCACGCCGGTGTCGGCGCCGACGATGTTGAAGAGGCTGCGCACGAGGACGCCGGCACCGGACAACAGCACGATGGCGAGCGCCATCTGACCGGCGATCAGTGTCGCGGCGAGCCGCTTGCTCCGCACAGGCCTGGTGACGCCGCGGCCCACCGCGGTCAACGCTCCGCTACCGCGCAAATGCACGATGTGCCAGAGCGGCCCGAGCGAGAACAGGATCGCAGCGAGCAGCGTGATGCCGCCCACGTACGCCTGCGTCCGAACGTTCAGGCTGTAGTCCGCAACTTGAAACGGTGACGTCGTCGCAGCCGCCCACGCGTGCACGCCTGCCGACGTGATCCACCACCCGATCAGACCACCGGCCGCTGCGAGCGCCAGGCCTTCGAACAACACCTCCCTCAGCATTCGCCCGAGTCCCGCGCCGAGCGCGACTCGTGTCGCGAGCTCGCGTGCCCGGCCGGCGGTGCGCACGAGCGTGAGGTTCGAGACATTCGCGCAGGCGATCAGCAGGACGAAGCACGCGCCCACCCAGAGCGAGCCGAACACCAGCGGGCCGTTGGGGCCGGCGTGGTCGTGCGCGTTGTCGACGACATCGATCTGAAGGTCGCGATTCGTGTCGGGAAACGCCGCCTGCAGGCGCCGATGGATGGTCTGGAGCTCGACCCGAGCTTCCTCGACAGTGGCGCCGGCTCGCAGGCGGCCGAACGCCACGTAGCCGCCACCGCCGGGCCCGCGCCGATCGAGTTCCGGCGTTCGAACAGCCGGCATCCAGAAGTTGCTCTGGTGCGGAAACTCGAAGCGCTCGGGCATCACGCCAACGACGGTTGCCGGCACGCCGGCAACGAACACGGTCGAACCGACGGCGTCCGGGCTCTTGCCGAAGCGCGTCGCCCAGAAGCGGTAGCTCAGAATCACGACCGGTGACGCTTCGGATCGTTCGTCGGCCTGCACGAAATCACGTCCGAGCATCGGCATCACGCCGAGCAGTCCGAACGTGTTCGGGGTGATCGTCCAGATCGTCAGGTCCTCTGGCCGTCCGCCGCGTCGATCTCGAAAAGCGACGCGACGGCCGGACGCCACGGCGCACATGCCCTCGAACGACTGCGCCTGGGCACGCCACTCGTCAAAGTCTGGAAACGACACGCCTCTGGCGTGTGACGGAAAAACTTCCTGGACCATCACGAGGCGATCGTTATCCTTGACCAGCGGAAAGCCGCGCACGAGCATGGCATCGACGATGGTGAAGACGATGCCGTTCAGGCCGATCGCCAGCGCGAGCATGACGATGGCGGCGAGGCTGGACGCACGATCGCGGCGCACCAGCATGCGGCACGCGTCGCGCGCGTCGCACGCCAGACCGTCCAGCCAGCACTCGAGCGACTTCATGTCGGCGTTGGCAGTCTACGCTCGCAGCCCGCGACACCGCGGTAAAACGTTGTCACGCTCGAACCATGTGTCGGACTAGCGGAGCGTGAGGTTCAATGCGTCAGAGCAGATCGATTCTGAAGATGTACCCGTGCGTCGGACTCTTGTTTTCCGCCCAGCCGGGGTGAATCCCGGCATCGCAGCTGTAGAGCGCGCCGTTGTGCATGGCGAGTCCGTGCGGATCCGGATCGCTCTCGTCGAACTGCGCCGTCTCCAGCGTACGGCCGGTTTCGGCGTCGTACTTGATGAGCCCCGCCCCGCGGTCGCTGCCGGTCACCATCCAGATCGCCTTCCCGTCGACGGCGACGCCATGTGCGCGCGGAACGGCGTACGGAATCAGGAACTCGGGCTCCCAGGTCTTTGCATCGACGCGGAGAATCCCGCGCAGCCGGAGCGCGGCGATCCACAGCTTGCCGTTGACGTACTCGACCCCGTGGCAGCCGCCGCCGTTGCCGTGAGGACCGAGCGGAATCTGCCGGTGACTGATCGTCCTGGAATTCATGTCGGTCTGGAAGATGCCCTGCGGGTCGGCGTTGGCGGCCATCCAGATGCAGCCGTCGCCGAACCCCATGCCGCTGGTGTTCTTCGACTCCGTCTTCACGGTCTTGAGAACCTTGCCGTTCCAGTCGACCAGGTGCGCATTGTCCGTCTTCTGCTCCGCAATCCAGAGACCCTCCGGCGCGACGGCAATGGCGTTGGGATAACCTTCGGGACTCTTGAAGAGCGTTGTCGACTTGATTCGTCGAACCGGCACCGGCGCCGGAAGCTGCGCGGGCGCGGCCGACTGCGCACGACCGAACCGACTGCTCAACACACCGATGCCGACCGATCCGAGAAACGCGCGTCTGCTGCTCTCCATAGCGCCTCCCTTTCTCCGTCGATCGAAGCGTTGCGATCGACGAGTCGAATCGTCACTATTCTAGCGTTCCGCCAGGCAGGCGCCGTCGGAACGCGGAGGAATCATGGCCGGCGTCTTCATCAGCTACCGGCGCGCGGATAGTCAAGCCTGGGCCGATCGCCTCTCCGACTCGCTGATCCTCCGCTTCGGCGGCGGACTGATCTGGCGGGACGTGGACGACATCCCGGCCGGCGAGCCCTGGCCGCGGGAGATCCGCAAGGCGCTGGCGGCAGCGGACGCCGTTCTCGTGCTCATCGGACCAGACTGGCTCGAAGACCCGCGGTTGACGGCGCGGCGCGATGTCCTCCGGCACGAAATCCTGACCGCGCTCCGGAGCAAGGCCTCCGTTGTGCCGCTCCTGGTCGGCGGCGCCGGCATACCGGATCCGGCCAGGCTGCCGCGCGCGATACGCTCGCTGGCGACGCTGGCAAAACGCCAGGGCCTCACGCTGCGCGACGGATGGTACTGGCGGGACGACGTGAACGCCCTGCTCGTCGAGCTGCGCCGAATTGTCGGGAACAAGCGGCACGGCGAGCCGCTGAAGCGGCTCTACGAGAAGCTCGGACAGTTTCAGGGCGACTATTTCTCCGTGCTCGCGAAGCCCGCACAAGCGCTCGACGTCGCACGACAGACGCTGGAGCTGCTCGACGATCAAACGCCGCACTACCCGCACGAACCGATCCTCCAGATCGTCAGAGGCTACACCTACAAGAACGAGGCGATGGCGCTTCGCGATCTCAACGACCAGGCCGGCTTCGAGCAAAGCCTGGCGCGCGCGGAGGCGGTCTTCAGGGCCATGCGGTCGGAGACCGAAGTTCAGACCGCGGCCGCGTACAACGGCCTCGGCAGCGTGGAGATGCTGCGCGGCCGGATGCGGCCGGGGAAAGCGTGGATCAACCGCGCGCTGAAACTCTGGCCGGACTACCCGGAGGCCATACAGGATCTACGGACGGCGGAGTCGTATCTCGCCGCGGATCGCGCTCGACGACGGCGTCACCGTACCAACTGAAACGCCCTTCCGCACTGACAAATCTTGGGCGGAGCCACGTTTTGTCAGTGCGCTCGATCCCGCCGCCGACCGTAAGTGCCACAGTTACAGTCATCTGCGCCGTACGGCCTTACTGTCCTATAGTGGCATCTCAATTGCTCTAAAGACGTGACGGATTTAGTAGCAACCCATTTTTCTCAATTTTTCTCAGGAGTGAAGGTCGTGAGGCGTCGCAGCGACAAGGGTTTTACGCTCATCGAACTGCTGATCGTGGTCGCCATCATCGGGATCATCGCAGCCATTGCCGTGACGGGTCTGCTCCGCGCGCGCATGTCGGGCAACGAGGCGTCGGCGATCGGTTCGATTCGAGGGATCAACAGCGGTCAGTCGGCATACTCGTCGGCATGCGCCCACGGAGGCTATGCGACGACCCTTCAGGACCTCGTGAAGCCACCGACCGGCAGCACGGCCGGATTCATCAGTCCTGACCTGGACGTCAACGGGGTGCTCAAGAGCGGATATGTCGTCAGCATCGGCGCCGGGACCGTCGCGACGCCCGTCACGCTCGCGGCCAACACGTGCAACGTGTCGAGCGCCGACTCGGTTGCGTCGTACTTCGGCGAGGCGCATCCGGTGACGCCGGGCTCGACGGGCGGCCGGGCCTTCGGCACCGATCAACGCGGGACGATCTTCCAGGATCCGACCGGCGGCGGCAGCGTGCCATTCACCGCCGCCACGGTCTGGACTGCCACGACGCCGCTCCAGTAACGGCGGCCTATCGCCCCGCCGGCGTGTCGGTGTCGCCGTGCGTCTCCACGGGGATTTTTTGCGCGGCCTCGTCTGGAAGACGATACGCGGCGACGATCACCGTCACGTTATCCCGACCTCCACGGTCGAGCGCCTGCTGCACGAGACGTTCGCACGCTTCGCTCGACTGCGTCGTTCCTCCCAGGATTCTGGTGATGGTCTCATCGTCCACGAGGTCGGTGAGCCCATCGCTGCAGAGCAGCACGCGATCGCCATCCTCGAGCCGCACGCGGTCAGTGTCCACATGGACATCGGTGATCGATCCGCCGAGCGCGTTGGTCAGCAGGTGGCGATGAGGCGAGCTGGCGACATCGCCCGGAGCAAGTTGGCCGACATCGACGAGCAGCTGTGCATAGGTGTGATCGCGTGTCAGGTGGTGCAATGCGCCGGCGCGGAACAGATAGGCTCGCGAGTCGCCCACATGGGTGATCATGAGGTCGCGGCCGAGGCTGCGAACGGCGGTTAAGGTGGTCCCCATGCCAACGAGTGCCGGGTCGCTCTCGGCGCGCGCGACCAGCATCGCGCCGACTTCCTGCACGCGCGTCCTCGAGCGCCGCTCGATCTCGCGCGCGTGCGATTCATCGACTCTCATGATCCAGTCGGGCACCTCGAGGGCGAGGCTGACCAGTGCCGAGATCGCCATCCGGCTCGCGATCTCGCCGGCCGCATGGCCGCCAATGCCGTCGGCCACGATCATCAGATAGTTCACTTCCTCGGCGCGTTCGGGCACGTCGCCTGTGTGCAGGCTGGTGTCGATCGTCTGCAGCGTGCGACCGAGGCGGCTTATGAGGTAGTGGTCCTCGTTGTGGTCGCGGTGATAACCAGGATGAGACCGCGCGCTGACATCGATCCGGACGAGCGCCGAGAACGACGGGGGCTGCGCGACACCCGCCGGTTGTGACTGGTCAGCCGGGTTCTGTGCGGTCATGACGGCTCCCCTATCGCTCTTTTTTTTCGCGATGTCGTGATTCTCCGCGCCCTGGTGGCAGACACGATAGGCACACTCGCCACGTGCCGTCAACACGCCTGAACGACCTCGACGATCAAATCTGCTCTACTCTTACGAATGGGCTGGAACGGTATGTTGGCGGGCGCCGGCTTTGTCGCCGGCGCCATGAATTCCATCGCCGGCGGCGGCACGTTTGTGACGCTGCCGGCGCTCACGTTCGTCGGGCTGCCGCCGACCATCGCAAACGCGTCCAGCACCGTCGCGCTGTTTCCAGGCACGCTGGCCAGTTCGTGGGCGTATCGTTCCGATGTCCGTCCGCTGGAACGCGTCGGGACCGCGGGCCTGCTGGCGCTGAGCCTCCTCGGCGGCCTGACCGGCGCGCTGCTGCTGCTATACACGCCTGAGCGCCTGTTTACGCACGTCATCCCCTGGCTGCTGCTTGCCGCGACGATCGCGCTGGCGTGGGGCCCGCGCCTTGGCGAGGGATTGCGAGCGGTCGGCCTTCACATGGGCCGCCCGTCGCTCTTCGCCGCACAGTTCGCACTCGGCATCTACGGCGGCTACTTCGGCGGCGCGGTCGGGTTGATGATGCTGGCGGTCTGGACCGTGTTCACCAGCACGGACCTGAAGTCGATGACGCCTCTTCGTGTCCTGATGGTCGCAGCCGCGAACGGCGCGGCGGTGGTCTGCTTCGCCGTGAGCGCCAGCGTCCGCTGGCGCGAGACGCTCGTGGTGATGGCGGGCGGGATCGCCGGCGGCTACATCGGCGCTCGCGCGGGCCGGCAGTTGCCCGGCCCGGTCGTGCGCGCGGTGGTCCTGGCGATCACGATCGGGACGACGGCCGTGTTTTTCATACGCGCAAACGGATGACCCGGTTGAGCGAACCGCTCAGTGCCGATTCTGCATAGTCGCCGGGCGTGTGCGTCCATACGCTAGTCCGTGGTCGAGGTATGTCGCCTTCGCGACCCTCTCCTCGAAGGTCCAGACTGTCATGACATCACAGTCCCTGTTCAAGCTCGTGATCACCGGGATCGCAGTCGCCACGCTGGGCCTTGCGGGTACCGCGCAGTCGAAGCAGCCGCCGCCCAACGCGAACCCGAACGCCCTCGCGACACCGTTTTCCTTGCGGTGCTTCGCCGTCAACATGAGCAACATCGGCCCCGGCTCCGCCGGCATCGTCGAGTTCAAGATCGCCAGGTGGTCCACCGCCGATGAACGGCAGAAGGTCATCGAGACGATGGTCGACAAGGGGCCGAACGAGCTGCTGAGCCTCCTGCAGGACCTGCCCGCGAAAGGCCGCATGCGATTCCCGAACTACATGGGACCGGATCCGAGCAACTGGCGGCTCGGCTGGGACGTCAAGTACACGTGGACGACCCCGCTGCCGGAAGGCGGCCACCGGATCGTGCTCGCCCTCGACCGGTACATGTCGTTCCAGGAGGTGCGCAATCAGCCGCGTACTGTGGACTACCCGTTCACGCTCATCGAAGTCCGCCTCAACAAGGACGGCAAGGGCCAGGGCAAGATGGCGTACGCGACGAAGATCACCTTCGACAAGAAGAAGAACAACATCGAGCTCGAGAATTATTCCAGCGAGCCTGTCCGCCTGAACGACGTCTCGCTCGAAAAGTAAGTCGACCGATCTCACCTGCGCGAAGTCATTTTTCTTCCCCCGATTTCGTTCTAATCTGGGCCGATGACGCGCGCCCCGGATCCGCCGCGGAGCGATCGTGCGACCGCGAGCCTCACCGGACTGCTCCGGCGCGGATGCTGGGCGGCAGTCCCGATGACCACCATCGAATCGCTGATCGACGGCGGCCGGGTCGTCGAATTCCAGGCCGGCCATACCGTGTACGAGGAAGCAGACGTTGAAGCACTGGCCGTCATGATGGAGGGTCTGCTGCGTGTCTATATGCACGCGTCAGACGGCCGGCAAGTCACCGTTCGTTATGTTCGAGCCGGCGATCTGCTGGGCGTGCCGGCGCTGATTGCCGGACCTGCACCGGTCTTCGTGCAGGCGGTGACGTCCGGGTCGGCCTTCTTCTTCGACGTCGACGGCGTCAAGCGCGCCGCCCGGAACGACGCGTCGTTGGCGTGGGCGCTCGCGGAGGAATCGGTTCACAGGCTGTACGACGTCCTTGAAGAGCTCGCCGGAAACACGTTCGCGTCAGTCCGCCAGCGTGTGGCACGCCACCTTCTCGACCTCGCGACGTCACGGCCTGGAGCGAGCCGTACGCTGATCGCTCCGGTGAATCAGCAGGATCTCGCGAACAGTGTCGGTTCGGTTCGCGAAGTGGTCGCGCGCGTCCTGGCGGAACTTCGGGCTGAACACCTCGTGCGCACGTCGCCGGGCCGCGTGGAGATTCTCGATCCGGTTCGGATGAGCCACGAGCTGTGGTCGCGCGCGCGTGACGAAAGTCACAGCCCCTGAAAACGCCGCCGGACAGAATCGGTCTCGAGGCCCCCGGAGTGATGGGCCTCGGACTGAAGGGTACATGTTCGCTGTCGACCACGCCTCCACCGCGCTCCTGATCAAACGCCGTTTTCCTTCCGTGTCGCTGACCCCGATGCTCCTGTCGGTCCAGGCCATGGAGCTCGCCTGGGTCGGTCTCAACTATCTCGGCGTCGAACGCACGACGACCGAATCGCAGGTCCGCAGCGTCGCGGACATTCATCTCGCGTACATGCCGTTTTCTCATTCGGTCGCGACGGCCGCGGGCGCCGCACTGCTCGCCTGGTTCTTCGTCGAGAAAGGCCTCGGACGGCCGCTGCTCGGCCGGGCCATCGGCATCGGCATCGCGTCGCATCTTGTCCTCGATCTCGTGACGCATGCCCGAGACATCACGCTGTGGCCGGGGAGCAACGTGGCGCTCGGTCTCGGACTCTACGATCGCGCGCCGATGTGGGGCTTCGCGCTCGAGATGGTGTACGGCGTGGTGTGCTGGAGCGTGTATCGAGGAAGCCGGCCACTGCTCGCGATGATCGTGCTCGGCAACCTCGCCAACATCACGCTGTTCTCAGCGGCGATTCCAGGACCCGAGGTCTTTCTCGCGGGGCACCCGCTGATGCTCGTCACGGTGATATTCGTACAGATCGTCGCGACGCTGGCGCTCGTCAACGTACTTGCGGCACGTCCAGTGCCGGACACGTCGATAGCCGGCGGAGCTCTTCGGAAACCCCAGATCTCCCATGCCTGATGAAAGGTGATGCGATGCCATTTGTTCAGGCCCGCGACCAGACACGACTGTTCTACACGGAGGGCGGAACCGGCAACCCGATAGTGTTCGCCGCCAGCGCCTGGCTGGATTCCCGAATGTGGGAGTTCCAGATTCCGTACCTCGTTGACCACGGCTTCCGCTGCATTGCGTACGATCGGCGGGGACACGGACGCTCGGACTTTTCATGGGACGGCTACGACTACGACACGCTTGCCGATGATCTCCACACGCTCATCGAGCACCTGGATCTTCGCGATTTGACGCTCGTGTCGCACTCGGCCGGTTCCGGAGAGATCGTGCGCTACCTGGCGCGACATGGTGCGGAGCGCGTTGCCAGCATCGCGATCGTCTCCGGTACGACGCCGTGCCTGATGAAACGCGGCGACAATCCGGACGGGCTCGACATCGAACTGGTGAACGCCGACCTCGCGGTCCGCACCGCTGATCGGCCGAAGTGGTTCGCGGACAACGCGGCCGGCTTCTTTGGCACCGGCTTGCCCGGCATCCGGGTGTCGCCCCAATTCACCGACTTCGTGATTCGGCAGTGCCTGGACTGCTCGGCGCGGGCGACGGTCGAGTTTTTTCTGACGGGCTTCACCAGCGATCTCCGCGACGAACTGCGGGCCATCGACGTTCCTGTGTTGATCGTTCACGGCGACCGCGACATTCAGGCGCCGCTGGAACTCTGCGGAATCAAGACTGCCCGGTTGGTGCCGGGGAGCACGTTGCATGTGTACGAGAACGCGGCGCACGCTCTCTTCATGACGCACGCCGATCGATTGAACGCCGACCTGCTCGCGTTCGCGGAGATGCATCAGTCGCGAACGGTCGCCGGCGTGGGACTATATTCATCCGAGGAGGCCCCATGATCGCTCGCGTCTGGCACGGATCGACGAAACCCGAACACGCGGATGCCTATGAATCGCACCTGAAGCCCGAGCTGCTCCCGGGACTCAGTCAGAAAAAGGGATTTCGCGGCAGCTATCTGCTGCGTCGCGCGGCCGGTGACGAGATCGAATTCATCACCATCATCCTGTGGGATTCGATCGATGACGTTCGCGCGATCGCCGGGCCGGACTACGAGAAGGCCGTGATCCCTGAAGACCGCCTGCCGCTCCTGACTCGCTATGACGCGAGGGCGGCGCACTACGAAGTCGTTTCGACCAGCGAGCCCGCTCGCACATGATCCTCAGGGTTCATTCGAGTTCAGCAAGCGCGTCGTGCGCGCGCATCCGCACCAGCGGGTGGCTGTCCATCGCCGCCCGCCGCCAGAGCTGTCGCGCCGATCCGCTCGCAAGCGCGGCGAGCGATTCCAGGGCGGTGACCCGCATGCGCGGCGACGGATGGCGCGCCGCGATTGGCTCCAGGGCTTCCGCGGTGCGTTGATCCCCCACGTAACGAGCCAGCCTGCAGGGGATCAAGCGGCTCGCGGAGCTGCCGCCGGTGGCCACGCCAGACAGCGTGCCGCCTTCGAGATCGAAGAAAAACTGATCCGCCTGTTGGCACGCGGGCTGACCGATCAGCAGGTTGATCGACAGCGACAACGCTTTCGGATGCTCCTGGCTGTGGATGTCGCGCGAGGCGCGGTAGTACATCATTTTCCCTTCGGGCAGCGTCGTTCGCTCGACGAAACGCAGATCGACCTTCTCGCCAGGCACGCCGACGACGGCGTCGGGATCGCGTTCGTAAATCAACGTTTCGTACCCGGGTCCGATGTAGCCGACCGTGAGAAACGAGAAATTGTGGTCGTGCGGAACCTCGTAGTAGTAGAGAGCCTTCTGATACTCGCGCCGTTCAGGTGAGGCGTCGGGCGGCTCCCAGATGTTGGCGCGTACGGCGAAGCGTCCCGTCCGGGCGAGCATCAGCGTTTGCGCGGTGTAGCTGTTGGTGGGCTGAAACGTCTGCCACGAACGGAGCTCCCCGGTCAGGTAGTCGCCAATCATGCTCCGGTTGTTCGCCAGCGCACGGAGCATCGGCGCAGACGCGAGGATGCTGGCTTCATCGTCCGCGTCGACCTCGCGCGAGATGAAGTCGACGTACTCGTCGAGCGTGATGACTTGCTGCGTGTCGGCTTCAAGCGTGACGGCCATGGCTGACGGTCTCCTGGATGACGGGTGACAATCGCAGCGCATTGAGGCGCTCCAGCGAGCGCTGCGCCGCACGTTGAACGTGAGGATGAGGATCGGTCAGTGCACGATGGACGAGCGGCTCGCCGAGCGCAGGGTCCAGCTCCATCACGCGCCGCACCGCCGACCAACGCACGAAGTGATCGGGATGATCCAGAAGCGTCGCGATGACCGGCGCCGCCGCGGTATGTCCGAGCGCGCTCAGAAGGGTCATGGCGTAGTCGATGCGCGCGGCACGAAGGTCGGCGGCTTCCGCGCGGACCGGCAGGAGCGTGGCCGCGTCGTACACCCAACGCAGACGCGTCGCCTGCAGGCGCGTCAGGCTGATCACCACGGTCGCCGCATCGACGCCGCGCATGCGGACGACGTCGGAATGCGCGCGGCACGTGAAGGTTTCCCCGACGCGTAGATGCACCGGCGCCAGCGCGATCAGGGAACGGCTCCGATCGAATATCTCCGGCGGCCCATCCCACGCCTGCCGCCACCGTTCGACAAGGACGGGACCGGGACCGATGTTCGTGCTGATGTTGTGCTCGCAGAAGCCGAACAGGAGCGGGGATGGCGGCTCGGGATCGGCATCGAAGACGAGGACGCCGAGCGTGAGCAGCCCCAGCTGCAGTACGGCGAAGTCACGCGCGCCTCGCGGACACGGGATGTAGTCCGGATCGCGGCGGAGGCACTCCAGCTCCCAGGTCACCAGGTCGGCGAGGAAGTTCGAACGCGTCAGCGTGGCGAGTGCCTCCGAACAGCCCCAGAACGCTTCGGGATCCGCCTCGACCGACGGCTCGATCGCATCGACGAAGGCGGCGAGGGCTGGAATGGATTCACACCGCGCACGCTCGATCTGCGATGAGATCTCTTGCACCTTGGCCATGTCTTCACCTCGCAAACTGGCGGGCCCTCATGGACCCGCCAGCTGAGCGACCGTTCAGCCTCATCAGTCGACGATGATGAGAATGATGACGAACACAACGGGGTTCGCCATCGAGCTCGGTGCCACCACGGTCTCTTCCAGATCGGCCATCGCGTGCTTGTTCATACACCCTCCTTGAATGGCACGACGCCGCCTGCCGGCGTCACGACTGCCACTACTGATCGATGCGGAAACGGTGGCGCAGATCGGCTCACCATGTCTGACGAAGATGGCGGTCGCAACCCAGTCGTCGCATCGCATCACCGAACTGCTCATCAGGTGGCGGTCGGGTGACTCCGACGCGCTGCCCGAGCTCATGCCGATCGTGTACTGCGAGTTGACGGGGGTAGCCCGCAGATTCCTGCGGCGCGAGCGGCGATCGCATACGCTCCAGCCAGAAGCCCTGGTTCATGAGGCTTATCTCCGGCTGCTCGAAGGACACCCGGCCACAGCCGAGAATCGCGCGCACTTCGTAGGGGTCGCCGCGCGAGTGATGCGTCAGATTCTCGTGGACTACGCGAGAAGCCGTCAGGCGGCCAAGCGCGGTGCCGGCCAGAAGGTCGAATGGGTACCCGGCTTCGAACCGCCGCAGGCGTTGCGCCTGGATCTCGTCGCGCTGAACGACGCATTGATCGCCCTCGCGCGCCGCGATGCGCAGCAGGGCCGAATCGTCGAGCTCAGATTCTTCGGGGGTCTGACGATCGATGAAGCCGCCGAGACGCTGGACATTTCTCCGGCGACCGTCAAGCGAGACTGGGCCATGGCGCGCGCGTGGCTCTCACGTGAAATGAAGAAGGACGCTGATGGACGGGGAGCAATGGAATAAGGCCAAGGAGATCTTCGGCAAGGCGCTCGCCTGCGATCCCGATCGTCGGAACGATTTCCTGCAAGAGGCCTGCGGCGGGGACGAGTCGCTGCGCCTCGAAGTTGCGTCACTCCTTTCCGCGTACGACTCGTCCGACGGATTGTCGATCCCGCCGTGGCTCGACGTGCTACCTCCCGGTATTCCCGTCGAAGGCCGGACGATCGGTCCGTACCGCCTGGTGCGCAGGCTTGGCGAAGGCGGAATGGGCCAGGTCTGGCTCGCCGAACAAGCCGTGCCGGTGCATCGCCAGGTGGCGATCAAGCTCCTGCGGATCGGAATCAACGACCCTGCCGCGCTCCGCCGCTTTCACGCCGAACGACAGTCGCTGGCGATGATGGATCACCCCGCCATCGCCAAGGTCTTCGACGCCGGCGCCACGCCTGACGGCCAGCCCTTTCTTGTGATGGAGTACGTCCCCGGCCAGCCCATCACCGACTATTGCGATCAGAACAAACTGGGGCTTCAGCAGCGGCTCGATCTCTTCGTGGCCATTTGCGAAGGCGTGGAGCACGCCCACCAGAAAACAGTCATCCATCGTGATCTGAAGCCGGCCAATCTGCTGGTGGTGAACGTCGACGGCAAGCCCACGCCGCGGATCATAGACTTCGGGTTGGCGAAAATCATCGCGCTGCAGGCCGACGATCACAGGTTGACAGGAACCGGAAGCCGTCTCGGCACACCAGGGTACATGAGCCCGGAGCAGGCCGACCCGCGGCGATACCGTGTGGACACGCGGACCGATGTGTACTCGCTCGGCAGCGTGTTGTACGAGCTGATGGCAGGCGTGCTCGCCTTCGACGTGGAGTCCGGTCGCCCGCTTGACCAGGTGCTGCGGCAATTGCGGGAGCAGGATCCGCCGCGGCCCAGCGCGAGAATCGGCCCTGCCTGCGCCGACATTGCCGGCAATCGTGGAACGGACGCCAGGTCGCTGGCCCGTGAACTTCGAGGAGACCTCGACCTCATTGCGCTGAAGGCGCTCGAACGCGAACGCGAGCGGCGGTACGGCTCGGCGGCGGAGCTCGCCGAGGACATCAGGCGATATCGCCTGAATCTGCCGATCATGGCGCGACCGGCAAGCCGCCGCTACCGCCTCGGGAAATTCCTGCGCCGCCATCGGCCCGGCGTCGCCGCCGTCGCCGCGGCCCTGATTCTGGTGACGATCGCCGGCGGGAGTTTCGCCGGTTGTCAATTCACGCTGACGCCCTGAAAGATCTCAGAGCTCACATCGCTGTCCGATTCGTTCCCTCAGCCGCGCGCGCCGCCGCGAGGATCACTCCTGTAAAGAGCAGCGTGTCGGCGAAGTAGTTGACCGCCTCCACCTTGATTCCTGCATTCGTCTGGAGCAGGGCCGCGATCAGGATCGGGCCGTACATCGCAATCACCAGCAGCAGCAGCCACGCGCCGAGAGCGGCCGCCACAGTCTTCGTGTTCCTTCCGAGCAGGATGCTTCCCGCGAGAACGAGGAGCCCCGCGCCGGTGACGTAGTCGATCAGCGCGCGACCTGGAAGCCATGCCGGCATCTGCTTCACGAGCGGGACGCCGGGCAGCCCGGTGGGGTACAGGAAGTGCTCGACGCCAAAGACAACCGCGGCCAGGAGAACGCACACACGCCCAGCGGTAACCAGCACCTTCTTGCCCGTGGCGCCCCACCCGTCCAGCGCCGTTCCCGCGAGGATCAACCCGGCTCCTCCGAACGACGTTTCGCGCACGACAATCGTCCAGATGATGCGATCGTGGGGGCGAGCCACCGCTCCGCGGAGGTGGATCATCGCGACGAACAGGAACATCATGATGCCGAACAGCAGGCCCGACCATCGGACGGCGATGCCGCTCGCGATGCTGAGAGAGGCAGCGATCAGGGCGCAGCCGACGAAATACACCCAGAACATCCGCCACGGCATGTACCGCGGCACGAGATCCCGCACCAACTGAGGTCCGAACAGGTGCAGTGCGCCGAAGACGGCCAGCGGAATGGCGACGGAGAGGCCGGCAAGGGCCACGATCCTGTCCGCACCGCGCGCGCCGGCGATCGTGTGTGTCGCCGCGGGAATGCCGACGAGAAAGATCGCGATGCCGGCGACGCACATCGCGACTTCAACGGGAACGGCTTCGAAGACCGTGGCTATCGTGAGGGGCAGCACAGCCGGTCGATTCTGGACGAACCGCCACCTGCGGGAAAGGACCACTTTCCCCCAGACGCATCAGACCACCGGTTCTACTGCGATTCGCGCTGGCGCTTCACCGCCTGCAGAAGCACGGGCGTCGTCCCGAAGTTCTCGAGCGTGATCGACTGCTTGTCCTTGTCGGCAATCACCTTGGTCGCCACCGACATCGTCCCCTGACCGTCGCCGTCGCCGTTGACGTGCATCTCGATCACCGTAAAGGGGTAGTCGATCGAGCGGGGCTGCCGGGACGCTTCCCAGAATCCAATCGGTCGATCGGTGGCGATGACGATCTGTTCCCCGCCGTCGGGCAGCGCCACGTGATGTGCATAGTGCAGATCCCAGCCGACGCTCTCGGGCGTCCTGATGTAACCGACACGCGGCAACTTCTGAAGCGTGCTGAGCAGCTTCTCGGGGCCCTTGTCCAGCGCTGTCTCCACCAACCCCGTCCGCTCGGCGTCGGTCGACCAGCGGTTGACGACGATCTCGACCGTGCCGGAACGGCCCCGGTCCATGTTGACCGCCATCGCAGTGAACCGCTCGGGTTGCCCCATCGTCTGCGCGTGACTCGTCAACGCGGCAATAGACATCGCGGCTGCGAACACGCCCGCAACCACGATTCCCTTACTTATTCTGGCGCTCATGTTGTGCCTCCACATTGGACGAGTGCAAAGTCCCGTCCAGAGGCAGACGCTGCTTATACGCTCGTCCGCGAGCTGGAGCATCGGTAGTGTCCGGCTTCAGCCGGACAGTCGCGGAGACGATCAGTGTGGACGTTCTGACCGCGCGCTGGTGATTCTTCTCGTCAGCGAGACGAGACCGAACCGTGAGGGTTCTGCGGGTTGCGGTTCGAACCTGACGCGTTTGACTGCGTCGCCGCCCCACACGGTGCCAATCGCGAAGAGCAGGTGAACATCGGCGCGGACGATGTCGGTAATGCTTGGGTCGACGGCGATTTGCTTGAGTTCCTCGAACGAGATCTGATCGAGGCGTGCCGCGCGCCGGCCCTCCCCGATGACGTGCGGGTACACTCGCGTTTCATCGAGCAGGATATCGAGAAGCCGATTCCGCCACGCCGGCGAGAGGCTTCGAAAGACAGTCCGGCACCACGGCGTGGCGAGAAGTTTCCTGATCTGGCTGGCCTCGATCGGAAAGTCACAGGAACTTCCGTCGGCGGCGACGGCCAGCGCGGAAGCGTCGTTGCGATTGAGCGCCAGCGCGAAATCCCACAGCGTCGAAAACGATGTGGGACTGTCCGAGTTCTCCTGTCCGACATTCGAGACGGTCTGTGCAGCGCGCCGTTCGACAGCCCTCGCGACCTCGGGACGCCGCTCACCATCGTCCGGCGCGAGCGAGATCCGCGGTTCGCTTGCGCCATCGACCGCGACGCCGACGGCACCGGCCGTCGCGGCGGCGGCTGAAGGGACCCAGAGCGGCCGAACCGCGCGCACCTCGGGCCATCTGATCTCGAGCGGCGGATGGTTTCCGGTGTATTCCGCGAACAGCGCGGTGATCCCCCACGGTTTCGGAACGGCGGGAGCAAAGGCATGCAGCGGGTTGTATGTGGCGTGCCCGGTGCCGGCGGCGGCCAGCGCCGCGAGGCCACCCTTGAGACGGCCGTCGACCACGTTCGACCACTGTCCCTGGATGCAGATGAGCGATGTGCCGACCGGCTTGCTGAAGAGTGAGTACGGATTGTCCCAGCACATGCCGATCGCCTGAGCGATCTGCTCGTCCGTCGGATCGGATGCTTCCGGCGGATCGATCTCGGCGAAGCCGATGCGCAGCCGGCCCGGGCCGGCGAACAACATCGAAAGGTCCGACGGATCCACTTGCGACAGATCCGACAGCACGTACAGCAATCCGCGCAGACCGCGCGCAATTGGACGGTTCATGCGCTCCCAGACTGCGTTCTGCGGCTGCGGGTTCGCGCTCGAGTACCCGCGGTCGTTGAGCACCTCGATGAAGCGGATGGCCGCCCTGTCGAACTGCTCGGCGATCGTCAAGGCGTGGTCGTAGCGGCGCTTCTCGACCTCGTGCCACTCGAACGAGGGCCTGACGAAAATCGGGATGACCAGCTTGCCCTTCTGCCGAGCCATCTGCGCGATCGGCACGATCGTGCCCGCGCCCGTGCCTTTTCCACCCGTTCCGATCAGGATGACGACGGGATAGGGATCGAGCAACGCTTCAACCGCCGTCTTCGACTCCTCCAATGCACGCCGCGCGACTTCGGGGTCGTGTCTGGATCCCAGATGGCGCGCCATCTGAGGACCGATCACGAGCCGCTCCTCGCTGGGAAGATCGGTCACCGAAAACTCGTTCGTGTCGAGGAATCGCGTGACAACGGCACGTCGAAGCCGTTCGGCGTATCGCGGATCGGTTTCCTGAATGACCGAGAGATCGCGTCGGAACAACGCCTTCAGAGAACGGAGGATATTGCCCCCGCCACCACCGAGACTCAGAATCAGAACCGTCATATCCGATCTCCTGTGCGCCTTCGCGGCTTCAATCGAAACGGAACCACGACCCATTGACCCTCGGTCCGCAGCGGCCGTTGAACGAACGGATGGTGTCTCAAGCGATGAGCGATGCGCGCGACGTCGTACTCGACGTTCCGCCTGTGGTCATGGAGATTCGGATACCGGCGGCCAGGCGCCGGTGCGAGCAGAATGTCGAGCTGCCGGTGAAACGGAACCCAGCGCGTGCGCGCGCGGATGGGATGAGGCACGACTCCGTCGATCACGAGCGGGCGCTCGAAATTCTTCACGAACAGGTGACCGAAGTCGTGGACCTCGCGTTGTCGCGTGCGGCGATTCGTGAGGAATCGCTCCGCTCCGTGCCATCCGACGGCCATCGCGGCGCCGAACGCCACCGTTCCCAGAAAGAAGAGCGCCAGGTCCCTCGCCTTTTCGTCGGGCGAGGGCCAGTCAGTCGCTGTGTGCTCCGCGTCTACCGCTGGCGACGCCTCGACCGGCGGCGGCGAAGCTTCGACCGGCGGCGTCGCCTCAGGCGGAGTAGAGATCACTTCGCGTGCAGCAATCGCCTTTGGGGAACCGATGCTGGAGAGCTGCGGCGCGAGATGCGTCGATGGAATGCAGACCTGCCATCCCACGAGAATCCGGTCGTAGCGGGCTTTGGGAATGACCCGCGAATTCGCTCGATCGACGATGCGAAACCATCGCTGGTGACGGTTGTCCGCGCTGCCGGTGACGCGCTCGGCAGCGGACGCCGCTGTATCGCCGAGCTTGAGCGTGTCACATACGAGTGGCTCTGCGGCGGCGCACAGACACGTCGACAGGGTCGCGAGTGTCACCAGCAACACGCGGGCAAACAGATGGGTCACTTCTTCGTGCGCACTGCGGAGCGTACCTGTATGTCAAGGTTCGTACCAATGAAACATGCCTGTCAGCATTCGGGATTTGTTGGACGCGCGATCTACGATCGTCCAAAACTCCGGCCGAGCGTGTCACTTCAACCACAGGCTGAGACCACAGCTCATCTGCAGAACGAACGCACGGCCCTCGAGCACAAAGAGTGGCCGCTTTTCCGTTTCACCCGCGTCAGTGCTTCGGTACGCGTTCCAGTCCGTTGTCCTCCAGTGCCGCGTCCACGAATCGCGAGGCGAGATAGGCAATGAGCTGTCTTGCGGCTTCAACATGCTCACTCCCGGCGACGATCGCGGCGCTGAACACCGACGTGAACTGCAGCTCCGCCGGCACGTTCCCGACGACGACCGCACCGGGCGCGTGAATCAGCTCGCTGAGCGGTTGCAGGGCGATCTCGACGTCGCCACGCGCGACGGCCGGCACGCCGACTGACGAGAGCTTCCTGCCGACGTCTTCGGCGATGCCGAGCCGGGGAAACATCACCGTTTCCATGTAGATGCCCGTCGTGCTGCCCTGGTGCGTTACCGATCTCGCTCGCAGCAGCGCGTCTCGAAATCCCGCGACGGTGCTGATGTCTGGTCGCGCCGTGCCGGTGCGAACGGCGACGGCGAGCGGGCTCTGCGCGAGATCGATCCCAGTTCCGGCAGCAATCCTTCCCTCTCTGATCAAATCCTCCAGGCCCTCTTTCGACAAGATGACGACATCGGCCGGAGTGCCGCGCCGCAGCTGGGCCGCGATCGTGGACGGCCCATCGCCTTGAGACGCACCGGCTGCTGTCGTCACGGTGATGTGTGTGGTCGCCTCAAACGTGGGCAGCACCGCGAGGTAGGCTCCCCTGAAGCCGCCGGACGAGATGACGTGCAGCTGCGCAAAGACAGTGGCCGGAGCCATCCACAGGAAGAAAGTGACCGCCAGTACCGCCTTCTTGAAAAACATGCGCACCTCTACATAGGTAACACGCGCCTGAACGATTTCGGCCTGGCGGCTCGGTCTGCCGAACGCCGCCGCCTTCCCGAACAGCTTGCGATCGAATGAACTGCCTCGGCTCTCCAGTCGTCTCAGAACCCATGATGAAGTGCCTTCTGGCGGCTGTCGCACTGCTCGGCGTGACGGTCCTGGCGCAGGACACCCGGCCCTCGGCCTCCCTCGAACGGCCGTTCGCCGCGAACGGCGCCGTGAACATGGACCTCAGCGCCGGCGACTATCACATCGTCGGGAGCCAACAGGATCGCGTGCGGCTCGACTGGAGCGTGCGCGACGCCGAAGCCCTGGCGAAAGTGCGGGCGAGCGCCGACGTGAGTGACCGCGCGGTCAGGATCACGACGGACGGTCCGGGCAACAAGGGGCTGCGGTTCACGATCGAGGTTCCCAACCGGTCCGATCTCTACGTGCGGCTGTCGGCCGGCGACCTCACGATCGAAGGCATTCGCGGGAACAAAGATGTCGAGCTGAAGGCCGGTGATCTCCGCATCGACGTCGGCCAGGCCGCGGACTACAAGAAGGTCGACGCATCGCTGTGGGCGGGCGACATCAAGGCGTCGGCGTTCCAGATTTTCAAAGGCGGGTTGTTTCGATCGTTCGAGTGGGCGGGCAGCGGACCGTATCGCCTGCACGCCCATCTCATGGCCGGCGACCTGCACCTCTATTCAAAGTAGTCACGGAGCAGACGGCCGGATCTTGATGCTGCGGAATGCGACGTTGTCGCCGTGATCCTGCAGTCCGATGTGGCCGCGCCGCGCGCGGCCATACTTCGGAAAATCCTTGAACTTGCTCTCGCGCAATCGCCGCTCCCAATCGGGAGTCCACAGCTCGTACGCGACGATCTTCACACCGTTCAGCCAATGCTCGACGTGCGCGCCACGCACGAGCAGGCGCGTCAGATTCCACGAACCGATCGGGTTCGTCGCGTCGCGTGACGGTGGATCCATGTCGTAGTTCGCACCGGCGTACTGTCCCGGCTTCAACGGCTCCTTGTAGGCGTTGTCGATGATCTGATACTCCGGCGCCATGTGCCACATCACCGGATCGTCTTCGACGACGCGGTAGAAGATGCCGCTGTTGCCGTTCGACGCCAGCTTCCACTCGAGCGTCAGCTCGAAATCGCCGAACTCGTCGATGGTCACGATGTCGCCCGCCTGCCCGATGCGAGTAAGGGCGCCATCGATCGCCTGCCACCCCGAAGGCAGCGTCGGCTGCCGATATCCGCGCCAGCCGGACACCGTCGTGCCATCGAACAACAGGCGCCAGCCGTCCGCTCGCTCTTTCGAAGTCAGCGTATTCGGCGCGGATTGCAACATGGCCGGCTCCTGGACCTGAAGAGCGACGGCCGCCGGGACTCTGGACAGTTGCGCGGCGGCGACCGCGGTCGCTCCGAGACACAGAATGAACGCTGGTTTTCTTCTCATCTAGTGCGACTCAATCGATGTGCGCGTCATCTTTTCGGCGTCCCAGCCGATCGCCCGGTTTTCGAAGTAGCTGTGGTTCGCGAGCAACGCCGGACCGGCGGCGCGCAGCCCGAACACGGCATCTTCGACGACCGGACGCCGTGTCCGCATCGCATCGAAGAAGTTCTGGAAATGGTCGTCGACGCTGGAGTAGCGCGGCGGCGCCGCGTACGTCTCGTCGTTGCGCGGCTGGAGCTCCGCCCGGTCGGAGTATTTCGTCCGATACTCGCGCATGAACGCTTCTCGTGTAGCCTTCGGGAAGGTGTCGCTCGTCTGACCCGGCTCTTTCGCGGGCTGGAGGCGCGAGAGCGTGACCGCGTTGTCGCCAATCGTGAGGACACCTTCAGGTCCAACAAAGCGAAACACGTACGCGTTGCCGGCGCCTTCGGCGAAGTTCACTTTCAGCGACAAGGTGAACGCAGGATGCGTCGGCGTCTTCGGATAGTCATACAGCGCGAGCATCACGTCCGGAACATCGCGGCCGTCATTCCAGTGACGAAGTCCGCCGCTCGCGATTGCCCGCGTCGGCCCGATGGCATCGAGAACGAAATGGATGCCGGTGAATAGATGGACGAATAAGTCTCCGGGAATGCCCGTTCCATAATCGCGATAGTTGCGCCAGCGGAACAGCCGCACCGGATCGAACGGCTGCTTTGGCGCACGCCCCAGGAACCGATCCCAATCGATCGTCGCCGGCGAGGCGTCTGGGGGAATCGAATACTGCCACGCGCCCAGCGGCGAGTTGCGGTTGATCCAGGCTTCGACGAGGTTCAGCTCGCCGATCGCCCCGGCGCGAAACAGCTCTCTGGCCTTCGCATAGACGATCGAGCTGACGTGCTGACTCCCGACCTGGAGGATCCGGCTGGTCTGCCGCGCGGCGTCGATGATCCGCGGACCCTCTTCGAGCGCCTGCACCATCGGCTTCTCGACGTACACGTCCTTGCCTGCCTGCATCGCATCGACCGCCATCTGCATGTGCCAGTGATCCGGCGCCGCGATGATCACCGCGTCGACGTCCGGACGCGCCAGCACCTCTCGATAGTCGCGCGTCGTGAAGATCTGACTGCCCCACAACTCCTTCGCCAGGGTGAGCCTGCCGTCGTACACGTCGGCCGCCGCGGCCAGCTCGACGCCCGGTGCGCGGAGCGCCGAAAGCAGATCCTGCTGCCCCCGGATGCCC
>Ga0070665_100001032_pt1 | contig 34883 bp, 23 predicted proteins | sample KBSS13metaG_FD_65862 | JGI IMG/M metagenome (GOLD analysis project Ga0070665, IMG submission 65862) | Switchgrass rhizosphere microbial communities from Kellogg Biological Station, Michigan, USA - KBS S1-3 metaG | ecosystem: Host-associated > Plants > Roots > Rhizosphere > Soil ... | reverse complement strand
GGTGGCGGGCTCTTCGGACTAATTCCCCTGATCTTTAGCCTGGTCCGCGGTCCAAAAAGTTTTCTTCTCCTGTTGCTGGTACTGGGCGGTGGATATTTTCTGTTGACCCGGGGTGGCGGATGCAATGGGACGTCCATGGTTGACCAGGTTAAGCAGCTTGCTACCGGCGGCATACTCGATCCCCGCCAGTTCGATAAAGCAAAAGTGTATGAACCCCTGGCAGATGACGACGGAAAAAATCCTCTTCCGGAATCGGCAAACCTTCTTAAATACGCACCGGCCGTCGGCGACCAGGGTAAGCAGGGCAGCTGCGTGGCATGGAGCAGCGCCTATGGTGCACGCACGATTCTGGAATCGGTAAGAACGGGAAAAAGTCCCGACGAGTTGAAATTCAGCCCGGCCTTTCTCTATAATCAGATCGGGATGGATGGCTGTGAGGGATCTTATATCACCCGTGCAATGGACTATATGAGTCAGCGGGGTTCGGTTCCATACGAAGCATTTCCCTATAGTGATCAGGACTGCAGCCGCCAACCCGACCAGCAATTGATAGAACAGGCGAGACTTTATCGCATGCGCGGATCAAACAGGCTCACGGTGGGGGACCGTACAGATAAAATCGATCTCCGGGCAATTAAAGAAAATCTTTCGCAGGGCGCACCCGTTGTCATAGGCATGATGGTGGGCGGCACTTATATGCAGCCAATGATGGGACAGGACGTATGGAATCCCACCCAGGACGATGCATCGATGATGGGATTTGGCGGCCACGCGCAATGCGTGGTGGGCTATGATGACGCAAAATACGGTGGTTCCTTTTTAATCATGAACAGCTGGGGGCCTCAGTGGGGCAATAACGGTTTTGCGTGGGTACGGTACAAACATTTTGAATATTTTGTACGCGAGGCGTATGGCCTGGAGGCGATGCCGGCCGTAGGTGCGGCGGCCAATAAACCATTCGAATGTGAAGTGGGTCTTGTGCAGGTCAGCTTCAATGGGAAAAAAACAGTGCCCGGAAACTATATCGTATTGAAAAAAGCAGGGGATAATATCTTCGAAACAGCTGAAAAAATAAAACCCGGCACGAGATTCAAAATGGAGATCCGAAATGAATCGGAATGTTATATCTATTTGTTCGGCAAAGAAACGGATGGAAGCAGCTATACACTCTTCCCTTATCCGAAATCCGGCGACCCGACCAAAACCAAGTATTCTCCCTTTTGCGGAATAGCAGGTTACCGCCTTTTTCCGCGGGACAAGAGCATGGAACCGGACAGCATCGGAAATAAAGATCTTATGGCTGTGGTAGTAAGCAGGGACAGCCTCGACTGGAGCGCGCTGAACCAGAAGATCAGCCAAAACAGGATGGCCGACTATGAAGATCGGGTAAGAGCTGCATTGGGAACTTCTGCCCGCTTTGTACCGGCGGATGTCTCCACAAAAGGAAATATTCATTTCAAGGGAGAAGCCGGAACTAACCAGGTGGTGGCCTGTGTGGTTGAAGTAAATAAATAGATGACTGTAGAGCAGGGGCAAAAAAAAAGACGACCCCCTCTCGGGTGGCCGTCCAAAATCTGTTCGTAGGTCGTCAATTTAGTTTTTCCGTCAAGAAAAGATACAGATTTCCGTGTTTTTCGATACTGGAGTTTTGGTTTTTTTCGAAGGATAAGGGTTCAGGGTTCCGTCAACTTTTTTTTCAAGGATTCAGATTCAATTTCATAGGTAAATATCTTAAGGTCTGATCAACGTTCTTCATTCACAGGATCGGTTTGCATTTTTCACAGGACCTATTTGGATCGTTTCGCATTTTTCAAGGATCGGATTTCTTCTTTTTCAAAGGATCGGGATTCTCGTTTTTCTAAGGATCGGATCAGGTTTTTCAGGTTTCGGTCTTTCAGGTTTTCATCAGGATCAGATCAGTTGCGCGCTTCAACAATACAAAGATGCAAAGCCTTTTCCCCCTATTTTAACTTATTCGACAGGGAGGAGAAAACCTTCGATTTTCGGGTAAAAAAGGCCGATAAACCGGTAACAGACGGCCCGACAACGGGTATTTTGGCCCTGATTAAGGTATTATCTTAGTCGTAACTGAATGTAAATCAACGATTATTGCCTAAACCCATATTCCCCCGCTTTGATTTATATTGTATGATAACCCCTGCTATCATGAGAAAGACCTTGCTGTCCGCCATCGCTTTTTTAGCCTCCTTTTTCGTTCATTCACAGCAGCTCCCCGCTTCGCTTTATGACCCGCATGATTTTTTTACCGAGGGATTCAATCCTCCCCGGGGAAACGTTTATCGTTCCGCGAGCGGCATTCCGGGACCTATGTACTGGCAGAACCGGGCCGACTACCAGTTGCATGCTACCCTCAATGAAAAAGACAGCAGCATCGATGGTGAAGTAAGGATAACCTATACCAACAACAGTCCGGACAAACTGGATTATCTCTGGCTTCAACTTGATCAGAACCTTTTTAAAAAAGATTCGCGTGGTGCACTCGCTGTTCCGGCCTCAGGTGATCAGATTGGAATACTCGATGACCGCGGCGACGGACTCATACTCGGTACCGTCTCCGTCACATATCATGGCAGCACTTATACTGCAAAGCAGGTTATTTCCGATACACGCATGCAGGTCAGATTGAACAATCCCCTGTTGCCTAAAGGCGATCAGATTGTGCTTACACTGCATTTTCATTTTAAGATACCTGTGTATGGTGCCGACCGCATGGGGCGGCTGAATACAAAAAACGGTATGGTATATACCATTGGACAGTGGTATCCCCGTCTATGCGTTTATGATGATATAGAAGGATGGAATACCCTTCCTTATATGGGCCTGGGTGAATTTTATTGTGACTACGGGGATTATGACTACACCATTATTGCCCCGGCGAACCTGATAATCCATGGATCGGGTGATCTGCAAAACCCTGCGGAAGTACTCACCCCCGAACAGGTGAAAAGACTCAGTCTTGCGAGGAACAGCGACAAAACACTTTGGATCATCTCTCCGGAAGAAGCTGGCAAAGCCGGTACACGCCCCAAAAGCAGCGGCATGCTCACCTGGCATTTCACGATGAAGAATACGCGTGACGTAGCCTGGGCTGCTTCGCGGTCATTCGTATGGGATGCTGCAAGGGTAAACCTGCCTTCTGGCAGAAAGGCCCTTGCGCAGTCGGTCTATCCCCTGGAAAGCGTGGGTGACAGCAGCTGGTCACGGGCTACGGAGTATTTGAAAGAGAGCATGGAAAACTATTCAAAATATTTCTATGAATATCCATGGAACAATGCCATCGACATGGCCTGCAATATTACCGGTATGGAATACCCGGGAATCATTTTCAACGATTACCAGTTGAAAAAAGCACGGATGTGGTTTCTTGCCGCTCACGAAATCGGGCATAACTGGTATCCGATGATCGTAGGATCCAATGAACGAAAATATATGTGGCAGGACGAGGGGTTTAATTCATACATAAACTTCTTTGCGCTCGACAGTTTTAACCGCGGAGAATACGCTGCAGACACAGCGATTTTCAACAAGAATTTTTTTGCTTACCTGGACCAGCAGTCCCTGCCAACACTAAAAGATCCCCTGATGACCGTATCAGAAGGCATGGATCTCGACCAGCACTATCAATATTACAGCAAGACGGCATTTGGTCTGCGTCTCCTGCGGAATACCATTCTGGGAAGGGAACGGTTTGACTACGCCTTTAAAAAATACACCGAAACATGGGCTTTTAAGCACCCAACGCCCTATGATTTTTTTCATTTCATGAACAACGCTTCCGGTGAAGACCTGAACTGGTTCTGGAAAGAATGGTTTTTTACTGTCTGGACACTCGACCAGGGTATCGCTGGTGTCGCCAGTGGTCCATCGGGAGGATCTGTCATCACCATCGAAAACAAAGGAAAACTTATCATGCCCGTCGTGCTTAAAATTTATCAGAAAAACGGGACAACCGAAATCCTCCATCTTCCCGTGGAGATCTGGCAGCGCAATAAAATCTTTTCATTTAATTACTCTTCAGCGAGTCCCGTTGAAAAGATCATCCTTGACCCCGATAATGTCTTTCCGGATGTTAACAGGAATAACAATGTGTGGATGAAATAGAAGGCTAAACGATATTGAGCCGGCGGAATACATCGGCCTTGTTGGCCTTGCTCACGGGGATTTCATTTCCCTTAATGAAGAGCAGGTTCTCCCGCATATCATCGATCTTATGAAGGTTGACTATGTAAGAACGGTGCACTTTTAAAAAATGGCTTTTGCTGACCTTTTCCTCCAGGTTTTTGATCGTGTTGTGGGTTACGAATTTTTTCCCGTCTGCAGTCACAAATTTTACGTAGTCACCCATGCTTTCGATGTACAGGATGGAATCGTTGTTCAGGCGAATCAGTTTGCCATCGGTTTTGATGTAGATATGGTCTGAGGCGCTGTTCATGGAAATCGTTTCCTTTGAAGGCTGTATTTTTTTCAGTGCCTCGATGAAGCGCTGATAGGTGAAGGGCTTCATCAGATAGTCCGACACATTATACTGAAACGCATTGTAAGCGTATTCCTGTTTTGCTGTCGTGAGTATGACTTTCGGCGAAAAGGCGATCTGGTCGAGTAGTTCAAATCCATTGGCACCCGGCATCTCCACATCAAGAAAAATGAGGTCGACAGAATGACTGTTCAGAAAGGAAAGGGCATCTGTGACGTTGCTGAAATGGCCACGTACTTCAACTTCTCCGCTTTTTTCACAACAGTTGTTCAGATAGTTTGCCGCTACCTGGAGATCCTCAACAATAATGCAGCTCAGACTCATGAACTTTGACGATTAAATAATTCCAGTTTTTTCTTCTCTTCTTCTATCAGCTGTTTGCTGTGAAATATTTTGTTTCGCAGGCTTTCAAAATCGCCGGCCAGGTGTTCGGGTGAACCCGCTGCGCCACAGACCTGCTCGAACTGCTGGCAATGATCCTGCACGGCAGTAAGTCCTACGAAACCGAAGACGGGTTTGATTTTGTGCACCGCGGCCCGCAGGGCGGTGAGGTTTCCGGATGAATAACTCATTTCGATATTGTCGCTGAGCGACTGGTAATCGTGCAATACCGTGTCAAAGACTTCCTGCACATATACATAGTCTTCTCCGTAAAGGCTGTTGAGGTAGGAGACGTCAATTTCAGAATTGAAAACGAAGCTGTTAGGAGCGTTTTGGGTTTTCATGCCATTGGATTCTTTATTATAACGCGTTTAATAATAATTATTATATCGGCTTCGTTTTAATAACCAAATTAATTCCCCTGATACCCTCCGTGAAATCCCGACTGTCCCCCGCATTGTGGTCTGTGTACCACGACATTGTCAATTCCGGAGTGGAATCTTCCCATAATGGGACACAACGAAAGAAGATTCAAAGGTTCAATCAGTTCATTTTTCTTACCCTTTGTGGTACCCTGATGTCTGTGGTCAGCTATTTCACGCTGAGCCTCTACATAAGCGCCCTTGTCAATTTGTCGACGGGATACATTTTCATTCTGGCTTTTCATCTCAACTCCAAAAAGCGCTTCGAGATGGCGAGGGTCATCGCTATCGTCAACCTGAACCTTTACCTGGTGGTCATGAACTATATGGAAGGTCTGCGCGCGGGCGAATACCTTTTATATTTTCCGTATTTCATGGTCATGACCCTTGTGATCGATGTGAAAAGGAATTTTTCTGAGTTGAAATTTGTCTATCTGATCACCATCATTTCAGTATTGATCTGCCTTAGCCTGAGTCCTTACGAAAATTATTACCAGGTACGTATTGCCGGCATGTTTACAAGGCTTTACAATTCCAATCTTGCGATATCTCTTACGCTGACTACTTTCTTTTCCTATTTTATATTCCGGGTGAACAGGGATCATGAAGAAGCGATATTAAAGGAGAAACATTTTGTTGATACGATCTATAATACCTCCCTGGACGGAGTCCTGATCATGGATTCCGAGCATCGCAAGATTATCGGATGTAATAACAGGGCCTGCGAGCTTCTTCACATAAATAATAAGAAAGAGATAGAGGGAACGGCGATAGAAGAATGGTTCAAGAGTGACCATATCCTGCTCTTTAAATCGATTGAAAGGAAATTGTCGGAAAAGCTGATCAAGGACTGGCAGGGAGAACTTTCGCTGACTTCCGCAGAGAGAACGTTTTTTTCTTTTGTGAACATCGTTCCCTTTTTGGACAACGGACGATGGTTTTTGAAGATCAGTATCCTTGACATATCGGAAATTAAAACGGCACAGTTTGAACTGATGAAGGCTAAGCAAAAGGCGGAAGTGGCTTCCCAGGCGAAGTCACGATTCCTTTCCAACATGAGCCATGAGCTGCGTACGCCGCTCAACGGGATCATTGGTACTTCCAATCTGCTGCTTCAGGAGAATTACCTGCCGGAACAGAAATCGCATCTGGATATCCTGAAATATTCTTCTGAGCATATGATGATGCTCATCAATGAGATTCTGGATTTCGGTAAAATCGAAGTGGGCAAACTTCAGCTCGGCGAGCATCCGGTGGATATGAAGAAATTCCTGGAAAAAATCAACCTGCAGTTTTCAGCCCAGGCCCATGCGAAAGGACTCGGTTTTAAAATGGAATTTGACAGTCTCGATATCGAAGTAATGACAGACGAGACGCGTCTGAACCAGGTATTCAGTAATCTGCTGTCCAACGCCATCAAGTTTACACATTATGGTGAGATCACGGTAGTGGCAAAGAAAATATTTTCAACCAGTCAGAAAGCCACTATTCAGTTCATGGTAAAAGACACCGGCATCGGTATTCCTGCCAATAAACAGCAGGAAATCTTTGAGAGTTTCACCCAGGCCGATGTAAATACTACCCGTAAATACGGAGGCACCGGACTTGGGCTTTCCATCACGAAGAAGCTGGTCAATCTTTTCCATGGCGAATTGCAGCTCGAAAGCGAAGAGGGCAGGGGATCCACTTTTCATTTTACCCTGAAGCTTGCCATTAATGAGAACCGCAAACGATATATCAACGAAGACAAGGTGAAATATCTTTCCTCCTTTCCCGGTATCCGCGTTATGGTAGCGGAAGACAACGCGATCAATATGTCCATTGCACGCCGTTTTCTCATGAAGTGGGGAATCGAAGTGAAGGAGGCCTATAATGGCAAACAGGCCGTCGATCTGTTTGCACAGCATTCCTTTGACCTTGTGCTGATTGACCTGGAAATGCCCGAAATGGACGGTATTACGGCACTCGGAGAGATAAAGAAGATTAATCCTTCTGTGCCGGCCATTGCCTTTACGGCGGCCGTATATGATAATATGCGTGCTGATCTGTTATCCAAAGGATTCATGGAATTCGTTCCAAAGCCTTTCCGGCCCGAAGACCTGCACAGTAAGATATCGATGCTGCTCTCTGCAAAAGGCAACCCTGCCTGACCTGCCACCCCTAAAAACGTTGTTATTGGTTGAAGCCGGCATAACACTATTGGGCTGCTAATGGTTTGTTAACAAAATAAATTTGGGAAACCATTAAACCCACGGCCCGTACAGGGATCTCAGGAACTAAAACGTAACATATGAAAGCAGTCTTTTTTGGCAGAATGGCCCTTGTTATCTGCCTACTGTCAGGTATCTGTCTGTATTCCTGTAAAAAGGATACGTCTTCTAACGGGAATGACACAACCCAAACAGACGCCGCCACATCGGGGGATGATGAACAGCAGGTATCGGATGAATCGGATATCATTACCAATGACGTGAATACCGCATTGAGCGGATCAGCAGATTTTTCCGGTGCTTCAACAACTACCATCGGGTCTGGCCAGACGACCGTTAACAGTACGGGGGCTTCGGCAGAACTTTCCATAAACGTACATCAGCTCATTTGTGATGCGTCAGTGAGTTACGATACCGTAGGCTCCGACAGGGTAGTGACCATCACCTACGACGGGACTAATTGTTGGGGCAATCGCAAAAGAGAAGGCGTTATAACCATCAGCATGACACTCGGGCAGCGATGGAAAGATGCCGGAGCAATCGCTGTCGTAACGATAACAAATCTTAAAATTACCCGGCTTCGTGATGGCAAAGTGATCGTGCTGAACGGATCTAAGAATATCACCAATGAAACCGGGGGATTGTTAAAAGATCTTTCCAGTCTGCATACCATCATACATTCGATTTCAGGGAATCTCAAAATAGATTTCAGCAACAATACATCCAGGACCTGGAATGTATCCAAACAACGCACATTCACATATGACAACGGCATCGTCATTACCACCATCGGCACGCACAGTGACGGAACTGATTCCGATATAGCCGACTGGGGTACCAACCGTTTTGGAAATTCATTTACGAGCCGCATCAGTGCGCCCATTGTTATCCGTCAGGATTGTGACTTCAGGCTGACCGGCGGACAGCATACGGTTGTCACCGACAACGCTACGGCAGTCATTACCTATGGACTTGATGCAGGCGGTGAGCCCACGACCTGTCCTGCAGGAGATTATTACTTCAAACTGGTCTGGACAGGTAAGAACGGCAAGACATATACGATCATCTGGCCTTATTAATCATGCGGTTGTAATAAGACAACGCCAAGGCTTAGACTATCATTGGACATTTTTAATAATCCGTGCTTTATTAATTGAAAACCTCCCGGCCGGGAGGTTTTTTTATTGACAGATGGCCGGGTATCTCCCGGCCATCACTTTATTTTCGAACAACATTATGCGAACAACCTTTCATTTTTTCGCGACGATAAAAAGTCGTGGAAAAGGCAGGACAACCGAGCCGTCCTCGAACTCGGGATAAGCAATGGCGATTTCTTCAAGGTAATGTTTCAAAAAAATTTCCGATTCCGTTCTGGTAAGCTGATCCGTCAGCGGACGAAGTGCCGTACCCTTGAACCATTCCACGATCGCCGCCGCACCGCCGCGGAGTATGTGGAAATAGGTTGTTCTCCAGATATCCAGTGAAGAAGCTTTGTCCTTCAGTAACCGAAGATAGAAGTCGGCTCCATGCATGATGATACGGTCGGTATTCCGGACTTTGTCACTCCATGGAGGCCTCGAAGCCATTTCCCTGATCAGGCGATGAGCGGGTTCATTGGAACTTTCCGGCACCTGTACGGCGAGCGTGCCGCCTTCATCGAGCATATCCATTAATTTGGGGAAAAGAGTCTCATGATCGGGTACCCATTGCAGTGAGGCATTGGCAAGAATGATATCGAAAAGTCCTTTTTTCTCCCAGGTGGAAATATCGGCGATCTCAAAATGAACCCCTGGCAGTCTTTCTTTTGCGGCGGCAATCATCTCCGGAGAGCTGTCGATGCCGTTGACTTCAATATCAGGGTATCTGGCTACAAGAAATTCCGTTGAATTCCCCGGCCCGCATCCCAGGTCGATCACCCGCTGCACTTTTTGCGGATTCGTCCTCGACAGCAGATCCTCAATGGGACGGTTACGTTCCTTCTCGAACTTCAGGTATTGCCCGGCAGACCAGGAAACGGCAGTGGGAGTCTGATCATTACCCATGTTAGATCTTTCTTCCTGAAGTTACGAAGAAACAGGGCAGATGATCCTCAGCTTTTCTTACCCGTATAATATTTCATTGCCTCCGGCATGACTTTTTTCAGGTCGTCTATTCTCTGCTGATCCGCAGGGTGGTCGCTGAGGAATACCGGCGGTTTTTCTCCGCCCAGGCTGGCCATCCGGGTCCAGAAGGGGATCGCCTCCTGGGGATTGTAGCCGGCCATGGCAGCGAAAATCAGACCGTAGTGATCCGCTTCAGATTCCTGCTTGCGGGAATAGGGCAGGAGTACGCCAATTTGCGCTGCGGGCCCATAGACCTGATTGAAAATGCTAACCGTTTTCGGGTTGCTTCCCAGGGCCACATTGCCAGCCACCTGGATGCCCTCTGCGAGCATCTGCTGGCTCATCCTTTCACGTCCATGTCCTGCTACCGCATGCGTAATTTCATGTCCCATCACGATGGCCAGTGCGGTTTCCGTCTGGGTTATGGGAAGAAGCCCGGTATAGACGACCACTTTCCCGCCGGGCATGCACCAGGCGTTTATCTCTTTACTTTCCACGAGGTTGAATTCCCAGGAATATCCTTTTAATTCATCACCCGCCCCATGCTCCGTATAATATTTGGTAACGGCTGTTGCAATGCGGTTACCCACACGCTTCACCATTTCCTGGTTGGCATTGCTCGAGGGCACTACCGGGTTTTTGGAAAGAAAATCTTTGTATTGGGTAAGCGCCATGGCCTGCACCTCCGATTCGGGTACAAGGTCCAACTGACTGCGGTGCGTGATCGAATTTGTTTTGCATGAACTTATGGTAAGTCCAAGAAACAGCAAAGCCGATGAAATAAGGTACTTCATATTCTGTTGTTGGTTGATATACTGAATGTATAAAAACTATGCCAGGCGGGATAAAGCAATGCGGGGCAAGGGTTGTGGTAAATAGTTAATGGCTACTGGTTAATGGTTTATGGCCATAAACCATCCATCATCTGCCTTTCAGCCTTTTGGCGTGGCTGAAAGATCACTGATTTTAGAGGCGGCAGTTTCTTTGCGGATCACCGGTGCGACCCGGGTTCCAAAAAGTTCGATGGAATGCATGATCTGGGCATGTGGCATAGTGCCCACGCTTACATGAAGAAGAAAACGATCAAGCCCGAATAATTCTGTTTCATACAGAATCTTGTCGATCACCTGTTGCGGAGAACCTACAAGCAATGCACCCTCTTTGCTTCGGCCGGCTTCAAATTGTTCCCGTGTAGTAGGAGGCCAGCCTCTTTCGCGGCCGATCCGCGACATCACATAGGCGTATGAAGGAAAAAATTCGTCTGCCGCTTTTTTTGAATCCTCTGAAATATATCCGTGTGAATGTACGCCCAGCGGAAGTTTTCCTTTGCCGGCGGCAGCGGATGACTTGCGATAAAGGTCAACCAATGGTTTGAAATGGGCCGGGCTGCCTCCTATGATGGCGAGGGCGACAGGAAGTCCCAGGTTTCCCGCACGCACAACAGATTCGGGTGTTCCGCCTACCGCGACCCATACAGGTAATTTTTCCTGGAAAGGGCGGGGGTAAACGCCGAGGTTATGAACCGGCGCCCTGTGTTTGCCCTTCCAGCTTATTTTTTCCGCTTCATTCAATTTGAGCAGCATCTCCAGTTTTTCCGAAAACAATTCGTCATAATCCCCCAGGTCAAATCCAAAAAGCGGAAAAGATTCAATAAAAGATCCGCGCCCGGCCATGATTTCGGCTCTACCACCCGAAAGCAGGTCTACCGTGGCAAAATCCTGGAATACCCTCACTGGATCATCCGAACTCAGAACGGTTACCGCGCTGGACAGTTTTAATTTTTTTGTCTTTACCGCGGCTGCGCCAAGCACAACAGCGGGAGAGGAGACGATAAAGTCCGGCCGGTGATGCTCACCCAGTGCATATACATCCAGACCTGCCTGGTCGGCCAACTCGATCTCTTCCATAAGATCCAGCATGCGCTGGTACCCGCTGATGGTTTTGCCCGTGACAGGATCGGGCGTGAGTTCGGCAAAGCTGCTAATACCTAATTCCATAATGCAATTTAAAGAGTAAACAGTAAAAGCGTTTCGCGGAGCATAGACAGCTCAGGTGTAAAAAGAACTGCGCTTATTGTTCCTATCTTTTCGAAATCAGATAATATGCTTTAGAAATTCGGTTGTAGCTGAACAAAAGACCTCGCATGATAATTGAATAGGTTACTGTCTGCATTATTATGGATAGTCTAACCCACCTGGCAGTCGGCGCCTGTATTGGCGACCTTTTTCTCGGTCACCGGATTGGAAAGAAAGCGATGATTTACGGTGCGCTGGCGTCAAGCCTGCCCGATATCGATTTCCTTGCGGGACTCTGGCTTTCGCCTACTGCTATCCTGCTCGCCCATCGCGGTATCACCCACTCCCTGCTGTTCGCGCTTGCTGCTGTGCTTGCGATGGCCTTTCTGTTCCGTCACCGGCATCGCGTGGAAAAAATCCCGGCATCCGTCTGGCTGGTATTTCTCGGAACAGAGATCCTTGTACATCTTTTTCTCGATGCTTTCAATGCCTATGGCGTGGGATGGTTTGAACCCTTTTCATCTTACCGGGTATCTTTTAATACCATATTTGTAGCCGATCCCTTTTTCTCCCTGTGGCCGGGTATCGCGGCCTGCCTTCTGCTTGTCTGGAAAAAATCGAATACGAACAGAAAAAAAACGGCCCGCTGGGGCCTGTTGCTTCCTTCCCTCTATCTGCTGTATTGTGTGAATAATAAAATCAGCACCGACCGAATGGTCCGCCATTCATTAAGCAATCAGGATATCGGGTACAGGTCCTTTATCACTACGCCGGCACCGTTTAATAACTGGCTCTGGTACGCTGTTGTTCGCGGCGATTCCGGTTATTATACGGCGTACAGGTCCGTCTTTGACCATGATACAGCGATAAAATTTACCTATACACCACGGAATGACAATCTACTGCTTCGTTTCAGCGGCAGAAGCGACTTTGAGCAGCTGCTTCGTTTTTCCCAGGGGTATTATACTTCCGACAGCTCAGCAAATGGCATTGAATTCAACGTCCTGCGGTTCGGACAGATCATGGGCTGGGAAAATCCCCATGCCCCTTTTGTTTTTCATTACTACCTGCAACGGACAGACGAAAACCTCATGCTGGTGCAAAGAGGCAGGTTCGAGGGATGGAACCGGAGGACTGTCCGCACATTTTTAAAAAGAATCCGGGGCAACTAGTATGGTTGACGGTTGACGGTCGACGGAATTAGTCTTTTTCAAAGTAGTTTATAAGTACGTTAATAAGACGTATAACGCTTCGATTTTTTTACATGCTTCCTGATATACCTGTTCGTCTATAACACTTATCATAAATGCGATGGATAGCAGTGTGTCGACTTCATAGGCGCTTCCCCGTGAAACATGGAGAAACTGGATAGTATCTTTTTTATTATTTCTTCCCATTCCTTCGGCGATATTGCTGGGAATAGAAACTGCTGCTCTGGTAGTCTGGCTGACTCACTTCTGCTGCTTGAAATTAATGGTAAAAAGAAAAAACAGTAACCTGACGATCCAGTAAGACAACTGCTCCAGGATCCTGCTGAAAATCCCGTTTTTGGTGCGGAAATCTTCCTGCGTGACCTGCACGCAGTCCTTTGCTATGATATTTTCAAAATGATCGGCCAGGCCGGCAGCAAAAACAGGACTGTTCACATCGATATTCAGTTCCATGCTCGCAAATGCACTGATGTCATTCACATTGTAGGATCCAATCGTAGACCACTGCCGGTCCGCCACGGCCACTTTCGCATGCAGCACACAGGGTTTATATTCGTACAATTCGATGTGATTGCGGAAAAGCCAGTTGTACATGTACCGCTCGGCATACTTGGCAATCTTCACATCGGAAATACCCGCGAGGATCAGCCTGATCTTTACACCCCTGCGGACGGCTCTCTTCATATTGCTTCGGATAAAGCGGCCGGGAAGAAAATAGCCCGTCATCATGATAATCTCACGTTCCGAGCGGCGGAACATCTCAACATAACTTCTGGAAATCTGGCTGCGCTTCATAATCCAGTCGTTGCGCCTCACCCTGAGTTCACTGTTTTCTTCCGGCCTGATATCAAGTTCACCGGGATTATAGCCACACACCGGGCCGCCGTCCACCGGCATATATCCCTTCCATACTTTCTGACAAACGCGGCAAAGGTCTTTAGCGACCGCCCCTTCCATATAGAGCGCAAAATCAAGCCAGGCGGGTTGCCCGTCATGTTCATTGTAGTGATTGCTGATATTAATGCCACCGACCATGGCCCGGCAGTTGTCCACCACGATCACTTTATGATGCATCCTCCTTCCGAAAAAAGTATGGCGGCTTCTGAACAGGGGTTCAAAAAAACGAAACTCCACACCCTTCTGCTTAAATTCTTTAATAAGATGTTTGGGCAATCCCTGTGAAGCATATCCGTCTGCCATCAGGTAGACTTTTACATTTCTCCTGGCGGCATGAATAAGTTCCTCTACAACGGCCTTTCCTGTTTCATCATAGTCAAGAATATAAACCTGTAGCTGGATAACTTTTTCCGCCTGCCGGATCATCTCTGCCAGGAGATCAAAATAAGGTTTACCCCCGGTAACAAGCCGGATTCTGTTGGGTGAGGAGTAACCCTGCCCACGTTTTCTTCTCCGGCGTAAACTTTTCATGTCGGTTTAAAAAATAATCTTCTGTAAAATAGGTCATTAAATATTCCTGCTGACCTGAACGCAGATTTATTTCAGCAGGGCCTCTTCATTTTCCAGGTTCTCTTTATCAATTTCCTTACCAGCCTGCTGACTCCCTCCTGCGGGGGGAATTTGACGAACATAAATTCCTTCGCCTGTGGTTGTTAATAGTTTTATAATGCCATTACTACTGATATGGACAGTGCAACACAAAAGAGGCGGATCATCCTCAAAGGGGGTGAGGACTATGTTGTTTATAAAACACAGGACATCGCCTATTTTTTTCTTCAGCATAAGACCATTTTCCTCGTCGGTTTTCGAAATGGTGAAAGATTAAGGGTGGGAGGTACGCTTCGGGACATCCATCTCATGCTGGACACCGCTGATTTTTACAGGGTAAACAAGAATTACATCGTGCACATTCAGGCCATCGTCTGTCTGAGATCCTGCGATGTAAGCAAAGTGGAACTCATCCTGGATCCGCCGGCCGCGGAACCTGTTTTTATCAGCCAGCTCCGGACAAGTGATTTCAGGGAATGGATTGAACGAAGTGCGGTGAACGATGAAGCTTAAAATACTTTAAACTCATTTTAAAACTGTTCAGCAAAGTTTTTTAATGCTTAAAGAATTTTGACCGGTACCGGTTACAGCAATTGAACGTGGGGGATTGTCATCAGGTGAGCGGTGCCGGTGAAAGCAGCAAACGAAATGGGTTTTCCATTCACCCTGAAACCTGGAGAAACCACAGTATTCATTTCTATGTTTAAAAGATGCATTATGAGAAATTTATTATTTGGGTTCCTGTTGCTGGTTTCTCTAGGTTGTTTCGCACAGTCCGAAACAGTAACCGGGAGAATAACCAATTCAAGAGGGGAAGCTGTTTCTTTTGCGACCATTGCGGTGAAGGGATCCAAAACCAGTACCGTCGCTGACGCAGAAGGGAACTATAGCATCAGGGCCAGTACAGGGCAAACCCTGATTGTTACCGCCACCTCCTATACGGCGGCGGAAATAACCGTGGAAAAATCCTCCGGCAATAATCTGATTCTCCAGCCATCGCAATCTCCATTGAATGAAGTGGTGGTTGTTGCACTCGGACAAAGCAAAAGCAAGGCTAAAGTTGGATACTCCACTTCGAGTTTCAATTCCGAAGCGATCAATAAGGTTTCACCCGTAAGCATGCTCGATGGTCTGTCGGGAAAAATTGCAGGCGCTGATATTTCTACCGTCGGCGGTACGCCAGGCTCTTCCGTCAAAGTGATCCTGCGCGGATTCGGTGTAATCGGTGGCGGTAATAACCAGCCTCTCTATGTGATCGACGGTGTGCCATTACTTGATAATTCAGTTGACATCGGTGGTGCGGGAGGCAATGGACCGGCACTGACCGACTATGGAAACGGAATGACGGATATTAATCCGAATGATATCGAAAACATTACGGTCTTAAAAGGAACATCGGCCTCTTCGCTGTACGGATCGGTTGCCAAGAACGGCGCTATCCTGATCACTACTAAAAAAGGAAAAGCGGGAAAAGTGAGGGTAGATCTTGCCAGCGCCTGGGACTGGCAGATAGTCGGAAAACTTCCGGATGCGCAAAATGAATTTGGACAGGGATGGTCCGGGGTTTCCGACATAACCCAAAATGGAAGCTGGGGTCCGAAACTGGACGGACAAATGCATCCCTGGGGTGCGACCGTGAACAATTCGCAGCTGGTTAAGCCATTTTCCTTTCAGGAAAATAATATCCGCAACTTCTACGACGTGGGATTCGAAGCCAACAATACCATTGCTGTTTCCGGCGGTAATGAAAAGACAAATTATTATTTCTCCTGGGGAAATGTCACCAGCAATGGCATATTGCCCGGTGACTACGATAAGCTGCAGCGAAACAATTTCTCCCTTCGTGCCAACAGCACTTACGGAAACTTTAATATCGGAGTCTCCCTTAATTATATCGTCCGCGACCTGACAACACCGGCGAAGTTTTCACTCTCGGGGCTGGGCAATGATCTTTTTGTAAATCTTCTCCAGATCCCCGTGGATATTCCCATCAAAGATCTGAGCCTTTACAACAATCAGTTTTTTAATGTCGATAATTATTTTACTCCCTTTGCCGAAAATCCATATTACGATCTCACTCAAAACGGAAGCGAACAAAGAGGCAACCGGTTCTTTGGCAAACTCGACATGACCTATAAATTCAATCAGGCGGTTTCTGCCGAGTTGCGCATCGGCGGTGACTTCTCAAATGGCAGGACTTCCATCTGGAATGCCGTGAACGCTCCCTCGCCCGGAAGCTGGAACTCAGGCAATAATCCATCGGGTTCTTCGCGCCAGCCCGATATCGGTTCCTTTCAGGCTCAATCCGACTACAACGAACTCATCAACGGTGATTTCATCGTGAAATACAACCAGGACCTAAACCGGGATTTCAACCTTGACGCGCTGGTGGGGGTAAACTTTTATCAGCAACTGGCATCCCAGCAGGTGGGCGCGATTCAGGGACTTACCATCCCCCTGTTTTACAACCTGTCGAATTCAAACAGCCCGCCCACGGCAGCCAATACCATGTTTGAGAAAAGGCTTATCGGCGTCTATGCCCAGGCTACTCTCGGGTATAAGGAACAGGTCTACCTGACCGTCAATGCCAGAAACGACTGGTCAAGCACCCTTCCGCTCAATAACAACAGCTTCTTTTATCCGGGTGCCAACCTTTCCTGGCTGGCTTCACAGACCTTCGACCTGAAGAGATACAATATCTCGCTGTTGAAATTCCGCGCCGCTTATGGTGAAACCGGCGCAGATGCACAGCCCTATCTGATCTATCCGACTATACAACAGGGCAATATCCCCGCCACCACGGGCATTCCTTATGGTACGATCACTTTTCCGATTGCCGGCATAAACGGATTTACCATTACACCCAGCATCGGCAACCTGAATCTGAAACCCATCATCACCAAAGAACTTGAACTCGGACTGGAAGCCAGGTTCCTCGACAACCGCATTGGTATTGACCTGGCACTTTATAATAAGGAAACCAACGGGCAGATTTTTAATGTTCCCATTTCGCCTTCCAGCGGATACAGCGGTCTCATTGAAAATGTCGGCGTAGTGGAAAACAAGGGTATAGAGCTTGCTCTGAATGTTACACCCGTCCGCACCCAGAACTTTAACTGGACTTTCAACTATACGTTTACCAAGAACAACAGCAATGTAAAGAGCCTTACCAATGGACTGAACAAAATTCAAATCGGATCCGACGGACTTACCGGTGGGATGGAGTTCGACCTGTTCCCGGGAAAACCGGTCGGTGTATTCTATAGTCCGGCTCCGGTTTATTCTTCGGACGGAAAGATCGTTGTAGATGAGAATACCGGATTCCCGATTGTAAACCCCGATAAAGCCGATATCGGAACCTCGCAGCGTGATTTCACCATGGGGCTCGTAAATACCTTCACTTACAAGAGCTGGTCATTCAGCTTCTCGCTCGACTTTAGAAAGGGCGGATATTTTTACAGTTCCACGGCCGACATCTTCATGTTCTCCGGCAATGCCGCCATTACAACGTACAACGACAGGAAGCCGTTTATTATTCCGAATTCCGTCGTGCAGGTGCCGGGTACCGATGGCAAACCGGTGTATACACCGAATACGAAAGCCATTGATGAAAGCGTCTACGACAGCTATTTCTATACCAATAACAATAAGCCGCTGGCATACCCGATGCGCCTGATCGACAGGTCCTTTCTCAAGCTCAGGGATATCGCCCTGTCTTACACGCTGCCGGCAAAATGGTCAAGCCCCATTCATGCCAGCAACCTGATGCTGACGGTCTATGGAAGAAATTTCCTGCTCTGGCTGCCGAAGCAAAATGCCTATATAGATCCTGAAGTGTCAAACCTCGGCAACGATCTGCAGTCGGAATTCGGTGAATATTCACCGACAGGCCCGACAACAGTGTCCTATGGAATATCACTGAAAGCAAGTTTCTAAGAAAAAATTTTAAAATTTCAACCGGCGATCATGAAATGGAAAAAAATAATCGGAGTCCTTACCATCGGAACCTGCTTTTTTCTGACGGCCTGTAAGAAAACGCTGGACATTAATCAGGACCCGAACAATCCTTCAACCGATCAGGCTACCCCGCAACTTCTGTTGCCCGCCGCGGAGGTCTCCGCCGCGTCAGCCATTGGAGGCGAACTGGCCATTATCGGAATGTTATGGTCGGAATTCACCACGCAGGACGTCTCTTCTTCGCAATACCGGAACTTCGATTCCTATAATGTAGTCAGCACGGACCTGAACACGGACTATAACCAGCTATATACAGGCGCTCTCAACGATCTTCAGCTGATCCTTCAAAAAACGCAGGCTTCACAGGACTGGAACTACAACCTCATTGCCACGGCGATGAAAGTATATGTGTACGAAGTGCTGGTGGATCTGTACGACCAGGTGCCTTATGCCCAGGCATTGCAGGGCGCCAACAATCTGCAGCCTGCCTTCAACAACGGAGACAGCATTTACGAAGCCCTGCTGCTCACCCTGGACACAGCGCTGAATCAGAATTTCGATGCATCCACCAACTCGCAACCCGGCGCGGAGGATTATATATTCGGAGGCGATATGGCCAAATGGAAGGCATTTGCCAATACGCTTAAACTCAAAATGTTCCTTCGCATGGTAAACGCGAAGCCCGCTGAAGCCGAAACGGGAATCAAAGCACTTTACAGTGCCAATGCGGAATTCCTGACAGAAGACGCGGCCATTACGCAATGGACGGCCGTACCCAACAAGCAGAATCCATTTTATGCGCAGAATGTATTTGCGCTCAATACGCCTGACAACCTGAAGGCCAGCAATACCTTCATCACCTGGCTCAAGGGAAACAACGATGAACGTATCGTTTCTTATTTCGGCACCACATCGCCCGTAGGTGTGGACCAGGGAAATTACCTGAGTACGAATCCTGTATATAAAACAGCCACCACATTTGTGCAACAGCCCACCGATCCGGTACAGTTTTTTTCCACTCCTGAATCCTATTTTATGCAGGCCGAGGCGAGGGAAAGATATTTTGCCGGTGACGGGGCCAAGGAATTATACGATGCAGGCGTGCTGGCTTCCTTCGCTTTCTGGGGCCTCGACGGTTCGGACTATATAGCGGCTGGAGGCGTTTACGAATATCCTGCCGGCAGCTTTGATGAAAAGCTGGATGCGATCATTACCCAGAAATGGGCTTCCCTTCCCGGCTCCCACGCGCTGGAGGGATGGTTTGAAAGAAACCGTACGGGCTTTCCGAAAACAAGTCCGGTGTATTCTACCGACATCGCCTACAAGCCGGGAGAATTTGTGGTATCGGCGACATCGGTAATAGGTCAGAATTTTCCCAAACGGATCGTGTTTCCTGACAACGAAAGGTCAAGAAACAGCAATACGCCGGCCCAGGTACCCATTACCACACCGGTTTGGTGGGGAGAATGATTTCACATATAAAACAGGACATCATGAAGTTTATCATCAGGCTTGCATTTCTCTGGGTTTTGGTTTTCGGCATTTCCTGTAATAAGGAAACCATTGTCGATACTCCAGAGCAGGTGGGTATTTCCACAGTAACATATTATGTGGTGATTACCTTAAACGGTCCGGCCTTTGAATCCATCGTGGTCGGGCAGCCATACGTTGATTCAGGCGCCACCGCAGAAGAGAACGGGCAACCCACGACCTATACGACGTCGGGAACGGTGGATACAGAAACAGAAGGCATATATACCATAACCTATACGGCAGTTAACAAGGATGGCTATGCTTCTTCCGCAACAAGAAATGTGGCGGTGATTCCGTCTGCCCCTTTGCCCGGTGTTGACTTATCAGGCACCTATGCGAATGTCGGATCGGCTGCACTGACGGCTGATATCTCGATGGTTGCGCCGGGGGTGTACTATACAACCAATTGCTGGGGAGGCAGCAGCGGTGCGGTAATACCTGCTTATTTCTTCTGTTCCGACGGAATCAGCATTACGGTGCCAACCCAGCAATTCAGTGCCTATGGAACGCTGGAAGGGGAAGGCACTTATACGGCCGGGAAAATAGCCTGGACAATCAACCTGGTGGATTTAAATTTTGCTGCCAACAAAGCCTGGCAGAAAGAATAGTTCAGTATCAATCATTATAATATGAAAAAAATATTCAGCATCATCGGCTTGTTGGCGGTCTTCAGCATGTCCTGCACAAAAAAACTGGAAGATCCGGGAACAACAGCTACCCAGGCAATGTCAAATGAATGGTGGGTAACCCTGGACGTTGACGGAACGGATGTTTTGGGTGCACATATCCTTTTCTACACGTATAACACTTCGAGAAATGTGGCCGATTCCCTCTGGCTGGACGACGGCGGAAACGGATATCAGTTCAAAGTGATGACAAAAGCAGATCCCGCCTCCCTTACTTTTTCCACTGATTCGGCCCAGAATGAATATTATGACATCAAGGCTACCATCAAAAACGGAAAAATCATTCCCAACGGTGGCCATTCCAAAACAGGCATTGTTACCGACAGCATTTATATGGAAGCCATTTTCACCGATGATCCGGCTACGACCTATGTGATTTCCGGTGTGGCGCGCACCCGCTGGGCGGATGATGACTACAACTAAGCAGGAATAATAAATATTATTTAATTAATACTTCGCTGCCGGGCAGAGCAGAATTTTATTGGTAAATTGTATGCCCTTCTTTCCAAAAGACCGAATATTTATTAATCACTAAAAATCTGCAATCATGTCAACACAAGAAGTAGCTACGATGACGACGAAAGACGTGGCAAACCGTTTTTCGGAACTTGCACAAAAAGGTGCTTTTGATAAGATCCAGGATGAGTTGTTCAGCGAAGATGCAGTGAGCATTGAGCCGGACAGTGTAGCCGCCATGGGGTCCCCTGTTGTAGTAAAGGGTTTGGCCGGTATAAAAGAAAAGGCTAAAAAATTTAATGAGATGGTGGAAGAGATGCATGGCGGATGGACCTCCCAGCCCGTCGTCGGCGGCGATTATTTCAGTGTGGCCATGGGCATGGATGTGACCATGAAAGGAATGGGACGAATGAATATGGATGAAGTCTGTGTGTACAGGGTCCAGGACGGAATGATCGTCTCCGAGCAGTTTTTCTTTACACCTGGTAAGATGTGATTTTACAGAAAAGATGCAAAGCGCCGCGGGCTCTTGCTCACCGGATTCAGGTTCCTGCAACGGATAGGTGAAATGATCAGTTGAACGATCCCGAATCGTTTTTCTTGGCAAGCGCGGCGAGCTTTCTGCGAACAGGGAAAGTGATCGTAAATACAGATCCCTTTCCCTTTTCGCTTTGTGCTGAAATGAATCCGTTGTGTTTCTCCGCAATTTTCTTGCAGATGGCAAGGCCGATCCCGGTGCCTTCAAATTCAGCTACGGAATGAAGCCTCCGGAACATGCTGAAAATATGTTCGGCATATTGTTGCTCAAAACCGATGCCGTTGTCTTCCACCTGTACCCGGAAAAATTTCCTTTGCGGGGGGTGTGGTGTTCCTTCTTCGGTTTGATCTGAAATCAGGTAACGGATAGATATAACCGGCGTAACATCTTTTCTGCTGTATTTGATTGCATTTTCAATCAGGTTGACGAAAAGCGAACTGATTAAATTGGGGTTTCCGGTAACTACCGGCAGAGCGTCGATGCTTATCTCTGCCTTCTTTTCCCTTATCCTGTACTCCAGTGTCTTTAATACATCCTGTATAATGAGGTTCAGGTCGCAATCGGTCCATGTGTTATTGTCGGCGGAGATCTGGGAAAAAGTGAGGAGGTCCTGGATCAATGCCTGCATACGGCGGGCCGCCTTTTGTATGCTCTGGAAATAGCGCTGGCCTTCTTCATCAAATACATCTTTAAATTTTTCCGAGAGGATGCCGATAAACGTGTGAATTTTTCTAAGCGGTTCCTGCAGGTCGTGCGATGCCATAAAAGCAAATCCGTCCAGTTCCTTGTTTACCGATTCCAGACGGTCGATATTCTCCACCAGTTTGCGGTTGAGTTCCATGATCTGGTGTTCTGAAGCAATACGGTCATTGACTTCTTTTTCAAGATTTTTGTTGATGACGACCAGTCGCTGCTCCTGAGCCATGAGCAGGTGGTTCTTTTTATACAGTTCAATAAACACGGATACTTTAGCGCGCAACAAATCGGGATTGACGGGCTTGTAAATATAGTCAACGGCGCCTGCCCTGTAGCCCCGGTAAATATTCTCTTCACCAAAATGGTTAGCCGTAATAAAGATGATGGGAATATGTCGCAGTTTTTCCCTCTCATAAATAAGGGTGGCCGTTTCGAAACCGTTCAGGTTAGGCATCTTTACATCCATCAGGATGAGCGCAAAGTCTATATCGCTCAGGAGGACTTTCAATGCCTGCCGGCCCGAGTTGGCTTTGATAATGGTATAACCATTGGGCTCAAGGATACTCTCCATTGACATAAGGTTATCCTCGCGGTCGTCTACTAAGAGAATCTTTTGGGACATATCGCATTACTTATAAAACCACACTCTCATCAGGGATAAAAGCTGGTCAACTTTTAACGGTTTGGTAATATAGTCAGATGCGCCGGCTTCAATGCATTTCTGCCTGTCGCCCTTCATGGCTTTGGCAGTTACTGCAATAATGGGCAGCGTCGTGTTTTTGTGTTCGCGCCGGATTTTCTGGGTGGTTTCATAGCCGTCCATTTCCGGCATCATGATATCCATCAGCACCATGTCAATCCTGTTCTTTTCGTCATTGATGATCTGAATCGCGTCGCGTCCGCTCTCTGCCGTGATCACATTGATATTGTAGCGTTCGAACACGGTGGTAAGGGCAAAAAGATTTCTTACGTCATCATCCACCACCAGCACATTTTTCCCGGTCAGGATATCATGGCGCATCCGGTTTCCCTCGATGATCCTTCTTTTCTCAGCAGGAAGATCCTTATGATTAAGGTGTAGCTGGAGAATGGTTTCCTCCAGCAGCTGTTCTATGGAATTTGTTCCCTTCAGCAAAACAGAACTCGAAACGCGGTTGATGTGATGAAGTTCGGTGGTGCTGAATTCTCTGGAAGAATATACGATTACGGGGTTGTTGTCTTTTTTTACTTCCAGGACTTTATTGATAAGTTCTGTCCCTGAAATGTCCGGAAGTGTATAGTCGAGGATGATGCAATCATAGGTTGAACCCGCAATCTCGCCGAGCGCTTTTTCTCCTGTGTCTGCAATGGACACTTCCAGCCGGTCGTCGCGCAGGAACTTGGCTATTTGAGAGGAATCGATCTCGTTGTCCTCCACGACAAGCACTTTCCGTGTGTCTTTTCTGGTGAAATAAAGAATATCATCAAAAAGGTCAGTGAGTGATGACTGGTCCAGCGGTTTCAGACGGAAACTCCTGGCGCCGCGTTTCAAGGCAAGCGATTTATTTTCTTCACCGGAGATCAGGTGGACAGGAATATGACGGAAATTGAAATCGTTCCTTAGCAGGTCGAGCACTTTCCAACCGCTTGTATCGGGCAGCTTTACGTCGAGTGTAATGGCGATAGGGGTGTACCGGCTGATAAAATCAAATACTTCGAGATAGTTGGTGGCCACGATCACTTTCAGTCCGTTCTCGTGTGCTTTTTCAATCAGGATCTTGCCGAAACGGTAGTCGTCTTCCACCACAAGGATGATCCTGTCGCTCTGCTGAATATTGTTCCGGTCATCTCCGGAATCGTTGATCATCTCATTTACGATCTGCAGATTCTGGGTTTCGTCGATTTCGTTTGCCGCACGCAGGGAATGGAGCAGGGTGTCGATCTCGCCACCATCACTTCCCAGCTGGTATTGTGATATGGCGCTGAGGTTGCCTGATGCTTCTTTGGATACCACACCCAGTTCGCTTTCCATCGGGAGCAGCAGGGTAAACGTGCTGCCCATGGAAGGAGCACTTTCCAGTTCGATCGTTCCTCCCAGCAGTTCGGCAAGTCCGCGGCTGATGGAAAGGCCAAGTCCCGTTCCTCCATACTTACGGCTGGTGGAACCTTCCGCCTGCTGGAAAGCTTCGAAGATGATATTTTGTTTTTCCTGGGGAATGCCGATGCCCGTATCCGCAATGGCGAAAGCGACGACATTTTTGGCCTGGTCGAGCGTATGGCTTAAGCCCTGTTTCCAGGTTCTTTCTGCCCGGTAAATCTTTAGCTTGACCTCACCCTTCTCTGTAAACTTAAACGAATTGGAAAGCAGATTCTTCAGGATCTGGTTGAGGCGTTGCAGGTCCGTTTCTATCATTTCAGGAAGTCCCGGATCGATGTCTACCGTAAACCGAAGATGCCTTGCCTCAGATATGGGCTTGAACGTCGTTTCCACAAATCCTGCGATTTCGGCAAACCGTACGGGTGATATATTGGCCGTGATGAATCCGGATTCGATTTTGGAAAGATCGAGGATATCATTGATCAGCTGGATAAGGTCATCACCGCAGGAATGAATCGTTTTCGCGTAGCGTATCTGTTTGTCGGTAAGATTTCCCTCTCCGTTTTCATACAACTGCTGCGCAAGGATCAGGAGACTGTTCAGCGGTGTTCTCAGTTCGTGCGACATGTTCGCGAGGAACTCGGATTTATATTTCGACGTCAGTGTAAGCTGTTCCGCTTTTTCTTCCAGCGATTTTCTCGCTTCTTCTACTTCCTTGTTTTTGTTTTCCACTTCGTTCTTCTGCTTTACCAGCAGAAGGGCCTTATCCTGCAGTTCATCATTGGTCCTGCGCAGTTCTTCCTGCTGGATCTTGAGTTCACCCGCAAGGGATTGCGACTGGGCAAGCAGTTCTTCCGTACGGCTGTTGGCTTCGATCGTATTCAACACGATACCGATACTTTCCGTAAGCTGGCTGAGGAAGTCGAGATGGGTTTCGCTGAATGCATCCAGGGAGGCCAGCTCGATGACGGCCTTTACTTTGTTCTCAAACAGCACGGGAAGGATGATGAGGTTGGCAGGCTTCGCGCGGCCCAGTCCGGAACTGATCTTGATATAATTTCCCGGCACATTGGTCAGCATGATACGTTCCTTTTCAAAAGCCACCTGTCCCACAAGGCTTTCACCGATGGAGAATTCCCTGGGAATATTTTTATCCGATTTATAACCGTAGGCGGAGAACAGTTTGAGCTTGAGATCGTCTTCCTGTTTGAGGATATAGAAGGCGCCATAATGCGCGGATACCACACGGGCAAGTTCGGAGAGGATTCTTTCCGTAACGGCGTTGAGATCTTTTTGACCCTGGAGCATCTGGGTGAACTTGGCCAGGTTAGATTTGAGCCAGTCCTGTTCCTGATTCAGCAGGGTGGTGGCCTTCAGGTTGGCGATCATCTGGTTGATCGTATCCTTCAGTGCTTCCACTTCTCCCTTTGCTTCCACGCGGATCATTCGCGTAAGGTCACCCTTGGTTACCGCAGAAGCCACTTCAGAGATGGACCGCACCTGGGTGGTCAGGTTCTGCGCCAGCTGGTTCACGTTTTCCGTAAGATTTTTCCAGATACCGGATGCGCCGGGTACACTGGCCTGGCCCCCGAGTTTTCCTTCCACACCCACTTCACGGGCCACCGTGGTTACCTGGTCGGCAAATACGGCCAGGGTGTCGATCATTTCATTAATAGTCTCCGTGAGCTGGGCTACTTCACCGCGGGATACGATGGATAGTTTTTGTTTCAGGTTACCCGTGGCCACGGCCGTTACCACTTTGGCGATACCACGTACCTGGTTGGTCAGGTTGGATGCCATCATGTTCACCGAATCCGTAAGGTCTTTCCATGTTCCGGCCACACCGCGCACTTCTGCCTGTCCGCCCAGTTTACCTTCCGTTCCCACTTCGCGGGCCACACGGGTAACTTCAAAGGCAAAGGAGTTAAGCTGTTCCACCATGGTGTTGATGGTATTTTTCAGGTCGAGGATTTCTCCCTTCACGTCAATCGCTACTGTCTTGGAAAGGTCACCGCTGGCCACGGCCTTGGTCACTTCTGCAATATTGCGCACCTGGGCCGTAAGGTTACCTGTCATCTGGTTCACGGAGTCGGTAAGGTCCTTCCAGGTTCCGGCCACACCGGGCACGAAGGCCTGGCCCCCGAGTTTTCCATCCGTACCCACTTCACGCGCCACACGGGTTACTTCCGAAGCGAATGCCCGCAGCTGGTCCACCATCGTGTTGAGGGTTTCCTTCAGCTGCAGGATTTCACCGCGGACGTCCACTGTAATTTTTTTCGACATGTCACCGTTCGCCACGGCGATCGCGACTTCCGCAATATTTCTTACCTGGGCCGTCAGGTTGCCGGCCATCTGGTTCACGGAGTCCGTAAGGTCTTTCCAGGTTCCGGCCACACCGGGTACAGAGGCCTGGCCGCCCAGTTTACCATCCGTTCCTACTTCTCGCGCCACGCGGGTTACTTCCGATGCAAATCCGCGCAGCTGGTCCACCATCGTATTGATCGTATTTTTTAATTCAAGGATTTCACCCTGGACGTCCACCGTGATCTTTCTGGAAAGGTCTCCATTGGCCACGGCGGTCGTTACTTCGGCGATATTTCTTACCTGCGAGGTAAGGTTGCTCGCCATTTTATTTACTGAATCGGTAAGGTCTTTCCAGGTTCCGCCGACGCCGGGCACATCGGCCTGGCCGCCGAGTTTTCCTTCTGATCCCACTTCACGCGCCACGCGTGTTACTTCCGATCCGAATGAATTGAGCTGGTCCACCATCGTGTTGATGGTGATCTTGAGTTCAAGAATTTCTCCTTTTACGTCCACCGTGATCTTTCTCGACAAATCTCCGCGGGCAACGGCCGTTGTTACTTCCGCGATATTTCTCACCTGGCCGGTAAGGTTGCTGGCCATCCCGTTCACACTGTCGGTAAGGTCTTTCCAGACCCCGCCGACGCCTTCCACTGCAGCCTGACCACCGAGCTTGCCTTCCGACCCCACTTCACGCGCCACGCGGGTTACTTCCGATGCAAAACCACGCAGCTGGTCCACCATCGTGTTGATCGTATTTTTCAATTCCAGGATTTCTCCCTTCACATCCACATCAATTTTTCTCGACAGGTCACCGGTGGCTACGGCGGTTGTTACTTCCGCGATATTTCTTACCTGCGAGGTAAGGTTACTCGCCATTTTATTTACCGAGTCGGTAAGGTCTTTCCAGGTTCCGCCTACTCCGGGCACATCGGCCTGGCCGCCGAGTTTTCCTTCCGATCCCACTTCGCGCGCCACGCGCGTTACTTCCGATCCGAAAGAGTTGAGCTGGTCCACCATCGTGTTGATGGTGTTTTTAAGTTCAAGGATTTCTCCCTTTACATCCACGGTGATTTTCCTGGAAAGGTCTCCCTTGGCCACGGCGGTCGTTACTTCCGCAATATTTCTTACCTGACCGGTAAGGTTGCTGGCCATCCCGTTCACACTGTCCGTAAGGTCCTTCCAGGTGCCGGCCACGCCTTTTACCTGTGCCTGGCCGCCGAGTTTTCCTTCTGTTCCCACTTCGAGCGCCACACGCGTTACTTCTGATGAAAAGGAGTTGAGCTGGTCCACCATCGTGTTGATGGTATTCTTAAGTTCGAGGATCTCACCGCGCACGTCCACCGTGATCTTTCTTGAAAGGTCTCCCTTGGCCACGGCGGTCGTTACTTCCGCGATATTTCTCACCTGACCGGTAAGGTTGCTCGCCATCTGGTTTACCGAGTCCGTCAGATCTTTCCAAACACCGCCGACTCCCTTCACCTTGGCCTGTCCTCCCAGTTTACCTTCCGATCCCACTTCACGCGCCACGCGCGTTACTTCCGAAGAAAATGAATTGAGCTGATCCACCATCGTATTGATGGTATTCTTGAGTTCCAGAATTTCTCCTTTTACGTCCACCGTGATCTGCCTCGACAGGTCTCCCTTGGCCACGGCAGTGGTTACTTCTGCAATATTTCTTACCTGGCCAGTAAGGTTACTGGCCATCTGGTTAACGGAATCCGTAAGGTCTTTCCATGTTCCCGCCACACCTTTTACCTGGGCCTGTCCGCCGAGTTTTCCTTCCGTTCCCACTTCAAGGGCCACACGCGTTACTTCTGAGGAAAAGGAGTTGAGCTGGTCCACCATCGTATTGATGGTGTTCTTGAGTTCGAGGATCTCCCCCTTTACGTCCACCGTAATCTTTTTCGAAAGGTCTCCCTTGGCCACAGCGGTGGTTACCTCCGCAATATTTCTCACCTGGGCGGTGAGGTTGCTTCCCATCTGGTTTACAGAATCGGTAAGGTCTTTCCAAACACCACCAACCCCCTTTACCTTGGCCTGTCCTCCCAGTTTACCTTCTGATCCCACCTCACGTGCTACGCGGGTTACTTCCATGGAAAACAGGTTCAGCTGCTTCACCATGTCATTTACTTCCCGGGCGATGCGAGCAAATTCCCCCTGCAGCGAATGGCCTCCAATTTCGAGTGGCATTTCCTGCGAAAGATTTCCCTTGGCCACCGAGCTGATTACATGCGCAATTTCAATGGTGGGATGTACAAGGTCAGAGATGAGTGTATTGAGAGAATCCAGGCCCATGCTCCAGGCGCCCTTTGAGTAGGGAATCTCGATACGCTGGGTGAGCTTTCCCTGTTTCCCGATCGTATTGCCCGCACGCGTGAATTCAGTCATCATCCGCTCGTTCAACGAAATGATCTCATTCAGCATGTCGCAGATCTTTCCACTCATGCCCGTCTTGTCAATAGGCATGCGGACGCCGAAATTGCCGTTCCTTACTTCCGTAAGGACCGTTAGCAATTCCCGGTCGTCCAGGGTCTCCGAGTCAAAATCTTTACTGATTACTTTTTGGGCACCATTAACAGGCTTGCGCATGCGCGCAGGGTTCCCGTTAGAGGAGGAGGTCTTGGATTTTGCAGAACTCATATATAATTAGTTGCGGTTTGAGCCTTAAATACAAACGGAGAATCATGCCAGAGATTTCGCGAATAAAAACCCCTTTTCATGCAGAAAAACGCATGAATTGTGGAAAAAATTCCACTAAATGGGAATCAGCGATCGCGACTTCTCTGGTATCCGATTAATCTGCCGGCTTACACCTCAACTGTTATTCTTCAGTTTCTTCCATCCGGCTGTTTTGTCCTTCCCGTTCCTGTTTTTGATTTCTTTCCCTGTCCCATGAAAATTCGATTTCTTCCTGTTCAGCGCCCAGATTGATGTCATTTTCGGCAATCTCGGTAAGGAGGCGATCCGTATCTTCTTCTTCACGCAGGGTCCTGTCCAGAATATCCGCCGCTTCGTGCTGGCCGACCGTGATGGCAAACTGTACCAGGCCTCCATAAGTGGCAATTTCATAATGTTCCACTTTTTGGGCAGCCATAATCAGTGCCGCATCGCGCGTCATAGTGCCTTCTTCAGTTTCCTGGATGATCCCGCGTGCTTCTTTTACTATGCCTTCGATGGCCTCACATTTCTTTCCTTCCGGTTTCTGGCCCAGGATCTCAAAAACACGTTCCAGTCTCTTCACATGTTTTTTTGTCTGCATAAGGTGTTCGCCAAAAGCGTCTTTCAGCTCATCTGTCGTGCAGGCTTCCTGCATTTCCGGGATGGCCTGTACGATTTTTTGTTCTGCATAATAAATATCTTTCAGCTGATCTGTGAAAAATTTTTCGAGTTTGCTGTTATGACCATTCTGACCCTGTTCTCCCATAGCCGCCTGGGTGGACCTGCCTGATTTTTCACTGTTTCCTGCTCTCTGACTGTTTCCGTTTCCGGCCCTCTGATTGTTTCCGTTTCCTGCTCTCTGACTGTTTTCGTTTTCTGTCCTCCGGCTGTTTGCGGATCTCTGGCTGTTTCCGGATCCGTTGGAAGAAGTTTTGTTTTCATTTCTTCTTTTTCCGGCGGTTCCCGACTGTGATCTGCCGGTTCTTGATTTGGTAGTGCTTTCCTGTTTCATATATTAATTCTTTTACTGTTTCTTAATTCTTTTAATTCTGAAAAAGAGGAGCCCCGGATTACACCGGCAGCTCCCGTAATTTTTAGCAGGCGTTAACGAGACCTGCTTCTTGAACGGCTCTGACTCCTTCCTCCATAACCACTGCGTCCTGAACGGCTGGTGTGGCTGTTGCCGGACTGGCTGCGGCTGCTGCCTGAACGGCTTGAGCTGCTTCCAGACCGGTTGGATGATCCGCGTCCTGAATTCCCGGAACGGTCGCTTCCCTGATGGGATGCACGTCCGCCCCTGGCAGCAATTCTCCTGACCTGTTCCCGATCCATGCCGGCGAATCCCCTGCGTGAACTGCCATTGCGGGATCCGTTCGAACGGCTGCGCGACCTCCGGTTGTCGTCATCCTCAACGCGCCTGGAACGACCTCTGCGCGATCCCTGATCTTCCGATCTCCAGGATCCCCAGTTGTAATCCCTGCCCTGTCCGCGACGATCCTGGTCTTCGTCATCATCGTAACGGGACCAGCTGCCTCGGCGTCCCTCGTTTTCATCTTCGTCTTCGTCATAATCCTCATCCTCGTCTTCATCATAATCGTCTTCTTCTTCTCCGTAACGGGAATAGGGCCTGTCATCTTCTTCATCTTCATAGTCCTCGTTGTCCTGGTCTTCGTCATATTCATTTTCCCGATCTTGATCATACCGGCTGCTTCCCCCGTGGGAATGCAATCCTCCCTTTCTTGATATCCTTCTCCTCTCTTCAGGATCCATTCCCGCAAATCCCCTTCTTCCTGAATTTGATCTCATAAAAATGGTTTTTTAGATTAAGAAAATATACTCTCCGTGAATGCCAAAAAAACCATACCATATGTTTTCAGCTTTGCAGACAAATAGTAAGGCGCATTTTTTACACGAACTGAGTAAAAAATTCACTGTACATTTTTTATTTGCAGTTCCGTTTTTAAATGGTTAATCTTTTTACAACGATGTACACTGCCACCCGTTTTTGAAAACAATTTTTGCGTTTTTTATATTCTCAAATCATTCTCATTAGAATTTTTATATTTAACAGATGTAATCTTTCTATGGTGCAGCGATCAGTGCGGTGAATGTCAAATGAATTGTAAAACGCTACGGATGAAAAAATTCTTACTTTCTCTTTTTACTGGTCTGCACAGCCTTTCCCTTTTGGCACAGGGGAACCTGACCGACAGCGGAACTTTTATTATTCATAAAAACCAGCAGCCGATTGGCAAAGAAAAATTCAGGGTCTATAAAACCAGCGAAGGAACGCGGTATACGGTGGAATTTAAATATGTCGACCGGGGCTCGCCGGTTTCACTTACCGATACCCTGCTTTTCAATGCAGCGATGGAACCTGTTGCTTTCCGGATCCGGGGAGGCACGTCGCGGTTCACTACGGTAAACGACTCGGCACAGTTTAGGAACCAGACCGTGTTTGCCCGGGTTGGCGACAGCTCCTTTTCATTTCCCTTAAAAAAATACAGCTTTCCCATAGCCGGCTATGCACCCGCTACCGCACAAATGCTTCTGGTGAATTATTGGACGCAGCAGGGAAAACCGGCAACCGTCAATACCATTCCGTTTGGTTCGGTTAAGCTTATGCTCGACGGTTATGATACGCTGGAATGGCAGGGGAAAAAGGAGATTTTCACCCGGTATGTGATAAAAGGTCTGATCTGGGGAAATGAAATGCTCTGGACTGACGCCACGGGCATGCTGGCCTGCCTGATAACGAATGACGCGGAAGGTGATAAACAGGAAATGATGAGCGAGCGCTGGCTTCCGCTTCTGCCTGAATTTATCGTCCGTGCGGCGGTCAGGGGAAGCCGTTTATTCCGTGAAGAGACCGGGCTGTCTTTTAATAAACAGGAATCTATCGCCATTGCCGGATGTACGCTGATAGATGTCGCCGGAGGACGCAGCCTTCCGGATATGACCATCCTGCTGGAGAAAGGCCGGATCAGCAGAATAGGTAAATCTTCGTCCGTAAAAATTCCGGCTCATACCAGGACCATCGACGGGAGAGGAAAATTCGTGGTCCCCGGGCTCTGGGATATGCACGCACACTTTTCCCAGCCGGAATGGGGTCCGGCTTACCTGGCCGCCGGTGTGACAACCGTGAGGGACTGTGGCAATGAATTCGGCTATATCAATGCACTGCAACAAACGATTGACGCCGGCCTGGGCGTCGGACCGCAGATTTTGAAAGCCGGCATCATTGACGGTAAAGGTCCCTTTGCGCTGGGCATCATCCAGGCCGATGCGGTGCCGGAAGCCGTTGCCGCTGTGAGACGTTACCATGAGTATGGATTCGTCCAGATCAAGATCTACAGTTCCGTTAAGCCGTCCGTTGTGAAAGCCATCTGCGATGAAGCGCACCGCCTCGGCATGACCGTGACAGGCCATATCCCTATGGGCATGACCATCCGGCAGGGTATCGATTCGGGCATGGACATGGTGAACCATATCCAGTACGTTCTGCAGGTGATGAAAAGAAATTCTGAGGGAGCCATTGACACCTCGGATGCCGCAAATAAGGCCTTGTTCCGTTTTCTCCATGACCACCATACGGTCATCGACCCTACGCTGGGCGTGTATGAAATGGCTTACCGGTCGCTCAAAGACAATATTGCGGATATAGAACCCGCTTTTTCCACATTGCCCGCGCCATTGAAGCCCTTATTCGTCAATATGGGAACTACAGATGAGTTGCAGATACAGAACGGTAAGAAGTTTATGGAAGCCGCGAAAAAAACGGTAAATGCACTGTATAATAACGGTGTTACCATCGTGGCGGGAACAGATATGGACTTTCCAGGATACAGTCTCTATCGTGAACTGGAATTATATGTGGAAAGCGGTATGAGCCCGGCAGCCGCCCTGCGGTCGGCGACACTCGTACCGGCGCAGGTGATGAAGCAGGACCGCCTGAGTGGTTCACTGCAGACCGGAAAGAACGCCGATCTTGTCATCCTGGATGCCAACCCGCTGGAGAATATAAAAAACATCCGGAAAGTAAAGCACGTAATCCGTTCAGGCGTGCTTTACGATCCGGATGCATTACACCGGCTGGCCGGTTTTACCAAACCTTAACCCGTACGCTGTCGGCGCGGTACATTTTGTCTCCTTCCTTTACATTGAACGCCTGGTAAAACGCCGGCATATTGGATACCGGTCCGTTTACACGGTACATTTCAGTAGAATGAGGATTGGTGAGCACCATTGTGCGCAGCGATTCATCGCGGTTCTTGATCCTCCATACCTGCGCGGCGCTGAGGAAAAAACGCTGGTCAGGCGTGAGCCCATTGATCAGCTCATTGGATTGTCCCTCTTTTGTTTTCTTGAACGCAGCGTAAGCAATGGATAGCCCGCCGTTGTCGGCCAGGTTTTCTCCCTCCGTAAGTTCTCCGTTAATATGAAAGGTATCAATAACGATATAGCCATTGTATTGCTTCACTACGGCGGAAGCCCTTTCCTTGAATTTTGCCGCATCCTCCCTGGTCCACCAGTCATGCAGGTTGCCGTTCGCATCATATTGTCTGCCCTCATCATCGAAACCATGCGTTATTTCATGTCCGATCACGAATCCGATACCGCCATAGTTTACTGCGTCGTCGCCGTGTAGATAGAAGAACGGCGGTTGCAGGATTCCTGCGGGGAAGTTGATATTGTTTTGTGTGGGATCGTAATAAGCGTCGATGGTAGGTGGTGAAACGAACCATTCCGTACGGTCAACAGGCTTGCCGATCTTGTTGAGCTGGCGCTTGTATTCATAGCCAGCTGTCTGGCGCAGGTTTTCAATAATATCATCACGGGTGATGGTGATGGAAGAATAGTCTTTCCATTTATCGGGGTATCCGATTTTCTTTGCGATCGCATTTAATTTCACCAGTGCTTTTTGTTTGGTGGAATCCGACATCCAGTCGAGCTGCTTTATCCTCTCGGCATAGGTGGCTTCCAGGTTATTTACCAGCTCAAGCATTCTTTCCTTGGCTTCCGGGGGAAAATATTTCTGTACGTATAACTGGCCAAGTGCATCGCCCATCTGCTGATCAACCAGGGTAACCATCCTTTTCCATCTTTCCTTCATGAACTGCTGGCCGGAAAGGCTTTTAGCATATTCAAAACGCGCGTTTACAAAGGCAGAGGGCAGGTAATACGCATCGTCGTAGAGGACATGAAATGCCAGGTAATTTTTCAGGTCCGCGGGTTCGGCGCTTGCCAGGACTTTGCCGAGGGCCTTAAAGTATTCAGGCTGGCCGACGAGAATGGTATCTGCATGTATGTTCATTTTACCAAGCAGGGCTTTCCAGCCGGGCATGATTTCATCCAGTTTGCTTACAGGAATCTTATGATAGTTCGCTACAGGATCTCTAAGTTCAACCGGAGATTTGGAAGCTTTCGCCAATGATGTCTCCAGCGCAAGAAGTGAGGCGGCTTTTTTAACTGCCATCACAGAATCATATCCTGAGAGGAGGAAGAATTTCCTTGCCATTTCGGTATAAGCCTTCCTGATTTTTACAATAGAACTGTCCTGCTTCAGATAATATTCCCTGTTAGGCATACCCAGGCCGCCCTGATCGAAATGTGCAGCATAGACAGCGCTGTTCCTG
>Ga0070665_100001030_pt1 | contig 34983 bp, 26 predicted proteins | sample KBSS13metaG_FD_65862 | JGI IMG/M metagenome (GOLD analysis project Ga0070665, IMG submission 65862) | Switchgrass rhizosphere microbial communities from Kellogg Biological Station, Michigan, USA - KBS S1-3 metaG | ecosystem: Host-associated > Plants > Roots > Rhizosphere > Soil ... | reverse complement strand
GCCTGGAAGATTTCGCGGAGAACTTCGTCAGGGCCGCGTTTCATCTTGCTGCCCGAAGAGCGACGCTTGCCGCCGCCACCTTCGCCACCACCGCCGCGCGGCGGGCCGTACTTCGACCAGCTCGTCAGCATCTTTTCGGTGCGGGCGATGACGTCCTGCAGCTTGGCCATCTGCTCGGCCATCAGGCTGGACTGATCGACCGGGGCTTCGGAGGTAATGTTTCGGTAGTCTTTAAAGAGCCCGTGGATCGCGTTGGCGACTCGGGCCCGGATCTGCATGGCGCCTTCGCCGCGAGCGAAACTCATCGCCAGCGCGTGATCGAGGGCGGCGGCGACGTTGCGACGGATCTTGTCGCGGTCCATCACCACGGTCTTGTCTTCATCGCGGCGATCAACCGAGGGGGACGGTACGAACGGCTTGGAAGGCACGCGTGTAGCGGTCGCGAGCCTGTCGCCCTTGCCTTGGCCCGGATCGAGCCGGATCTTGGTGGCGGTAATGCCCTGGGCTGCCAGCGCGCGGATGGCTCCGTCTTCGCTGTCGGCCTCGATGTGTCCGTCAACCGGTTCGCCCGTCTGTTTGTTTTTGCCTACCCACAAATATCGCACGGCACCCGTCCGATCAGAGAATTCGAACTTTTTATCCGGGAAGATTGTCGCCGAGGTCGCGTTACTTGTCACCATTGCATTGATCCCGAAACGAATTTGATCGGCGACGCTTACACCCGCTTCATCGGCCATGTCCGCGCCCGAAATAACGACACCGTCGTAATTATCGACCGTTCCGTGCTCATCCTTAAGGCCTTCCGGCTCGTGCATCACAGATCGAACGCCATGGATGAACCGACTCCGATAACCCGGTTTCACCGGCGCGGGGGCTTCGGCCCACACGGTCTTTCATTAACAAAATCGTGCGGGCCCAAGCCCGCACGCCGAATGATAGTCCGAAAAAACCGCCGACGTTGTCTTTGCGGTGCGTATAATCGCAATTCTTGTAAAATGAGGTCTTATGCCCGATTTTGAAGTCGTCAGTCCATTCAAGCCGCAAGGCGATCAGCCCGCCGCCATCGACGAACTCGAAAAGGGCATCGCGCGCGGCGACAAATTCCAAACCCTCATGGGCGTGACCGGCTCGGGGAAAACGTTTTCGATGGCCCACACCATCGCCCGCCTGAACCGGCCGACGCTGGTCATCAGCCATAACAAAACCCTGGCCGCCCAGTTGTATGAGGAGTTTAAGGAACTGTTTCCGCACAACGCAGTGGGGTACTTCGTCAGCTATTACGATTACTACCAGCCGGAAGCGTACATCCCGCAGCGCGACATCTATATTGAGAAAGACGCGTCGCGGAATGACGACCTTGATCGCCTTCGACTGAGCGCGACCAGCAACCTGGTCAGCCGGCGCGACGTGCTGATCGTCGCGTCCGTCTCCTGCATTTTCGGCCTGGGCAGCCCGATCGAGTACACGAAGAGCGTCGTGCCGATCCGGAAAGGCGAGCCGACCGACCGTGACGAGATGCTGCACCGGCTGATCGATCTGCAGTACAGCCGAAACGACATCGACTTCAAGCGCGGCACCTTCCGTGTGCGCGGCGACGTGGTTGAGCTTCAGCCGAGCTACGAGGAGTTTGCGTACCGCATCGAATTCTTCGGCGACGACATCACCAACATCGACGCGATCAACCCGCTCACCGGCGAAATCCTGGCCAGCCACGACCAGATCTTCATCTACCCCGCGGTGCACTACGTGATGCCCGAAGAGCGCGTCGCGACGGCGGTACAAAGCATTAAGGACGAGCTCGACCAGCAGGTGATGCACCTTCGCGGCCAAGGCAAACTGCTCGAGGCGCAACGCCTGCTCGCGCGAACCAAATACGACCTGGAGATGATCCAGGAAGTCGGTTTCTGCAGCGGCATTGAAAACTACAGCAGGCATCTCGACGGTCGCAAGCCGGGCGAAAAGCCGTACACGCTCATCGATTACTTCCCCAAGGATTACCTGCTCGTGATCGACGAAAGCCACGTCACGCTGCCGCAGATCAAGGCCATGTACGCCGGCGACAAGCAGCGGAAGACGGTATTGGTCGACCACGGATTCAGACTGCCGAGCGCGATGGACAATCGCCCGCTGAAGTACGAAGAGTTCGAGCAGATGATCAACCAGTGCATCTATGTATCGGCCACGCCGGGCAAGATCGAGATGGAGCAGACCGGCGGAGTCGTCGTCGAGCAGGTGATTCGCCCGACGGGCCTGATCGATCCGGAGATCATCATCCACAGCGCGACGGGACAGGTGCCGCACCTGCTGGCGGAGATCAAGGAACGTGCCGAGAAGGGCGAGCGCGTGCTTGTGACGACGCTCACCAAGAGATTGGCCGAGGATTTGAGCGCGTACATTCAGGAGGCCGGCATTCGCGGTCGGTATCTGCACAGCGAGATTCAGACGCTGGAGCGAGTGGAGATTTTGAACGATCTCCGCAAGGGCGACTTCGACGTGCTGGTGGGGATCAACCTGCTGCGCGAAGGGCTCGATCTGCCGGAGGTTTCGCTCGTCGCGATTCTCGATGCCGACAAAGCCGGTTTCTTGCGGAGCGAAACGAGCCTGATCCAGACCATCGGCCGCGCCGCGCGAAACGTGAATTCGAAAGTCATCCTGTATGCCGACAGTATCACGCCCGCGATGAAGGCCGCGATGGACGAAACCGCCCGCCGTCGTACGCTGCAGACGAAGTTCAATACGGAGCACGGAATCACCCCGGCCACGATCATCAAATCGATCCGCAGCAGCATCGAATCAGAGGTGAAGGCCCGCAAGACCGTGCAGGAAGCGGTGAAGATCAACTCGCAGGAGATGGATCAGACGGAGCTGATCAAGCTGCTCGAAGAAGAAATGCTGCAGTCGGCCCAGAATTTGGAGTTCGAACGGGCGGCCCAGCTTCGCGACAAGATCAACGACCTGAAAGGCGCGCCGACGATCAAGTCCGGCGCAGATCTCATCGTCGGCGAAGACGGCGAAGAGCGAAAAGTCTGGCGGCCCAAGCAGCAGGGGCGGGGCGGAAAAGGTCGCCGGGTGGCGAAGTAGCGGCTCACGCTGAGCGTTTCACGAGTCCACGGTAAACTGCGAGGGCATCCGTCCACACTTCAAAAAGGGGCGACCCGTGCGATTTGTGATCTTCGCTGCCGTATGCGTGCTGGCACTCTGCTCATTCGCCGCCGCCGAGACGATTACCGACACCGATTGCGGCTTCACACTGGAATTGCCCGAGGGGTTCACGCAGTGGCCCACATCCGGAAACGTTCTGTACACGTTCTCCACCTCCGATCCGGCCGACGGCACGCCCGCGGCCGCCGTGTCGATCACCGACCTCGGCGGACAGATCAGTCGTGAAGCGATGCCTCTGCCCCGCAACTCGCCGCCGGGTGCTCACTTTGTGCCGGTGAAGTGGAGGCACTGGGATCTTCAGATGCTGGCCCAGCAAAACGTCGCGTTCGGGCACACGGTGGTGACGCGGGCCGTGCAGGTGCCGCTTCGCAATCACGCGATCCAGATCATCCTGCTGACGCCTGGCGACCAGGAAGCAACGGCCGACGCGACGATGGCGAAGTTTCTTGCCGGACTCGACGGCGCCGCGAGCTGGGCGACGCCGGAGCAGGAGGCGTCGGATCGGCAAGGGGCGTACGTGGTGATCGGCGTCATGTGCGCCGTGCCCGTTGTGTTCTTCTTCGTGTGGAAGCTGTTCCGCTGGCGATGGCCCAGGCGGCCGGTGCCGGATTCAAAAAAGTCGCGGCAGAACGGCGCCCTCAAAATCGCGATCGTCACCGTGCTTCTCGCCTTCTTTCTGATCTACCTCGGTTCGTTCGTGGCCATCCTGCTAGGTTACGGCCAGCCGTTCCTCGATGATGACGACATGCGCCGGCGTGTGGAACTACTGAGTAGCGGCGCAATGAAGATGAGCCTCTGGATCGGCGCCCTGACGTACGGCGTCGCCCGACTGATTTACCGCGTACGACGCGGCCCCGTGCCGACGTTACCGCCACAACTCCCGCCGTTGCCGCCTCTTTCACCGTCGTAACGGCTCGCCGAGGGCGTTCGTGGCCGACTTCAGCACGTCGAAAAATTTTTGGCTACAATTATATTGCCATGGAACATTTTCCGCCGCTCAATCTCATCCGTCCGCTGATCGAACTCGCCAAGCTCGAAGACCTCGGCCCGCAGAACGACGACGTCACCAGCCGCCTGACGATCGACGCCAATGCCGTCGGCGTGGCCACGCTCCTGCAGAAGGAAGTCGGCATCGCGTGCGGCCTGCCGATGGTGGAGGAAATCTGCCGCGCGTACGACGAACGCCTGCGCGTCGAACTCATCCCCGGCTTTCACATGGAGATTATTGAGGCGCGGTACAGCGACGCCCGGGTCACGCCGCTGCTTCGCATCCGCGGCCCGATGCGGTCGCTGCTGTCGGCCGAGCGGGTGATCCTGAATTTCCTGCAGCGAATGAGCGGCGTCGCGACGCTGACGCAACGATTCGTCCGCCGCATCGCTGGGACCGACGCGAAAATTTACGACACGCGCAAGACTATCCCCGGCTTTCGCGCCCTCGATAAATACGCGGTAAGAGCCGGCGGCGGCTTCAACCACCGCATCGGCCTCTACGACGGCCTGCTCGTGAAAGACAATCACCTCGCCAGCTACCCGCTCAAGGACCTAGTCGCCCGCATGCAGCCGATTGTCGACCAGTGCAGAAGTGAAGACGCCACGCGGCTGGTCGAGATCGAAGTGGACACGCTCGAGCAGCTCCGCGAGGTGCTGAAACTCGATGGCGTCGGCGTCATCCTGCTAGACAACATGGACTGTCCGAAAATGGAACTGGCCGTCGACCTCCGCAACAAGGCCGGCAAGAAGGGCGCCGTCGACCTGGAAGCCTCTGGCGGCGTGACGCTCGAAACCGTCCGCTCCGTCGCCCAAACCGGCGTCGAGCGCATCGCCGTCGGCGCGATCACGCACTCAGCCACCGCGATGGATATCGGCATGGACGTCGAGGAGTAGGCGTGGAGTAGCCGGGCACCAACGTTCGCACCGCCGCACTGTCTGATGGATCAAGAACACCATCGAAAGGCTGGAATGATTCGTTCCCTCACGGTTGCCGTTCTCGCCGCAATCATCCTCAGCGCCTCAAGCGGCTGCCTGGTCACCGGCGGCACGAACGCCACGCGCACCGGCAACTACGTTTCGCAGGATCTGTTCGCCTCCATCGAGCCCGGCAAAACCACCATGGCCTGGGTGCAGGCCACCCTCGGCGATCCTTCTTCCCGAACCACCGCCGACGGCAACGTCGTCTGGAAGTACACCTACACCGAACGCGTCGACAGCGGCGGGGCGGTCTTCCTCATCTTCGGCTCCCACAGCACGACTGAAACCGTGCACAACGCGTTCATCGAGTTCAAAGACGGTTTAGTGACGCGCAAGTGGCGCGGGTAAGTCGTCGGAGCAAGAAAATCAGTCGGCAGGGCGGTTCAACTTCCGCGTTGCATGAACATCCAACGGTGACCCTCGCAATCCTTCACGCGGTAGCGGCGGGCGGGAAACCCGTCCTCCAACGCGGACAACATCACCGCTCCAGCACCCTCGGCCCGGCGAAAATGCGCATCCACGTCGTCGACGAACACCAGTATCCCGTCGATCACCCATGGCGACGCTTGCCACGTTCGTGCGGCGGAACATTGCTCTGCGTGATGGTCTGGCGATTGGTAGGCCGGCGACGGCGACGCCACGAATATCACGCCTTCCCCCAAGCGCAACTCCGCGTGAGCGACACGGCCATCGTCGCCGGTCATGCGGGCAAATTCCACGAAGCCAAATGCTCGTGCAAGCCACTCGATCGCTTTCGAAGCGTCTTCGTAGGCGATCATCGGAACAACTGTTGGAAGCGTGCGATCCAAGTTCCTCTCCCATGCGAAAGCCGCCTGGTGGCACAATAGGATTATCCGGCAGCGCCGGCCCTTGAAGAGTTCATGCGAGCTGCTCGGCCAGCGCAACGATGATCCCCTCAGGTCCGCGGATGTAAGCCAGCCGGTACGAATCCCCGTACCTCATTTCGCCAATCAACTCGGCCCCGTGGCCGCGCATGTGCGCCACCAGAGCGTCGATTCCATCGACAGCGAACATGACGCGGCGAATCCCCAGCGTATTCACCGGCGAATCCACGGGCCCGAAACGGATCGCATCCGGCGTATGAAACTTGTCCAGCTCAATTCCCTGCCCGTCGGGCGTCCGCAGCATCGCGAGGGTGGCCCGCACGTCCTTCAGCCCGATCAGCTGCCCGATCATCGGCCCTTCGACTGTCTGCTCGCCCTCGAGTTTGAGTCCCAGTTCAATGAAGAACGCCTTCACGGCTTCGAGGTCGTCGACCACGATCAGGACGTTGTCCATTCGTTTAAGTGGCATACGCTTCCTCCGCGTCATCTCCATTGGCCGGACGGCATGCCGCCCGGCCCGGCGGCCGCACCAAAGAATGCTTACATCAAATGCGGCTTGCCCAGCGCGCGACGCGTGACCTGAAACTGTCCGAGATGCATGTACGGATGCGACGCGAGCAGGATCGCGATGTTGCCGACGGTCGGGGCAAATTTCTGCAGGTGCTCGGGCGTCGGCTTGGCGAAGTCCGCGTCGCTGAGCTTGGCCACCCAAGCCGCGGCGATGTCCATCGCCTGATCCCAGCGGCTGAGCAACTCCGCCTTGCTCGGAAAGAACGCGGCGTCGTCAAACGCGGCCTTACTCTTGCCGAACCGCGTGTCGTCCTCGTACGGGAACTTCACGCTCGCGTCGCAGGCGCTCACCATGCCGCGTACCGAGTTACACAGATGCCCCATCTGCCAGATCGCATGATTGGCCGTCTTGGCCGGGCGGAACATCATGTCCGCGTCGGAAAAATCCTTGAGCGTCATGTCGATCATTCCCTTGGTCTGCAGGATGTTCTTCGAGAAGAGTTCAGCGACGGACATTGAATGCCTCCGTGGGTGGTGGTTGGGATGAGAACCGGTCAGTGCAGATTCTGAGGGTCTTGCCGCACAGATGCAAGCTTGCGAGAACCCCGGTGGGTAAAGAAGTGCGATCACATGATGCGCTGGCGAGCATGTCACTCGTTCAATGGCACAACCTTGATCCCGTCGAGCAATTCGATCGCCGCGTGGCCGTTCGCGGTGGTAATGACTATCAACCCGCGCTCGTCCTCCGTCGCCCGGAGGGAGTGCTTGGTGCCGCCGGCATCGCGCCACCCGTCAGGGTCACCCACCGTCTTCCTGATCTTTTCTGCCCACTTGTCGACGATCTCACGCCGCTGATCGTCTGAAAGAACGGTTCGCGTGGCGCGAAGTGCGTCGATCCTGTAAATGCGCCCGTACGTTTCGCTCGGGGCGATCGCTCGAAGAGAATCGTCGTCAGGGAAGACCCGCTGCGCCAGCTTGAGCAACTCCGGCTGTAGCCCGACGAAATAGTCTCCGCCCAGGCGTTCGCCGTTGAGCCAAAAGTCCCACTCTTCGCATTTGAAGCAGACCAATATGGTCAACGTTCGTTCGCCGCTGACGATCCTGAATGCCACGCCCGGTTCGATATCACCGCACCAGATGTCGCCGTTGTAACCGCGCGGGTCAAGGACGAGAGACTTGAGTTGACGTGCAGCCACCTTGTCCAGATGTGGCCCACGGGCAATCACCCGGTAACCCAGAATGCCGCGCGACACGTCCGCACCGCGAACGGGATCAATCCGATAACTTTCTACGGCAGAGGCAGACTGTAAAACGTCTATCGCGGGTTGAAGGGAGTCGGCAACAATCTTCGGCAACGGAGGCGGCATCTCCGATTCCCGGCCGACCGGCGACTTAGGCGCGTGACATCCAAACGTCATCATCAACAAGACGACGGCAAGCAGGCACTCGCGCCAAGTTTCTGGGAATGAGCCATTCACGAGAGTGCCTCCGCGGGAGAACGCAAGACCTGCTCTACAAAGCTACACGCTATTTTTGAAAGACCACCAGCAGAGTGATCACGACGGCGATAAGACCGGCTGCGATCAAGACCATTCCAATGGATCCCAGGGTTAGTTTGCGTTGTACGTCGGGCGGGAATTCACTCTTGGCGATTTTGCCGCAGTGATTGCAGTTGAGCGGGCCGAACGCACCGTAGAGCAAAGCGCCGGCTGCGCCGCCGGCGACACCCGCAGTCGTGCTTGAACCGCGCTGGACGAGGCCGCCACATCTTGGACACTGATAAGCCATTTGCTTCCCATTCCCTTTTTGACCCCGTCGTGGATATTCCCCCGCGCCGGAGCGCTGATTTGAATGGCAGAAAATTACGGGGGTTATCAAGAAAAATAAAGGGATACGCAAGAAATAAGAAGGATCCGTAATGAGATCCCTTTGCCCTCTCCGTAGGCAGGTCGCTCACGCCACATCGAGAATCGACGTAAGTCGCTTGCGCCGCTTTTGCGTACGCTGGCGCGCACCGCACGGAATGGGAAATCCGGAAAAATAATCGTGAGTATTCGGGCACGGCGGAGGATTCGTGTGTCGGCGGTGCGCGGCCGCCTTGCGGCGGGCGGCGCAGCGCCAGGGATGATAGATGCGGGACGTGCGCCCGTGTCGATCGCGGCGTGCTGTTTGCGCGGCGGTCGCTCTTTGACAATCGAATAGTTGGTGAAGGTCCGGGAAGGTGCGGCTTGAACTGTCGCTAACCCGTCACTTTCCGTCACTAAACGTCACTAAACGTCACTGAACGACACTGGACGGACATGGTTCGGCGCGAAGGGTTTTCCGGCCAACTCTCGGCCCGGCCACGGGTTGGGCGGCGGGGCGGAAACGAACGTCTGCGTTCTTCATGATTTTGGTCCCTTTTGTGGTCAATTTGGCCACCTAAACGCACCTTTTATTACCTTTTCGCACCCGACAGCGGCGAGATAAGTGTTGGCCGGGCCGGGCGTTGGAATGAAAGAGGTGTCGCCGAGATTAAAAAATGGCGGCGGCGACGGAACTCGCGAATCGCAGAAAGTCGCCGGGATTGCGTAGCTTTGTCGACTGCGAAGGGATGGGGAGGTGGCGCAGCGTCTGATCCCGTGCGTGCCAAGGGTCATTGCTGGGAGGTGAGAGCTTGTTTGAAGAGTCGCCGAGAAAAAGTCTCGACATCCTGAGCGTACTCGCGAAGGAGGTGCGTCAATTGTCGATCGATGCCAGATCCTTCGCGCGTACGCTCAGGATGACAAGGTTTGTCTTTTGTGTGTCATGAAACATCTTAAAGGTGCCCGAGAATGACGGGGCGCCTCAACGTTGATTGCAATCGTGACGTGGAGATTCAGTTCGACAGCACATCCAGCAACTGCTGGAGTTGCGAGCGTTGCGGGTCGTCGGGGTTGCTCTTGAGGTACTGGTCGAGCCACATCGACGCGGGTTGCGAAAGGCCGCAGCGGGCGAGGACCAATGCGAGGTCGCGTTGCAGTTGGTGCTGTTGGGGCCAGAGGGTCATTTCCATTTCGAGCATGGCGGCGACGTCGGCGTAGTGGCCGGTGCTGCTGAAGACGTTCAGCAGGTTCTGCAGCATCCGCGTGAGCCAGTGGACGTGGCTGGCGGGTTGCAGGAGTTCGTCGGACCATTCGACCTCTGGGCCGAAGAGGTCTTTGAGGCGCGCGTGGGCTTCGTCGGTGGTGACGAGCGTTCCGCCGGCGAAGGGGTCGACGAGCATGCGTTCCTCGCCGAGATCAATGCCGGCCATGAAGTGTCCGGGCAGCGCGACGCCGTACGCTTTCAAGCCGAGCTTTTGGGCGACGACGGTGTACATGAGGCTGAGCGTGATCGGCAGGCCGCGCTTGGTTTCGAGGACGGCCGGGAGATAGCTGTTGTTGGTGTTGTAGTAGTCGTCGGTGTTGCCCTTGAAGCCGAGCTCGTCGAAGAGGAACTCGTGCAGATGGGCGAGGATGGCCTGGGTCTGTCGGCCACGGACGCGGGAGCGGACGGTGTCGGCGTAGTGCTGGAGCGTGGCGTCGATCCTGGCGGGTTCGACGTCGGGCAGTTGGTGCATCGACACCGCGACGGCGGCGTGCACCAGCGAGTCCATGCTCGTGAGCGACGGCAATTGCTTGGTCAGCAACGCGTACGACCGCGGCGAGCAGCAAAGGGGCAAGTTAACATTCATCGCAAGCCCTTTTCGAAACGACCCGAAACAACCTTCATAGAACAGCTTTCATATCGGCTGATCTACGAAATTGTATCCACTTGGATCGGGTTGTTTCTAAATAAATGTGTGGGCAATAATCGGCGTGAATTGCGCGTGCTGAAACACTTTCAGGCCGCGCAACAATGACGCTAAACCGTTTGTGGCGCAAGGGTGTCTTGCGAACGGGCGTTGTCCCAAAGACGCTGGATGCAGCGAGAAAGGCGTGATAACTCAGCCGCGCGGAATCGGCCAATGGCGCGGGATTCATCCATCTTCAGCCAGCGGATGGATTGCTCGATCGCGACCGAGCAGACGTCGAGCTGCGCGAGCACAATGTTGAGCGGCATGTGCGGGCGCAAATATTGCCGCTGGGTGAGCGTGGCGAGGAGGGCTTCGGCCCGGGCGTTTTGTGACTCTTCGTTTTGTAGATTCGGCATCGGTCCTCGCCTTGGATACGCAGAACGATACGCAGCGGATTCAGCAAAAGCCAGTTTTTATTCCGCCCGCGCTCGGGTTGAAAATCCTACCCAAGTTGACGGGAACTGATCGCGGATTTACTCTCACATCCATGGAACTGCTCCTCTCGGTCACGATCTTCGTTCTGTTCGGCGCCGGCTTCGTGCTGCTGAACCTCTCGGTCGGCCAATTCGTGCGGCCGAGCGCTCCGAATCCTGAAAAGTCCGCGATCTACGAGTGCGGCGAGCCGAGCATCGGGTCGTCGTGGGTGCAGTTCGATTTGCGGTTCTACATCGTGGCGCTGGTGTACCTGGTGTTCGACGTGGAAGTGGCGCTGTTTTATCCGTGGGCCGTGGTGTACGGAAAAGCGCAGGAGCTGGCCACGCAGCTCGGCGGCGGAATCACGGCGACGCAGATTCGCCAAGTCGCGCTGGTCGACATGCTCTTCTTCTTCGGCGTGCTCGTGGTGGGCTTCGCGTACCTGTGGCGCTTCGGCTACCTCGACTGGGTGCGCTCGGCTGCGACGACGAGCCTGAAGGTGGATTACCGCCCGGGTATCGATCTGCGTCACGAAGCGCGTGTTGATCGGGCGATCTAAGCGCGACGACTGAGCGCCAAGGACTCAGCTCTGAACGCCAGCCGACCCAATCTCGCTGACTCAACCAAGATTCTTTCCCTCAACGGCTGCCGGCTGGTGCTTGTCGGCGTGACGTTTGTTGTGTTTGCGTATCTGCTGTCGTGCGACTTCACGTCGTGGGACGACCAGACGTTTATCCTTCGCAATCCGCTCATCGCCAACCCGAGTTTTGAAAATGCGATCCACTACTGGCGGTCGGGTTTTTTCACGATCTACATCCCGCTGACGGCGACGGCGTGGGTGGCGCTCGCCGCTATCGGCCGTAGTGCGATGCCCGGGCCTAGCGGGACGGTCCTTAACCCGACTGTTTTTCACGCGGCGAATCTGCTCATCCACATCGTGAGCGGCCTGCTGGTGTTTGAGATTATCCGGCGGTTGGTGAAATCGACTTGGCCGGCTCTAGTCGGCGCGCTCGTGTTTGCGATTCATCCGGTGCAGGTGGAAACGGTGGGGTGGGTTTCGGGATTGAAGGATTTGCTCGCCGGGTGCCTGACGTTCGGCGCGATCGCGGCGTATCTAACGTCGGCCGAGTCATCGGCCGACTCGAAACGACCGGCCCGCTGGTACGCGATGGCGACTGGCCTGTTCGTGCTGGGGATGCTGGCCAAGCCGAGCGCGATGCTCACCGGCGGACTCGTGTTCGTGATCGACGCGGCGCTGTTGCGGCGACCGCTCAAGCAGGTCGCGCTGTGGAGCGGGCCGTGGCTGATACTTGGCGCCGTCGTCGCAATCGTGGCGCGCCTTATGCAGCCGGTGATCGAATTGGGAGACCGCCCGGCGATCTGGACTCGGCCGCTGATCGTCGGGCATTCGCTCGCGTTCTACCTCGGCAAGATCGTGTGGCCGGTGTCGCTGACGGTCGACTACGGCCAAAATCCGCCGACGGTGTTGAGTACCGCGTGGGCGTACTGGGCGTGGCTAGTGCCGATCGCGTTGATCGCCGTCGCCTTCGCGCTGCGAAAATCATCGCGCCTGCCGCTGGTCGGTGTCGCGCTTTTTATCCTCGCGCCGTTTCACACACTCGGCTGGGTGCCGTTCGATTTTCAAACGTATTCCACGACGGCCGATCATTATCTCTACGTCGCGATGCTCGGCATCGGATTGATCGCGGCGTGGGGCGTGTCGCGGGTGAACAATCGAACGATGAACGTTGTAGTCGTCGCCGTGCTGCTCGCGCTCGGGATCCGCAGCGTCACACAAACCTTCACTTGGCAAAACACGGAAACGTTGTTCAACCACGCGCTACACGTGAACCCAAAGAGCTGGGCCGCGTACACAAGCTTAGCGGTAGAGGCCAAGGAGCACGGCGACTTTCAAGCCGCGTTCGAGCAGGCCGGCAAGGCGATCGCAATTCGACCGCAGGACCCGCTGGCGTATTTGGTGAGGGGATCAGTCTACGCCGCGACGGGTGATTTCAAGAACGCGATCGCAACGTATCGCCACGCCGCCGAGTTAAATCCCAACGATGCGGGCACGCTGACAAATCTCGGCGGTGCACTCGCGGCCGTCGGCAACACGACTGAAGCCGCGCCGATCCTTCGCCGCGCGGTGTCGATCGACCCGTACAACGCGCAGGCTCACCTGAATCTGGGCACGTTACTCTTCCAGCGAGGTGACGCCGCCGGCGCCGAACCGCTGCTCGGCCGGGCCGCTGCGCTGTCCCCGCTGGACGCGCAAGCCCATATGAATCACGGCATCGTCCTGATGGCGCTTGGCCGCCGCGTCGAAGCCACCGCCGAGCTGCAGGCCGCCTACCGGCTCAGGCCCGATTTGCCCAACGTGCGGGAAACACTGCAAGAGCTGAATTCGCCTTGACTTGACCGCCCGCATTGCTAAATTGCCGAACTACGGTTTTCGGCAGGCGTGAGGCTTTCCGACCCCCGATTCGACAGTAGCTCAATGGTAGAGCATCCCGCTGTTAACGGGAATGTTGTAGGTTCGAGTCCTACCTGTCGAGTTTTGATCAACGTCGCAACGGGTTGCGGCAGAACAGTTTACGAAGAACCCCGCGGCCGAGAGGCGGCGGGATTCTGTCGTTTATGGCACGCGCACGACGGTGAATGAGCCGTTGTATCCGAAGATCCTGCCGAACAGCGGATGAGTGATTAAGAGATCGATGTGCACCGTGTCTTCCCGCACCGGATCGACCGTCTGGCTGAATGTCACGGTTCCGAAAAAGAACTTCCAGATCGGTCGAGGCACCCACACTTTCCGCCGGCCAACGCGAATGGCAATTGAGTTCGTGTCGAGCGTAAACTTCGCCGGCGGGTGGAACTTCGCATTCCAAACCATGTAGAGCACGTTGTTCGGCCCCACGAGGTCTACGACCTTGTCGATTGACGCGTCGTAAATAATCGTAGTGCGGAATCGCACCGGTGCGGCGAACGTGAGCGTGCGATCCCAGGTGTGAAACAGGCCGTCGCTGTCGTTTCGCCCGGGCTTCACCACCAGACCGGCCTGCACCACATTTATCCCAACACGACCTCGACAGCTACGACGATACTCGGCGGGCCGGCGCGGTACGCCGGAACGTCCTCCGTTCAGAATTTCGTCGTCGATCCGAACTTCAATTCCTATGACGCGCACTCGATCACGATCACGGCGGTGGTCGTTCGCAACGCGACCAACGACAACGCCGGCTTTAACCTCTGGTACGAGACGACCACCGGAACGACGAGCGGGTTCAAGGCGATCGGCTGGAACACCGTGCCGAGCGGGGCGACGTCGTGGCACACGATGAGCTGGACAATCACCGACGCGCAGTTCGTCGGCAAGTGGGGCAAGAGCTTCTACTTCAACTCAGACTCCACGGCCAACAGCAAGTACTACATCCAGAGCGTAACAGTCACCAAGAACGGGCCTCTAGTGTCGGCCAGTCCGGCAATTGCGAACAGCCATGCGAAAGATCTCACGGCCAATCAGCTCAAGCCGGTCATCACCGCGGCCGAGCACTTATGGAAACGGGCTGGTTACAGCACGTCGACGTTCAGCGCGCTGGAGTTCGCGATCCAGGACCTGCCCGGCGACATGCTCGGCGTGGAATCGGGCAATACGATCATCATCGACTCCAACGCCGCCGGGTACGGGTGGTCGACTCGACTGGGCACGGTCGATCCGTCGAAGATGGATTTGCTCACCGTACTGTCGCACGAACTCGGCCACGCGCTGGGCCTCGAGCACTCTGACGCGGCGAGCCAACCGTTGATGGCCGACACCTTGGCGGCGGGTGAGCGACGGCTGCCACTTTGGTCGTCGGCGTGTCAATCGGGTCACCGATTCGCCGCGTCGATTTTCAGCGACACCAGCGTGTTAGCCGATCGACGAAAGTTGCTCGAGGATCTTTTCTAAAGTCCGACACAAACGCCAACAGTCCGATTGTCACAGCTCCCGTCCCCCGGGAGCTGTGATTTTTGCGCTGCTCCGAAGTGCCAGGCGAGCTCCTTCCAGTTGTAATGAGAGGGTTTGCATGGAGTTGCTTTCCGTCACAAGGATTTTCAACCCGCCTCCTCCAACCGTTAAAAGTTTTGCCAATTAACATTCTCGATCGAAGCGTACCGCTAGTAATTCGTGATAATTTTGACCCGTCCTCAATCCATGGGGTATTTTGCTCAGGTCGTTTCTGGGCATTACGTTCGCTAGTAGGGAAGAAAAATGTCGATTGAAAATTGGCGCAGGCGGAAACTCTGTAATCACTTACCTGTGTTAACGCGCCAGCTACTCGTTCGCGCGGTGGCTGAAGAATTGGAATCGCGGACAATGCTTACCAGCGTTACCGCGATGACGCCGTTCAACGGTGCTCAGCAGGTCGCGGTGGGATCGAACATCACTGTAACCTTCGACGTTGCGCTCAAGGCTTCGAGCGTTAACAGCAGCACGATCCAGCTCCGCGATGCGTCCAATAATGCGGTGAGCGCGGCCATCACGCTGAACGGCGCGGGCACCGTTATTACGATCGATCCGACGGCCAACCTCACGGCAACCAACAACTTTTATTACGTCAAAGTCGTGAGCGGCGCTTCGGGTGTGATGAGCACCGCCAACGTGGCGATGACGAGCGATTACAACTTCGCATTCACCACCGGCACGCCGGTGTTTAACGACAACACGATCATCAATGGTCTCACCGCGCCCACCAATCTTCGCTTTGCCTCGGACGGACGTATTTTCGTCTCGGAGAAGAGCGGCATCATTAAAGAGTACGACAGTCTGAGCGACACGACGCCAACGATCGTTGCCGACCTGCGCACGCAGGTTCACAACTACTGGGACCGCGGACTGCTCGGCATGGAACTCGATCCCGGTTTTGCCTCGGGTCGGCCGTACATTTATGTGCTGTACGCTGCCGACGCGAGCATTGGCGGCACCGCGCCCATTTACGGCAGCGTGAACGGCACGAGCGATCCCGGCACGGGCGTGCCTGCAGGCACGGGCCAGCCGATCAGCGGACGGCTCTCGAAGCTCACCATCGGCGCGGGCAATGTAATGGTCGGACCCGAGCAGGTACTGATCAACGACTGGGCGCAACAGTTCCCCAGCCACTCGATCGGCGACCTGCATTTCGGCCCCGATGGCTTTCTTTACGCCACCGCAGGCGACGGCGCGAGCTTCAACGACGCCGACTACGGTCAGTACCCGGGCATTAACGATCCTGTGAATGAAGGGGGCGCTCTGCGCGCACAGGACATTCGCAGCAGCGGCGACCCGACCGGACTATCCGGCGCGCTCATTCGCATCGATCCGGACACCGGGCTGGCCGCTCCTGATAATCCCAACTCGAGTTCTTCAGACCTCAACAATCGGCGCATCGTTGCCTACGGCATGCGAAATCCCTTCCGATTCACGATTCGCCCGGGCACCAACGAAATCTGGATCGGCGACGTTGGCTGGAATACATGGGAAGAAATCGACCGCGTCATCTCGCCGACCGACAGCAACGTCGAAAACTTCGGCTGGCCAGCATACGAGGGTAATTTCAAGCAGAGCGGCTACGACGCACTCGACAAGCCGCTGCTCGAAAGCCTGTACGCAAACCCGTCGCTGGTCACTGCGCCGTACTTTGGCTATCAGCACAGCGCCAAGATTGTCAGCGGGTCTGTCGAACCGACGGGCGGCTCGTCGATCAGCGGCGAGGCGTTTTACACGACGGGGCAATATCCGTCGGCGTACGACGGCGCGCTGTTCTTCGCTGACTACTCGCGTAAGACGATTTACGTGGCTTATCGCGGCGCGAACGGTCTGCCGGACATGTCCACCGTACAGCTCTTCAAGCTCCAATCCAATGGATCGGTCTATCTCACGATGGGGCCGAATGGCGACTTGTTCTACGTCGATATGGACCTCGGCCGCATCGGGCGGTTCACGTTCAACTCGAACAACACCTCGCCGGTCGCGCGCATCACGGTTGATAAGCAAAGCGGCCCGACGCCGCTCGTGGTGAACTTCGATGCCACCACCAGCTCCGACGCCGACGCCGGCGACACGCTCACCTACGCCTGGGACCTGGACGGCGACGGCAACTTCAACGACTCGAACATCGCCAAGCCGACCTACACGTACAACAACACCGGTTCGTTCTCGGCCAAGGTGCTGGTGACCGACCGCGGCGGGCTTACGAGTATTGCGACGGTTGTCATCACCGCCAACGGCATCACCAACGTGGCGCCCACGCCGATCATCAATCTGCCGTCCGGTTCGGTAAACTGGAAAGTCGGCGATATCATCACCTTCGCCGGCACCGCCACCGACGCGATCGACGGCACGATTCCCGCGAGCGGCCTGAGTTGGGAATTGGATTTGATCCACGCCAATGCGTCGGATCCCACCAGCCGGCACACTCACGTCATCCAAACTTTCAGCGGCGTATCAGGCGGCTCGTTTACTGCACCCGACCACGAATATCCCTCGTGGCTCGAATTGAAACTCACCGCGACCGATAGTGGCGGACTTTCTTCATTCACGGTGCTGCGGCTCGATCCACTTACCACCACCATTACGGTCACCGCCAACCTCGTGGGCGTGGTCGTCGGTTTGAACGACGAATCCACCGTCGGTCCGTTCAGTCGGCAAGTCATTACCGGCGGGGCCAACACCGTCGGCGCGCCGCCTACGTTTGCGAGCGGCGCCAACGGCTACAACTTCACCGGATGGTCGGATGGCGGGGCGATAACGCATTCGTTCACCGCGCCCGCTGGTTCGATCACGCTCACCGCGAACTACACGGCCGCTGGTCCCAACACCAAACTGTCGGGAACGGTCATCGGCACGGACGGCTCATTCGTCGGCGGAGACAGCACCAAAGACAAAGCCTTCGATGGCGACTTCAACACGTTCTTCGACGCCCCGGAAGCTGCCGCCAACGGCACCTGGGTCGGGCTTGATCTGGGCACCGCTACGCGCATCAGCCAGATCAACTTTGCGGCGCGTTCGACATTCGAAGACCGCATGATCGGCGGACGATTCCAGGGTTCCAACACGGCCGATTTTTCGTCGGGCGTCGTGGAACTGTACGCGATTCCGACCGCTCCGCCGGCAGGATCGTTCACGACCGTCGGGATCGCCGAGACCACGCAGTTCCGCTACGTCCGGTACCTTTCCCCGGACGCGAGCTGGGGCAACGTCGCTGAGATCGAATTTTATACGCCCACCGCTTCCGTGCCCGCTCCCGCCGCACCTAGCGGCCTAGTCGCTAGTGCGACCCTCGCCACTCAGGTCAACCTGCTGTGGGCCGACAACGCCAGCAACGAAACCGGCTTCATGATCGAGCGTAAAACCGGTGCGGCCGGTATCTGGTCGACGCTGGCCACCATCAACACGCCGAACCTCACCAGCTATAGCGACACCACGGTCGCCGCTAACACGCAATACGTGTATCGCGTCAGCGCGTTCAACGGCACCGGCGCAACCGCATCGGGCGAAGCAACGATCACTACGCCGGCCGGCAATCCGGTCAAGCTCACTGGCACTTACATCGGGACGGCCGGATCGTTCCAAGGTGCAGGCAACACCGGGACGAAGGCGTTCGACGGCAGCCTTACGACTTACTTCGATGCACCTGAAGCCAGCGGCGGCAACGGAAACTGGGTCGGTCTGGATCTCGGCGCCGCGAAGCAAATCAACCAGATCAAGTACGCCCCGCGCAACAGCTTTGCCAGTCGCATGGTGGGTGGCCTGTTCCAGGGATCGAACACCGCCGACTTCTCCAGCGGCGTGGTGACGCTCTACACGATCACGACCGCGCCGACGCAAGGCCTGCTGACGACCGTAGCGATCAGCAATCCGGGCACGTTCCGATACGTGCGGTACCTATCGCCCAATGGCGGATGGGGCAACGTAGCCGAGGTAGAGTTCTACACGCCAAGCGGCGCCGCTCCGGCGACACCCGCCGCACCGAGCGCCTTGGTCGCGACCGCCGCCTCGGCGACGCAGATCAACCTGGTATGGGCCGACAACGCCAATAACGAGACCGGCTTTAAGGTCCAGCGCAAGACGGGCGCCGCCGGTACCTATGCGACGATCGCCACCATCGCAACGCCGAACACGACAACCTTCAGCGACACCACCGCTGCTGCTGGCACGCAGTACTACTACAACGTCGTCGCGTACGTCACTGGCGGATCTGATTCCACAGCAAGCAACGAAGCCAACGCCACCACCGCTCCGGCCGCACCGAGCACGCTCGTGGCCAATGCCGTTTCGCCCACGCAGATCAACCTCACTTGGGCCGACAACTCGACGACCGAGACCGGCTTTAAGGTTCAGCGCAAGACCGGTTTGGCCGGCACTTACGCAACGATCGCAACCATCGCCACGCCTAACACGACCAGCTACAGCGATACGACGGGCCTGACCGCCAGCACGCAGTACTACTACCGCGTATTCGCGTACCAGACGAACGCTCCGGATTCGGTCGCGAGCAACGAAGCCAACGCCACCACGCTCGCCACCACTCCGCCCACGCCGGCAGCGCCGACGGCCCTTGCTGCAACCGCAGTCTCGGCCAGCCAGATCAATCTGCTCTGGACCGACAACGCCAGCAACGAAAACGGCTTCAAGATACAGCGCAAGACCGGCGCGGCCGGCACGTACGCGACCATCGCCACCATCGCTACGCCGAACGCAACGACCTACAGCGACACCACTGCGCTCGCCGGCACGCAGTATTTCTATCTCGTAACGGCCTACGTCACCGGTGGATCGGATTCGACCGCCAGCAACGAAGCGAGCGCTACCACCGCGCCCGCGGCACCCGGCACACTCGTCGCCACTGCCGTCTCGACCACGCAAATCAATCTCACATGGGCCGACAACTCCAGCACCGAGACCGGCTTCAAGATCCAGCGGAAGACCGGGGTGGCTGGCACGTACGCAACCATCGCCACGATCGCCACGCCCAATACGACGAGCTACTCCAACACCACCGGCCTTACCGCCGGCACGCAGTACTACTACCGCGTGTTCAGCTACCAGGCGGGCGCTCCGGATTCAGCCGCGAGCAACGAGGCCAACGCCGCCACCCAGCCGGCGACGCCCGCAGCGCCAACCGCGCTAACGGCGACCGCGACCTCGTCCTCGCAAATCAATCTGGCGTGGACCGACAACGCCTCCAACGAAACCGGATTCAAAGTCCTGCGTAAAACCGGCGCGGCCGGAACCTACGCAACCATCGCCACAATCGCGACGCCCAACACCACCAGCTACTCCAACACCGGCCTTACCGCCGGCACGCAGTACTACTACCAGGTGGTCGCGTACGTCACCGGCGGATCAGATTCAGCCGCCAGCAATGAAGCCAACGCCACCACCACCGGAATTACCACCGGCTCGGTCGTACGCGAGTACTGGAGCGGTGTTAGCGGCAACACGATCGACAAAGTTCCGGTCACTACTACGCCGACCTCAACGTCCATTCTCACGACGCTGGAAATCCCGACGTCGAATACCGCCAACACCGCCGACCGAATTCGCGGATACATCGTGGCGCCGACGACCGGCAATTACGTGTTCTGGATCGCCGGCGACGACGCGAGTGAACTGTGGCTCTCGCCGACTTCCGATCCGGCAGGCAAGGTGAGGATCGCTTACGTGGCCAATTACACGGCATCCCGCGCTTGGACGAGCAACGCCTCGCAGAAGTCGGCTGTAAAGGCGCTCGTCGCCGGGCAGTCGTACTACTTTGAAGTCCTGCACAAGCAGGGCGGCGGCGGATCGAACCTCGCGGTCGGCTGGAGCAAGCCGGGCCAGGCAACCACCACTGCCAGCGAAGTGATCCCGGGCTCGGCCCTGGCGACGTTCGGCGGGGTTGTCGCCCCGGCGGCGCCGACCACGCTCTCCGCCGTCACGCAGTCGGCCTCGTCGATCCTTATCAACTGGACCGACAACGCGAACAACGAAAGCGGCTTCCGCATCGAGCGGTCCACCGCCGGCGGCAGCTTCGCGGAAATTGGAACGGTCGGCCCGAACGTGACGACGTACACCAACACCGGCCTGCTCGCGTCGACCACGTACACCTACCGTGTACGGTCGTACAATTCGCTGACTACGTCGGCGTACACCAACACGGCAACGGCCACTACCACAGGCACGGCCGTCGTGACGACGTACCTCAGCGATCTCGCGTTCGTAGGCACGCCGATTAACCAGTGGGGGCCGGTCGAGCGCGACAAGTCCAACGGTGAAAATGGTGCCGGCGACGGCAAGGCCATCACGCTCAAAGGCGTCACCTACGCCAAGGGCCTGGGCGTTCATGCGTACAGCGAAATCACCTACAACCTCAATGGAGGCTACAAGAACTTCCTGTCCGACATCGGCCTTGACGACGAGAAGACGACCGGCTCGGTCGCCTTCCAGGTCTGGCTCGACGGCGTACTCGCGTACGACAGCGGCCTGATCACCACCGACTCGGCCGTCCAGTCGATCAACCTCAGCGTCACGGGCGTGAACCAGCTCAAGCTGATTGTGACGGACGGAGGAGACGGAGTAGACTCCGACCACGCCGACTGGGCGGGGGCGCGACTGACGAATTAATCAGCGCCTCGCGGCAAATCCAAAGCCCACGGACATCGATCCGTGGGCTTTTTAGTTGGGCAGCTCAGGCAGAACGCTGAGCAACCAGAATTTAGAGTTAGACCGCGACCCAGGTGTTGAATCAACGGTCGCGCAAACCCCTCACGTCATTTCATCGATTCAACGGCATGGTCGACCGCCCGTTGTCACTTGGCGGCGGCGTCGAGGCGATGTCGCTCGCCGTTGATCATGACGTTGGAGCCTTCCAGAAATCCCGAAAGAGTTGCGCCCATGCCGTGCTCGAGTGGATTGCCAGTGACGGGCTCGCCTGATTCGTCGGTTTTAAGATAAATGCCATTATCGAGCAGCCGCAAGCGCGACGGATTGATGAACTGGCTGAACTGGTCGCAGATCGGTGAGCCGCGCCTCATGTTACTGGATCAGCGCGCGATGTCGATGCGCTTCTTAGAGTCGCCGCGAGACCGATTCTCACTCAATGTCCGCGGCAATCCTGCACGGTTGCGCGTTCTACCACGGTCACGTTGTCGATCGTCGGTACCGGCTCGCCGTCGATCAGCGCACGCACCGCTCGGGCGATCGACTCGGCCGGATAGTGCAGCGTCGAGATATCCGGGCACAGCGCGGTGAACGTCTGGCTGTCGTCCACGCCGAGGATCGAGAGGTCGGCCGGCACGCGCACGCCCGCGTGCGTAAGGCTCCGCATCGCCGTCAGCGCCAACCAGTCGTTGTGGCAGAAGATCGCAGTGGCCTTCGCCTTGCGGAGTTGTTGGGGCAGGTCGTTGCTCGTCCAATCGGTGATCACCCTGGCGGTGAGCCGATGCTCGGCCATCGCAGCGCGGAAGCCACGGGCGCGTTTTTCGATCGCGGAGCTATTGCGCTTCGGGCAGAGGTGGACGATGTTGCGGTGCCCCCTAGAGAGCAGATACCGCGTGCCTATTTTGCCGGTCTCCACTTCATCGGGAATCAGGTTCGTCACGCCGCGGCCCAGGCACGGGTTGACCAGCGACGCGACGCCCAGCGACTGCAAAATGCTTGCGGAAATTGCCACGTTCGGCTCCGGCGGAACCACCAGCGCCAGCCGCGCTCGCAGTGACGCGAATTCTTCCAGCATGTCCTGAAACTGCTGGGCGCTAGCCACCTGGGTGATGACAAATCGATAGCCATTCAGCGCCTCGCGAACGGTGTTCATCAGATCCATGAAAAACACGCTGTTGAGCGACGGAATGATGGCGCCGATGGTGCGGCGATCGCCCGTGAGCAACTCGCGCGCCGCCGGGTGCGGGCGGTAGCCGTGCTTTTCGGCCAGCGCAAGGATCTTCTCCCGCGTGGTTTTGCTGATGCCAGAGCGATTGTGCAGCGCACGGTCGACCGTGCCTTGCGAACAGCCGCTCAGCCGCGCCAGTTCGAGCGACGAAATCACTTCAGTACCTCGATGCGTTGGTAGGGGATCCGGCCGTGCTTCACGTCCACAAACGGCTTGCCGTCCGTCATTCCTACGCTGCCGTACCCCGTGGCCGTGCACAGGAACGCTTTCCAGTCGCCTTTGATCTGCGGCTTGAGATAAAGCGTGCCGGTGGCGGCGTCATAGCGTTGGCCGGTCATGCCCTGTAGCAGGCCGTAGCTCGCCAGTGCCCGGCCGTACCAGTGGCCGCACTCGTACTCGTTGAACGGGTTGCGGATGCGCCCGTCGTATCGGCTGCGGACGGCGCGGACAATCTCCAAACCTTCTTCCACGCAGCCCATCATCATGAGATGCGACGCGACCTGGTACTCGATGCCCGTCCAGACTTCGTCGCTGTACACAAACGGCAGCGACAGCGCACCGCCCTTGGGCCAAGAGCAAAGCAGCAGGCCGGCCTCGTGGCCGAGGGCGTAGGTCGGCCGTTGAATGTTGGCATGGAGGGAAAGATCAGTGCGGAAATTGTACTTGTGGACAGCGCGGAGATGGCTGCGAACCTTTGCAGCATCGAGAATCTCGCCCACGCCGCACGCCTCGGCGATCCACGCGCCCAGCACGCCGTCGGAAATGCATCCCTTGCCGTACTGGTACTTCGGCCCTTCGACTTCGCGGAGGGCCAAACTCTCCGGCGAATGCTTGCTGAGCGCCTCGGCGGTCTCTGGCGAAGTGGTGGCGCGCAGATCTTTCCAGCGGATCTTTTGAATGAAGTATTCACCGTCGTAGAGGTCGTTCTCCAGAGCGTGCTTGGCCTTGACGAAGAGCTTGGAATAGAGCGGCGTGGGCTCGGAAAGTGTTTGGCCGATGAGCATGGCGGCCTTGAGGGCGCCGGCGTAAAAGCTGCCGCACATGCCGTCGGGGCCCCAGAACTCGATGTCGTACGTGTTGTGGTGCGGCTCTTTCAAAATGCCTTCGTGATCGGGATCCCACGCGGCGATGCAGTAGTCGAGGCTTTGCTTCACCTGCGGCCAGAGTTTTTTCAGCCACTCAGTGTCGCCGCTGATCGTCCACTCGCGATAGACCTTCATAATTCCGCCGAGCTGCCCATCGGCGGCGGCGTGATAACCGTGCACGGGGCGGATCGGCAGGGCGGAGCGGAACGTCTGGTGGCCGGTCGGGTGCTGATTCTCGTTAAACTCGGTGTTGCGGAGCGATTGCTCCAGGTCGGGAAAAAGGTGCGGCATGGCCTGCGCGTAGTTCCACACGTGCGTGCAAGATCCGTGACAACAGCCGCCATCGTCGAAGCAGCCTTCCCACAGCCACGCTCGGCCGTCGATCTGCCTAGCGACGGTGGGGGATTTGAGAATCGGGAGATTGGCCGCGACGGCTTCGACGATTTCCGGCGGCAGGGTGGTGTCGTAAAAGCAGTCGGCAAACGTCTGCGACTCGGCTCGCAGGTGTGCGTAGTGCTCCTTCCAGTACGTGTTGACGGCATCGATGCTATTGAATCGGCCGGCGTACCACGGGCGGTGAGTTTCACGTGGCGGCGCACATCCCGCCGGTCCGCAGCCACACTCGGCTGCCCTTTTCGCGTCGGCCTCGTCGTCGGCGTCTCTGCCTTGACGGACGGTCGTGTTCGGCTTGTACCACGCAAAGCGCAGTCGAATCGTCCTACTTTCGCCCGGTTTTAGATTCAGCGGCACGTAAAGGCTTCCGCCGGTGCTGGGTTCGCCTTCGGTGTAGGGGCCTGCGTCGGGCGATTGCATGTCGACGACGGATTTCCACGTCAGAGTGTTGGCATCAAACCACCCGCCGCGATACCAGCGGCAGTTGGTGGTGGCGCCGGGGGCGTCGGTTGAAGCCGAAAACTCTGTGTGCAGGGAGGGCTGATCGGTCGTCCCCTCCTGGTACAGGGTGAACCCTTGCTCGGCGCGGCGGACGCCATTCTTTGGCTGTTTCTCTTTCGGTAACGAGCCGAGCGACATGTCGCGCGTGAAATTGATGGCGTGGAACGAGTAGATCGCTTCAATCGCTTCGCTGGAGCGATTGGTGATCGCGTACTCCAGCGCCGCCACCGGCAGGGAGGAGTCATCGGTCGAACCCGGCGTGAACGGGCTCCAGCCGGTAAGTTCGACGGTCAGCGGCAACGCCGGATCGGTGAGCGAGACGGTGGCGAACGGGAAGCGGGCGGTGAAGGTCGCGTTCTCGAAACGCGGCAGGCCGTACGTTTTTCCGGAGCCGCCGTTGCCGGCACTGTAAAAGCCTTTGCCCCACGGGAAGAAGATTTTCCAGTCCGGCACCGCGCCTTCCAAAAGCCGGGCGGTGTTGCCGGCCGGGCCCTTGATCGCGATGGCGGAATACACGAGCGGCTCGTTGAACACGTCGGGCTTGCCTTGGATCGACACGCTGCCGATCGACCCGCTGCCTTCAAGGCAGACCATCCCGGCGCCGAACCCGCCGAGGGGGAAGGAGAGCCGGCCGAGATGCTGGTTGGTGTACGGGCCGTTGAATGCCCTGTCTGCGGATTTCATGATGATTCCCTTGCGATTTAGATGACCGTGTAATTACACGACAAGGGATTATGACGCGCCGTTAGCAGGCAGTCAACGGCTCAATTATCGCAGTAATTTGGCGGCGGCGGCGTCGAGCATCCAGGTCAGCTTGCCGGAGGTGGGGTGGATGAGCTGGATCGGCAAACGCTCCGGATCGCGCGGGCCGTGCAGGACTTCCTTCAGCCGTTCGGACTTGCTGGAGCCCGAAACGAGCGCGATGACCTCGGCCGCGCGGTTGATGAACGGGGCGGTCATGGTGATGCGCCAGCTATCGCCCGTGGTGGATTTTTCGACGTGCTGAGCCACGCAGCGATGGTGCGTTTCCTTGACGGCCGGCGTGTGCGGAAAGAGCGATGCGGTATGCCCGTCATCGCCCATGCCCAGCCAGAGCTGATCGACGCCTCCATCGCCGAAGCGGGCCTTGAGCATCTTGCCGTACTCGATGGCGGCGGTTTCCGGGTCGATCTCGCCGCGCATGCGGTGGATGTTCCCCGGCGGGATCGGCACGAACTGCAGGAGCGAGTCGTTGGCCATCTTGAAGTTGCTGTCGGCATGCTCCGGCGGCACGCACCGCTCGTCGACGAAGAAGAACTCGATCTTCGACCAGTCCGTTCGCAGCGTGAAGTTCGGGGTAGCCAGCAGTTTGAACATCGCCTTGGGGGTCGACCCGCCGGACACGGCGACGGTGAACGTGCCGCGTGCCGAAGTCGCCCGCTCCGCCGCCGCGTCAAACGCGTCAGCAGCGGCGTAGGCGAGGGAGGCTGAATCGGGTTGGATGGAGAGTGCCGGAAAGCTCATGCCACGAGATTAGTTTTCATCCGTCCCGTCCGCCAGTGGCTCGACAGGAAATCCGCGAGGATCTTGTTTCGGCCCTCGAAAGAACATGTGGCTGCAGAATATGAGCAATGCGATAATGATCAGCGGAAAGGCCACCCCAATCACGAGGATGGCCCACGGTACATCAACCATGGTTACCCCACCTGGTGCGCCGGCTTCGGCAGGTCGTCGTGGATCGTCTGCTGCTTCGGCTGGTTGCCGTCGAAGCTGAAGAGGATCATGTCGTCGTCGATCCGCGCCTGCAGGTGCACCGGCCGTTGCCAGATTTTGTAGACGTTTTTGAGCGTTTCCATCGCGTACTTGATTTCGATATCGAGCCCGTTGTGGCGGTGGGCTAAAAACAGCTCGCCGCGGTTGGTGTAGTTGCCGTCGACGACGTAGATGAACGGCTGGCCCATATTGGTAAGCTGATAGAGCAGCGTTTGTTTGATCCGCACCGGGTCGCGGCTGACGATCCGGAGTTGGCCGGTGTGGGGGTCGCGGCCGTACTGGTAGAACTTGTGCTTTTCGATGAACTCGGGCGTCATGAACTCGTCGATGAAGTTCACGTCGTTGTAGACTTTGCGGACTTCGAAGATTTTCGCCCGGCCGGCGCCTAGTCCTTTGTCCCACTTCTTTTTCTCGCCGAGGTTGTCGGATTCGTCGTACTCCTTGCCGAATTTTCCTTTGTTCCAGCGGTCTTCGATGTCGCGGAAAATCTCGAGCCCGATCTTGTACGGGTTGAACCCACCGGGCGGCATGTGCACGGTGCCGCTGTGGTGGTCTGCGTAATCGATCACCTCGGCGGCGGTGACGAAGTGCTTGCTCATGAGCGTGGTGTGCCAGTAGCTGGCCCATCCTTCGTTCATCACCTTGGTCATGCCCTGCGGTGCGTAGTAGTAGGCTTCTTCACGCACGATCGCGAGGCAGTCCGCCTGCCAGTCTGCTAAACGCGCGTGCTCGAGCAGATATTGCAGCACGTCGCGCGTGGGCCGCGTGGGTGTAGCGTGGCGGACCTTGGCGGCGTGGTCGCGCATCTTCTTTGCCTCGGCTTCCAGCTTCTCAGGGGGGTTGATCCAGCGGTCGAGGTAGTCCTTGCTCTTGTACTTGGTGACGGCCTCCTGCCGTGGGATTTCGGGCGCAGCCTCGTCGCTCGGGCCGCGCTTGAGGAACATACTGTGCGGGTCGATGAGATGCTCCACGCTCAGGCACACGTCGAGCCACGCTTCCACGGTTTCGTAACCGTGCTTTTCGATGTGCTTGCGCACGTGCGTGGAGTGGTTGGCCATCTCGTCCATCATTTTGCGATTGGTCTGGCTGAACCACAGGTTGCTCTTGAAGAAATCAGAGTGTCCGTACACGTGCGCGATGACGAGTTTCTGATCGACCAGGGCGTTGCTTTCCTGCAGATAGGCGTAGCACGGGTCGTTGTTGATCACCATCTCGTAGATGCGGCCGAGGCCGTAGTGGTGCTGCTTGCGGAGTTTCTCATACTCCATGCCGAACCGCCAGTGCGGGTAGCGCTGCGGAAAACCTCCATACGCGGCGATCTGGTTCATCTGCTCGTAGTCGCACATCTCAAAGACGACGGGAAAGAAATCGAGTCCGTACGAGCGGGCCATCTCGCGGATTTGTTTCTTCGCCGCGAGGAGTTCCGGCGGGAAGGGGATGAGCGTAGGTGAAGCCATAAACAAGCACCTCGGTTCGAGCTACATCATCGGAGCGGCTGCTTAAGCAAATGCGGCTTTGCCCTGTACAAATGATAGACCAGCTCGCCGAACAAAGTATTGGCCCAGGCGAACCATTTGCGGGTGAATTTGCTCGCGTCGTCCTTCCAGAACGTCTCGTGGATGAACCCCGTGCCGGCGTGGGTGTTCACGAGCGTGCGGAGGCAGTCGACGATTTCGTCCTCGTCGGTGCTGGTGAGGGCGCGCATAGTGATCGCCATGGGCCAGATCCACCCCAGCCCTACGTGCGGCCCGCCAACGCCTTCGCCGGCTTTGCCCTGGAAAAAGTACGGGTTGTCGTCACTCAAGATAAACGACCGCGTGTTCTGGTAGATCGGATCTTCCACTGCGCCGTAGCCCAAGTAGGGGAGCGACAGCAGGCTGGGAACGTTGGCGTCGTCCATCAGGTAGTGTGAGCCGAAGCCGTCGACTTCGTACGCGTACATCGCGCCCCAGCGGTCGTCGCGAATGATGCCGTGCTGGCGGATGCCGCGGTTGATGTCATCGGCGAGGTCGATCGCGCTGGCCTGCAGCGCCGGGGCGAGTTTGCATAGTTCAAGCATGTCCGCCAAGTCGCGGAGCACGACGACGGCGAACGCGTTGGCGGGCACAAGATACTGAAACGTGCCCGCGTCGTCCGACGGCCGAAATGGACTGCGGCTCATGCCGGTGCGACGGGTCGGACTGCCGAGGCCGCGATTGGGAAGCGTGTCGGTGGCGGATTCGGTGTTCCGCTGAAACCGGTAGGCCGGCTCGGGTTGCTCGTCCGAATCCTGCTGCTCGTGGCGGATGGTCTGCACGATCAGTTCCGCCGTCGCCAGCCACTCCTCATCAAACGGCGACACGTCGTGCGTGCGGTCGTAATAGCCGATGGCTAGGCGGAGCACCGCGCAGAGGCTATCGAGCTCGTACTTCCGCTCGTGAACGCCGGGCCGCATGACGGTTTGGTCCTTCGCCCAGTGGCCGGTGCGATCGGGAACCGCGTAAAAAGCGTTCGCGTACGGATCGATCCGCACGCACGCCGCCTGGCGGTGGATGAGGCCCTGGAACATCAACTTCAGCTTCGGATCGTCATTCACCAGCGGCAGGTACGGCCACACCTGGTTGGTCGAATCGCGCAGCCACATCGCGTCGATGTCGCCGGTGATGACGAAGGTGTCGGGCTTGCCGTTGTGATCGGGTGTGAAGGTGACGGTGGTATCGAGCGTGTTGGCGAAGCAGTTGCCGAACAGCCATGCGAGTTCAGGATCGGCGATGGAGCCGGCCACGTCACCGATGATCGCATCGACGGCGGGGCTGGTGAATTTGCGTTGATCGATGGGTGGTCGTTTGGATTGAAACATATTGGATACAACTTACCGATTTTCAAATGGATTTACCCGCGGCATGGCGACGTATACCACGTTGGAATTGCTCGCCGCGACACTCTCATAAATATCGACTTGCACCGGCTTGTATCCGGGCGCCGTAAACACAACCGCCCAAGGGGCAGTGAAAAAATCCGTGCCGACGATAAAGATGCCCCATTTGCCTTTTGACTCGAACTGGTACCGACCGTATTGATCAGCTTTTACAGTGACGGCGGGTGTAGGGGAGAGTTTTGTCTTGCCTGCCTCGTCCGGCCAACTCGCCGCGTAAAGTGAAATCTCTGCGTTCGAAACTGGCAATGAGGTTTGTGCATCGATGACGCTCCCGCGGCCGCCCGGTTGCGTCGTGTAGTAATAGGGCATGCATCCGCCGGCCGCTGCAAAGAGAGAAGCAGCCAGAACGATGCGCACCCCTCGAAACATCAATGTCCCTTCCCGAAGAAAGTCTTGATCGAGTCGTAAATATCGTCCTTCGAATTTACCCGGCTCGTCAGCACTCGCTCGTGTCCGCGCAGGTGTTCGTGCAGAACGTTGATGAAGTTGCCCGAGCCATAGGCGCTGGCCACCTGGCAGTAGCCGAACATGTTGCAGATCGGCAGGAGTTGTTCCTTCAAAATTTTGATGCAGTCGCGGCTGTCCGCTTCAGAACTGTTATCACCGTCGCTGAAGTGGAAGAGGTAGATGTTCCATTCGTCGGGGCTGTAGTGGGAGTCGAGCAGTTGCTTGGCTGTGCGGTAGGCGCTGCTGATTTTCGTGCCGCCGTCTTCGCGCAGGTGGTAGAAGGTGTGCTTGTCGACTTCCTTCGCGCTCACGTCGTGCACGATGTAGCGGCTCTCGATGCCTTCGTAGTTCTTGCGCAGCCAGGTGTCGATCCAGAAGCTCTCGAGGCGGACGAGCTCCTTCTGCTCCTCGCCCATCGAGCCGCTGACGTCCATCATGAACAGGATGACGGCGTTGCTTTGCGGGCTCTTTACTTCCTTCCAACTGCGATAGCGGATGTCCTTTTTCTGCGGAATGATGACCGGATTCAGCGGGTCGTAGTTACCGGTCATGATCTGGCGCTTGAGCGCTTCTTTGAACGACCGCTTAAAGTGCCGCAACGACTCCGGCCCTACACGGCGAAGGCTGGAATATTTCTCGCGGATCGTCGTGATTCGATGCTGCCCCTTCGGCTCGATGCGCGGCAGTTTCAGTTCTTCGGCCAAGATGTCGGCTAGTTCGTCGAGGGAAAGATCGACTTCCATCAGGTGCTGGCCGGGCTCGTTTCCGCCTTGGCCTTTACCGGCGCCTTGTTGTCCTTTGCCGACGGCGTCGCCTTCTTTGCCGTCGCCGGCGCCTACGCCGCCTGAGTTATCGCCGTATCGGAAGTGGGGGAGTTCGATTCCTCGCACGGGAATGCTGATGAGGTGTTTGCCCTCTTTGCCGATCAGTTCGCCCTTGGTGAGGAACTTGCGCAGGTCGTCGCGGATTCTGCCCTTAACGATCTGCCGGAACCGTTGATGATCCTTTTCGATCTTCAGAATCATATGGTCATTGTATTCCGCGCAGGTCCGGTAATGAAATGAAAAACTGGAGCATCCCGCTAAACCCGTTAAGTCCGACAAATTGCCCACCGAAGATACCTCAGAGCGCTCAACGTCTGGAGTTTGCATGTGGAATCGTGTTCTGACCGACCATCTTGATTTGGCCGCATTCTCGGCGTTAGGCGTACTCGCGGCGTTGGTAGTAGAGGTCTGGCTGCGTCGTACCGGGGTTAAGCACGGCATTGGATGGGTGGCTTGGGGGTTGCTGGTAGTGTTGCTGGCCGGCGGATCGACGTTGGCTTACCTCGCGGGAGAGAACGAACGTGCTCAACTCCGCCATACCCTGCAGGGTTTTGCTCCTACGTATGCCGAAGAACTCGCGCGGCTGGGACACGCGTCTATCACTACGGCTACCACTGCTGACGATCCTACATATCTCAAGCTGATCGATGCCGAAAAGCGCTGGCTGAAGGTGAACCCAGCCGTCAACGACATCTACACCTTCCGCAAAACGCCGGAAGGAAAATTCGTCTTCATCGTCGATTCAGAGACCGATTACAACCACAACGGGGCTTACGACGAAGAGCGCGAGCAGCGAACGGCCATTGGCGAAGAGTACCCGGAGGCCACCGAATCTTTCGAGCAGGCAGTGAACGGCGAGGGCGGGTTTGACGGGCAGCCCATTACCGACCGGTGGGGCACTTGGGTGACCGCGACGTGTCCGATCTACGGTCCTGACGGCAAAGTGGAAGGAGCCGTGGGCGTCGATTTCGATGCGAACGACTGGGTTGGCTCCATCCTCGAACGCCGCGCAGGCGTACTGGGTTTCACGGGCGTTGCGCTAGCAATCCTGGTCGGTTCCAGCGGCACGTTGGCACTGGCCAAGAGAGAAGTGAGCCGCCGGCGTGAAGCGGAAGAGTCGGCCCGGCGCGCCGAGTCACGACTCCAGACCATTCTCGATAACGAACCAGAGGGCGTGCTGGTTTGCACAGCCGACGGACACATGCGGCAGTTGAACCCGTCGAGCATCAATCTATTGGAACTGACCGACACGCCCGACTTCTCGCGCCCGCTCCTGTCATTTATCGCGCCGGACGAACGAGACCGCGCCACCGCATGGCTTAAGAGCATCGCGGAAGGCCAACCGGGCCGGCTGACCATTCGCGTAATCGGAAACCACGGCGGCGAAAAATGGATCGATGCCCATGGCGTGCCCATGCGGTGGGACAACAACGCTCTCGCCGAAGTGCTGATCGTCGCCCGCGACGTGACGGCTGCCCGCGCCGCTGAAGTGGAGCGGGAGCGACTGCAGAGCCAGCTCGTCGTGGCCTCACGCCAGGCGGGCATGGCGGACATCGCCACCGGTATTCTGCACAATGTCGGCAACGTGCTGAACACGATCAACGTGTCGGCCCACGTGATGACCGACAAACTCCGCCAGTCGCGCGTCACCAGCGTCGGCAGGGCGGCCGATCTGCTGATCGAGCAGCGCGCCACGCTTCCTGACTTTCTCACCAACGACGACCGCGGCAAGCAGTTCCCCGATTACCTCGGCAAGCTGGCCGGCACGCTCCGCGCCGAGCACGAGGAAATGCTCGGCACCCTCCGCGGCATGGCCGAGGGGCTCGACCATCTCAAGGCGATCGTTCACTCGCAGCAGTCGTTCGCCGGCAACGTACGCGTGGAAGAATCGCTGCGCCCCGCGGCCGTGTTTGAAGAGGCGCTTAAGTTGAACGTGGCCTCGTGCGAGCGACACCATGTAAACGTGGTGCGCGAGTTCGATGACCTTCCGACGGCGACGCTCGATAAGCACAAGACCCTACAGATCCTGATCAACCTGATCAGCAACGCCAAGAATGCGATCAAGGGCCGAAAGGCCAACGACGGCAAGATCACCCTGCGTCTGGCGCGCGGCGTATTGAACGGCAAAGAATCGGTTCGATTTGAAGTGCGTGACAACGGCGTGGGAATCGTCCCTGATAATCTGGCCAAGATCTTTGCGATGGGCTTTACTACCCGCAAAGACGGACACGGGTTCGGACTGCACAGTGCGGCCAATTTCGCGAAGGAGATGGGCGGGGCGCTGTCGGTGTCGAGTGACGGGCCGGGAAGCGGCGCGTCGTTTGTACTTGAACTGCCCCTTTCGGCTCGCGAGGCAATCGCGTGATTTCGAACGGAAATAAACCCTTTCGTATTCTCATCGTGGACGACAACGAGCCGATCCACACGGATTTCAAGCGCTCGCTGTCCGGCGAAAGCGACGCGGCCACCGATCTGACGGCGATGGAAGACGCGATGTTCGGCACGTCTACCAAGGCTGCTTCCTCGCAACGAACCACGTACCGCATTGACTCGGCACTGCAGGGCGAGCAGGCGTTCAACATGGTGCGCGACGCCCACGCGGCCGGCGATCGGTACGCGCTGGCATTCGTTGATATGCGCATGCCGCCCGGCTGGGACGGGCTCAAGACGATCGAACAGTGCTGGAGCGTAGACGCCGATGTGCAGGTCGTGATCTGCACCGCCTACTCCGACTACTCCTGGGACGAAATCACCGCGCGGCTGGGCCGGACCGATCGGCTGCTCATTCTCCGCAAGCCGTTTGACCCGGTGGAAGTCTGCCAGATGGCTGCATCGTTGTGTGAAAAGTACAAGCTCAACGGCTTGGCGAAGATCAAGCAGCACGAGCTCGAGGAACTGGTGCAGATCCGCACCGCACAGCTCCAGGAAGCGATGCAACAGGACCGCCTGCGGCTCGACTTGCTTGAATCGCTCGTTGAGCAGCGGACGACCGAACTCCGCCACGCGGCGCTGCATGACAAGCTGACGGGCCTGCCGAACCGGTCGATGATTTGCGATCGACTTGTAACGGCCGTCGAGCGAAGCGAGGCGGACCCGAACTACAAGTTCGCGGTCATGTTCCTCGACCTGGACAACTTCAAACTCGTCAACGACACGCTCGGCCACGAGGTGGGCGACAAGCTGCTGACCGACGTGGCCCGGCGCATCTCCGGCTCGCTGCGCACCCAGGATTCGGTTGATTCTGCCCGTGGCCTCACAGCGGCCCGGCTCGGCGGCGATGAATTCGTCATCCTGCTAGAAGACTTGAAAGAGCACAGTGACGCTGAAGTAGTGGCCGGCCGCGTGATGTACGCGCTCTCGGTGCCTCACGAACTAAACGGCCGGCAGGTGCGCTGCGGTGCGAGTATCGGCATTACCACCAACGCTGCGTCGTACACCAACGTAGAGCAGCTGCTCCGCGATGCCGACATCGCGATGTACCAAGCCAAGGCCGAAAAGAACCGCTACATCGTCTTCACACCCGACATGCACAGCCGGATCGTCGCCCGCGTGTCGCTCGAAGACGAAATTCGCCGCGGGTTGGAGCGCGACGAGTTCTGCCTGTTCTATCAGCCAATCGTGTCGCTCGTGAGCGGTGAACTGGTGGGGTTTGAGTCGCTGCTCCGCTGGAACCACCCGCAGCGCGGGCTCGTCGGGCCGGACCAGTTTATCCCGCTGGCAGAAAGCACGGGCCTGATTCACGAGATGGGCCTATGGTCGATCGAAGCGACGGCGAAGCAGATCGTAGCCTGGAACGCCAAATTCCCGGGACGGAAGATTCCGATCAACGTCAACCTTTCGACACGCCAGCTCATCGAGCCGACGCTGTTGGACGGCCTGCGGAAAATTCTCGCGCGGACGGGCGTGGATTCGTCGCAGGTCATCATGGAAATCACCGAAGGCTTTCTTGCCGAGGAGCTTTCAGTCGCGGAGGAACTGCTGGTCGCGCTTCGCGAGATGCACATTAAAACGTACATCGACGATTTCGGCGTCGGCCACTCTTCACTCGGACGACTGCCGAAGCTGCAGATCGACGGAATTAAGATCGATCGCATGTTCCTGAAAGAAGTGAGCGCCAAGCGGAAGTACGCGGCCATCATCAACGCGATCATCAACCTCGCGCATCACATGGACGTGTCGATCGTGGCTGAAGGAATTGAAAGCGTCGACCAGGTCGCGCTTCTGCAAACGCTGGGGTGCGAAAAGGGGCAGGGGTATTATTTCTCGCGGCCGGTGTCGGTCGAACAGGCCGAGCCGTATTTCACCGAAAACTGGCGATTGAAACACGTATTGGCGGCGTAGATCAGGCGGCTTTGCGGGTAATCAGCCAGAGGCCGACCAGTACCACGATGAGCGATCCCGTGATCCCGATGATCGTGCCGGCCAACGCCTGGTTGGCTTGATCGATACTGCTGGGGGACGCGTACAGCCGCGAAGCCAGTCCG
>Ga0070665_100001029_pt1 | contig 34986 bp, 29 predicted proteins | sample KBSS13metaG_FD_65862 | JGI IMG/M metagenome (GOLD analysis project Ga0070665, IMG submission 65862) | Switchgrass rhizosphere microbial communities from Kellogg Biological Station, Michigan, USA - KBS S1-3 metaG | ecosystem: Host-associated > Plants > Roots > Rhizosphere > Soil ... | reverse complement strand
GCGGCCATAGCGGCAGGGAAACACCCGGACCCATCCCGAACCCGGAAGTTAAGCCAGCCAGCGCCAATGGTACTGCACCCGATAGGATGTGGGAGAGTAGGACGCCGCCGAACAATACTTCAGAAGGGGCCACCGCGAGGTGGCCCCTTCTGTCATTTCTCCTGAATTCCTGATCAGGTTTCCTCGCGTCCGACCGAGCGTTCTGGCAGTCGCCCCGCTGGACCGTCCGCTGTCCACAAGCGGCGTTCCTGGGTCCGTTCTCCACAGGACGTCGCGGTTCGCGCCTGGGTTGTCCGTGGCCGAATCGAGGCTGGCGGCTCTGGAGGTGATCTGCGATGTCGACGCAGGAGAGTCAGGCCGACGAGGTCAACGAGGTGACGCTGGTCGGGAGGATGTCCCAGCCGGCCGAGCAGCAGGTGCTGCCGAGTGGTTCGGAGCTGTGGAAGTTCCGGGTGATCGTGGGCCGGCCACCATCGGCGGCCTCGCGCGTCGCCGTGGACGCCTTGGACTGCGTGGTCTGGACCAAGCGACCCGCACGGTCGGTCATGAAGTGGCAGACCGGTGATCTGGTCGAGGTCACGGGCAGCCTGCGCCGGCGCTTCTTCGCGCCGGCCGGCGGCGGGCGGGTGTCCCGATGCGAGGTGGAGGTCGCGACGGCGCGACTCATTCGTCGAGCAGACGGATGAACGACCCGAGACTCGGCTTGGGCTGGAACGACGTGGCCTTCTCGGGGAGCAGTGCCCCGGTGGCCACGACGTCCACGACGAGGTCGAGGTCGACCGCCGGCAGCAGTGCGGCCGCGACCCGCCCAGGGCGGGCTGCCTCGAGGGCCTGCTGGACCGAGTGGGCGAACGCGACCCGTGACGGTGGCCTCGGGAGGCGGGACAGCAGGACGTCGTCGACGAGCTGCACCATGGCGACGCCGTCCGGTACGTCGAGCCTCACCGTCGCCCAGTGCTCCCCATCGGTGAGCACGAGCGTGTCCGGTGCCAGGGCGGCCATCGCCTCGCCCGCTGCGATCGGGTCCACGTGAGCTCCCGCCGCCGTCGCCGCGCCGAGCAGGTCCTGCCACTTGGTGCCGTGGAAGAGCCGGTGGATGGCGCCGAGGAAGAGCGGTGTGTCGTCCTGGTCGATGACCATCGCCAGTCCGCTGCGAAGAGCCTTCGAGGGGTCGCGGTCGTGCAGCGCGACGTAGGCCGCGTACCGATGGTGGCCGTCCGCGACGAGGAGCCGGGCGTTCGCAAGGCCCTGATCGATGGCCTCGAGGTGGTCGGGATCGGTGACCGTCCAGATCCGGTGGTGCTGTCCGGCGTGGTCGACGTACTCCCGTTCGGCGGTACCGGTGCGGACCTTCCGGCTCACCTCGCGGATCGTCGACGGTCCGTGGTGGACGAGCAGGATGGGCGCCGGGTTGACCCGCATGGTCTCCATCCGGTTGGCCAGCTCGGTGACCTGCTGCGGATGGACCCCTTCGTGGGGGAAGATCCGGCGCTGGCCGGCGGTGCGCGCGTGATGGGAGATGTCGAGGCAGCCGACCAGGCCGCGCACCGTCAGCCCGGAGTCGGAGTACTCGTGGAGATACACCGCCGGCTCGTCGTCCCGAGTGGCCAGTCCACGCTTGGTCCAGCCCTCCAGGCGCTGCGGGACGCCGCGATAGGGTCGCGCGAAGATGCGAGCCGAGGCGGGGTCGCCGACGCGCCGCGGAGCCAGCGACAGGGCCCGAAATGGCGCGAGCTGGAGCGGGCCGGAAACGTACGGCGGAACCGTGGGGAGACCGGACTCCATCGGTGCATCGTAGGGGTGACGACCAAGGAGCTGGACGGTGAGTGGAGCGCGGGGCGAGAGCCTGGCGACGTCGTACGACCTGGTCATGTTCGACCTCGACGGGGTCGTCTACGTCGACGGCCACGCGGTCGATCACGCGGCCGAGAGCATCGCCCGAGCCCGCGCGGTCGGCACCCACGTCGCCTTCATCACCAACAACGCCTCGCGGACCCCGGAGCAGGTGGCGTCGCACCTGCGCGAGCTGGGGATTGCGGCGGACACGGGAGACGTCGTGACCTCCGCACAGGCAGCAGCACGCCTGCTGGTGGAGGCGCACGGTCCGGGGGCTGCGATCGCCGTACTCGGGACCGACGGACTGGTCGGCGCGTTGCAGGAGGCGGGGCTGGAGCCGCTCGAGGTGGGGGACCCGCGGGCGGTGGCCGTAGTCTCGGGCTATGCCCCCGAGATCCGGTGGCGGGTGATCATGCAGGCGGCCACGCTGATCCGCAACGGCCTGCCCTGGGTCGTGACGAACACCGATCTGACCCTGCCGACCGACAACGGCCTGGCTCCCGGCCACGGCCTGCTGGTCCGACTGATCAGCGACTTCGCCGGAGTGACCCCTCAGGTCGCCGGCAAGCCCGAGCGGCCGTTGCTGGACGAGACCCGGCTCCGGGTGGACGGAGAGCGACCGCTGATGGTGGGCGATCGCCTCGACACCGATATCGCCGGGGGGCACCAGGCCGGGATCGACTCGCTGCTGGTGATGACCGGCGTCAGCTCGCTGGCAGACCTGGTGGCCGCGGCTCCCGGCGAACGCCCTACGTGGGTCGGGCAGGACCTGAGAGCGTTGCTCCGGCCGGGCGGCGAGGCGACTCGGGTGGATCAGCAGGGGGCCTGGCGGGCCGGACCCTGGACGATGCGGGTCGCCGACGGACGGCTGGAGGTCGAAGGCTCCGGCTCGGGGGAGTCGGACGCCGACCTCTGGTGGGCAGGGGTGGCGGCGGCCGGGTGGGACCACCTCGACCGCACCGGTACGCCGGCCGACGCCGACGGCCTGACCGTCCCCGAGAGGTCGAGTGGGTCGGGGTAGCCTTCCCGCATGACCGAGCAGCCGCCGTCGACGGACCCCGAGGACCTGGATCCGGAGGCGGAGGCGGCGGCAGCCGAGGGCGAGACACCCACGACCGGTGTGCCCGCGGTGGACCGGGTGGTGGCCGATCTCGACCGACTCGACGATGCACCCCTCGAGGAGCATCTCGCCGTCTTCGAGCGTGCGCACGAGTCCCTGCGCTCGGCCCTCGACGCCCCCTCGGTCGACCAGCCGGGCGACGCGGACTGACGGTGGCGCCGCGACGCCTGCGGCTCGATGCCGAGCTCGTCAGGCGAGGTCTGGCGCGGTCCCGCGACCATGCCGCAGAGCTGATCGCCGACGGGCGCGTGTCGGTGGCGGGGGCACGCGCGACCAAACCCGCCACCGCGGTGAGCACCGACGCGGCCTTGGTCGTGGCGGCCGACCCGGACATCCCGGGTGGAGGGGAGTACGTCTCTCGAGGGGGTCACAAGCTGGCCGGTGCCCTGGCGGCGTTCGAGCCGCAGGGGCTGGTGGTGACCGGACGACGCTGCCTGGATGCGGGAGCCTCGACGGGAGGGTTCACCGATGTCCTGTTGCGACACGGCGCCAGGGACGTGGTGGCGGTCGATGTCGGTTACGGGCAGCTGGCCTGGCGGCTTCGGCAGGACGAGCGCGTCACCGTGCACGACCGCACCAACGTGCGTGACCTCGACCTCGCTCTCGTCGACGGGCCTGTGGACGTGGTGGTGGGTGACCTGTCGTTCATCTCGCTGACCCTCGTGCTCGATCCGCTGGTGTCCGTGACCGCCGCCGACGGCGACCTGGTGCTGATGGTGAAGCCGCAGTTCGAGGTCGGTCGGGAAGGTGTCGGCAAGGGCGGTGTCGTCCGAGACCTGAGTCTCCGCGCCGAGGCCGTCGAGAGGGTCGCCCAGGCGGCCGCCGAGCGTGGTTGGGGGGCCCAGGGCGTGACGGTCAGCCCGCTGCCGGGTCCGTCCGGGAACGTCGAGTTCTTCCTCTGGTTGCGCCGAGCGGCGGCTCGCGTCGACCGTCCGGCGATCGACGCAGTGGTGTCGGCCGGTCCGGCGGGGTCGCCGGGTGAGAAGGTGGACGGGTGAGCAGCGCGATGACCGAGCAGCGTCGTGTCCTCCTGCTCACCCATCCCGGGAGGGCGCCCGCCCGCGACGTCGCCTGCCAGCTCGTCGACGCGCTGAGCGGCCACGGCCTGCAGGTCAGGATGCTGCCCGACGAGGCGATCGCCCTGGACCTCGCCGACAACGTGCACGTCGAGCTGGCGGGCAACGGCGACCCGAGCGCCGACTGCGAGCTGGTCGTGGTGATCGGTGGCGACGGCACGATCCTGCGGGCGGCCGAGCTCGCGCACGACAGCGGCACGCCGTTGCTCGGGGTGAACCTAGGGCACGTCGGGTTCCTGGCCGAGGCCGAGTACGACGACGTCTCGGCGACGATCGACGCGATCGTCGAGCGGCGCTACACCGCCGAGGACCGGTTGACGATCGATGTCTCGGTCTTCCGCGAGGGCGAGCTGGTGTGGCGGACGTTCGCGCTCAACGAGGCGAGCGTCGAGAAGGCTGCCCGCGAACGGATGCTCGAGGTCGTGGTCGAGGTCGACGGCCGGCCGCTGTCCCGCTGGGGCTGTGACGGCGTGGTGTGCGCGACGCCGACGGGATCGACGGCGTACAACTTCAGCGCGGGCGGTCCCGTCGTGTGGCCCGGGGTGGAAGCGCTGCTGATGGTGCCGATCAGTGCTCACGCCCTGTTCGCACGGCCGCTGGTCGTCGCGCCGACGTCCGTGCTCGCGGTCGAGGTGATCGCGCCGGCCGACGCGTCCGGCGTGCTCTGGTGCGACGGTCGCCGGAGCGTGGAGCTGCCGCCGGGCGCACGCATCGAGGTACGACGTGGCGAGCGGCCGGTGCGCCTGGTGCGGCTGCACGAGGCACCGTTCACCGACCGGCTGGTGGCGAAGTTCGGGCTCTCGGTCGAGGGCTGGCGGGGCGCCAGCGAACGGCGCCTGCGAGGTGAGGGGCGTGCTTGAGGAGCTGCGCATCACCGGCCTGGGCGTCATCGAGTCGGCGACGTTGGAGCTCGGTCCGGGACTCACGGTGATCACCGGCGAGACCGGTGCCGGCAAGACGATGGTGGTCACCGCGCTCGGACTGCTGCTCGGGGGGCGGGCCGACAGCGGAGCCGTGCGGGTGGGGAGCAAGAGCGCGCGCGTCGAGGGATCCCTGCGGCTGGCCGCGCTGCCGCACGTGGCCGAGCTGGTGGAGGCCGCCGGGGGCGAGGTCGAGGATGACCACGTCCTGCTGGCGCGCAACGTCTCGGCCGAGGGACGTTCGCGGGCCTACGTCGGTGGTGCGTCGGTGCCCGTGTCCCAGCTCTCCGAGGTGGCCGAGCCGCTGGTGGCGGTGCACGGCCAGTCCGACCAGCACCGGCTCCTCCAGCCGCGAGCCCAGCGCGACGCGCTCGACGCCTACGGCGGTCAGCCGGTCGAGGCGGCGCTCGACGACTACCGGAGTCTGTATGCGGAGCTGAAGGGCGCCGAGCACGAGCTCGCCGACGTCGTGGCCAACGCCCGCGAACGAGCCCGCGAGGCCGACCTGCTGCGCTTCGGGCTCGCCGAGATCGAGGCTGTCTCGCCGGAGCCCGGCGAGGACCTCGCCCTGGCCGAGGAGGAGCAGCGGTTGGGCCACGCCGACACGCTCCGCACCGCGGCGGAGTCGGCGCGAGAAGCCCTGTCCTCCGACGAGGGCAACCCCGACGGCCTGGCTGCGGTCTCGGCCGCCCGGACCCTGCTGGAGGGCGTCCGCGACCACGATCCGGCCGCCGGAGAGCTCGCCGACCGGGTCGCCGAGGTCACCTACCTGCTCTCCGACGTGGCGGCGGACGTCGCGTCGTACGCCGTCGGGCTCGAGACCGATCCGGCCCGTCTCGCGACGGTCTCCGAACGGCGCGCTGCGCTGACCGCGCTGACCCGTAAGTACGGCGAGACCGCGGCCGAGGTACTGGCCTGGGCGGAGACATCGGCGGCCCGCCTCTCCGAGCTCGACGACACCGATGACCGGATCGCCCGCCTCCGCGAGCGTCGGGACGACCTCCGGGGCCGACTGGGCCCGGCTGCGGAGGCCTTGTCGCGGGCGCGGACCGAGTCGGCCGCCGTGCTGTCCGAGCAGCTGACGGGTGAGCTCGACTCGCTGGCCATGCCCCACGCCGTGCTCGAGGTCGCGGTGCGGCAGACGCCCGCCGACGACGGCCTCGAGGTGTCCGGGCAGCGGGTGAGGTTCGGGTCGTCGGGCGCGGACGAGGTCGAGTTCCTGCTGGCGGCCAACACCGGCTCAGAGCCGCGGCCGCTCGCGAAGGGCGCCTCGGGTGGCGAGCTGTCCCGGGTGATGCTCGCGCTGGAGGTCGCGCTGGCCGGCACCAGCCCGGTGCCGACGTTCGTCTTCGACGAGGTCGACAGCGGGGTGGGCGGCAAGGCGGCGGTCGAGGTCGGGCGTCGGTTGGCCGCCCTCGCCGAGTCGGCCCAGGTGCTGGTGGTGACCCATCTGCCCCAGGTCGCGGCGTACGCCGATCGCCACGTCGTGGTCGAGAAGGCCAGCGACGGTTCGGTCACGACGTCGGGACTCACCGTGCTCGACGGGCCCGGCCGGGAGCGCGAGCTGTCACGGATGTTCGCCGGCATGGAGGAGTCCGAGACCGCTCTCGCACACGCCCGCGAGCTCCTGGAATCGGCCGGCCGCAGCACCGGCTGACCCGACGCGCCCGGGCTCCGGCCTGCCGGGTCAGGCTCGCCGTGGCTGACAGGATGACGCGGTGGTGAAGCTCAGGACACGACTTCAGGCCGACGTCGGCGTCGCCGGCACCGCCCGTACCGACCGCCGGACCAGCGCGCTCCTTCCGCGCCTGCGCGCCGGCGACATCGCGGTCCTCGACCAGGTCGACCTGGACGGGCCGACGGCCGAGGCCCTGGCGGAGGCCGGGGTGGCAGCCGTGGTCAACCGCGCGGCGATGATCTCCGGTCGGTTCCCGAACCGTGGCCCCCAGATCCTCCTCGACGCGGGCATCCCGATGATCGACCAGGCGGAGGGGACGAACGGCCGCGACCTGCTGACCGCCGTCGCCGACGGACGCCGCCTGATCCTGCGCGGAGGCACCGTCTCCGTCGGCGACGACGTGGTCGCCGAGGGTCGTCCACTCACCGCCCAGGACGTCGCCGACCAGCTCACCGGCGCCGAGGCCGGCATGTCCACCCAGCTGCACACCCTGACCCACAACAGTGCGGAGTTCCTGAGACGTGAGGAGGCACTCCTCCTCCACGGCGAGGGAATCCCGCGGGTGCGGACCAAGCTGAAGAACCGCCCTGTGGTCGTGGTCGGGCAAGGACCGGACGACGTCGCGGAGCTACGGCGGATCCGCCGCTACCTGCGCGAGGTCAAGCCGGTCGTCGTCGCGACCGGTGAGGGACTCGCGATGGCCAGGGCTGCGGGCCTGAGCCCCGACGTCGTGGTCCTCGACTCGCGCGCCGAGGACCTGCCCCTGGCCAAGGAGCTGCGCTCGTGCCGAGACGTCGTGGTCACCGAGGCACCCGGTGGTGTGCGCTCGGAGGGCGCCGGATCGGACCGGTTCGACCGGATCGGCGTCCGCGCGGTGCCGATGCGGACCACCGCCACGCCCGCCGATGCGGCCCTGCTCCTGGCCGACGCCGGGGGAGCCACGCCGATCGTCGCGGTCGGCCTCCGGGGCACCGTCGAGGAGTTCCTCGACGGCAGCCGCGAGGGCATCGGGAGCGGCTACATGACCCGGCTCAAGGTCGGCCCCCGTCTGGTCGATGCCACCGCCGTACCACTCCTCTACTCCGGGCAGCTCCGGGCCCGCCACGCCTACCTGGTCCTGCTGATCGGGCTGGTCGTGGTCGCTGCGGCGCTCGCCACCACCGATGTCGGCCACCAGTGGGCCCTCGATCTCCGTGACCAGCTCGACCAGCTTCTCGGGGGAAGGTTCTCGTGATCCGCTCGCGGTCGTACGCCGTCCCCCTCACCGCCGTCCTCCTGGCCCTGGCCACCGGCATCGCGCTCGGGGCCGGCCCCCTCACCGACACCCGCTCCAGCGCCTCACCGAGCCCCCGCGTGGTCACGCAGGCGCCCGACGCAGGGTTCGGCGACGCGTTCGCAGGGTCGGTGGCCTCGCGGCTCTACGACCGCGGGCTCTCCCGACGACCCGTCGCCCTGGTCACGCTCCCGGGCGCCGATCCCGCCACGGTCACCGCCCTGACGGCCCAGGTGAAGGCCGCAGGTGGGCAGGTCGCCGCGACGTATGCGATCCAGGGCCAGCTCGTCGACGCCCAGCAGAAGAGCCTGGTCGACACCTTGGGCATCCAGCTCGCACAGCAGCTGAGAGGCAAGACCGACCCGAAGGCCACGACGTACCCCCGGATCGGGCAGCTCGTCGCGATCGCCGCGGCCAACCGGGGGGCGACAGGCACACCGGCCGGATCCGACGCCGCCGCGGTGCGCCAGAGCCTGGTCGCAGCCAAGCTGCTCAGCGTCCCGGCGGGTGACCCACCGACGGCGCCCCTCCTGCTGGTGGTGCTGGGCACCACGGTCGACCAGACCATCGCGGACGGACTCCTGACCGGCCTGGCCGCGGGTGCCCGTGGCATCGTCGCGGTCGCGCCGTCGCGCAACGCGACCCTCGCCGGAATGGCGACCGACGGCGTCACCCGGGGGGTCACCACGGTCGACGGGAGCGAGACCGCCGCGGGTCGGGTGGCCGCGGTGCTCGGTCTGATCCGCTCCTGGCGGACGTCCGGCGGCGCGTTCGGTGCGTCGGGTGCGGATGGCCCGGTCCCTCTCGGGTAGGATGGAACTCCGTGAAGCAGGCGCCTATCACCAAGCACGTGTTCGTCACCGGGGGCGTCGCCTCCTCGCTCGGCAAGGGGCTCACCGCCTCGAGCCTGGGCCGACTACTCAGCTCCCGCGGTCTCCGCGTGACCATGCAGAAGCTCGACCCCTATCTGAACGTCGACCCCGGGACGATGAACCCGTTCCAGCACGGCGAGGTGTTCGTCACCGACGACGGTGCCGAGACCGATCTCGACATCGGTCACTACGAGCGGTTCCTCGACCGCGATCTCAGCCAGCGGGCGAACGTGACGACCGGTCAGGTCTACTCCAGCGTGATCGCCAAGGAGCGCCGCGGCGACTACCTCGGCGACACCGTGCAGGTGATCCCGCACATCACCGACGAGATCAAGTCGCGCATCCGGGCGATGGCCGACCCCGACGAGGAGGGCGGCGAGCGACCGGACGTGGTGATCACCGAGATCGGGGGCACGGTCGGCGACATCGAGTCGCTGCCGTTCCTCGAGGCGGCCCGTCAGGTCCGTCAGGACATCGGCCGTGACAACTGCTTCTTCCTGCACGTCTCGCTGGTGCCCTACATCGGTCCCTCGGGGGAGCTGAAGACCAAGCCCACCCAGCACTCCGTCGCGGCGCTGCGCTCGATCGGCATCCAGCCCGACGCCGTCGTCTGCCGCGCCGACCGAGAGCTCCCCGACAGCATCAAGAAGAAGATCTCCCAGATGTGCGACGTCGACCAGGATGCCGTCGTCACTGCGGCCGATGCGCCGTCCATCTACGACATCCCCAAGGTGCTGCACCGCGAGGGCCTCGATGCCTACGTCGTACGCCGGCTCGACCTGCCGTTCCGCGACGTCGACTGGACGACGTGGGACGACCTGCTCCGGAAGGTGCACCACCCCCAGGAGGAGGTGACCGTCGCTCTGGTCGGGAAGTACATCGACCTGCACGACGCCTACCTCTCCGTGGCCGAGGCGCTCAAGGCGGGCGGCTTCGCCCACGAGACCGCGGTCCACATCCGGTGGGTGCCCTCCGACGAGTGCACCGAGCAGGCCGGCGCCCACCGCGAGCTCCACGACGTCGACGCCATCTGCGTGCCCGGCGGGTTCGGCGTCCGCGGGCTCGACGGGAAGATCGGGGCGCTCACCTACGCCCGCACCCACGGGATCCCGACCCTGGGCCTCTGCCTGGGCCTGCAGTGCATGGTGATCGAGTTTGCCCGCAACGTCGCGGGGCTCGAGAAGGCCGACTCCACCGAGTTCGACCCCGACGGTCCCGAGCCGGTGATCGCCACCATGGAGGAGCAGAAGTCGTACGTCGAGGGTGCCGGTGACCTGGGCGGCACGATGCGGTTGGGCCTCTACCCGGCCGAGCTCACGGTCGGCTCGATCGTGCGGCAGGTCTACGGCGACGCCCGGATCGAGGAGCGCCACCGCCACCGCTACGAGGTCAACAACCACTACCGCGAGCAGCTGGCGGGGGCCGGCCTGGTCTTCTCCGGTACCAACCCCGACCTCGACCTGGTCGAGTTCGTCGAGCTGCCGCGCGAGGTCCACCCCTACTACGTCTCCACCCAGGCCCACCCCGAGCTCCGGTCGCGCCCGACCCGGCCGCACCCGCTCTTCGCCGGCCTGATCGGCGCGGCCATCGAGCGGCAGAAGGCCGAGCGGTTCCCGATCGACGAGTCGAAGCTGCGGCGCGAGCCGGAGGAGGACCCCACCGCGCCGGCATACGCCTGAGCCAGCCGAGTGTGCGTGGTCGAGGGGCGCGTGGCGGGCTGACGACCCGCACGTTCAGGCCGCGCGGGCGCGCTCCATCCGGCTGAGCGTGTCGGTCCCGATCAGCAGAGCGGCGCGCACGGTCGGGTCGCACTCGGGGTCGGTGGCCATGTCGTGCGCCCGCTCGACGAACGCGTCGTCGGCCACCTGGGGGAACATCCCGAACATCAGGCCGAAGACCGCGAGCATGCCGCCGCCGGCGAGGTCCGGGATCGCGTCGAGGAACCGGTCGGCGTAGGGGAGGAGGACGTCGTCCTGCTGGGGCTGCCAGAACGCGCGGATCATCGCTCCGAGCATCGCCCCGGCCGGGATGTTCCGCTTCTCGAAGAGCTCCTGCCAGGCCTCGTCCTTGGCCTCGGACTCCGGCCGGGCGGTCCGCACGGCCAGGGCGCGGACGCCGGCGTCGGGGTCGGGGTCGCGTGCGAGAAGGGCCTCGACGACCTCCTCGTCGTACTCGCCGAGGGCCGCCCGCCGGGTCGCCACGCGCCAGGCCAGGTCGACGTCGTCGCGGGCCGCCTCGTCGAGCCGTGCGAAGTGCCTCGGGGACGACGCGGAGGCCGCCAGGGTGCGCAGGGCAGGTGTGGTGTGGTCGGGGTCGTCGGCGATGCCGTCGGCCACGTCGGCGAGCCGGCCGAGCGCCGGGGCGATCCGCTCCGGAGCGCTCCACCGCTGGGCGATCTCGAGCGCGACGTTCAGGAACGGCTCGACCACCGCGGGGCTCTTCTCCCGGACGAGTACGTCGAGCACGCAGTCGAAGAGCGCGTCGGCCGGCAGCTCGCCGTCGGAGAGCATCTGGAACCCGGTGACGACGGCCTGGGCCCGGTCGACGGCTTCCGGCAGGTCGGCGGCGTGGTCCAGCAGCACCCGGACCGAGGCGGTGTCGGGGCGCACCGCGGCGAACGTGTGGTCGGCCGCGTTGAGCAGGTGCAGGTCGGCGTGCGGGAGGTCGACCGCGGTCGAGGTGCCCGAGGTCTCGACCGACGTCGTCCCGACCAGAGCCAGCCCGCCGTCGGAGACGGCGTACGAGCCGATCTCGAGCCGGTGCGGTCGTGGCTCCTCGCCATCGGGGGAGACCGACGTGATGGTGCCGTCCTCGAGGCGGAGGACGTCGGTGCCGGCCCGGTCGAGCCAGGCGACCGTCCATGCGTCGAGGTCGCGGCCGGCGGCCCCCCCGATCGCCGACATCAGGTCGGCGAGGACCGTGTTGCCCCACGCATGGTCGCGGAAGTAGGCACGCAGACCCTCGACGAAGCGCTCCTCGCCGACGAACGCCATCAGCTGCTTCAGGACGCTGGCCCCCTTGGTGTAGGTGATGGCGTCGAAGTTCGCCATCGCCTGGGCGACGTTCGGGACGTCACCGCGGATGGGATGCGTGGCCGGCGACATGTCCTGTCGGTAGCCGCCCATCTTCCCGCCGGCCAGGAACGTCGCCCACTCGTCGGTGAACTCGCTGCAGTTCACACCGGCCCAGTTGGACGCCCACGAGGCGAACGCCTCGTTCAGCCACAGGTCGTCCCACCACTGCATGGTGACCAGGTCGCCGAACCACATGTGCGCCATCTCGTGCAGCAGGATCTGGGCTCGGACGGCACGCTGCCCGTAGGTCGGGGTGCTCCGGTAGAGCACGCTGTCGGTCCACGTCACCGAGCCCCAGTTCTCCATGGCTCCGCCCATGTTCGGCACGAACACCTGGTCGTAGCGCTCCTGCGCGAAGGGCTGGCCGAACCGCTCACCGAAGAAGGCCAGACCCCGGTCGGTCAGGTCGAAGAGCTCCTCGGCGTCGCGCTCGAGGAACTGCCGGAGCGACTGCCGGCTGTAGAGGCCGAGGTCGTAGCCGCCGCGCTGCGAGCGGATCTCGTGGAAGGGGCCGCCGTTCACGACCGTGACGTACGTCGAGAGTCGCGGGGTGTCGGCGAAGGTCCAGCGCCGGCCGCCCCCCTGGTCGCCGTCGAGGTCCTCCACCCGGTCGGGTGCGGAGTTGCTGGTGACGGTCCAGGTGTCGTGTGCCTCGACCACGAAGCCGTGCGGCGCCTTGAGGTCGGGCTGGTCGAAGCAGGCGAAGGCGTAGCGGGCCCGGTCGGGCTCGAAGGTCGACCAGACGTAGATCAGCTTGTCGAGAGGATCGACGGTCTTGAGGATCGCGGTGCCGGAGCCGGTGTCGGACTGGGTGTGGGAGACGACCAGCACGTTGTCGGCCTGCAGGTCCGGCAACGGGATCCGGCAGCCCTGGGCGGTGGCGGGATCCAGCTCCTGGCCGTTGAGGGTCACCGCGGACACGTCGCCGATGCAGTCGACGAAGGTGCTCGCACCGGGCTCGCGGCAGGTGAACGACACCGTCGAGGTCGCGGCCCACAGGTCGCCCTCGTACAGGCCGCGGAGGTCGATGTTCACGTCGTACCGCTCGACGCTGATGAGGGCCGCTCGCTCGGCGGCTTCCTCCCGAGTGAGGCTCACGATGTCGGTCATGGCGCCACCGTATCGCTGACGTTTTCGTGTGCATCGACTCCGCGTCGATGCGCGAATCGGTGGACCATGACCTTGACTCGTGGGGCTCTTCAGACCAGCCTGCTCCCAAGCCACTGTGGCTAGGCCCCGTCGGAAGGAACCGCATGTCTGTGTCTCTCAAGCGATCCGTGAGCCTGGGGAGCGTCGCGGTCCTCGCCGTGGCCCTGGCCGCGTGCGGGTCGTCCAACTCGTCGACGGCGACGGACCAGTCCGGTGGTGGTCCGGCCACGTACGGGGACTGCACGATCTCGAGCAAGACCGACAGCATCAAGATCGACCCGGTGACCCCGGACACCCTGACCGTGGAGACGACTCTACCGGCACAGGGGTGGTGGAACGGCACGACGCCGCAGTCGATCAAGAGCGGCTACGAGTACTGCATGGCAGCCGAGCTGGCCAACATGGCGGGCCTGAGCAAGGTCGAGGTCAAGAACGTCTCCTTCGCCCAGCTGGTCGCCGGACAGACCAACGACTACGACATCGCGCTGGCGGAGATCTCGATCACCGACGAGCGCAAGAAGGTCGTCGACTTCTCCACCCCGTACTTCGACTCGAACGTCGGTGTGCTGGTGAAGTCCGACTCCGACGTGAGCGAGTCGAACATCAAGGACAAGAAGGACGCGGCCTACAACGGCACCACCTCGGTCGACTTCCTCAAGAACACGCTCGGCGTCAACCCGACCATCTTCCCGAACAGCCAGACGCTGTACCAGGGCGTGATCTCCGGTCAGGTCGACGCGGCCTTCCTCGACACGGCGATCGTCCTGGCCGAGGCCAAGGCCTCGAACGGCACCCTCAAGGTGGTCGGGCAGTACAGCACCGGTGAGAAGTACGGGGCGATCTACCCCAAGGGATCCGCCAACGAGGACGCGTTCAACCAAGGCATCCAGACCTTGCTCGACGACAAGATCCTCGACGGACTGTCGAAGACGTACCTCGGTCCCGCCTTCGGCGGCGACCCGAACTCCGTCCCCGTATGGACCGTGCAGTAATACCGGGATGACCTCCTCCAGCCTCGTCAACGAGGAGCTTCAACCGTCACCCACACCGAGCCAACCGAAGGCGGTCACCCCGCTGGCGGTCATCGCCGTTCTGGTGACCGTCGTCGGGACGGTGCTCATGGGTGTGGCTGGGAAGTGGCTGCGCGACTTCAACGGTGGCGGTCCGGTGTCGACGACCGTCGCGGTGGTGCTCGGCGTCCTCACGTTGTACCCCTGGCGGTACATCGTCGACGCGTTCGCCGCTGACCGTCGGCGCGCCAGCCTGCTGGCGGACGACAAGCTGGTGGAGGCACGCCGCGTGTCGGCGCGTGGCCGCGAGGAAGCACTCATCGCGATGGGGTACGCCGCCGCGGGTATCGCGTTGGCGTTGCTGCTCATGTTCGTCCTGACCAGTCACGGCGCGGTGGCCCACACCTTCTTCGAGCTCGACAAGATCCGGCAGTCGTGGAAGGAGATCACCAAGGGCTTCTGGATCAACATCTGGGTGGCCTGTGTCGCCGAGGTCCTGGTACTCGTTCTGGGACTGGTCGTGGCCGTCGTCCGGATGCTGCCGGGGCGCGCCGGCGCGCCCCTGAGGTTCCTGGCGACGGTGTACGCCGACGCCTTCCGGGCCATCCCCGCGATCATCGTCATCTTCCTCGTGGTCTTCGGCATCATCGGTTCGAAGATGCCGGTCCTCAGCCATCTGCCGCCGGTCTGGCTCGGCCTCTTCGCGCTGACATTGACCTACACGGCGTACGTGTCCGAGGTCTACCGTGCGGGGCTCGCGTCCATTCACCCGAGCCAGGGCGCGGCGGCCCGGTCGCTGGGACTGAGCTACGGACAGACGTTGCGGACGGTGCTGGTGCCACAGGCGGTCCGTCGCGTCATCCCGCCGCTGCTCAACGACTTCATCGGTCTCCAGAAGGACACCGCGTTGTTGTCGATCGCCGGCATCTCCGAGGCCTTCCAGGTGTCGACCTACTGGCAGTCCTTCACGTTCAGCATGTCGCCCGTGATCGTCCCGGCCATCTTGTTCATCATCATCACGATCCCGCAGGCGCGCTTCGTGGACTACCTGATCGACCGCGACGCCGCGCGTAGGGCGGGGAAGTAGCCATGGCGTTCCTGGAGATCGACGAGGTGCACAAGGCGTACGGCGAGCACGAGGTGCTCAAGGGCGTCACCCTCAACGTCGAGCGGCACGAGGTGGTCTGCCTGATCGGGGCCTCCGGCTCGGGCAAGTCCACGCTGCTGCGGTGCGTGAACGCACTGGAGGAGATCAGCTCCGGCGAGATCCGGATCGAAGGTGACACGGTCACCGGCGCGGGCGTCGACCTGAACGCACTCCGCCGCGATGTCGGCATCGTCTTCCAGAGCTACAACCTGTTCCCGCACATGACCGTGCTGGAGAACATCATGCTGGCGCCGACCCGCGTCGGCGGCGTGAAGAAGGCGGCGGCTCTCGAGCGGGCCGAGCGCCTGCTCGAGTCGGTCGGCATGCAGGACAAGGCGAAGTCCTACCCCGACATGCTCTCCGGCGGCCAGCAGCAACGGGTCGCGATCGTGCGGGCGCTGGCCATGCAGCCACGGGTGATGCTGCTCGACGAGATCACCGCTGCCCTGGACCCCGAGCTCGTGGGCGACGTGCTCGAGATCGTGCGCGAGCTGGCCCACGGCGGTCTGACCATGCTCCTGGCCACCCACGAGATGGGCTTCGCCAAGGAGGTCGCTTCCCAGGTGTGCTTCCTCGACGACGGCTCGATCCTCGAGCGGGGCACGGCGCAGCAGATCTTCGAGGACCCGAAGGAAGAGCGCACCCAGCAGTTCCTGAGCCGGGTGGTGAAGTCCGGTCGTCTCTGAGCCGGACCGACCTCCCGGTAGCGTCGGATCGTGACCTCCGACCTGTCCGACTCCCCGGAGGGCTGGACGGTCCTCGGGTCGCGGGATCTCTATCGCGGCGACTGGGTGATGGCCCTGCGCGCCGACCGGGTACGCCGTCCGGGCGCGGATGCCGAGGAACCGTTCGAACGCTGGGTCTTCGAGCACCCGGGCGCGGTGGTGGTGCTCGCGGTCGACGCCGACGAGCGGGTGTGCTGCTTGCGCCAGTACCGCCACCCGGCCGGCGGCCGCTTCGTCGAGCTCCCGGCCGGACTGCGTGACGCCGCTGACGAGGACCCGCTCGAGACCGCCCAGCGCGAGCTCCGCGAGGAGGCGGAGCTCGAGGCAGGGGAGTGGCGGGTGCTGTTCGACCTGTACCCCTCGGCCGGGATCACCGACGAGCGCCAGGTCTGCTACCTGGCTCGCGACCTCCGCCCGGTCAGCCGCGGCGACTTCGCGCTCGAGCACGAGGAGGCCGACATGGAACGCCTCTGGGTGCCCGTCGACGACCTGGTGGACGCCGTGCTCGCCGGTCGGGTGAGCGAGTCGCCGATCGCGGCGTGCGCCCTCGCGTACGTTGTGCTCCGACAGCGAGGAGAGTTGGCCACCCCAGCATCGTGGACGCATGACCCGGAGCGACATGACTGACCCGACCGACCTGACCGAGCTCCTGGCGGCCAACCCCGTCATCGACGGCCACAACGATCTCCTGTGGACCATGCGCGATCTGAACGGCTACGACTTCGCGGCGTACGACGTGGGGGAGCTGCAGTCGCAGACCCACACCGATCTCACCCGGCTGCGCGCAGGTGGCGTGGGAGCCCAGTTCTGGTCCGTGTTCGTGCCGGGCAGCGAGGGCGAGCGGTCGGTGCGGTCGACGCTCGAGCAGGTGGACGCGGCGTACACGATGGTCGCGAGGTACCCCGACCGCCTCGCGCTCGCGACCACGGCCGACGAGGTGGAGGAAGCCTGGCAGGGCGGGCGGATCGCCTGTCTGATGGGCGCCGAGGGCGGCCACCAGATCGCGGAGTCGCTCGCGGTCCTGCGGATGTACCACCGGCTGGGGGTCCGCTATCTGACCCTCACCCACAACGAGAACGTGCCGTGGGCGGACTCCGCGACCGACCAGCCGGCACTGGGCGGGCTGAACGACTTCGGCCGAGACGTCGTGCGCGAGATGAACCGGATCGGGATGCTGGTCGATCTCTCCCACGTGAGCCACGCCGTGATGCGCGACGCCCTGGACACGAGCAGCGCCCCGGTGATCTTCAGCCACTCCTCGGCGTACGCCGTGACCGACCACCCGCGCAACGTGCCCGACGACGTGCTGCGCCGGCTGGCCGGCAACGGCGGCACCTGTTTGGTCACCTTCGTCCCGCGGTTCGTGAACCAGGCCGTGCGCGACTGGGCCCACGGGGCGGAGGAACGCGCCGTCGCGGCCGGCATCGACCCGCGCGACGTCCCCGCGCTGCAGGCCGTCGAGGCGGCGTACGCGCGCGAGGTGCCGCATCCGCCCGCACACCTGGACGACGTCGTCGCCCACCTGGAGCACGTGCGTGAGGTCGCGGGCGTCGACCACATCGGGCTCGGCGGCGACTACGACGGCGTGGAGTGGCTGCCGGAGGGGCTCGAGGACGTCACCGGCTATCCGCGGCTGCTCGCGGCCCTGCGCGAGCGTGGCTGGTCCGACGACGACCTGGCCAAGCTGACCTGCCGCAACGTGCTCCGCACGATGCGCGATGCCGAGCGTGTGGCCGAGCTCACCAAGGGCTAGGGTCGGATTCGGTCCCTGCCCCGATGTGGGCCGAACGCGTGAGGAGTGTGCCCCGTGAAGGTCGGCGTCCCCAAGGAAGTCAAGAACCACGAGTACCGCGTCGCCATCACGCCGATCGGCGTCCACGAGCTCACCGCGCACGGCCACGACGTCTACGTCGAGAAGAGCGCCGGCGTCGGGTCGCAGATCGACGACAGCGAGTTCGAGGCCGCGGGGGCCAAGATCCTCGGCGGCGCCGACGAGGTCTGGGACAACGCCGAGATGGTGCTCAAGGTGAAGGAGCCCGTCGCGGAGGAGTACCACCGGATGCACGAGGGGCTCACCCTCTTCACCTACCTGCACCTCGCCGCCGACAAGCCGCTCACCGAGGAGCTCGTCCAGCGCAAGGTCACCGGCATCGCCTACGAGACCGTGCAGCTGCCCTCGGGCGGGCTGCCGCTGCTCTACCCGATGTCCGAGGTGGCCGGGTGTCTCGCCCCCCAGGTGGGTGCCTACTCCCTGATGAAGGCGCAGGGTGGCCGTGGCGTGCTGATGGGTGGCGTCGGCGGGGTGGCGAACGCCAAGGTCGTCATCATCGGTGCCGGCGTCTCGGGGCAGAACGCCGCCAACATCGCACTCGGCATGGGCGCCGACGTGACCCTGCTCGACAACGACCTCGACAAGCTGCGGATGTCGTTCTGGCGCTACAACAACCGCGTCCACGGCCTCGCCTCGTCGAGGCTCGCGATCGAGCAGCAGGTGATCGAGGCCGACATGGTGATCGGCGCCGTGCTGATCCCGGGCGCGGCCGCGCCGAAGCTGGTCAGCAACGACCTGGTGTCGCGGATGAAGCCGGGCTCGGTGCTCGTCGACATCGCCGTGGACCAGGGTGGCTGCTTCGAGGACACCCACGCGACGACGCACGCGGACCCGACGTACCCGGTCCACAACTCGATCTTCTACTGCGTCGCCAACATGCCGGGCGCGGTGCCGAACACCTCGACGTACGCGCTCACCAACGCGACCCTGCCGTACGCCGTGGCCCTGGCCGACAAGGGCTGGGTCACCGCGTGCCGCGACGACCACTCGCTGGCACTGGGGCTGAACACCCACGACGGCCGGCTCACCAACGGCCCGGTCGGTGAGGCGACCGGCATCGAGGCGGTGGACCTCGACGAGGTCCTCGCCGCAGCCGGCTGAGCCCGGGCCGTCCCGCTCGGCAGCCATCGTGGTGGACGTCGCGCTCGCGCTGCGCACCTACCTCGACCACCTGACGGTCGAGCGGGGGCTCGCGACCAACACCCTGTCGTCGTACCGCCGTGACCTGCGGCGCTACCTGGCGTATCTGGCCGAGGCCGGCATCGACGACCTCGACGCCGTCTCCGAGGCCACCGTCTCGGCGTTCCTGATCCGGCTCCGGGAGGGCGATCCCGACCATCCGCCGCTCTCGGCGACCTCGGCCGGGCGGACCGTCGTGGCCGTCCGGGGCTTCCACAAGTTCTGCGTCGCCGACGGCCTCGCCCTCCAGGACCCTGCGGCCGGCGTACGTCCGCCGTCGCCGGCACGGCGGCTGCCGAAGGCGCTCCCGCTGGCCGACGTCGAGTCGATCCTCGAGTCGGCCGGCTCGGCCGGCACGTCGCTGGCGCTCCGTGACCGGGCCCTGCTGGAGGTGCTGTACGGCACCGGCGCCCGGATCAGCGAGGCGGTCGGGCTGGACGTCGACGACGTCGACCGCGTGGACGGAACGGTCCTGCTGCGCGGCAAGGGCGGCAAGGACCGACTGGTCCCGATCGGGTCCTACGCGCTGACGGCTGTGGACGTCTACCTCGCCCGGGCACGTCCGGAGCTCGCCGCGGTGGGCACCACCGAACGCGCTGGAGCGCTGTTCCTCAACGCTCGCGGGGGGAGACTCTCGCGCCAGTCGGCCTGGACCGTGCTGGTCAAGGCCGCAGATCGGGCAGGCGTGACCCGTGACGTATCCCCCCATACCCTGCGACACTCATTTGCCACACATCTGCTCGAGGGGGGAGCAGACGTGCGAGTGGTCCAGGAGCTGCTGGGCCATGCGTCGGTGACCACCACGCAGATCTACACCTTGGTCACCGTGGACAACCTGAGGGAGGTGTTCGCAGCTGCTCACCCACGTGCGCGCTGAACGCGGGCCTAGTCATTTCGGGCTAGGCACACATTCCGTTGGGCCTACTTCTTTGCCAATCGCAGGTCGTCGAACCGATCGGACTCCTATCGTGGCAGCGCCGGGCGGCTCAGCCCGGCCATCGCGGGCCGCGGTCGGTGATGAGGGTTCGACTCGAATCTTTCTGGAGTACCGTTGAGTAAGAATCGCCGTGACGCCACCTCGGGCGCGTTCTCAGGCCTCCGTGTATCGGAGTGGTCGGTCCGTCGCAAGGTCGTGGCCGTCCTTGCGATCCCCGTCGTCCTCGCCGCCGTCTTCGGTGGTCTGCGTGTGCGCACCGAGCTCACGAACGCCAGCAACTACTCGACCAACCAGCAGCGCGCCACCGTCCTCGGTCCCGCGATCACCTACCTGACCGCCACCGAGCGCCTGGCGCTCCCGTCCGCCCTGGCCGACCAGCTGGGCGACGGCAAGACCTCCGCGCAGGCGTCGTACACCGCCGCCGCCGACCGGCTCAAGCGGGCCGGGAGCAGCGCGAACCTGACGGCCACGCAGCAGGGCTACGTCGACAACCTGCTCCAGATCGGTGGCACGCTCGCCACCGGATCCGGCACCGGCATCACGGCCGCGGGCTCGGTGCAGGTCAGCGACATGAACCGGCTGACCACCCAGCTGATCAACTCGACCCTGAACACCCAGGGCACGCCCGACCCGCAGGTCCAGGCCCTGATCCAGTCGCTGAACGGTCGGCTGTCACTGGTCAAGCAGCAGCTGCTGATCCAGAGCGACGACCAGTCGGCCTCGCTGCTCGGGTCCGTCTGGCTGGCCGCGGAGATCGGCGCCGAGGGCACGGCCCTCGACAACCTCAAGGCCTTCGTCGGCGGCCGTCGCGTGTCGTTGCTGTCCGCGGCCAACGGCACCCGACTCGGCCTGGCCACGAGCAACAAGGTGAAGGACCTCGAGGCGAAGCCGAAGGTGTTCTTCCAGTACGACGGACTCAACAACCGCCTGCTCACCGGCATCCAGACCAAGCTCGCCGGCCAGGCCTCCGACACGAAGTCGCGAGCCCTGACCGACGCCGCGATCATCCTGCTCGCGCTGATGGCCTCGCTGCTCCTCGCCCTGTTCGTCGCCCGGGCCCTGATCGTCCCGCTCCGCAAGGTGCGGGCCGGTGCCCTCGAGGTGGCCAACGAGAGGCTGCCCGAGACGGTCGCCCGGATCCGGGCCGGCAAGGAGCCGGAGGAGATCGCCCCGATCCCGGTGCACAGCCACGAGGAGCTCGGCCAGCTGGCCCGAGCCGTCGACGACATGCACAAGCAGGCGGTCAACCTGGCCACCGGCGAGGCACACCTGCGGTCGCAGGTCGGTGCCATGTTCGTGACCCTGTCCCGTCGTAACACGACCCTGGTCAACCAGCAGCTCGCGCTCATCGAGTCGCTGGAGCAGGACGAGGAAGACCCGCAGCGTCTCGAGCAGCTGTTCAGCCTCGACCACCTCGCCACCCGCATGCGCCGGACGGCCGAGAGCCTGGTGATCCTCGGAGGCACCGCCGGCCGCACGGCCAGCTTCGAGGCGCTCAGCGTCTCCGACGTCGTCCACGCCGCGGTCTCCGAGGTGCAGGACTACCAGCGGGTGCGCATCGACGCCGCTCCGGACCGGATGATCGCCGGCCGCGCCGCGTCCGACGTCGTCCACCTGATGGCCGAGCTGATCGACAACGCCCTGTCCTACTCGCCCCCTGGCAGCCCGGTGACGATCCAGGCCGCCGAAGAGGGCGGGAAGGTCGAGATCGAGATCATCGACAGCGGCCTCGGGATGGCCGGCGAGGCGCTCGCCCAGGTGAACAGCCAGCTCAAGAACGGTGGCGAGGTCACTGTCGACACCGCCCGCCGGATGGGCCTGTTCGTGGTCAGCCGTCTGGCCGAGGAGCACGGTCTCAAGGTCAAGCTCAGCCGCAACACGCACGGCGGCGGCATCATCGCCACGATCGTGCTGCCGGCCGCGGTCCTGGTCGCCGAAGGACCTGTGGAGCACGTCTCCGTCCTCGACGCCGACGGCGTGGAGCAGGAGCCGGTCGCGCCCGTCGTCGACGAGGAGCCGGAGGAGGAGTACGACCCCTACCTCGAGCGCATCGAGGAAGCGATCGCCGCCGTCACCGGTCTCCCGCGACGTCGCCCCGGCCAGGTCGCAGGGCCGGCCGTGCCGCCGGCACCGGCCGCCTCCGTGGGCATGTTCGACGCGCCTCCCTCCGAGCTGCCCGCCGGTTTCGAGCCGACCGAGCTGCCCGGCCTGGACGACACGACGCCGCCGAGCGAGGTGACCGAGCCCGTCGCGGCTCCGGCCGCCGAGCTCGACCACGCCGACGACGTCCTCGCCCAGGTCGTCACCCCGGACTTCGGAGCCGACCGCCACGACGAGGTGCACGCCGAGGAGGAGTCGCCGTCGATCGGTGACCACGAGCCGGAGCAGGCCACGGCCGAGCTGGACACGCCGGACGAGGTGACCGCGGAGTCGACCGACGAGGTCGACGACGACGTCGCCGAGGCCGAGCACCACGAGTACGACGACGCGCCGTTGCCAGGGAGCAACCCGTGGGACCGTCCCCAGGCCTGGTCGTCGTCGTCGGCTGCCGAGGCGGAGCCGCTGGCCGAGCCGGTGGCTGCCGAGGTCGCCGAGCCGGCGTACGACGCCCCCGCCGCGGTCGCCGAGGTGGAGACGCCCGCTGCCGCCTTCGCGGCGCCCGTCGAGGAGGTGCCCCACCGGCTCCAGATCCGCCGTCCCCTGGCCGCCGCTGCGGCCTCGGCCCTCGAGGGAGACTTCGTGGACGACACCGAGCAGTCGGACGACTCGACCATCTTCAGCCAGCTCCGTTCGAACTGGCTGAACGACGGGGACGAGGAAGCCGAGGAGTGGTCGCCCAACGAGGTCGACCGTGGCTGGGTCGAGGCGGAGCGTGCTGAGAGCACCGACGCCGAGAGCACCACGCGGACCGGGCTGCCGGTACGTCGTCCGGGCGGGCGACTCCTGCCCGGTGGTGTCTCGCAGGAACCCACGAAGGTCGTTCGTGACCCGGAGTCCATTCGCAACCGCCTCGCCGCCCACGCGGCCGGGGTCTCCCGCGGCCGGGCGGCCGCGGCGGCACAACCCGACACCTTCGATTACACGCACGAGGAGACTGGCCCAGCATGACCGAGAGCCTCCAGGCAGAGATGACAGCAGTCGAGACCGAGACCCGCGAGCTCGACTGGGTGGTCAACCGGTTCGTCGACAGCGTTCCCGGGGCCGCTCATGGCGTGCTCGTGTCCGCGGACGGCCTGCTGATGGCCGCGAGCGGGCGGCTACCCGCCGAGCGGGCCGAGCAGGTCGCGGCGGTCTCGTCCGGGCTGGCCAGCCTGGCCACCGGCGCCGCTCGCCTGTTCGAGGGCGGCGCGGTGATGCAGACCATCGTCGAGATGGAGAACGGCTTCATGCTCCTGATGAGCGTGGGCGACGGATCGCACCTCGCAGTGCTGACCCAGGCCACCGCAGACATCGGCCAGGTGGGCTACGAGATGGCTCTCCTCGTCGAGCGAGTCGGGCAGATGGTGCAGGCCCAGGCCCGCGTCCACGGGATGTAGGGCAGGGGGAGATGACATGGCAGAAGAGCCAGAGGTCGAGCAGATGCACGCCAGCCCACCAGCTGCGCGCATCGTCCGGCCGTACGCACTGACAGCGGGCCGCACCCGTACGTCGGTCGACCTCCCGCTGGAGGCCACGCTCAGGCTGGACACCAGCGCCACGCGTCGCCCCTGGGGTGAGGACGTCCAGGGCAAGATCATCGGGGTCTGCGACCTCCGGTCGGTCGCCGAGGTCTCGGCCCTGGTCCAGCGCCCGATCGGCGTCGTACGCGTGCTGCTCGGCGACCTGGTCCAGCAGGGCTTCATCCACGTCCAGGCGACCTTGACCGAGAACTCCACCGACGACGAACGCTTCGACCTCCTTGAAAGGACCCTCCGTGGACTCCGTGCTCTCTAACGGCAGCCGCACCGCCGCCTCGACGAAGATCGTCGTGGCCGGCGGGTTCGGCGTGGGCAAGACCACCCTCGTGGGGTCTGTCTCGGAGATCGTGCCGCTCCGCACCGAGGCCCTGGTGACCAACGAGTCGGTCGGAGTCGACGACCTCGCGCAGACGCCGGCCAAGTCGACCACCACCGTGGCCATGGACTTCGGCCGGATCACCCTGGCCGAGGACCTCGTCCTCTACCTGTTCGGCACCCCCGGGCAGAAGCGGTTCTGGTTCATGTGGGACGACCTCGTGCGGGGTGCCATCGGCGCCATCGTCCTGGTCGACACCGCTCGTCTCGACGCGGCGTTCGCTCCGCTGGACTACTTCGAGTCGAAGAACGTCCCGTTCATCGTGGCCGTCAACGAGTTCGAGGGCGGTCCCAAGTTCCCCCTGCACGAGATCGCCGAGGCGCTCGCCCTGCGCGACGACGTCCCGCTGATCACGGTCGACGCCCGTGACCGCGACTCCGCCAAGCGCGCGCTGATCCGGATCACGGAGTTCTCCCTGACCCGGCTGGCCACCGCCCAGCGCACCGCTTGACCTCCTGACCGACGAGGCCCCCGGACCGCCGGCCCGGGGGCCCTCGTGGTCACCTGGGCCGCCCCGTCAGTCGGCGACCCGGCGAACGTCGTAGCGGCCCTCGGCGAAGCCCTGCCGGACGACCTTCTTGTCGAACTTGCCGACCGACGTCCGGGGCACCTGGTCGACGAACGCCCAGGCGTCGGGCAGCTGCCACTTCGCGAAGGTGGCGGCGAGGTGCTCGCGAAGGTCCTCGGGCGAGACGGTGGCGCCTTCGCGGAGCACGACCGTGGCCAGCGGGCGCTCCTGCCACTTCTCGTCGGGGATGCCGACGACGGCCGCCTCGACGACGTCGGGATGGCCCATCAGGGCGTTCTCCAGGTCGACCGAGGAGATCCACTCGCCCCCGGACTTGATCACGTCCTTGGCCCGGTCGGTCAGGCTGATGTAGCCGAGCGGGTCGAGGTGGCCGACGTCGCCGGTGCGCAGCCACCCGTCGTGGAACTTCTCGTCGGCGCCGTCGCCCATGTCGTCGGCCTTGTAGTAGCCGGCGGTCACCCAGGGCCCGCGCACCTCGAGCTCACCTACCGAGGTGCCGTCCCAGGGGAGCGCCGCACCGTCGTCGCCGACGATCCGGCCCTCGACGCCGCAGAGCAGCCGGCCCTGGGTGCCGCGGTAGGCCCACTGGGCGTCGCCCTCGACGCCGATCGGGACCAGCCCCGCGGAGGCGACCGGCGAGGTCTCGGTCATGCCCCATGCCTGGCGGATGTGGAGACCGTGCCGCTCCTCGAGACCCTGCTGCAGCGACACCGGGACCGCCGAGCCGCCGCACAGGATCAGCCGCAGCGAGTCGAGGCGTACGCCGTCGTGGCCGTCGAGGTAGGCCAGCACGTCGTTCCACACGGTCGGGACGGCGCCCGAGACGGTCGGCCGGCTCGCCTGGATGAACCGGACGAGGGGCTCGGCCTGGAGCCAGCGGTCGGGCATGCACAACGAGGCGCCGGTCATGATCGCGGCGTAGGCCAGCCCCCAGGCGTTCGCGTGGAACATCGGCACGATCGGCAGGACCCGGTCGTGGAAGTCGATCCCGGCGGCGTTCCCGGTGCTGACCGCCTGGGAGTGCAGCCAGGCCGACCGGTGGCTGTACACGACGCCCTTGGGGTTGCCCGTCGTGCCGCTGGTGTAGCACATGGCGGCGGCGTCACGTTCGTCGATCTCCGGCCAGTCGAAGTGCTCCGGCTGACCCGCGAGCACGTCCTCGTAGAGCAGCACCTCCTTGCCCGCGGCCCGCAGCGAGTCGAGGTCTGCGGTGGGCGCGTCGGGCCCGGAGACCAGGACGTGGGTGACCGTCTCGAGCTGGGGGAGCTCGCGGGCCAGCAGCGGGACGAGGGTCTCGTCGACGATCACGACGCGGTCGTCGGCGTGGTTGGCGATGTAGACCAGCTGCTCGGGGAAGAGCCGGATGTTGAGGGTGTGCAGCACGGCACCCATCGACGGGACGGCGAGGTAGGCCTCCAGGTGCTCGGCGTTGTTCCACATGAACGTCGCGACCCGCTGGTCGGCGTCGATCCCCAGGCCACGCAGGCCGTGTGCCAGCTGCGCCGCCCGTCGCCCCACGTCGGCGTACGTCCGGCTGCGGGTGCCGTCGGTGGTCGCGGTGACGACCTCGGAGTCCGCGTGCACGGTCGTTCCGTGCTTCATCACGGAGCCGATCGTGAGCTGGGCGTCCTGCATGGTGCTCTTCAAGAGAGGCCTCCTCGCGATCCGGCGACGGACGTCGTGCTCCCATCTTGCAACGCGACGGGTCGCCGCGCACGCAGCGCGAGGCACGGCGCTGGGGGGTCGGCGTCGCGGAGGCTTCCTATGCTGACGACGTGACGATCGCGCTCCGCCTCCTCGACGAGGTCTCGTTCGCCGGTGCGCCGATCGCCGGCGGACGTTCCGTCGACCTCCTGGCTGCGCTCGCCTCGCACCGCTCGGGACTCTCCGACGCCCGGCTGCTGGAGGCGGTCTGGGCCGACCATGCACCGAGTCCCAAGGCGCTGCAGGTGCAGGTCTCGCGCGTGCGCGCGCAGTGCGGAGCCGACGTGGTCACGCGGTACGACGGGGGGTATCGGCTCGAGCTGCCGCCCGACGGCGTCGACGTCTGGCGGCTCGGCTCGCTGGTGGAGGCCGCCCGGGCGGCGCTCGAGCAGGACCCGGCCGAGGCGCTCCGGCAGGCGCAGGCGGCCGAGCAGCTGTGGTGCGGAGCGGCCGAGGTCGACGGTGACGGGCCGCTGGCGGACGTACGCCGAGAAGCCCGGGCGCTGGGGCCCGTCCTGCACCGCACTCTCGCCCTCGCGCTCGCCCGGTGTGGCCGCGACGCGGAAGCGGTCGAGGGGCTACGACGAGCCCAGGCGGCGGACCCCGGCGACACCGAGGTGCTCGCGGCGCTCCTGCGCACCGAGGCCGCGACCGCGGGAGCCCCGGTCGCGCTGGCGCGCTACGAGGCCTATCGGAGCGACCTCGCCGAACGACTGGGCGTCGACCCCGACCCGACGCTGCGGCGACTGCACCGTGAGCTGCTGGCCGCCGACGACCCGGTCCGCAGCGGAGTCCGGTACGACGCCGACGACCTGCTCGGCCGGGCCGACGACCTGGCCGGGCTCCGGGCGCTGGTGCGCTCCGGCCGGCTCACGACCATCCTCGGGCCCGGCGGGCTGGGGAAGACCCGGGTCGCTCACGTCCTGGCGCGCGAGGCGACCCAGCCGCGGGTGCACTTCGTGGAGCTGGTGGGCATCTCCTCGCCGGACGACATCGTCTCCGAGGTGGGCGCGGCCCTCGGCGTCCGGAACTCGGTGACGGGCCGGCGCAGCCTCACCGCCGCGCAGCAGGCCGACGTCAGGGCGCGGATCGCGCAGGAGCTCGACTCGGTGCCGACGCTGCTCGTGCTCGACAACTGCGAGCACGTGCTGGACGCGGTGGCCTCGCTGGTCGCGTTCCTGATCGTGACCACCGGCGACCTGCGTGTCGTCACCACGAGCCGGGCGCCGCTCGGGATCGCGGCCGAGCGGGTCTTCCCGCTCAGCCAGCTCGCCGCCGCTGACGGGGCCGAGCTCTTCCGTCGCCGGGCCCGCGCCGTCCGTCCCGACGCCGAGCTCCCCGATGCGGTGGTGGGCAAGGTCGTCGACCGGCTCGACGGCCTCCCGCTGGCGGTCGAGCTGGCCGCCGCCCGGGTGCGCACCATGTCCGTCGACGAGGTGCTCCGGGCTCTGGACGACCGGTTCGGGCTGCTGCGCGGACGCGACCGGTCGGCCCCGGCCCGCCACCAGACCCTCACCGCGGTGATCGGGTGGTCGTGGGACCTGCTGAGCGCCGCTGAGCAGCGCGCCCTGTCCTGGCTGTCGGTGTTCCAGGACGGCTTCTCGGCCGCCGGCTCCGCCGACCTTCTCGGACGCGACGGACCGGGGCTCGTCGAGGCGCTGGTCGACCAGTCGCTGGTCAGCGTGGTCGAGCTGCGCGGCACCACCCGCTACCGGATGCTCGAGACGGTCCGCGAGTTCGCGGCCCTCCGGCTCGCCGAGCTCGGCGAGGCCGACGCGGCCCGGGAGGCGTTGACGGCCTGGGCGGTCGGCCTGGCCGAGCGGGTCGGCCCCCAGCTGTTCGGCTCCGACCAGGTCACCGCGGTCGACCAGCTCGACTCCGAGGAGGCCAACCTCGCGGACGTCCTGCGACGCCTGCTGGTGGCCAAGGACGCGGCTCGTGCCGTGCGCCTGCTCGCCTCCCTCGGCGGCCTCTGGGCGGTGACCGGCAACTTCCCGCGCTTCCTGGCGATGGCCGACCTGGCCGAGCAGGTCCTGCTGGGATGGGAACCGCCCCCGGAGCTCGAGCAGGTCACCGTCGAGGCGGTGGCACTGGTGCTGGTCCACCTCGGTTTCATGCGCCCCGACGGCGTCGAGGAGCTGACCGGCATCATGCGGGGGCTGCCGGTTCCCGTGCAGCCCTGGAGCCGGGTCACGCGGGCGATCTTCGTCGAGCCCGGCACCCCGTCCGACCGCCGGGCCGCGGTGCTTCGGCTGACCGACGACCCCGACCGGCGCACCGTGGCCATGGCGTGGTTGTGGGCGGCCATCCTCGCCGAGAACGAGGGCGCCATCGAGGAGTCCGGGGAGTACATCCACCGGGCCCTGGCGATGGTCGACGAGGACACCACGGTGTGGGAGATCGCGTCGTTGAACACCCAGGCGTCGACGCAGGCGCTCAACACCGGCGACCACGCGCGGGCCGAGCGGCACGCCCGGGTGGCGATCCCGCTGCTGGAGCGGCTCCACGCCGACGAGGACGCCGCCAGCATGCGCGCGGGCCTCGCCCTGACCGCCGTACGCCGGGGCGACCTCGACGAGGCCGAACGGCTCCTCGACGAGATCGGTGAGGTGCCGCCGGGCGACGTCACCGCCGGGCTGATGACGTCACAGGTCCGGGCCGAGGTCGTCCTCCTGCGCGGGGACGTCGAGGGTGGGCTGGCGGCGTTCGACCGCTGCCTGGCGATGGCGCGCAGCTGGAGCTTCTCGGACCGGCCCAGCCACGGCCTCGAGCCCTGGACCCTGATCGCGTTGGCCACCGACCTCGCCGTGCACGCGCGCTTCGCCGACTCGCCCAGGCGGCACAGCCGGGCGGACCAGCTCGACGCCGAGATGAGGGACCTGCTGACCCGGTTCCACACCGTGCCCGACGCGGGGCTCGACTATCCGGTGACCGGGATGGCGCTGGCGGGCCTCGGCCTGCGCCTGCTCAGTGTCGACCCGATCGCCGATGTCGACGCGGCCGTCCGGCTGCTCGCCCTGGCCCAGCGCTTCGGCTACAACCGCTGGTTCCCGGCGATGGACTGGGAGCCGATGGTGGAGCTCGCGGAGACAGCAGCCCCCGGCCTGCTGACCGCCGTTCTCGAGGAGTACGGCGACCGCAAGGGCCGGGAGCTGCGTACGGAGACCGAGCGGGTGCTGGCGGCCGTCGCCGGGACCGGCGCTACATCTTCCGGGTGAAGCTGCGCACCGAGAGGGGCGCGAAGATCGCAACCACGACGGCACAGCCGAGGAGGGCCCAGCCCGCGTCGGCCCCCACGTGACCGTTGTTCGCGAGATCGCGGATCGCCGAGATCACGTGGGACACCGGGTTGACGTTGGCGAACGCCTCCAGCCACCCGGGCATCGTCTTGGTCGGCACGAAGGCGTTGGACAGGAAGGTGAGCGGGAACATCACCATCAGCGAGATGGCCTGCACACCCTGCGCCGAGCGACCGATGGTGCCGAACCAGGTGAAGATCCAGGCCAGCGACCAGCCGGCGATGATCCCGAACACGATCGCGCCGAGCACGCCGAGGACGCCACCGCCGGGCCGGTAGCCGAGCGCGATGATGCCGGTCAGGAACGTCAGCGTGCTGGCGATGGCGTAACGGAGCATGTCGGCGACCATCGGGCCGGCCAACGGGGCGATCCGCGAGATCGGCAGCACCTTGAACCTGTCGAAGACGCCCTTGTCCATGTCCTCGCGGAGCTGGACGCCGGTGGCCACGCAGGCCGTGAGCACGGTCTGGCCGACCAGGCCGGGGATGATGATCGGGTTGTAGCCCCCGACGCTGCCGGCGATCGCGCCGCCGAAGATGCCGGCGAACATCGCGGTGAACAGCAGCGGCTGGATCGTCACGTCGAACATCTGCTCGAAGTTGCGGCGCATCTTCATCGTGGCTCGCCAGGCGAGGGTCATGGTTTGGTGGTAGGTGTCGCGGAGCCCCACGTGGGTGGACAGTCCCTCGGCGGGATCGCGCAGGGCGGCGGTGAGTGCGGTCATCGGACTGCCTCCAGGTCTGAGGTGGTGGTCTGGTCGTCGGTGCTGTCGTCGTCGGTCTCGGCGGCGTGGCCGGTCAGGGCCATGAACACCTCGTCGAGCGACGGCTTCTGGACGGTCACGGAGTCGATGTCGATGCCCCGCTCGCGCAGGGTGACCAGGACGTCGACCGCCTGCTCGCTGCGCTGCAGCGGGACGGAGAAGCGTCGCGACTCGGGGGAGGGCACCGGCTGCTCGCCGATCATCCGACCGGCGATCTCCGCGGCCGCCGCGACCTGGTCGCGGTCGACCACGTCGACGGTGAGCGTGGATCGGCCGATCGAGGTCTTCAGCTCGTCGGAGGTGCCCTCGGCGACCTTCACGCCGTGGTCGATCACCGCGATCCGGTCGGCCAGCTGATCGGCCTCGTCGAGGTACTGCGTGGTCAGCAGCACCGTGCAGCCGTTGGTCACCAGGTCCCGGATGGTGTCCCACATCTGCCCGCGGGTGCGCGGGTCGAGGCCGGTGGTCGGCTCGTCCAGGAAGATCAGCGGCGGCCGGGTGATCAGGCTGGCGGCCAGGTCGAGGCGCCGGCGCATGCCACCGGAGAACGCCGAGATCGGCTTGTTGGCCGCGTCGGTGAGGTCGAACTGCTCCAGCAGGCTGGATGCCGTCGACCTAGCGGTCGGCTTGGCCACCCCCTGGAGCCGCGCGAAGAGCATCAGGTTCTCGGTAGCGGTGAGGTTCTCGTCGACCGACGCGTACTGGCCGGTCACGCCGAGCAGCTGGCGCACGATGTGCGGCTCACGGCGTACGTCGTGGCCGAAGATCTCGGCGCGCCCACCGTCGATCGGCAGCAGCGTGGCGAGCATCTTCAGCATCGTGGTCTTGCCGGCGCCGTTCGGGCCGAGGACGCCGAAGACCTGGCCGCGCCGGACCTCCAGGTCGACGTGGTCGACGGCGCGCTGCTCGCCGAAGGTCTTGACCAGGCCCTCGGCCCGGACTGCGGGTGTGGTCTCGTTCATGGCTCCAGTGTGGGAGGGGCCGGTTACACGACGGTTTCACCGTGCCCACACGGCACCTCCCGGCGGTGACGCGTCCCCGTCGATAGCCTGACCGCATGTCCGAGGTCCTGGCGCGCCGTACCCGTGCTTCGCGCTGGGAGCCGCTGACGGTCGGGATCGACATCGGCGGCACCAAGGTGCTCGGCGCTGTCGTCGACGCGGCGGGCACCGTCGTGGCGCTCGAGCGGCGGCCGACCGAGGGGCACGACGTCCGCAAGGTCGAGGACACCATCGTCGACGTGGTCAACGGCTTCGCCGCGGAGTACGACGTGGCGGCCGTGGGCATCGGCGCCGCGGGCTTCGTCGACGTCACCCGCACCATCGTGATGTTCTCGCCGCACCTCGACTGGCGGCGGGAGCCCCTGCGGGCGCGGGTCGCCGAGCGCGTCCGGATCCCGGTCGTGGTCGACAACGACGCCAACACCGCGGCGCTCGCCGAGTGCCGCTTCGGGGCCGGCCGCGGCCACCGCTTCGTGCTGTGCGCGACGCTCGGCACCGGGATCGGCGGGGCACTCGTCATCGACAACCGCGTCTACCGCGGCGCCAACGGGATGGCGGGGGAGTTCGGGCACATCCAGGTCGTGCCGGACGGTCGCCGGTGCGAGTGCGGGAACCGCGGGTGCTGGGAGCAGTACGCATCGGGCAACGCCCTGGTCCGCGAGGCCCGCGAGCTCGTCCGTGCGAGCTCTCCCATGGCGCAGCGGCTCCGGTCGATGGTCGACGGCGACGCCGAGGCCCTCGACGGTCCACAGATCAGCCAGGCGGCCAGCGAGGGTGACCCGTTGGCCATCGAGCTGCTCGCGGACGTGGGCCGGTGGCTGGGCGTGGGGCTCGCCGGCATGGCCGCGGCGTTCGACCCGGGGTGCATCATCATCGGCGGTGGCCTGTCCGACGCGGGGGAGCTGCTGATCGGCCCGACCCGGCAGGCGTTCTCCCGGTCCCTGACCGGCCGCGGCCACCGCGACGAGCCGCTGATCGTGCGCGCCGAGCTCGGCCCCCACGCCGGCTTCATCGGGGCGGCCGACATGGCTCGCAGCGCGGCGCGGCGTTCGCGCCGCGGACGGGTACGCCGGACCCGTGCCGCCCGTCCCCGGCTGCGACTCTTCGAGCGACCCGGACCCACCGAGCCGGAGTGATCCGCGGTCGACGGGTCGTTGCCGAGGCCCCGTTCGGCGGCGCCCGGGCACTGCCGCCATGCCCTTCCGGACTAGACCGGCCGTGCACAGACTTGTGCACAGGGCACCGTCGGCCTGTGCAGTTCGCGACTGGCTCGTGCACATCCTCTGCACAGATCGGTCTCGGTGCCTGGGGGATTGGCAGAACGGGTTGAGCTCGTTCGGCGCGCCCTCCTACAGTCGCGCCGTACCACGGGGCAACATGTCGGAAAGTCGACAAAACGCCTCAGCAACCAACACCTGGAGAGCACACATGCCTGGGATCTTCCATCGCGGTCAGTCCGGAGCCAACGCACCCGCGATGCCACCGAAGATCCCCGGGCCCGGTCCCGAGGTGCCGCTCGAGGCGCTCCTGTCCGGGGAGGCGGAGGCCACGGTGACCGACCCGTTGCCCTTCGTCCGCCCGAGCGACGAGGAGCCGGTCACCGGTGACCTCGACGCGGGCGGCGTGGCGGTCGACGACGTCGAGCCCGAGGACGTCCCCGAGGTGGTGCTCGGTCCGACCGGCCGGCCGATGCCGGTGTTCCCCGACCCGGCGCCGCTGACGTCGCACGGCCGCGCGCGCGTCGTCTCGATGTGCAACCAGAAGGGCGGGGTGGGCAAGACCACGACGACCATCAACCTGGGTGCCGCCCTGGCGGAGTACGGCCGGAAGGTGCTCCTGGTCGACTTCGACCCCCAGGGCTCGCTCTCGGTGGGTCTGGGCCTCAACCCCCACGAGATGGAGCTGACGGTCTACAACCTGCTGATGCAGCACGACGTCAAGCTCGACGACGTCGTGGTGCCGACCGGCGTCCCCGGCATGGACCTGCTGCCCTCCAACATCGACCTGTCCGCCGCCGAGGTGCAGCTGGTGCACGAGGTGGCGCGCGAGCAGACGCTGCAGCGGGTGATCGGTCCCGCGATCGAGAAGTACGACGTGATCCTGATCGACTGCCAGCCGTCCCTCGGACTGCTGACGGTCAACGCGCTGACCGCGTCCGACGGGGTGCTCGTGCCGCTGGAGTGCGAGTACTTCGCGCTCCGGGGAGTCGCGTTGCTCAAGACCACGATCGACAAGGTGCGCGAGCGGCTGAACCCCGACCTCGAGATCGACGGCGTCCTCGGCACGATGTTCGACGGCCGCACCCTCCACAGCCGCGAGGTCATGCAGCGGCTGGTGCAGGCCTGGGGCGAGAAGGTCTTCCACACCGTGATCCGGCGGACGGTGAAGTTCTCCGACTCGACTGTCGCGGGTGAGCCGATCACGTCGTACGCGTCCGACTCGACGGGCGCCGACGCCTACCGGCAGCTGGCCAGAGAGGTGGCGCAGCGGTGGCTCGACGCGTGAACCTCCCCGCCGCCGACGACCTGTTCCGCCCCACCGAGGCGGCCGAGCACGCTGTCGCGCCCCGCGAGCGCCGCGTGCGCGCCGTCCCGACCGCGGACCCGGCCGACGAGACGCAGCGCCGCCCGAGCGGCCGGGTGCGGCACGACGAGAAGATCACGATCTACGTCACCGCCGACGAGCTGGTCGACCTGGAGCACGCGCGGCTCGAGCTGCGGCGCCACCACGGGCTCGCCGTCGACCGCGGTCGGCTCGTGCGTGAGGCGGTCGCGATGGTCCTGGCCGACCTCGAGGAGCACGGCCATGACAGCATGCTCGTGCAACGCCTGATCGAGGACTGAAGCACCTACCCATGACCGTCACCACCGCGTCCGACCCCGCCGGGTCGGAGGCTCTCTCCGACTCCACGGCCGAGGTGAGCCACGCCTTCGAGGTGCGGCTCGACAACTTCGAGGGGCCGTTCGACCTCCTGCTGAGCCTGATCTCCAAGCACAAGCTGGACATCACCGAGGTCTCGCTCTCGACGGTCACCGACGAGTTCATCGGGCACGTGAAGGCGGGGGCCAAGGACGGGGCGTGGGACCTCGAGCAGACCTCGTCGTTCCTGCTGGTCGCCTCGACCCTGCTCGACCTCAAGTCCGCACGCCTGCTGCCGCAGGGTGAGATCGAGGACGAGGACGACCTCGCGCTGCTCGAGGCGCGCGACCTGCTCTTCGCCCGGCTCCTGCAATACCGCGCCTTCAAGCAGGTCGCCGCGGTGATCGAGGGGCGGCTCGCGGGGGAGTCGCTGCGTCACCCGCGGGCGGTGGGCCTGGAGGACCGGTACGCCGGTCTGCTGCCGGAGGTGCTGATCGGGATCGGCCTCGACGCCTTCGCCACGCTGGCCGCCCAGGCACTCGAGCCGAAGCCGGAGCTCGAGGTGTCGTTGCAGCACATCCATGCCCCAGCGGTCTCGGTACGCGAACAGGCCGAGGTCGTCGTGGACCGGCTGCGGCGGAGCGGCACGCTGACGTTCCGTGCGCTGTGCGGCGACGCCCCCGACATGCTCACCAAGGTGGCGCGCTTCCTGGCGCTGCTGGAGCTGTTCCGTGAGCACGCCGTGGCCTTCGACCAGGTCGCACCCCTGGGCGAGCTCACCGTGCGCTGGACCGGCGGCGACGACCCGGAGTCGGTGGCCGAGCTCCGGATCGACGAGTTCGACGGCGTGCCCGACCCGCCACCCGAGCCGGCGTCGGTCGAGCCTGTCGAGACCATCCCCGAGTCGTCGGTCGAGCCCGTCGAGACCACCCCCGGGTCGTCGGTCGAGCC
>Ga0070665_100001027_pt1 | contig 35006 bp, 29 predicted proteins | sample KBSS13metaG_FD_65862 | JGI IMG/M metagenome (GOLD analysis project Ga0070665, IMG submission 65862) | Switchgrass rhizosphere microbial communities from Kellogg Biological Station, Michigan, USA - KBS S1-3 metaG | ecosystem: Host-associated > Plants > Roots > Rhizosphere > Soil ... | reverse complement strand
GGGGCCCGGCCGTGCGGACCCCCATTCGGTCCGAGGCGAAACAGGGCCAACTTTGCCGCTGACTCTGCGACGCGTCCTCTCTTCCACTTTCGCCGCGCCTCGAAACATGCGGCCTACGCCGGTCTGGGCGAAATCCGTGTGGTACGTTTGCCTGCCGTTGCTTTTGGGCCGCTGCCGTCAGGGCGATCTACGCCGGGCAGTCGCCGTTTCCCCCGCCTTTTTACGCCCGGGGCGTAGCATCGCCGCGGATTTTCGCTAAAACCTAGGCTTACCTTGCCGGGTATAACGGCCTAGCGGGTTTTTAGGGTATCGCAAGATAGGGCCAGATTGTGTGGCCTGGCGGGCACTTATTAGGAGATGATCGCTGTGAAGAAAACTTTGTTGTCCACTTTGGCCGTCGCCCTGCTGTTGCTGGGCGGAGCGAGCCGCGCGACTGCCGACGACCAGATGAAGCCAATCATCGTGTTGTCGATCGCGAGCTACCAGAAAATCCTCGACGACATCGGCTTTGTCGGCAAGCTGTCGGACAACCCCGATATCGCCAAGAACCTGGAAGGCATGATCACCCTGTTCACGCAGGGCCAGGGTCTCGCCGGCCTCGATAAGACCAAGCCCTGGGGGCTGGCGGCCAGCACTGACGGTCTGAGCTTTCAGATCCTCGGCTTCATTCCGGTTACCGACCTGAAGAAGCTGCTCGACGCCCTGGGCGGATTGCTTGGCGACCCAGAGAAGGAAGATGGCGTTTACAAGTTGCAAGCGCCAGGTTTGCCGATCCCGATCTACCTGAAAGAGGCCAATGGTTACGCCTATCTGAGCCAGGATTCGGCCGGATTGCAGAACCTGCCCAAGGACCCGACCAAGCTCCTCGGTGGGCTGGAAAAGAAGTACGACGTCGCAGTCCGTCTGAACATTCAGAACATTCCGGAAGTCTTTCGCCAGTTGGCCATCGACCAGATCAAGCTCGGCGTCGAAGGCAACCTGGAGCAGTCGCCGGGCGAGTCCGACGCGGCCTATGAAGCCCGCTCGAAGGCTACCCAACAGCAGATGGACTCGATGGTCACCATGATCAACGAGCTCGACGAAGTCGTCCTGGGTTGGGCGATTGATCAACCCGGTCGTCGCACGTTCCTCGATCTGTCGATGAGCGCCGTCGACGGCAGCAAGACTGCCAAGCAGATGACGACGCCACCGGCCGGCCCGTCGAAGTTCAGCGGTTTCCAGATGACGGACGCCGTGGCTTCGCTGCACATCAACAGCAAGTCCGATCCAGAGAATGCGGCCCAATCGGTCGCGATGGTCAAGCAGTTGAAGTCGCAAATCGACCAACAGTTGGACGACGCGCTCGGCAGTAACGAAGACGTCAAGACCACGGTCAAGGACGTCGTTGCCGAAGTCATGTCGGTCGTGGAAGACACCATCAAGAAGGGGAACCTCAACGGTGGCGCGGTTGTGCTGGGCGATGGTCCATTCACCGTCGTCGGTGGCGGATCAGTCAGCGACGGCGATCGCCTGGAGAAGGTGCTCAAGAAGTTGGCCGACCTCGCCAAGAGCGATCCTAACTTCCCGGCCGATGGCCTGAAGTTGGATATACTGACGCACAAGGGAGTGAAGTTCAGCACGTTGACCGCTGACATCCCAAGTGGCGACGAGAGCGCCGAAGCCGCCAAGAAGCTGATTGGCGACAAGGCGATCGTCACCGTCGCGTTTGGCAAGGAGAGCGCCTTCTTCGCCGTTGGCGCTAAGGGCCTGGATACGATCAAGTCCGTGATCGACAAGTCGGAAGGCGTAACGCAGACCGACAATCGTCCGTTCGATCTGGTCGTCCACCTCGCTCCGGTCCTGAAGCTGATGTCGCAACAGGAAGACGCCAACCCAATCCTGGCATCGATGGCCAGCGCATTGAAGTCGGGCGGCAAGGACAAGGTTCAGTTGACCATGGAGCCAATCCGCAACGGCTACCTGGTGCGGATCGAAGCCGAAGAAGGCATCCTGCAGTTGATCGGCTCGGCCGTGAAGATGGCCGCCCAGCAGAGTGGTATCGGAGCGTTCTAAGGACGCAACGATCACGAAAAGTAATCTTTCGGCGCCGGTCGCACAGTTTGTCGCGGCCGGCGCCGTTCTTTTTGCGCCTCCTCAGAATCGTCAGCGATACCGGCAAAACGCCGTGCGAGCCGGCTTTTATCGGCTAGCGGCCGTTTTCACTTCGCCCCCTGTAGGGTAAATTAGCTGCGCTGGACAGAGTTACGCCCAAACCGCGTCGAGCCTCCTTGGCGGCCAAGCCCGCCAGGCCACCACTTCCAAATTCTGAGTTAGCAGGGTCAGCGATGCCAATCGTGAACTTCGTGAAAGAGAAAAAGCAGGTTCAAGTCCCCGAGGGGGCGAACCTGCGCAAGGTGGCCCTCGAAGCCGGCGTCAAGCTGTACAACGGCATCAACGGCTACGGGGCCGGGCTGAACGCGGTTCTCAACTGCCACGGCCTGGGCACTTGCGGCACGTGCCGCGTGTTCATCACCAAGGGCATGGAGAATTGTTCTTCGACGACGATTCGTGAAAAAGTCCAGTTCAATCTCAATCCGATGGAACAAGCCGCCTACCTGGGGAACGAAGACAAGCTCCGGCTGGCGTGCTGCACCAAGGTGAACGGCGACGTCGATGTGGTCAGCGGCCCCGAGCTGAACCTGACGGGCGAGAACTTCTTTAGCTAAAGTGGATCGCCGCTTACGGCTCAACGTTTACAGAGACAGAGACGGCTCGACGCCAGGTTCGACGAGCAGCGAGAACTCCAGGCCGGCAATCGAACTTGGGCGTTGCCCGAGGACCCGGCCCGCAGGCGACGATTCGGAGCAACGAGCGCCGTGAAACTGGTCGTCGCCATCGTCAAGCCGTACCTCGTCGAAAAAGTCCTCGAAGGGCTGAAGCGCGCCCCGCTCGAAGCCGTCAGCGTGCGCGAAGTCAAAGGCTTCGGCCGGCAGAAAAGCTATCTCGATCAATACGCCGGCAGCGAATACTCGCAGGCGTTTTTACCGAAGGTCGAAATCAACCTCTGGGTTGACGACGCGCGAGTCGAAGAAATCACACGCCGCATCGTCGAAGTCGCCCGCACCGGCCGGATGGGCGACGGCAAAATCTTCGTCATGCCCGCCGTGCCGAGCGAACGGGTGATCGACATCGGCAAAGAGTAACGCATTCATCACACGTCGTGTGATGATTCGTCACTCGTGTGGCCCGATTGCACGGCTCGGGTCTACGACGACGAATTGGCCCGCTTATGGTCGCTCACGGCAGATTCAATTGCCACGAGACGCCAAAGCGATCGGCGATCCAGGCAAAGCGGCGGCTGAAGCCGTAATTGGCCAGCGGCATCAGCGTGGCGCCTCCTTCGGACAGTTTTGCGAGGGCCGCTTCCTGCTCGGCCTCGTCCGTGCAATCGACGAAGATCGAGATGGACGGAGTGAACGTGAAATTGTGCTTCGCCGGGCTGTCGATCGCCCGGAACACGCGGCCGGCAAGCGTGAATTCGGCCAGCTTAACTGTCCCGGCGGCGCCAGGCTCGCCAGGGCCATACCGCTCAATCGTCGTGATTGCTGATTCAGCAAACAACGACGTGTAAAGCCGCATCGCCTCTTCGGCGGCGCCTTCGAACATCAGCATCGTCGTAATGCTTTGCGCCATCGATTCTCTCGCCTCATGGCCGGGTTATCGCGATTTCATTGCGTTATGCATAAGCAGCAAAGAGTTTAGCCACAGAGAGCACCGAGGACACAGAGGGTTCGAAAGAAGCAGAAAAGAGTTAACCGTCGTTCACGGCGTAGTTACCCATTCCCTCTTCTCGGAGTTCTCTGTGACCTCTGTGGCAAAACTCTGCTTTTCCGCCTTAAAGGCCGCGCGCTCAGCGACTATTTCTTCGGCTCTTCAGCGGGCTTTGCTTGCTCTTTGAGTCTGGCCAACACCAATTCCAAGACTGGCAGGTGGTCGTCCTGGTCGGCAATGGTGCCGACGGTGATCAGGAGATTGTCCATGGCAACAATCCGCTTGCGCACTTCCAGGCTGTCGAACACTGTGCGGTCTTTGTCCTCGACTCGCTTGTACTTTTCTTCCCAGCCGGCGAATTGGTACTTGGTTTTGATCCACTGCTCCAATTGGTCTTTGGTGTCGAACGCGAAGACGCGTACGGTGACCTGCCGGGTGCGATCGGTTTTGTTGCGATAGGTAAAATCGGCCAGGCCCCGCACGCCGAGCGGCCGGACCTGTTTCTTGAGCTCGGCGACAATCGCGGCCGTCTGTTTGTCAGCGGGCGGGGCTTCGAGATTATCGACGACAATCCCTGGCGCCGGCGTCCAATCTGCGCCGATCTTCTCGGGCGGCACGCGCAGGTTGGAAACTTTAATTTCTTCCGCGCCGGCCGAGGCGCTGATCGCCGCGGCGGCCAGAATAGCGATGACCACTGGCAACAGTTTGGATTGCATCGAAATCAGCCCCTTTGTTGTGTGAGTTTTCGGCCACGATCGTGAGTCGGCTTCTCGGCAGTCTGGCCAGCAGGAGGAGCGTTGTCAAATCGGCCGGTAAGCCGGTGTGGCCATTAGCTGTTGTTGCTCTTGGCCTGCCGCCGCCAGGCAATCACCGCGAGCCAGAACGCGAACAGCTGGGCCAGCTCGGGCACGGAGTCACTGCACTCGACCGTCGCCCGGCGCGTGAACAGATGCACGGGCTGAATGGTACCGACCACGGCGCCGCCATCCAGAATTTGGAAGCAGCGGCTGAAGGGCGAATAGGCTTTGACGGTGATCTGCGAGTCGCCGCATTGCACGTCATACGATCGAAACAGCGCGCTCGGTTTCTGCGCGCTGGCGTACGTCTCACCACTACGTTCGAGCGACCACTGGCCACTCGCCCAACCATGTTTTTTCACGGCAAGCTCTACGCCCCCGAGCGTGATCGTTCCCTGCTCGTTGAATACATTGAAAGTGAGCAAGGCCTCGCCCGACGGGGCGCCCGTGATACGGTAGTTCCAGCTGCAGAGGGATTGCGGGAGGCAGGTTAGCATGCCTGAAGGGTCAAGAGAGGATAGACTTCATTTCAATAGGTCGACTACCAGTACGATGCAGGCGCCAATGATGAGTATCGGTCCCCAGAAGTGCATCGGGATGAAGAACAAACTGTGATCGCTTCGATTGAGGATCAACTCTTTTCCGGTATCCTGTTCAACGACGACCTTGGAGGTCCTTCGACGGAGCGCCAATCCGAGAACCCAGCAGACGACGCCTGACACAAAAAGACTGATTGCAAACGGCCATTTGTGCTCATCGTAGTAGCCTTCGCCCCGCCACGCGTTGAACGCGAGGTTAAACACTAAAGAGAAACCGAAAACAATAACTGCGACAAGAAAGCCAAGTCCTTTCCAAAATACTATCATGTAATTCGCCTCACAGATTGCCACCATACCCGTGCGATATTCAGCTTGTATTCGGAATTTCCTTGCGGTTTGGTCAGTATGCAATCCCTCAATCCAACCAATCCTTTTCCTCCAGCCGTTCCGGCACATACGTCTCGGTCACGTAGCTGATATTCTTCGAGATCAAAGACTCGACTTCCAACTTAAAACCGTTGGCGAGCATCTTTTCGATCTCTTTTTGCCACGGCTTTTTGTCGGCGAACCAGGGGTAGCTGGCGATTTGGCGGGCTCGTTTGCGGTCGTTGTCGTTGAGGTCGATGCAGACGCTTTTCGACAATTCGCAGCGATCGAAGTCAATCGAGCGCAGGCCCAGGTAGCGGGCTTCGGGGATTGCCATCCGCTTTGATTCGAACGCCAGATTGACTGACCCCTGCTTGATCACGCTGTAGATGTAATAGCCCCAGGGGTCGTTATCGAGCAAACAGTAAATCGGCAGTTTGAGCTCGTTGTGCAGTCGATACAGCATCCGCCTGACGCCGCGCGTGGGCTGGCCGGCGCCGTGCGTCAGCAGGCAATTGTGCTTTTTCCAGAACCTGTCTTCGTTGAACCGCTGCCAGACCGTTCCCTTTTCGACATGTAGGATGAACTTGGCGTCGCACTTTTTGAACTGGATCACTTCCGGCTCGACGATTGACGGAATGCCATAGCCGCCGGAGCCCATCCGCGAGCAATCGATTTCGTCGCCCTTGTCGATCAGTGTGAGCGGACCGACCATGTCACCACGCTTCTCGGCGTACAGATGAAGCTCTTCGCGGAGCGCGTTGATCGAGACTTCGAGATCTTCAATGATCGTGTCCGACTCGGACTGCTCATTGAACGTTTCTTCCTTGGCGCCTTCGATCGTGTGCTTGTTGAGATAGAAGAGACCTCGCAGGCTGGTCGTTTTGCCCTGGTCGATCAGTTGCTTGCAGCCGCTGGCCACTAGCATGGTTTGCATGTAGGCCTTGGCCTGCGAGAGATTGAACAACTGCCGGCGATTCTTATTGCTCCCCATCTCGAGGAACTTTTTAGACTTGTTGTATTTGACGTTCGACAGCGCGCGGGCCGGGATATCGAAATGGGGCTCTTTCTTCTTGGCCGCTGCGCCACTGACGATCGAGGCCATCTCGCGCAGGTTGCCCATGGTCTTTTTGTCGCGCTCGTTGAGCTCGACAGGCTTGGCCGTCGCCGTCGCGGCGCCGCCGGCGGATTTACTTCGGGATTTTTTAGCCATAATAATTTTGTGGATCTATTTCGAGGTTTCAGGGGATGACGGAGCCAGGTGAAGCGTAATTTTCATCTCTTTTTGATCGCGCTTAAGCACGATTGGAACATCGGCGTCCGAATTGCACAACGCTCGACGCATGGCGTACAAGGAACCTTTGTCGCCGGGCATGTTTGACATGCGGAGAATCACATCATCCGCGCAAATTCCTGAATTTGCCGCCGGACTGTAGCGGTCAACGGAGTGGACCACTGCCTGCCCATCGCGCCGCGCAATGTGCAGACCACTGCGGTTCACCAAATCGACCTGGTCAAAGCGCTTGCCTCGCTTGAGATACAGGCAGTGATTTGCCAGATCGAATATGACGCTATAGCGAGACAGATAATAAAGGCCAAGCAAGTTAACACTATCCGAGTCAAAGATCGGCCGTTCGGTGGCAAAACTGCTCAAGGTAATCTGCTTGCCTTGAATCAAGCGCCCGCGTTGCGTTCCTTGAACGGTTTGGCTCAAAGATTCTCCGACTAATCGGTAATTGTTGTCCAAGCGAAGGGCGTCGCACAATTCGGCCCGTAGACTACCGCTTTCAAAGCCAGTTGCCCCCGTATCGATCAGAAACTCTTCTGTGCGACCGTCTGCCACCTTCAACTTGACGGATGGCCAGCGCGGCTTGGGGTAGGTGACTTCGATCCTTTCGCCACAGTTGGCAGGCACGCCCTTCAGGATCCGGAGTTCTCCTTGATCGAAATCTATCTGAAGCACTTGAGATTCGAAGAAATCATAACCTAGGATCCCAGCCACTTTGTAACCGCTCACCTCGCTCAATTTTGTAAGATCCAGACCGGCGGCCTTAGGCGCCATTTTGTGCAGACGAATCGTCCCCACGCACGCCTCGGGCATCGCATAGCATTCAAGCCGAACTTCGGCACCGTCAAATTTCTCACAACGAACTGGCGCAGCACCAGCAACCAGCGTCAAATCAATCGCACAAAGTGAAGCGCCCGAATCCAGCAAGAAGCGGTGCGTCACGTCGCCAATCTTCACAGGAAGAACGATCGCCCCGTCCTGATCCAACGAGATCTTGAATCGCTCAAGGACCAAGTCAGCACCGGAAGCCGACTTGGTCGTCGGTACATCTGGCGGCGCGGCGGCTGCTGCGTTGCAAAGCGCGATCACTACGAACGCGGCCCGCATAAAGCAATCAATTCTGTCCTGTAGGATTAACATTTTGCATTTGCCTTTGCGGCACTTGCTTCCGCTATGTTATTTCGTCGTGTCAAGCGTTGCAGGTCCTAGACGAAGGGAAATCCTAAACTCTTGCCCCGCGCGGCGGACGACAATCGGCACCACGCCATCGGGGGCGCAAAGCGCGCCGCGCATCACGTGCAATGATCCGGCGTCGCCGCGCAGTTCGCCAAAAAACAATATCCGGTCTTCCGCCTTCAGGCCAGCAGCCGCCGCGGGGCTACCCGGCAGGACCGATCGAATCATCGCCTGCCCGTCGCGCCGCGCAAGCTGCAAGCCACTGTGATCCACATAGTCGGGCTGACGGATCCGTTTGCCTGGATCGAAAAACACCTTAGCGTGTCCGAGGTCAAGCGTGACACAGTAGCGCGACAGGTAATACAGGCTCAACAAGTTTTCGGAATGCTCGCCGAACACCACCTGGGGCGTGACCTGATCGGCCGTTTCGATCTGTCGCGTTTGAATCAACCGAGTGGCGGCTTGATCGCCGCTGGCATGGTCGATCGTTTGACCGACAACGCGCCCCTTCGAATCGGCCAGCAGCGACTCGACCAGAGCGGGCCTCAGCCGCCCGCTGTCGAAGCCGATCACACCGGTATCGATCAAAAAGTCCTCCCACTTGCCGTCCGCGACTTTGACCTTGATCGTGGGGCGAGCCAAAGACTTGTAGCTGACGCTTACGCGCTCGCCGGATTTCACCGGAATCTTGTTGAGGATCAGCACTTCCTCGCGGTCGAAGTCGATCTGCACGATGCGCGTGGAGAAAAAGTCAAAGCCCAACACGCCGGCAACTTCGAAGCCGAGCGTTTCGCTCAATTTGCTGAGATCGACCGAGGCCACGGCCGGCGCGGCCTTGCGCAAGTCCATGGCGCCGAGCTTGCCATCAGGCATGGCAAACAACTCGACCGCTTCCTTGGTGCCTTCGTTGTAGCCCTTCTTGATGCTCTTGGCGCCAACCAGCAATGATTTATCGACAACGCTCGTGCGGGCGCCGGTGTCGAGCATAAACCGCCGCGTCCGATCGCCAATTTGCACCGGCGCCATCACCGCGCCGTCGGTCATGGCGAATTTGAAGCGCTCGACGACCAGGTAAGGATCGATCGGCGATCTTTCTGCCACCGGCGCCTGCGCAGCGCAAACTCCTGCGGTTAGCGCGAGGCCGAAGCACAGCAATCGTATTTGCAGCCGGATGCTTTTGACGGTCAGGTCAAGCATCGTTCTAGTTTCGCCAAGTTCGCTCATAATGCTTCGCGCCGCGACTACCGCGCCGCTTGTTGAGATGCCGACGCGGAGATCGGGAGTGGCTCGGCCATCGCCGGTCCCAGGTGCAACACGGCCTCCAGTTCCTCGCTTGCGCCACGGTGAACGACAACGGGCAGCAGGTCTGTGTTGGCGCGAACCATCGCCTGCACCGCGTGCAGCGATACTTCACTGGTATCGACGCCTCCGACGTTTAACAAGATGTCTCCGCGGCGCACATCGGCCTCACTCGCGGGGCTGAAGGGCTGCACGTCGACTACAACGGTTTGGCCTTCATGCCAGCGGAGGCTCAATCCAGAGCGATTGTACAAGTCGGCCTGCTCGAATTGCTTGCCCGGCTTCAGGTAGATTCGCTGCTTGGCCAAATCGATCGTCACTCGGAAGCGCGACAAGAACTTCAGACTGAGCGAATTCTTTGAGCTGACCCGAAACATGGCGTCGCGGATATCGAACCTGCCAAGCGCAACATGGTCGACCTGGTAGACACCAGTCAGCGCATGTCCATCGACTGTTTCAGCGATTGTTGCGCCAACTTGACGTGCGCGGCCTTGCTCGAGCAGCGGGCGGAGCAGTTCCTCGCGGATGCCGCCGCTCTCGAAGGTCACGTTCGCCGTGTTGATGATGAAGTCCTCAGCCTGGCCACTGGCGATGTCGAGCCTGATACTGGCCACGCCAGCCGAATCGCAGCGGAGCGCAAACGGAGTTCCGCAATCATGCGGCGTGTCAGCAAGCAGCAAGATCTCGGGCTCATCGAAGTCGATCTGCACCACGTGCTGGCGAAAAAAATCGCACCCTAGCACACCATAATACTTGTAGCCGGCGCTCGGATATTCGAATTTCAAGACCTGCCGCTGGACGCCGGGCAGGTCTTGTTGCAGGTCAATCTTGCCGATCGTCGCTCGTGGCATATCATGCAAATAAATCCGTAACTGCGTCCCGCGTTCGTCTTCGATTGTTTTCTGCGACGTGATCGAGCCCACGCCGATTGATTCATCAACCGAAGAAGTTCCATCTGAACTCGAAAGCAGGAATTGTAGCGGTCGGCCGTTCACCTCGACCGGAAGCAATAGCCCGTGAGCCAGCTCCGGCACGGCAAACCGTTCGATGACCAGCTTGGGATCGACCACGGATTTTCGTTCCGCGGTCTGCGGCGTAGCGCCAATCAGAGCGGGTACTGCGAATGCAACGATCAGGCCTGCGGCAACTGTCCGTTTTTGCATGACGACCATCCGTGGGCGGAGTAAAATTATTCTTCGTCGCTGGCTCGCTTTGACTTTCGTTTCTTGGGACTTGCTTTGACAGGAACCGAATCGTCTGAATCGCCACTCGCCCCTTTAGAACCGGATTCGACCTCGGTCGGAGCCACGATCAGCACATTGGAGCCAAAATCTTCGGCTTCCTCTTCAACAATCGGTTTGCCACTTTCATCGAGCAACACGTCGGCCTCGGCCGTTTTCTGTTTCGCCAGCGCCACTAGCTGCTCGTACAGCTTCTCGCGATCGGCGCCAGTGATCGTTTCGACCGCGGTCGCCACCTCGCCCAGGTACCGCAAGAAGATGCTGCGGCGTTCCCCTTCGTTTTTCACGCGCAACCGCCGCCGCAGGTACATGCTGAGCTTGCGACCGACCGATTGCAGCGCTAGCCTCAATTCTTTTTGAATGTCCGGATAGCTGGCGACGGCTTCCTTCGACTCGCTCGTAAACGGCACCCACACGCTGGCGATGTGGACCATCACGGTGACCGGGCCCGAAGGGAGCGAACCGCGTGATTGGCTCAACCCATAGCTGCGCCAGTTGGTGCCAATGATCGATTGCGTAATGGCGCAGGCGGCCGGCTGAAATTGCAGCGGGACGCGATTGGCGTACCGCATCAAGTTCATGGTCTGACCGTCTTCGATGTTCACGCTGCGGAGCGTTTCGTGCAACTTCGCGATGTCCTTCGGCTTCAGCTTGCCAGGGGTTACTCGCGTGCCCATCTCCGCTTCTTTCAGTGTTCGATCAGCGGCCTCGGCGCCAAATCCATTAAACGTGTTGATCAGAAACTGTCGCAGCGTTCGGGCGTCACTCTCGCTGAGCAGCTCCGTCAGTGTTTCGAGCGACACTTTTTGGGCCGACGACGCGCCGCCCCAGGCCAGCGCCACTTCGATCTGAAACGGATTACCACGGTAAACGGCCGGCGGCCGCGTGAACGCGACGTAAAACTCGGCCGGGACGACGTGGTGCAGCCCCTTCAGCAGCAGTTCTTCGCCAATCGGTGACAGGCAGTCGAGCGCGGGCGCACTAATCTTCGTGTCGTTGATCGCTTTGAAGAGCGCGTCCGATTCGTGTCGGCCGATCTTGTGAGGGTTCGCCCGCACGCTCAGCTTGGCCGTCTCACAGATCTTGCTGGCCACACTGTTGCTGACGCGCGAAAAGCTCTGCGTGAGAAACTGCGAAAGCGTCGTCAGCTTCGTGTCCTTAAGCATCGTGACCAGCATGCCCAGTTCGATGCCATAAGGATGCGGCTTGATTTCCTTCGGCTCGATCGGCAGCACTTCGGCGGCGCGGGGATAATCGTGATCGTGCCCCTCGGGGTCTTTGTAGTGGAGCGAGGCGTGCGGATTGGCGATCGCCGTCTGCTCGAGGTAATCGTCGACGCTGCCGCGGCCGCGGGTGTATTTAGCTTCGAGCTCGATCGTGACGCGCGTGCCGTGCGGTTGCTCAATCCATTCGATGCCGTGCTTGGCGATGACTTTTGCCCCAGCTTCGCCCGGCGGGATGTCGACGCCGTCCCCGCCGCCGTTGAGGATCTCTGGCTTGTTCTTTTTGGTGTCGATCTGAATTTCGTAATAGTGGGCCGGCTTGCGCTCGGACACCTTCGAAATAATCTTGACCGGTTTGCCCGTGGTCAGCACGCCGTACATGCCGGCGGCGCTGATGCCAATTCCCTGCTGTCCGCGGCTCATCCGCAGACGGTGGAATTTCGAGCCGTAGAGCAAGCGACCGAAAATATTCGGGATCTGCTCTTTCAGAATGCCTGGCCCGTTGTCCTGAATGCCGACTTTGAAGCGCGTAGGGCCGGTTTCTTCGATATGAACCCAGATCTCTGGCAGGATGCCGGCTTCTTCGCAGGCGTCGAGCGAGTTGTCGACGGCTTCCTTGACCGTGGTCAGCAGGGCTTTGCGTGGGTTGTCGAACCCCAGCAGGTGGCGGTTCTTGGCGAAGAACTCGCTGACGGAGATATCGCGCTGGCTGGCCGCCATGCTTTCGGCGGTAGCACGACGACGGGGGGGATTAGTGGGTCCGGAGCCCTTTTTGGCGACTCCGTTCGCCTGACCGTTCGAATGGCCGTTCGTTTCGACGTCGACCGCAGCATCGTCGCCGTCGGCTTCCGCGATTTCGGCCTCGACTGCGTCATCTACCGCGGCTGGTTTCGCCTGCTTTGGGGCGCGGCCGGTCTTGGCCGTTTTGGTCGGACTCTTGGACTTTGCGCGTGACAACGCTCGCCTCCGCTCCGGGTGTGCGATGTGGAAAGATGGGCGATCAGACAGCGACTTTACGGGGTGGGCCGGCCTTACCGCAATCGAACCAATTTTGGGGTGCTAGACCCTGCCGATTGTACCGATTATCGCGAGGGCCTCCCAGGCGACTTTGTCCTTATGGGCCGCAGACTTGGAACGTTTGGAAAAACCGGCGCACAAAGACTAACCCGTGCGTCTGTCACGAGACGAAACAGAGTGTGTCCACTGAATCGCAAACGCTGGTCATCGTCCCGCAACGAAGACCAGCAGTGCGTTCACGAGACGGGCGAGTCAACCGCGGCTCGCTCCCCATCTTCCGCCCGACCTGTGACCCCAGGAAGGAGCTCGCCGCCGATGCTTCGTATTCGGATGTTTGCTGCCCTGTTACTCCCTGCCATCGTTCTGGCAGCCGCGCTATTCGGCGGCGCCAAAACAGCCCGCTCCAGTGGGATCCAGAAACCCCAGCCGCGCTATGACTTGTTCTACAACTACTACGCCGGCCAGGGCGGCGGCCAGCCTGCCCAGATGTACGTTTCCCCGCGCCCCACGCCTCCTTTCGTGGGCCACACCTACATGACCTACCAGCCCCTCATGCCGCACGAGTTTCTCTACAAGCACCACCGGTTCTATCATCGCTACAACGTCTATGACTGCGGAGTGACGAAGACCAAGGTTTGCTGGTGGTGAGATCCGTCCGGCGCCAACTGGTTCTCGCGAGCCCCCGCTTGTTCGCGAGAACGAGAGCAAAGGATTGTTCCTGCCATGACCCGATACCGTTTGTCTTTAGCCTTGGCGATTTTCGCCGGCGCCGTGGCGTCGACCGAAATGGCCTTGGCGATCCACCCGAAACGATGTGCCCCGATTCCGTCCTACGGCGCGTACGTTGCTTCCCAGCAGCAGCTCTACACCCGTTGGCACGGTGACTACTACAACTACTCGTGGGCTGGACCGGTCCCGCTGGTGTGTCCACCAACGGCCGGACATCAGACCAAGTGGAGTTGGGGTGTCACGAACACCGAAGTAACGCCGATTTATACGCAGTTTCGTCGACCCTATCCCGGAGCCTACGGAAACTATCCGGGACAAGTTGGATTCCTGCCGACGCCTCGCTGGCCAAGTTCTACAGACCAGTTTGGCATCTACTACGTTCGCGGACCTTGGTAACCCAAGGTTCATAAACACCCGCCCGAAGTTCCCGCCGTCCGAAACAACGACATCGAAGATCCCGCCTAGTCACAGGGCGGCTCGAGGCTCCCAAGCGCCTCGGGCCGCCCTGCTGCACTTTAGGGACCGCGCAAGGCGCCTCGCTGTTTAGATGGTTCTGGCAAGCCGAACAGCGACCACCTCTCCCAGTAGGAGAGGATTGTGTTGAGGGCTGAAGTGAGTTAGGGCGTTCACACTGGTACGATCCAGCGCGGCGCCGAGCCCTCATCCGGTGAGCTGACGCTCACCACCTTCTCCCGAGGGGAGAAGGATTTTGTTGGCTCAACCGGTGTTTTTCAGCCCGGATGCGATGCCGTTAATGCTCTCCAGCGCCGCGGTCAGCAGTTCCTTCTTCGGCTCGTCGCCACGTCGCAAACGTTCGAGCAACACGATCTGCACGTAGCTCATGGGGTCGACATACGGATTGCGGCGATCGATCGAGCGCTGCAATACCGGCACATTGTCGAGCAATCGCTGTTGGCCGGTGATCTGGCAGACGATTTGTTCGGTGAGTTGGTATTCTTTCTCGATCCGGCCGAAGACCATGTCGCCCAAGGCCTTGTCGTCGACAAGTTCGGCATAGAGCCGGGCAATGCGCAGGTCGGCCTTGGCCAGAATCATTTGCGTATTGTCGATCAGCGTGCGCCAAAAGGGCCAACGTTCGTACATCTGCTTCAATTGCTCGATGTCGCCGCCGTGGTCTTTCAAGAAATCTTGCACGGCGCTCCCCAGCCCGTACCAACCGGGCATGGTGTGCCGGCTTTGCATCCAACTGAAGACCCACGGAATGGCCCGCAAGTCGTTGATTGTGCGAGCGACGCCGCGGAAGGCCGGACGCGACGCGATCTTCAACTGGCTGATCTCCGCAAACGGCGTGGCCTGCTCGAAGTACGGCATAAACTCCGGCGTCTCATAAACCAGATCTCGATAATGCCGGCAGGCGCTCGTCGAGAGACGCTCCATCGCCCACTCCCAGGCCGGTTCGATCGGCTGCTCCGCCGGAAAACCGGTCAGTAGCACGGCGTGCAGAATCTGCTCCAAATGGCGAGCGGCAATTGCCGGTCGCCCGTAGCGATCAGCAATGACCTCGCCTTGCTCGGTGAAGCGGATTCGCAGATTCAGCGGTCCGTTCGGTTGCGCCAGGATCGCCTGATTGGCTGGTCCGCCGCCACGGCCGATCGAGCCACCCCGCCCGTGGAAGATGCGGAACGTCACACCGGTCCGGCGCATCATCTCGCCCAGGTCACGGTGGGCCCTGTAAATCGACCAGGCCGATTGAACGCAGCCGGCTTCTTTGCTGCTATCGGAATAGCCGAGCATGATTTCCTGCAGATTGCCGCGCAATTCCAAATGGCGGCGGTACGTCGGTTGCCCAAGCAAGCGCTGGATGAAAGGGATCGCGCTCTGCAACGAGTCGAGCGATTCCAAGAGCGGCGCGATATTCAAGCGGCTCAGTCCCGCGTCGGGGTCGAACAATCCTGCGTCGCGCGCCAGCAGCAGCACTTCGAGCAAGTTGGCCGGCTCCGAGGCGCCACTGATGACGTATGTTTCGATCGCTTCGGCACATTGTTGATTGAGCACGGCCGCGATGGTGCGAAACGTCTCGACAATCTCGCAAGTCTCCGGCGAAAACGGCAGGTGCGCCGGGACGAGTGGCCGATTCTGCGACAGTTCTGCCGCCAACAGATCGAATCGTTCATTGGGAGTCAGCTTCAGGTATCGATCGCACACGCCTGACCAGCGCATGATTTCATCAAGCGCCGCGGCGTGCCGCGTGCTGTGCTGGCGAACGTCGAGCGTCAACATGTGCAGTCCAAAGACGTCGACCTGGCGGATCAGGTCTTTGACCAAACCAGCGTTGAGGTCCTTTTCGCTGCGGCGCGAGAGATCTTCGGCGATCACGGTTAGATCGTCACGCAACTCTTGCGGGTGACGGTAAACACCAGCGGGCGAAAGTTGCTCATCATTCCAGCGCGGCGAGAACGAACGAACGTGCTCCAATGTGCGACGCAAGCGAATGGTGATCGAATGGAGCTTCTGCCGATACGGTTCACGGTCCGCGGGCTCGGCCGGCGTTCTGAGCAACTCGCGATCGCGCGCCAGCGACTCCAGCAGCGCCTCGCTCGGCTTGAGCAGCTTGCCTGAATGGCTCAAGCGGCGGCCCAACTCGACCACTTGCCGGAGGTAATGCTTCAGAATAGTTTCTTGATGCAGCCGAATCGCGTCGCGCGTCACATCGTGCGTCACGTGAGGGTTGCCGTCGCGGTCACCGCCGATCCAGCCGCCAAAGCGCAACAGCGACGGCGCCCCGCCAAAGTCAGGGAACATTCGCTCCAGCGCCGCGTCCAAGCCACGATAAACCTTTGGCACGATGTCGAACAAAGTGTCGCTGATCAGCCCTAGTCCGTGACGGATTTCATCGACGACTTGTGGGCGGCGATCGCGGACGGTGTCGGTAAGCCAGAAGCTTTCGATTTCTGTGGCGATACTCGCCAGCGCCTCGGCCTGCTCGTACGGCAGCAGCTTCATCTGGTCGAGCCGATCCAACTGGTTGGCAATCTGGTCGAGCTTTTCCAAAATTGTGCGGCGTCGCGCTTCGCTCGGATGGGCCGTGAAGACCGGCACCACCATCACGTTTTGCAGCACGTTGCGCAATTGTTCGGCCGTCACTCCGCGGTCGCGCAGTTGCAGTAACGCCTGATCGACCGTCTCTGGTAGTACGTCGCCATCGGCCGCCTCGGCCCGCGCGCGGAGCGTTCGCAAACGCGTTTGTTGCTCGGCCAGGTTGATCAGATCGAAGTAGAGGCTGAACGCGCGGACCAACGTCCGCAAGTCGGCCAGACTAAGCTGCGCCAGTCGATGCTGTAACTGATGCGCGTCATCGATCGAGCCGTTTTGCCGCAGCGCCTGACAGGCGTTGCGAATTTGATCGATGAGCTGAAAAGCCTCTTCTCCTTCGAGCCGGAGGATCGTGCCATCCAGGAGCGAGTCGAGCAGGCGTATGTCGTTCTGCAGAGTCATAGCGTGTGGCATGAATTCAGGGTTCGCGTTCGGCAGTGTGTGCAATCAGCGACAGAGACAAGCTTTCCGCAAGCCTACCAAAGCTGGCGTCGCGCGTCGCTCGGCGGTTACAAGAAAGCAAGCGACGCCTCGCTCTCACTAACCGGCGCGTCAATCCAAAAAGCAAATTCGCTTGTTCACGTCGACATTCACCGAGTGGTAGGGCTCCGTCAGGTTCGCCCGGCGGAATAACGAGTGCCGGACGTGTTCGATATCCTCGGTCCCCACCGCATTGTTGAAGATCGGCAGCAGGTACTCGACGCCTGTCCGACTCAGTCCGAGCCGCTCGGCGTCATAGAACGATGGATGCACGTGGCGGGCGTGGATCACGCCCCACCGATCGCGGAAATCGTTGCCGTTGATTCCGCTGACGTAAAACCCGCGCGCCTCGTCATGCTGCAAAATGGCCACGCCATTGACGTGCCCTTCCAGCAAGAGATCGACTGCGTGGCCCCCGAGTTGCGAAGCGTAGAACGAATCGAACAGCACCGGCCGTCCGCCGCGCTGAGTATGGCCAACTTTACGAGTGAAGATAGCGGCCTTGGCTGATTCGTTGCGGCGTTTGCTGGTGAAATAGGTGTCGCCCAATCTGGCGATCAGCAGGTCCCGGAGCGCTTCGCCGGCGCCGGTCAGCATTTTGTTGCCGGCCGGATCGGTCGAGTTTTGCACCTCGGCCATGTCCTGGCCCTTTTCGTCGACGATCCCCTCGGCGCAGACAATCACCACATTCTTTTGCAGCTCATAGGTTTCAACGACACGCTCGACGAGCCGATCGATGTTCAACGGCGACTCGGGGATCAGCAGGATATCAGGCTGACCATAGGCCGAACCGAGGGCCAGGTAGCCAGAGTGCCGACCCATGACTTCGACAATCGCAATTCGCCGGTGGCTTTCGGCCGTCGTGCGGATCCGCTGCACACCACTGGCCGAGACGTATACGGCCGTGGCATATCCCGGCGTGACGTAGTTGATGATGTGCTCCAGATCGAACCGGGCCCGCGACGGTCCGCGCACGTAGCGAAAGCCCGCCTTGTTGTCGGTCGGTTCCCGCTGCCACTCGTCCGGTTCGTGACGATAGTTCAATCCCAGATCGTTATCGATGGTTTTTGGAGCGAGGACTGTTGGTAGATAGTTCGAAAGCGCCTGCATCCCACTCAGCGTGCCATCGCCGCCAACACAGATTAATCCGTCAATCTGCAAACGTTTCATTCGATCGGCGATTTCGGCAATCGTGGCGTGATCGTCCGCGTCGACATAGTCTCGCGAGGCGCCGATCATCGTCCCGCCCATCGTGGGGTCGAGTTCAGGCACCGTCGTAAAGAGCGGGTTCAAGCGGACGTGAGGGACCCGCGGATTGAGCAAGCCGCTGAACCCTTTGATGAAACCAATCAATTCGACCTTACGCTGATTGGCGCGCGTCACGGCGCCAAACATCGTCGCGTTGAGAGCCGGCGTGTCGCCACCAGCAGTCAGCAGACCAATTCGCTTCATTTCGAAAACTCACCAGGGGGGACTTGTTGTCGGGCGGACGAAACCGAACCAAGCCAGACGTTGCAATCTCCGTGCCATTGCGCCGGAGGCAGACCAAAGAGAGGGCCAGAGCGGCGGCCGATTCGCGTTTTTCGCCGGAGTTTACGCGAGTTTTGAAAAGTCCAACTGCATCGAGATTTCGCCGATCCGAAAAGCACTCCAGAGCAAAGTCGTCAAAACTTCGTGCGATCGTTGCACGAAAGATTGGCACGAAGTAACGACGTCACGTTACAGTTTCGACGAGATTTTGCCAACGGTGCCTACAGCTGGCGTTCGAGCGGTGCAAATTGCGCGATGATTGATTTTGCGGCGCGGACTCCATCGAGCGCGGCGCTCACAATCCCACCTGCATAACCAGCGCCCTCGCCAATTGGATACAGCCCACCGACGCCGATGCTGCACAGCGTCTGCGAATCTCGCGGGAAGCGGACCGGCGAGCTACCGCGCGCCTCGGGCGCCACGAGCGTTGCGCCCTCGAGAAAACGCCCGCGCCAACGATGATCCAGAATCGGCAACCCACGCCGGAGTGCTTGGGCAATCTTCGGCGGGATGAGACGTGCGATGTCCATCGGGACCGTCTTGCGAGGATAGCTCGAAGGTAACAATCCACGGCTGGGGCGACCGGCCAGGAAATCCCCGGCCCATTGAATGGGACAAGCGTACTCGCCGCGACCGGCCTCGAACGCCATCCGCTCGTAGACTCGCTGTAATTCCATTCCGGCCAGGATGTTGGCCGAGCCGAAATCGCTGGGGTCCAGCGTGACCATCATGCCGCTATTGGCAAACGGCGAAGAGCGCTTCGAGAGACTCATGCCATTGGTGCAGAAATAACCGGGCTCCGACACGCTGGGAATCACCTGCCCACCTGCGCACATGCAAAAGCTGAACAGCGGCACATCGCCGCGGGCGATCAGTGTGTAATCCGCGGCGCCAAGTTGCGCTTCGAGCCGCGCATCGCCGTATTGGGCACGGTTCACTTGTTCCTGCGATTGTTCGATACGGACGCCGATCTGAAATGGCTTTTGAACCATCGGCACGCCGCGGCGGAACAGCATTTCGTACGTGTCTCGCGCAGAATGGCCGATCGCGAGGATCAAGACAGAGCAGGCGATTCGGCCGGACGACGTCAGCACGGCTTGCAACCGGCCGTCGTTTATTTCCACGTCCTCCATTTTGCAGGAGAACTGAAACTCGCCACCGGCTGCCTGAATCCGCTGCCGCAGCGCCTTCACCACGGCCGGTAACCGGTTGCTGCCAAGGTGGGGGCGGTGATCGTAGATGATCGACGGCTTTCCTTTGCATTCGGCAAAGACTTGCAGCACTTTTTGGACGTCGGGCCCACTGTTACGACAGGTGAGCTTACCGTCGCTAAAAGTTCCTGCGCCGCCCTCGCCAAACAGGTAGTTGCTTTCCGTGTCGAGCGGGCCGCCGGAGTCGAAGGCCTGCACGTCGCGTACCCGGTCACGGACGGCGCGACCGCGTTCGAGAACCAGTGGCCGATAACCGGCCTGGGCCAGAAAATACGCTGCAAACAATCCGGCGGGGCCTGAGCCGACGATCACCGGTCGCTCGTCCAGCCGCCCTGCGCCAGACGGGGGCAACTCAAACGGCGGCTCGCGAAACAGCTCCGCTTCGACGCCGGTTCGCGCGGTGCGGGCGCGCGCGATTAATTGCGCCTCATCTGCGGGCAAAGCAATTTCGGCCGAGTAGACGAATCGCAGGTCCGATTTATTGCGCGAGTCGAGACTCTTGCGCAAGATCCGCCAGCTGCCGATGTCAGCGACGCGCACGCCGAGCGCCTGCGCCACGCGCTCCGGCAGCGCGGTTTCGCTCTCGTCGATGCCCAGCCGAATGTTGGAAACGCGAATGGACATGACAGACAGGTTAGCTTTGAGAGGCGGGAAGCGAGATCAGACGCGCGCGGCAGTGTGCAGGTTGCACTCGAAAACGCACACGCGTAAGCCAGCAACTTCAGGGTATCAAATGAAATCAGCGGCCCGCAATTGCAGGGCCGCTGATCATTTAGGCTCGATAATTTGGACGCCAATTGCCGAGCGAGCTCAGCAATTCGCCGGCGTTAGGCGGGAGTGACAGACGCAGCCCGCGGGCCCTTGCCCTTTGGCCCGCCTCCCGAATCGACCGTGTATTCGACGGCTTGTCCTTCGGACAAGTTATCGAATTGGTGGTCAGCAACGCTGGAATGATGGAAGAACACGTCCCCACCATCCGGGCTCTGAATGAAACCGAAGCCCTTGTCATGAACCAGCTTCTTAATCGTACCCGACGGCATACTCGCCACTCCTTAAAACACGAAACGACAAAACGTGCGATGAATGATCCACCTGGGAAATTCATCGCGAAACAAAAGCACGCCTGTCCGCAGTCAGCTGCCCGCAGGCGCACGCTTTAACGCGAATTGAATAAACGCACTCCCCCCAGCACAGGCCGCCGCGGCTTTGGACGCCGAATTTGAGTTTCCTGAGTGGAATCTCCAACCCGGCCCCCCCTCCATTCGGAGGCCTGTATCCTGCGTAAGTTAGGGCAAACCGGGGCTGCAAGCAACCCTTTTGGACTAGTTTTTTGGCATTTCGCCTGGACCGCTCGGCCGACCCATTGGCCGGCTTCGAAAGCGATTCAGCGGGCCGAATACGCGTCCAAACGCTGCCTCGATCAAAACGCCTGGACCCAGGCAAGTGTACCCCACTCCTAGTGGCCACGATCAAAGCTCTTTTCGCGGAGACGGTCGCGCTTCGTCGAGCAAATGGTGGCTAAAGCAGGCAAACTTTGACGACCGGCCGTGACCTGTCGGGCTAGTCAAGATCTGCCGCCGCCACTGGGAATTGGCTTGTCATCCGAGGCTCTTTCAGAGCGCCGATTTCGAGGTCCGATAGGGCAAAATGGGTGGACGTTTTCAGTCGTTCCGGTAGCGCCCGTCCGCAGGTTTCGCGCGTCTTGTCCAGCCTTACAATCGTGTCAAACCTTGTCGAAGAATCCTGATTTTGCACGTATGGTTGTTGTGCCGAGCGTGCCGATGATTCGTGTGGTAAGGCTTCGAACGAGTTCCCTCTCACGCCCACCTCACTTCCGCCGCCAGACCCGTCCCGCACTGGCCCTCCCGCTACACGAATGCAATCACTTCGCACCATCTACCGCTGCGCGCTTGCGCTGATGTTCGCCCTGGCGATCATCGCGTCCCGCCCGCGCGCCGCGCACGCTCAGGACGCCGTTCGCCTGCCGAACCCGGACCTGTTTGCGTATCGCCAGGAATCGATCCCACCAGGTTCGCTCGACGGAACCCAACCGCCGCCCCCCTATGGCGAGGCGCCCTCATTAACGCTCCCAGGTGGCGTTAACCAAACGCCACCGTTCAGTCCAGATCCAAGTCCCATCGCGCCGCCGCTGGCGGGACCGCCCACGCAGGGAGCCATGGCGATGGGCTTTGGGCCGAGCAGCGATCTGCCCTGGGCCTGGCAGGTGCTGCCGACCGGATTGATGTACCGGTCGTATCTAGCCGGCTCGAAAGAACCACGCATCAGCACTTCCTGGATGACCGACACCCATGGTCCGTTCAAGGATCCGAGCTTAACGACGATCAACCCTGGCACGGTTTGGGATTCGACGCTCGGCGCCCGCGTTGGCTTGCTGCGATATGGCACACCGAACGCGTATCGCCCGGAAGGTTTTCAGATCGACCTCACGGGATCTGCCCAGCCACGACTGAACCCCTTCGGCACGAGCACGCCGCTATTGACTTGCGATTACACGATTGGTCTGCCAATCACCTACGCTCGCGGGCGTTGGCAATACAAGACGGGTTACAACCATCTAAGCTCGCATATGGGCGATGAAATCATGGTCAACAATCCGGCCTACATTGCGCAGCGCATCAATTACGTCCGTGACTCGATCATGTTAGGTGTCGGTTACTTCGCGACCGACGCCATGCGTTTGTTCGGCGAAGTCGATTACGCGTTGGGCACAGAAGGTGGCGCCGAGCCGATCGAGCTACAGTTCGGCATCGACTGGAGCCCGGCTCACCCAGGCGGCGCGCCATTTTGGGCCATCTATACGAATCTGCGACAGGACTTCAACTTCGGCGGGTTCTTCGTAGCGCAGGCCGGTTGGCAGTGGCGCGGTGGTTTGACCCTCAGCACGTTGCGAATCGGCTTCGAGTACTTCAACGGCAAGAGCGCCCAATGGGAGACGTTCAACCAGTTCGAACAGCGCGTTGGCTGGGGGATCTGGTACGACTTCTGATGTGCCGCCAAATGCATTGTTAGCGGCAGGGCGCGAGCCCTCCGGTTCTTTGTAGCGGAGTCCAGCCGCACATCTGCCGGGCGGCTTGCGCCGCTCCGCTAACCAAACCCCGCCCGTCGCTTTTCTTGCAACGCCGCCGGCCGCGGCTTATTCTGGCGCTCGCACGTCGCTGGTCTTGGCGATGGTGCACTCTCCCGCACGCCCCAGCGCCACCTTTCGCACGTGAGCGCGATGTATTCAGAAAGCAACTTGCATGTCGACTGACGAATCCTCCGGCGCGTCGCTCTCACGGCGCGGATGGCTTGGCGCGGCTGGTGGAATTGCCGCCGCCGCGGTCACCGCTTCAGCGCTCGAACAATCTGCATCGGCTGCCGATGACGTGAATTGGAAGATCATGAACGGACGCATCCAACAATCCGTCTGCCACTGGTGCTTCGAGCCGATGCCGCTCGAAGAGCTGGCCCGCGCCGCAGCAGCGATGGGAATCAAGTCGATCGAAATTGTCGGGCCCGAAACCTGGCCCACACTCAAGAAGCACGGTCTGATCTGTGCCATGACTCCCAGCCACGGCTTTGTCCGCGGTTTGAACAACAAGAAGTATCACCCGGAATGCATTGAGAAACTAACCGCCGCAATCGAAGCCACGAGCGCCGCCGGTTTTCCGAATGTGATTACCTTCTCCGGCATGCGCGAAGGGCTCAGCGACGAAGATGGGATTGCGAACACGATCGTTGCGCTGAAACAGGTGCTGCCGCTGGCGGAGAAGAAGAAGGTCAACATTTGCCTGGAGCCACTCAACACGCGCGTCGACGTCGAAATGAAAGGGCACCCCGGCTACCAATGCGATAAAGTCGAATGGGCCGCCGAGGTTTGCGAAAAGCTCGGCTCGCCGAGGATGAAGATCCTGTTCGACATCTATCACACCCAGGTCATGCAGGGGGACGTGATTGTTCGGATCAAAAAGTACCAGGACCTGATCGGCCACTATCACACCGCCGGCGTGCCAGGCCGGAACGATATTGGCGATGCGCAGGAAATCAACTACCCGCCAATCATGCGGGCAATCCTGGAGACTGGCTACAAAGGGTTCGTCGGCCAGGAATACATCCCGACCGGCGCCGACAAGCTTGCGGCGCTGCGCCACGGCGTGCAGTTGTGTGACGTTTAATGTGCGCTGAGCGCGTGAGTTTGACCGCTCGAGCGGTTTAAGTAGCGCGATCGCGGAAGACTTCGATGATCGCGCTGTTGTCGAGCGGGCCTCGACCCGCTTGAACGGATTCTTCCAGCAGTTCCTCGTGAACGCGCGTTAATGGCAGGTCGGCGCCGGACTTTTCGGCGGCTGCGATCATCAATCGCACATCCTTTAAATGCTGAGCCAGACGCGCTTGCGGCGAGAAGTCGCGGTCGAGCATTTTTTGGCCCTTGGTGTCCATCGCGCGCGAGTACGCCGCGCTCGCTTGCAAGACTTCGAGCGTCAGGGCAGGGGAGAGGTCGAGCTTCTCGGCGAAGCTTAGCCCTTCGGCAAGCGCCGCGCGATTCAGGCCCAGCACGAGGTTTGCGACCAATTTCATTCGCGCCGCGGCGCCTGTTGGCCCAACCGCAAACCAGCGGGCCGCTAATGCGTCGAACAGATCCCGGCATCGATCGATCGTCGCGGAGTCTCCGGCGACCAATAACGTGACGTCGCCAGCGCGGGCCTGTGCGCTGGAACCAACAACGTTGGTTTCCAAATACGTGACGCCAGCTCGGCAAAGCGTCTCGGCCTGCGCGACTGCAAAATTGGGATCACCAGTCGTTGTATCGAGAATCACGGAATCCGAGCACAAGGCCGGTTTGAGTTCGTTGAGCACAGCGCCCACAACATCGGAATTCGGCAACGACAACAGGATGCGGGTCGCGCCGTCGATCGCCGCTGCCGCTGAATCGAACGTCTTCACTCCTTCCGCCTGCGCCGCGTCGCGCCTCGCGCTGTCGACGTCAAATCCACGGACTGGCCAACCGAGTTCGCAAAGCCGCGCCGCGATGGCGCCCCCCAGCAGCCCCAGACCGATCACGGCAATGGATCGTTCGCTCATTCGCTCCGCCTTTACTCGTGCAGCTTCCGTTTCGACGTGTCCGGCGCGAAGCAGATGATGATCATGCCGGCGACATAGATCAGACTGGTGACCGATCCGACTTTGGCGTAATCACCGCCGAAGACTTGAATCAACCACCCTGCGCCCAGAATGCCCGGCGCCGCCAGGATGCGACCAAAGTTGAACGTGACCCCCGTCCCGGTCGCGCGAACCGCGGTCGGAAATAACTCGGGTAAATACAGCGGCAGCCAACCGAAGTAGGCCACCCCGACAAAGCCTAGCGCAAACGCCAGCGGATTGAACAGCGGGTCCGTCGGCGTGATGAAGTGGTAGATCCAACCGCTAACCAACAGTGCCGCCAGGCTGATGACGAAATACGTCGTGCGGCGGCCGAAAAAACTCGCCAGCCAGCCGCCGCAAAGGCTGCCAAACGCAGCTCCGCTGGAGCGCAGAATCTGGATCATCGCCTTGCGATGGGGATCGGCGACACCGGCGACTTTATCGGCCCACGGAATCAGCCAATTGGCGCCTCCCCAGTTTCCGACGACGGGAATCATGCCGAGACAGATTCCGATCAACGTGTACCGCAATAGGGGAGGGCGGAAGATCGTCGCCATCGGCGCTCTGGGCCGGACAGTTCCGGCACCGCGGGACGCCAGCCACTCCGGCGACTCGGGGACACAAAACCACGCGAACACGCCCAGCACGCAGGGCATGCCACCGAAGGCAAAGACCCATCGCCAGGAGTCGGGCGTGATACGAAACCACAGTCCGAGCGCGCCAAGCAGGACGAACCCCAGATTCGCTGCGGCGCCAATCAAGCCAGCTAGTGTCGGCCGTGAAACGTCAGACCAGGCCTCGGAAACCAGCGCCACTCCGTTCGGCCAGATTCCGCCAACGCCCATGCACGCCAAGAATCGCAACACAAGTAATTCTTCCGGCGTGCGAATCCAGCACGAGGCGCCGGTGAAGATCGAATAGCAGAGGATCGCGCAGGCCATCGCGCGCGACCGACCGATGCGATCACCTAACGAGCCAAACACGGCGCCGCCGCTGGCGGCCCCCAGCAAAAACGCGCAGGTGTACCACGCCAGCCATTTGCCGGCTCGCTCTTCCACGGCCGTCGACGGTTTAGCCGGCGTCGACTCGCCGGCGGTCTGCGTTTGCGCCGCAGGCTCAAAGCTCAGCATCACCGGCCGCACAACAAGCGGGATGATCGACATCACCAGCCCAGCAAACATCCATCCCAGGAAGGCGACGGACAATACGAGCCAGCGCCCTTGGCGGCTTAGTGCACGGCCGGCGTCGCTCATCCGTCACTCTCCCTGTCTGGCGTTGCGTTGGCCGATGTTTCGCCGGTCGAGTCCAGCAGCGACTTCAACTCAGCGAGTAGGTCCGCGTCGAGTGGGCCTAGCTCGACCAAACGCGCGGCCGCTTCCACTTGCGCGACATCAGCCAGCCCAATGATCGAGGCGCTAATGGATTGTTGTGCCAGAACAAACCGGACGGCTAACTCGGCGATCGTCATACCTGTTGGCAGTCGTTCCTGAATTTGCGCCGCTCGCCGAGCGTCACGCTCGAACAGATCGAGCGGAAAGAATCGAGTTTTTAACGTGTGGGCGCTTGGCGCCTGCCCCACCAGCGCGCCGCCGGCGAGCACGCGGATGGCAAAGACGCCCATCCCTCGCGCGGCGCAATGGTTGATGATCCCACCATAATTTGTTTCGGCGAATGCCGGGGCAGGGTGGAGGGCCGTCGTGTTCAGGATATTGAAAGGCGTCTGTAGCGTAGCGAAACGGCCACTATCGATCAGCTCACGGAGCGAGTCCGGATCGCCGATCCCGGTTAGCCCTAGGTGGAGCGTCATTCCTTCGGCGCGTAACTTTTCGAACGCTTCGAGAACTCCTCCTGGCCCCAACACGTCTTCGACGGACAGCGATGTGGGTTCATCGCCGCGCTGCCGCGTGACCGAATTGTGCAATTGCAGGAGCGACAACTGGTCAACGTCAAGTCGGGCGAGGCTCGATTCGACCGACGCCCGCACGACGCGCGGAATGTAGTCAATGTCCTCGGGCATGATTCGGACTTTGCTGGCGAGATGCAGCTCTTGCGTCGGCGTCAGACGGCGCAGCACCCGGCCGAGGCTTGTCTCGGACTGTCCATCGCCGTAGGTGGCGGCCGTGTCGAACCAGTTGATCCCCACATCGAGCGCCGCCGCCACCACGTCGCACTGCTGGCGAAACGATTCCCCGGTCATCAGTCCAGAAACCGGCCCCGCGCCAAAAGCGATTTGGGAAACCTGAATACCGGTCGATCCGAGCGGACGATATTGCATACGCCTGACACTTTCCAAACGTCTCGCCTTGGCGATCGAGATCGCGACAGTCGCGAACCTGTTGAAGCGGCCGCGACAAACCAGAGAAGGGCGCCCCGCGACACTGCGGAAATCGGACCGTGAGTTTAGACGAGCGCCGGCAGATTGTCATTCGTCAAGCCAAAGTCATGGTGGCTGCCGACCAGGAGTCCAGCTCCTGGACGATCAAAAGCCACTACCAAAGCCCCGGGCGAAACGTGCAGGCGCGAGACTGGCCTGGAACGACCAGGGGCTGGCGACTAGCATCAGGCAATCGCCACCGGAACAGCATTGAGATCATCCGACGGGCGGCCCCACCAGGACGCCTCCCGCTTGTTCCGACGCACTCGTCAGTTCAGCCAGCATGACCGAAGCACCAGAAATCGAGGGTGTCGAACCGCCGTTCCCTAAGCATGATCCGTACTCCGTGTTGCGCGAGCCGGGCTATCGCCTCTACCTGGCCGGGAATTTTCTCTCGATTCTCGGCTTCAAGATGCAGACCGCCGCCGTTGGATGGGAAATTTACGAGCGGACGAAAGATCCCAAGGCCTTAGGGCTGATTGGTCTGATCCAGTTTCTGCCAGTCTTCCTTCTGGCGCTGTTTGCAGGGCATATTGCCGACCGGTTCGATCGAAAACGGATCATCCTGATTGGCCTGCCATTCATCGCTGCTGCGTCGTTGGCTATGGCCTACGTATCGCGACGAGGAGACGACGCTTGGGTGCTGTATGCTCTCTATGCACTGCTGTTCGTGAGTTCGATCGCCAGGGCGTTTCAACAACCGGCCAAGTCGTCTTTGTTACCGCAAATTGTCACTCGGTCACACTTTCCGGCGGCGGTGACTTGGAATACAGGCGCGATGCAGTTGGCGTTTGTCCTGGGGCCGGCGCTCGGCGGGTTTGCCATTGCGCTGTTCGCCGGCGGCGAGCGGTCATTCTCTGAGATTTCCCTGGGCGATCTGGTCAAAAGCAATCCCCTGACCACCGCGGAATCAATCCGCGGCACGGCGGTTGTCTATGTGATGAACGCCTGCGCCGCCGCGGCGTTTTTCGCGTTTCTATGGTTCGCCAAGCCTCGGCCCATGGCGAGGGACAATGACCCACTGACGTTTCATTCGTTGATGGCCGGAGTCCGCTTTGTCTTCTCGCAAAAAGTCATGTTGGCGGCAATCTCGCTCGATTTGTTCGCCGTTCTACTCGGCGGCGCGACTGCGCTGCTACCGGTCTATGCGTCGAAGGAATTTCTGGACGTTGGCCCAGTAGGAATGGGCTGGATGGAAGCCGCGCCAGCGCTCGGCGCCGTGCTGATGGCCCTGTGGATTGCGCATCGGCCACCGTTTCAGCGCGCGGGCGCTGCGATGCTATTGTCTGTGGTGGGGTTTGGCGCCGCGACGATCGTATTCGGTCTGTCCCGGTCTTACCCCATCTCATTAGCAATGCTGTTTCTGACCGGCGCGTTTGACAACATCAGCGTGGTGATTCGCCACACGTTGATGCAGGTGCTGACGCCCGATGCCATGCGTGGCCGCGTTTCGGCGATTAATGGCATGTTCATCGGGGCCTCGAACGAGCTGGGGGCGTACGAGTCTGGCCAGGTAGCCAGTTGGACGAGCCCAACGTTCTCAGTCGTCAGCGGTGGCATTGGCACGATCCTGGTCGTGGTCGCGCTGAGCATTCTTTCGCCTGGGCTGCGGCGATTCGGGCGGCTGACGCACGAGTCGAAAGTCGAGTCCTGACGCGTTTTTGGCCCGTGTTTCCGCCGCCCATTCAGGGCAGTCGCAGTTGTCTGCCAACGCCTCTGAGAATGCCGATTATGCCGGCTGGCCGGGCTCCTGAGCGCCGGTGGCGCCTGCGCTGCTGAGCAGGGAGCCCCGAAGTGCGAAAGTCTCGCCTCACGGATTGCTATTCGCCCGCAAAAACCTAGTTTTGCAGGCCCGGTGAAAGCCGCGTTACAGGCGGTCCGTTTTGTCTGTAAGCGGCGAAGTTCCGCCCGCGCGCGATCCGATTCAGCCACATTACGACGCCCGATAATCATTCGCTCGTGCGAACCGGGCTGGTAGTTCACGAGTAAGGCCATTGACCATGTACCCACTGAAAGTTTGCCTTGTTGGCTGCGGACAAAAAATCATTCCGGATCTGAAGCGCGAATTGACCAGTCTGTCGGTGACGATCGACGCGGAATGGCCTGATATCCGTTCAGCCATCGCAGAACTGACGCTAACCAAGGCCGACACCTGCCTGCTGATCGTGCAGCCAGATTCGATTGAGGAGCTGAGGCAGCTGGAGCGACTGAACGAAGTTCATAGCGGCCAGCCCATCCTGGCGCTCGTTGATCTTTCTGTGCATGAACCGGCGATGTTGCTGCGGGCCATGCGGTCTGGCGCTGCGCAAGTGGTCCGGGCGCCAATTCAAGCGGACGATTTCAAAACCGCGATGCGACGGATCGCCGTGCAGTTCGGCAGCCCACCGCCTAAATCGAAGGTGATCGCCGTTTGCGGGGCCACCGGAGGCTGTGGCGCAACGACCATCGCCATCAATCTGGCGGCCGAGATCGCCGAGCATCAAGAGCAATCGTGCATCCTGGTCGAAGGCGGCCTGCAATTCGGCCGACTGGCCGATTATTTGGCCGTGCAGCCGGCCCTGACGATGGCCGATTTGGTTGCTGACATGGAACGGCTCGACGTCGAGTTGGTCCGACATGCGTTGACCAAAATCTCCGACAACTTCAACGTGCTGGTGGGCTCGTACAAAAAAGTCGCGATGCTCGAAATTCCGCCCGCGGCCGTGTTGCGTCTGCACAACTACGTCCGGCAACTGGCCAGCGTGATTGTCGTCGACATGCCCCAGACGTTTGATATGAATTACTTCGACTTCCTGATGGGGGTCGACAAAGTCGTGGTCGTGTTCGAACAGAAGATCTCGTCCATTCGGGGCGCGCAATTGATTCTCGAGGCACTGGAACGACACGGCTGCACCGCCGCGCCGCACCTGGTCATCAATCGCTATCACGAATCGGCCCGGGCTTTCAGCGCGGATCGCATTTTGAAACTACTCAAAGTCAACCGCATGGTGGGCGTGACGAATGATCGGGCGCCAGTCTTCATGGCCGAGACCAATGGGCGGACGCTGCGGCAACAAAACCCGCGCAGCCGCGCCTTGGCGGACATTCGGGAGTTGTCGAACCAACTGATGGATCAGCCGGAAGGTCCGGCAAACACGCTAAGCTTCGGCTCGGTTTGCTCCAGCCTGGCGAACCTGCTGGCCCTGCGATAAGCCTCGCGTTTGCGGCCTGCTAAGCCGCGGCAGCTTCCACTTACGGACGACGGACTTTCAACATGTCGAACCAGCCTCAAGCCAGCGACGACTACTGCTTTGGCAGTTATTCCGCGAGTGAACAACCGAAGCCGGCGCCCAAGCCAGCGCCGGAAACCGCGTCCAACGTCGAGCGCGTCATCGCAACGGATGTCGCCTTCGAAGAACTGAAGCGACGAATCCATAGCGCGATCGTGCAACAGATCGAGAGTGACAAGTTCGACAAGTTGCCGGTGGAACATCGTCGCGATGAGGCCCGCAAGGTCATCAACCATTGCGTCGACCTGGATAGCCCACGGCTGAACTCCGCCGAACGGCGCAAATTGGTCGACGAGTTGCTGGACGACATGCTGGGACTGGGTCCGCTGGAAAAACTGCTGCGCGACCCCACGATCAGCGATATTCTGGTGAACGGTCCGCACCAGATCTATATCGAACGCCGCGGCATACTGGAAGAATCGCCTATCCAGTTCCGCGACAACAAGCACCTGATGGAGGTGATCTACCGGATCGTCTCGGCGGTCGGTCGACGAGTCGACGAAATGTCACCGATTGTCGACGCCCGGTTGCCAGACGGCTCGCGCGTGAACGCGATCATCGCCCCGTTGTCGCTACGGGGCGCCTCGATGAGCATTCGCCGCTTCGGCGCCAATCCACTCAAATTCGCGGATTTGATCAACATCAAGGCGATCGCGCCGGAAATGGCGCAGCTACTCGAAGCCGCGGTAAAAATGCGATTGAACATCGTCATTAGCGGCGGCACAGGGAGCGGCAAGACGACGCTGCTCAACGCTCTATCTAGCTTTATCCCGAACACTGAGCGGATCATCACGATCGAGGACGCGGCCGAAGTAAGGCTGCAGCAGCGGCACGTTGTTCAATTGGAGTCTCGACCGCCGAACATCGAAGGCAACGGCGAAATCACCATGCGGGCACTCGTCCGCAACAGCCTGCGGATGCGACCGAACCGGATCATCATCGGCGAGTGCCGTGGCGCCGAGGCGATGGACATGCTGCAGGCGATGATGACCGGCCACGAAGGCTCGATGACCACGCTGCACGCCAACACGCCGCGTGACGCGCTCACGCGGCTGGAAATCATGCTCCTGATGGCCGGCATGGAGATCCCGCTGCGCGCGCTCCGCGAGCAACTGGCGGCCGGTATCGACTTGATTATTCAAGCAGAGCGTCTGCCGGGCGGACCGCGACGCGTAACCAGCATTACCGAGGTGCTGGGTTGCGAAGGAGACGTCGTCTCCACGCAAGAAATCTTCGGGTATCGACAGCAGGGGATTGATTCGGAAGGCAAGGCCCACGGTCGATTTGAGGCCACAGGCCTTCGCCCGAACTTTGCGTCGCGTTTCGAAGCCGAACGCATTGACCTGCCGCCGGAGCTATTTCGCCAGCGTGTTCTGATGCAGGCGTAAACGCTAGCTGGCACTTCCAGTGCTATGTGGCGGCTTCCTCAGTAGCATCGGCGCTTTCCCATCCGGGTCGTTTATTCCTTGACGACCTCCGCGCGTCCTCCCGCCATCGCTCGCGTAACGATCCGTTGGCCAAAATTCAGTGGCGCCATTTTGCGGATCATTGGGCCTAATTTTCAGGGCCTGGTCCCAGGGAAACGGGTGACTTTCCATGCGCAGCGGCCGCCAGTCTGGCCAAAGGAGCCTGGATCAGAACTGCGTTTTCCGTGCAGTTTGGGCAACCTTGGCCTATCCGCAAATAAGAACGCTAAGGCCCTTGTGGCGAAAAATCGCGAAGTCCAGTCTTGACAATCATCACCAAATGACGATAGTGATCATCATAATCATCTTAATGATCATTTTGCTTACTTAGCCGTAAACCATTGCTTAGCAAACAATTGCGTCCAAAAAACATGATCTCTCCACACTCAGAAACCCACCACACTAGAGAACTAACCGGTATGAAAACCGCATTCATAGCGTTGGGATTGGCTTTCATAACGCTGGCCGCGGGGTGCTCGCACACAGGTGGAGAGGCAAAGGAAGTCGAACTCCAGAACGTCTCGTACGACCCAACCCGGGAGTTGTGGAAAGAGCTCGATCGGGCGTTTGAAACTGACTTTAACGCCAAGAACTCCACAACCAAGGTTCACGTTCGTGACACGGCCCACGCTGCCAGCGGCAGCCAGGCCCGCAGTGTCATCGAGGGCTTTCCAGCAGATGTCGTGACTTTGGCAATGTGGACAGACATCGACGCCATTCGCAAAGCCGGCCTGATCGACGCCGACTGGGAAGATCGCCTGCCAAACCGCTCGCTCCCTTACTACTCAACCATCGTATTTGTTGTCCGCAAGGGAAACCCAAAACAGATCAAGGATTGGCCGGACCTGGTGCGTGACGACGTCGGAATCGTCACGCCCAGCCCGAAGACTTCGGGCAATGGCAAGCTGAGCTTCCTGGGGGCCTGGGCCAGCGTGACGCATGGAGGCGGATCGCGTGAGGACGCCATCAAGTTCATTGGACAGCTCTACCGCAATGTGAAGGTGTTGGACACTGGCGCCCGCGCAGCAACCGCAACGTTTGCTCAAAAGAACATTGGCGACGTCCATCTCACTTGGGAGAACGAGGCACTGCTGGAAGTCCGCCAGTCGAATGGCGAACTGGAACTGATCTACCCCAAGATCAGCGTGCGAGCGGAGCCGAAGGTTGCGATCGTTGACGCCAACGTCAAGCGGAATGGCACGACCGAGGTTGCCGAGGCCTACTTGAAGCACGTCTACACGCCCGCCGGGCAAGAGATCGTAGCCAAGAACTACTACCGTCCGATTGACGCCGACGTGCTGGCCAAGCACCGCGACGTTTTCCCGGATGTGGAGTTGGTTTCCATCGAGAAGATCTCCGGCGATTGGCAGAAAGCGCAAGACGACTTCTTCAGCGACGGTGGTGTTTTCGATCAAGTATTCGAACGCAAAGAGAAGGCAGAGTAATCCGATTCCGTCCCCATTGTGATTTCTTGTCCCCGCCATTTGTCGTCAACACAGCACTCTCCACGGTTGACACGCCCAGGCCGGTTGAAGCTCCTGCTCCTTATTTTTCGTCGAACGAACCATGACCAAAAGCCATCGCAACGTGCTGCCCGGCTTTCGGCTTAGCCTGAGCTTCACGCTCATTTATTTGGGCGTGATGGTGCTGATTCCTCTGGCGGCCTGCGTCTTGAAGGCTGCCTCACTTGGGCCAACGGAGTTTTTTAACGCGGTCTGGACTCCGCGGGCCAAGGCCGCTTATTCATTCTCGGTAGGCGCCTCGTTAGCGGCGGCCGCCATTGATTGCGCGCTGGGGCTGCTCGTCGCCTGGGTGCTGGTGCGGTACGAATTTCCTGGCAAGCGAATTATCGATTCGATCGTCGACATGCCATTCGCGTTGCCGACGGCCGTCGCCGGATTGGTCTATTCCACCCTGTATGTCGAGAACGGCTGGTTGGGGCAGTTTCTGGTGCCGCTCGGCATTCAAGCCGCCTACTCCAGAGTGGCCGTGGTCCTGGTGCTGACCTTTATCGGCCTGCCGTTTGTCGTGCGAGCACTGCAGCCAGTACTTGAAAGTCTGGAGGCCGAAGCCGAGGAAGCCGCCGCGCTGATGGGCGCTACCCGGTTGCAAACCTTCCGCTGGGTGATCGTGCCCCTACTGTTGCCGGCGCTGGTGACGGGATTCTCTTTGTCGCTGGCTCGCGGCCTTGGCGAGTACGGCTCTGTAGTGTTCGTCTCGGCGAATATGCCGTTTCGGACCGAAATCGCGCCGGTGTTAATTGTTCACAAGTTGGAAAATTTCGAATATGCGCAAGCGACCGCGATGGCGCTGGTGCTGTTGGCGATGTCGTTCTCGCTGTTGATCGTGATCAATCTCCTCGAGCGTTGGAGCAAGCGACACTATGCTTAATCCATCGCAGAGTGCGGGGCTTAATCCATCGCAGAGTGCGGGGCATCCACCCGCGCAGAATCCGCCGATTAGGCCCGCGCAGGTGGTTTCCGGCGCGCATGCTTCGCCAGGCCGAGATCATCCACTTGTTCGCCGGACGTTGATCGGCCTGACGCTGCTCGTCGTCGGCGTGTTGATTGTCATCCCGGTCGTCAACATTTTTGTGCAGGCGCTCGGTGGAGGACTATGGGCCTACGTCAAGAACCTGTTCTCGGATCGCGACACACGACATTCGATCCTGATGACATTGACCGTGGCGCCGGTTTCCGTCGCGGTGAATACGGTCTTTGGCGTCGCGGCCGCCTGGGCAATCGCGCGGTTTCGCTTCCCGGGTCGAACATTATTGACCACGCTGATTGACCTGCCATTTTCGATCTCGCCTGTGGTGGCCGGTCTAATGATCGTCTTGATCTTCGGCCTGCAAGGGCATCTTGGCCCTTGGCTGCGGGCACACGACATCAAGATCCTGTTCGCCGTGCCGGGCCTGATCCTGGCGACAACATTCGTCACGCTGCCGTTTGTAGCGCGCGAGTTGCTGCCAGTGATGGAAGCCATCGGAGCCGAAGAAGAAATCGCCGCTGTCAGCCTGGGGGCCAGCGCCGTGCAGACTTTCTGGCACGTCACC
>Ga0070665_100001026_pt1 | contig 35009 bp, 36 predicted proteins | sample KBSS13metaG_FD_65862 | JGI IMG/M metagenome (GOLD analysis project Ga0070665, IMG submission 65862) | Switchgrass rhizosphere microbial communities from Kellogg Biological Station, Michigan, USA - KBS S1-3 metaG | ecosystem: Host-associated > Plants > Roots > Rhizosphere > Soil ... | reverse complement strand
AGACATCTCGCCGCCGGTGACGGCCTCGTAATACAGCGGCGGACTACCCAGGCCGCGAACGGTCACCGATTGGTACACCGGCTTTTCCAGTTCCGGGTACCGCGTGCCGCCGACGCGGATGAAGATATCTTCGTCGACGTCCTCCGTGTGTTTGCGGAGTTGGCCGTTGAGCATGTAGGTGTAGGTGATTTCGAAATGGTCGGTGGACTTTCCCTTGTTGCTGGTGCTGATGGTGTACCGCGAATCGATGACTTGGGCGCGGTAGTCGGTGCCGTACTCAATCCACAACGGATACGCGACCACCGCCCCCGCGCACCCCAGCCCAATGAGCGTGTGCGGCAGCAGGAATAGCCGCAGGACCCAGATCCCTGCACCCAGTTTTTTTGATTTCACCTTACGCGGCGACTGCAACAACGCCGGCGGGATGGGCGGAAGTTCAAGCGAGGGTTTGGTGGCGGTGGATTCGGTCATTCTGCGAGAATTATACTAATTCGCTTGCGATGTGGCGCGAAGAGGATCACGGTCCTGATGCTGTGTGCAAGACAGAAGGACGAGGTTTGCGACCCGCCTCGATTGATTACTTCAGCGGCGAGTAATCCGTCGGCTTCAGGAACACCGAGTCGATTTTTTCGACGAGCGGACCCTCCTTTTCAGAGTCTGCCTTCACGGCCTTCCATTCCGGATCGGCCTGAAACTCCTTCCAGCTATTGGTTGCCGCTTCCCGACTGGGGAATGCCAGCAGGTAAACCAACTGCCGATTTGCCTGCTCGTCATCTGCCGGCCGCCAAAATCCGACGACAGTCATGTGGTGCTTTTCGAAAATCTTCAAAGTGTGGTCGCGGAAGCGAGCATGCAAGGCGTCAATTTTTCCCTGCGTAGCGGTGTAAGTCCGCAACTCGAACACTCGCGCGTCCATTTTGTCGTCTCCTTGGCCCGCAAGAAGTGCAAGGCCTGTAAAGACAAAGCTCAGTGCTACGATCGCGCCTGCAGCGGTTTTCATAACGCCTCCGGGTCAGCAAATCATTCGGCTACTTGCCCAGATCAGCCAGCGCCGTTGCCCGATCGGCCAAGTCGACCGCGTCGGCGATAATCGGTTCCCACGCCGTGCCTTCGGAGCCCATCCATTGAGCGCGTTTGCGGGCGTCGCGGGCGGCCCGCTCGATCTGGTGCAGGTAGTCGATGTTGTCGCGCAGTTCCTTCCGCTGTGTAGAATCGAGCCCGCGGCGTTGGGCGCCTTCGCCCCACGCGCCGTTCACTTCGACCAGCGAATTGGATACGTCTTCCATCACGTTGATGCGATGGGCAACTCGGCGAATCTCCGGCTGCATCAGGTCACGGGCACGCTGGCCCATGTTTTTGAGGATGGCGCGGGTCTGCATGCACGACCCGGTGGCGGCCTGCTCGAGGTACGCCATGTCGAACAAGGTCGGCAGCAGCTCCAGCATGGGCGGCAGCGTTTTACCGGCCAATGCCTTCTCGATCATGGGCTGCGCGATTCGCAACTTCTCGTCACGCGACGAGAGGAAGGCAGCCTTGCGAGAGTCGCCGTCGAGGATGTCGGCCGGCTGCGTAACCGCCGCCGATGCGGCAACGGTGGCCGGCGATGATCGCAGCAGCACCTCGTTCGCCCGCGGCCAAGCGGCCATCTCGGCGCTGGTGGCAATCCGAAATGGCGCGTTGAACGAGTCAGCCGCCGCGACGCGCTGCTTGAGCTGCAGGAGACATTCCCCCTTCAGTTCCAGCAGCATGAAGCGATCTTCATCCCAATCGGCCGCGGTTCGATCGCTCAACTGCTGCGAGATGAACTGCACGGCCTCGCGAAATTGCCCGGCGTTCACCTTCTCCTGCGCCTGCTGAACGATAGCCGACGGCGGCGCGGGAGGTGGCGCGAGCAGAGGAGGCTCCGCCGCCAGGATCGACGTGCTGGTTATCGCGAACAGAACGACTCGGAGCAGTTTGCGAATCATCAGCGGATTCCCGTCTTGCAAAATGTAGGATCCGCCTAGGCGGACGGGAGAAACCATCGGTCCGCTAAGGAGGACCCTACATCAATTCAGAAATGCGCGGGTGACAGGTCCATGGGATGCTCTGCAACGCGATCCTTGAAGCACGCTGCGTGACAATACCACACCTGCCACTTTCCGGCCTGAGTCGTTACTTGCACACGGCACGGGTCAACTTCCGAAAGCTCAATCTGCTGAGCACAGAAGCAGCAAGGGCCCCAATGAATTTTGCCTTCATCTTTTGCCATTCGGCTCACCAGTGCAGTTAGCAACGACTTCCGCGGTTCATTTCAAAAACTTCGACTCCAGCGTAATCGGCACGCTCAGCGCCTTGCTGACTGGGCAGCCAGCTTTGGCGCCTTCAGCTGCCTTCTTGAATGCCGCCTCGTCGATGCCGGGGACTTGGCCTTCGGTGCTGAGCGCGATGCCGGTGATGGCAAACCCGCCGGGGACTTGGCCGAAGGTGACTTTCGCGGTCGTGTGGATTTTCGTCGGGGCGTGGCCTGCCGTCGCGAGGCCGTGCGCGAGGGCCATCGAGAAACAGCCGGCGTGGGCGGCGGCGATGAGTTCTTCGGGGCTGGTCGTGGGGCCGTCTTCGGTGCGGGCCTTCCAGCTGTAGTCGGTGTCAATCTTGCCGCTCGGGGCCTTCACGTGGCCTTTGCCTTCGATCAGCGAACCATTCCAGACAGCTTCAGCGGTTTTCACGGGCATGGGATTCTCCTTCAATTGAAATGTGATGACAGTCGTACGCTACTCGCTAAGTGTAGACCGACAGTGATTCCAGTTCCACCGTTGCGCCTCACGCCACCGGCAGCGCTTTGTACCGGTTGATCGCCTGCAGGAAGAAGTAGTCGCCGAAGATGAGCGACACGTCATCGCCGGCCGGCGTGTTCGGGTGATTTTGCGTGCCGTGCAGGAGGATGCCGTGACTGTTGCTGCCGTCTGCAAGGTACGCGGTCGACGAAAGCGACGTGAGCGCTTTCTCCGCCGCAGTGCGATAGGTTGCCTTGTCCGTCGCGTTGGTCACCAGCGTGGTCAGATCGAGCAAGCCCGATGCGGCGATGGCGGCGGCGCTGCTGTCGCGGAGATTTTTCGCCGGGTCGTCGAAATCCCAGTACGGCACGCTGTCGGCCGGCAGGTGGGCGATGTACCAGTTGGCCACCTTTTGTGCACCGGCGAGAATGTCGGCGAGCCCCGTTTCGCGCGCGACAGCGGTGAGGGCGAAGACGCCCCACGCCTGGCCGCGCGACCAAGTGCTTTCGTTCGCATAGCCCTGACTGGTTTCTCCGTCGATGAAATTGCCGGTGGCCTTGTCGAAGTAGCCAAACTGGTAGCTGCTGCCGTCGGCCCGCACGAGATGCGCGATCACGTTCCGCGTGTGCCGCACGGCCCGGTCATAGTAGACCTGATTGTTCGTTTCCTTCGCGGCCCACAGCATGAGCAGCATGTCGGTCGTTTGATCCATCAACACCGCGTAGTTGGCGGCCGGGTTGCCGGAGGAGGATTTGCGCCACGTGGTCTCGAACGCGCCGACGGTTTCATTCCACTGCGAATTCTTCGACTCGGCCGCGTCGAGCAGCACCTGCCGATACGCGGCGTTGCCGGTTTGCTGATAAAGCGGCAGGAAGGTGGTCATCAGGCGGAAGTAGAGGTCTTCAGTTTGCGCCGTGGCTTGGCCGGCGAGCGGCGCGGTCCATGCGGTGGCCTTGCCGCTCCAGTACGCGTCGCCGGTGGCGGCGAACTGCTGCCACATCGCCCCGCCGAGGAAACCGCTGGTCCAATCCGTCGCACCGACCTGCACCCACAATCCCGTGGACTTGCTCGTACGGTTGACGAATTTGCTGGTGTTGTTGGCCAGGTCCGTCATGGTCTGCTTGAGCTGGGCCTGCGCGAACACCAGCGCGTGATTGAGCGCGTCCGTGAGCGTAGGCGTGCCGACTTTCGCCAGGTCGGCCACCTCGCTGGCGGTGATCGCCCTTGAGTAAATCCGCACATCGTCCATCACGCCGGCGAAATAGTTGCCGGCCAAGGTCGATCCTGGCTTGCGGCCGATCGCCAGCTCGTCGGCCGTTACCTTGATCACGCCGGTGCTGTTCTGCTGCGCCGCCAGCACGCCGTTGACGTAAATCGACATCTTCGCCCCGTCGTACGTGGCGGCCACATGAGTCCACTTACCCACGGCGGGCAGCGCGACGGTCAGCGTCGCGGCACTGAGCCCCGCGATGTGGAATTTGAGCACGCCATTCTCGGCCGTAAGGCGGTACTGATTGTCGGTCGCGCCTTTTTGGATGATGCGACGATTACTGCCCCATGACGATGGATTGATCCACGCCGCCAGCGAAATGGCGCTCGTGGGATTGAGCTCGGCTGCGGTCGGGTTGGCGATCTGCAGATAGTCGTTGGTTCCGTCGAACTTCAGGCCGCCGGCGAGTTGGCCGGTCGTCCACGTGGGACCATTCGTGAGCGCGCCCGAGTGGCCGTAGCCGGAAGCGTCGGCCGCGGAAGGGCCGGACGCGTCGTCGAGCTTGAGCCATGTCACCAGCGTCGGATCGCCGCCGCCCGGCGCCGGCGCGACGGTGACTTTCACGTCATCGAACGAACTAAGCGCGCCGTCGCTAGCGGTCAGCCGCAGGATGTACGTGCCTGCGATATTGAACGTTGCCGTGGTAGATGCTGCGGCAGGCGTTCCGAATACGACGGTCCCACCGGCTGGCACCGATTGCGCAGTCCAAGCCTTCGTGGTGCTCGCGGGCGGATTCGGGAGGTTGTCGTCGGTAACAATTCCCGCGAGGTTCACGCTGCTGTTCGGCAGCGTGATCGACTGATCCGCGCCGGCATTCACCGTGGGCGCAACATTCACCGGCGGTTGGCCATTCACGAGCGCAGCGACTTCCGCAGCGGCTAAACTTCGATCATAAACGCGCACGTCGTCGAGTGTGCCGTCGAAATAGTCGCCCGCGGTCGTGCTGCCGTTCTTAGCGCCGAGTTGCAACGGATTGGTGGTGGTGCGGATCGCCCCGGTGCTGTTCTGTTGAGCCGCAAGAACGCCGTTGATGTAGATCGACATCTTCGCGCCGTCATAGGTGGCGGCCACGTGACTCCATTGGCCAGTCTCGGGCAGCGCGGTTGAGAGCGTCGCAGCGCTCAGCCCCGCGATGTTGAACTTCAGCACACCCTTCTCGGCCGTCAGGCGGTACTGATTATCCGTGTTTCCCTTCTGAAGAATCCGCCGGTTGCCGCCCCACTGATCGGGCTTGATCCACGCAGCCAACGTGATAGCGGCGGTCGGATTCAGCCGCGCGCTGTTGTTGACGAGGACTGAGTCGTTAGTTCCGTCCAGTTGCAGCGCCGAGTTCACTTTGCCGCTGTTCGTCCACACCGGGCCGTTGACGAGCGTGCCGGTGTTGCCGAGGCCTGAGGCGTCGATCGCGGACAGCCCTGCGCCGTCGTCAAGCTTGTACCAGGCAACCAGATTGGGATCCGCCGCGAACAATGTGCGCGATTCGAGAGACTCGATCAGCGCGCGATGTGATGTGTTCTTCATTTTGCCCTTCCGAGAAAGCCATCACGTATTATCTCCTCCATTTGCATTTTCACCAGCCAATATCTTGCGAATCGAGTTGTGCCGCGGCACGAAACGTCGTTACCATTCGCGACGAGGTTTCCCTACATGACCAATATCATTCGTGAACAAACGCCGGCCACCGCGATCGCAGATGTGTTTGCTGAGTGCCCGCCAATTCCGCTTCTGCCGCCCGTCGGCGACGCGGCGTGGCGACACGTGGCGGCCAATCCTGTGATTGAGAAGCAACTTCACCAACTGCTGGAGCGCGCGCTGGCTGAAGTCGATGAGCCGCTGCCCGATCTCACCGACGAAATGTACGCAGACTATTTCAAGACGGGCCGGCGGCTGCGGTTTGAAACCCAATGGTTCGAGCGACGGCGGCGGCTCGCACGAGCGGTACTGTCGGCTGCGCTGGAACAAGACCCTGGCGTGCGCGATCAACTGATCACGTCGACACTCGCCAAGATGAACGTAATCTTCGACGAAGAGTCGTGGTCGTTCCCAGCCCACGTGGGGAAGATCCCCACCGGCAAGGACCCGATGCGCATCGACCTGTTCGCCGCCGAAACCGCGAACCTGTTCGGCGAACTGCTGAATCTATTGGGCCCGGCGGTTCCGCAGGAATTTGTTGATCGCATTCGCGCACGGTTGAAGACGCAGTTTTTCGACAATTACCTCGGCAAGGTGCACGACTGGAGCAATGCTACACACAACTGGAACGCGGTCTGCCATCAAGGCGTGCTCGGCGCGGCGCTGTCCGTTTGCAACGACCCGAAGTTGCTCGGCCAACTGTTTCAGCGTGCGGCAGCAGGGTTAAAGACATTCCTCTCCGGCTTTGCACCCGACGGCGGCTGCTCGGAAGGCCCCGGCTACTGGGGTTACGGGTTCGGCTGGTTCATGGAGTTGAATCGCCAGCTCGAAACGCGCACGCGTGGTCGATTGTCGCTTGTTGAGGGCGACCCGCACGTGCGGGCCATCGCGCTCTACGGCCCGCGAATGTCGTTGACCAACGGGTACGTCGTCAACTTCGCCGACGGCGATCGCCGCGGCTGCCCACGGGCCCCACTATTGCAGTATCTGAGCGAACGATTTGCCGATCCGCTGATCGCGGCCCACGCGGCCGTAGCGTGGAAACGGATGGCCGAGAAACCGCTCGACCTCGACGAGCAGCGCTCCGACGTGTTCCACTACTCGCGTCTGCTCCTGCGATGCCCATCGACGATCGAGCCCAACGCAGCCTTACCGGAGACGGATTTGTTCCTGCCCGAGCTCAACGTCGCCGTCTCGCGTTTCCACGACACCCGCGGCGGCCTGTGGGAATGGGCCGGCAAGAGCGGCCACAACGCCGAGCATCACAATCACAACGACGTCGGCTCGTTCCTGCTCAACATCAACGGCGAGCCGATGCTGAGCGAGACCGGTGCGCCGGAATACAACGCGGCGTTCTTCAGCCGTGAAAAGCGGTACGAGTCGATCGCCACGCGGTCGCTCGGCCATCCTGTGCCGCTCATCAACGGCGTCGAGCAGTCGGCGGGCGAGGAGTTTGTCGGCAAGGTGCTGATGAAAGACTTTACGCCAGAACACGTGCGTCTCCGGCTCGACCTGACCGCGGCGTATCCCGCGGCCGCGGGGGTTAAAAGGTGTGATCGGTCGATCGAGCTGATCAAGCACCAGGGCAAGCTGGTGGTATCCGACTCCTTCGAGTTGGAGAAAGCCGAATCGTTGGAAACGGCGCTGATCACGCACCACCCGGTGGAATTGCGCGACGGCCACGCTGAAATCACCGCCGGCGGAAACACGCTGCGCATCACGCCGACATCCGGCACGACGATCGCCGAGGTGCAGCGGTACGATTACAGCAATCACAGTGGCAAGCCTGCGCACGTCAATCGGATCGTCCTGCGGCCGACGGATCTTGCGGCGCACACGACGGTCGGATTCGCCGCCGACCTTTTATGAAGGAACGATATGCATCGAGCGATCGTTGGGGTCGTAGCATTGGCGATGACGTCTGGCGCATGGTGCGCGGCGGAAACGCCGAAACTTCCCGACTTGGGTAACGGCGCGTCGTTTCATGGCCTGCGCGTGCTGCCGGATGACAGTCCTTGGAACCAAGACGTATCGAAGGAGCCAGTCGACCCGAACTCCGCAGTGCTGATCAACAGCATCGGCGCGAACAAGCCGCTGCATCCTGATTTCGGCACGACCTGGCAGGGGCATCCCAACGGCATTCCGTACGTCGTCGTCGACAACAAGCAGCCGAACGTGAAGGTGACTTTTACCGACTACGGCGACGAATCCGATGCCGGCCCGTACCCGATTCCGAAAGACGCGCCGATTGAAGGCGGCCCCGACGCCGACGGCGACCGCCACGTCATCGTCTACAACCGCGACACTGGCAAACTGTACGAGACCTGGCGGGCGTTCCCCGAAAAGGACGGCAACTGGAAGGCCGCCTGCGGGGCCGTGTGGAATCTGAAAACCGGCGCGCCGCGCGAGCAGGGCTGGACGAGCGCCGACGCCGCCGGCCTGCCGATCTTTCCCGGCCTCGTTCGCTACGACGAGGTCGTCGAGCAGAAGGAGATCCGCCACGCGCTGCGGTTCACCATCCAGCGCAGCCGCCATGCGTACGTCGCGCCGGCCACGCATTTTGCCGCCAAGTCGAACGATCCCAAGCTCCCGCCGATGGGCATGCGCGTGCGGCTGAAGGCGTCGGTCGACATCAGCAAGTACCCGGCAACGACGAAGGTCATCCTCAAAGCCCTGCAAACCTATGGCATGATCGTGGCCGACAATGGCGGCGATTGGTTTATCTCCGGTGCTCCGAACGACAAGTGGAACGAGGATGAAGTGCACGCCCTTTCCAAAATCCATGGGAGGGATTTTGAAGTGGTGAAGATGGGCCAGCCCGTAACGAAATGAAATACTGCTTTTCCACATTGGGATGTCCGGACTGGTCGATTGATCGGATCGCCGAGCAGGCCGCCGCGATGGGATTTGACGGCGTGGAGTTGCGGGCCAATGCAGATGGCAACCACATCCGGCCTGATGCGTCGGACGACGAATGCGCCGCGGTGCGACGGGCGTTTGAATCTCACCACATCACGATCGCCTGCCTGATGGGCTACACCAACTTCGCCACGGCCGACGTCGACGTGCGTTACAAATCCGAGCAGGACTGCGTCGCGCTGATCCGCACCGCTTCGCGGCTAGGCTGCCCCACCGTTCGCGTCTTCGGCGGCGATCCCAAGACGGCCGATCTCGCAGAGCCGATCGAGCGAGTCGTTGGCAGCCTCCTCACCCTCGTGCCACTGGCCGACGCGGCGAACGTCGGGCTGGCAATGGAGACACACGACGCGTGGTCTTACTCCGAGCCGTTGATGCGCGTCATGTCGCGCGTACCCTCAATAGCACTCGGCATCTGCTGGGACTACGCAAACATGGCCGGCAAGGTGACGATCGAAGACGCGTGGAACGCGATGAAGTCGCGCGTCATCCACGTCCACTGCAAAGACACCGGCGATCTGTCGCATCGCGCGGTGCTAATGGGTCAAGGCATAGCTCGTGCAACCGACGCAATTGCGCTGCTACACGCGGGCGGTTACGACGGGTGGCTGAGCTTCGAATGGGAGAAGAAATGGCAGCCGGCGATTCCGGAGCCGGAGTTTGCGTTTCCGCACTGGCTCAAGTTCGTCAAAGCGATTGAACCGAAGTAGTCATCACTATGTCGCAAGCGAAGCCGCAAACTAAGCAACTTGGCGATCGCATTGCAACGATCATGGCGAATCCCGATCCCGCTGGCTGGCAGCCGACCGGGATGAACCGCGACAGCTACCTCGATTTGATGGAAACCATCCTGCAAACCGCGGCCGAGTGGCAGGACGAGCGAGGTGCGATCATCGATCCGGTCGACGGGTCGGAGCATGGCCAAACCTCCTGCCGATTCGTCGCACCCGGCGCAATTCTGCTATCGGCCGGCCGGGCCGGACATTTGCGCGAAAAGGTGTTGCGCGGCATGGATTGGATTTGCATGCGCTTGCAGGGGGGCGAGGCACAGTCGCCCGATTTCTGGATGCGCGAGGTGATGACGGCGTGGAACCTGCTCACGGATGTCGAGCCGGCACGCCGGGCGCAATGGGAAAGGCATATTCGCGCCGTCATTCCGGAAAAGCACTACTGGAACGTGTCGCCCGACGGGTCGAAGCTCGCCGAGCTGCACAACTGGACGATCTACGCCGCCGCCGGTGAAGCGATGCGTGAATTGGCGGGACTCGGCCCGCCAAAAGATGACGGCACGGTCATCTGGGGACGGAAGTTTTACGACAAATACATGCCGGCGCAGCTCGCGCACTTTACCGAACTGGGCATGTACCGCGATCCGAACGATCCACTCACGTACGACATGACCACCCGGCTGCAGATCGCAACGCCTTCGGCGTACGGGTTTACGTCCCCGCTGTTCACCGATTCGTACGACGAGCTGCTGCAGTGCGGTGCGATGTCGCAACTACTGTACGTGTCGCCCGCCGGCTACGCTCCGTTCGGCGGTCGCTCCGGACAGATGCAGATGCAGGAAGCGATCATGGCGGCGCTGGGCGAACTGGAGGCCAAGCGATATCGCGGGAAGAACGAGCGGCTATCCCGCGCATTCAAGCGGCAGGCGCATGTCAGCGCTCGATCAATGGGCCGATGGACCACCGACATGTCGCCGCTGCGACACGTAAAGAATGGCTTCGATCCTTCCGACCGGCACGGCTGTGAGAATTACGCCAAGTGGTCGGTCTACAGCCTGTTCACAGCATCTTGTCTGGGCCTGGCGTACCTCTTCGCGGATGACACGATCGGCGAATCGCCCATGCCCGCCGAAATCGGCGGATACACGTTTGAGCTGCAGCCGGCGTTTCACAAGATCTTTGCCACGTGCGGCGGTACGCAACTAGAGATCGATACCGCCGCCGATCTTCACTATGACGCGACAGGGCTCGGCCGATTTCACGTCGCGGGTGTGCCGATCGAACTGGGGTTGTCGATGCCGTTGCCGTCGCACCCCAAGTTCCATCTGCCGGCCGAGCTGCTGCCGCCGTCCGACGTGGCCATCGGGCCGGGTTGGCGCGGCCATGACGGCAAATGGGTCTACCTCGCCTCGTTCAATGAAGGATTAACGGTGACGAAGACAACCGACATTGAATCGATCGAGCGCGTCGAGTTCCGCGTCTCGTTGCGGCACGAACCGAGCGGCGTAACCATTGACCAGCACTACGCACTGACCGCCGGCCATGTGAAGATCGACGCCACCGTCACACTCAACGGCCAAGCCCCTCAGGACATTCGATTCGTCGTCCCCCTGCTCGAAACCAACGGCCAGACAACGTCGCACATCGAACAACCGGCCGGTGAAGCGCAAGTCCGCTATGGCGAAGGTATCTACACCGTAAGATTCGATTGCGCCTACCACATCGCGACGGGTGGATCGTTTGCCAATCGCAACGGCGTGTACCGCCCGCTTGAGCTTCAAACCACCGGCGGGCAGATCTCTGTTGACTTGACACTTTCGCACGGACCGTCGCCAACGGCCTGATCACGCCAGGCACTTTCGATCGGTCGATATAGCACTGGCACGCCTGAACGATTTGTTTCCTCATCGGCGGCCCCTGCGGTACATTGCCGCGGGGAATGCTAGCCAAAGTCCACAGTTTCATTCTCGTTGGCATCGATCCGCTCCACTGCGAGGTGGAAGCGGACGTCAGTCAGCGCGGCCTTGCCAAGACAACTATGGTCGGCCTGGCGCAGATGGCGGTGAAGGAAAGCATCGAACGCGTTGAGCGCGCGATCGTCAATAGCGGCTACGCGTTCCCCGGCCACTCCATTCTCATCAACCTCGCACCGGCCGACGTGAAGAAGGAAGGGCCGGCGCTGGATCTGGCCATCGCGATTGGGTTGCTGCGCGGAAGCAAGTTCATTCAGAATGATCGGCATAAGGATTTCCTGATCGCGGGTGAGCTCGCGCTCGACGGCCGGGTTCGGAAAATCAAAGGCGGACTCTCGATGGCGCTGCTGGCAAAGCAGCGCAAGATGCGCGGCGTGATCCTCCCGGCGGAGAACGCCAGTGAGGCGGCGGTGGTCGAAGGAATCGAGGTCTTCCCGGTCGCGAATCTGTCACAGGCCGTCAGCTTCCTCAACGATCAACTGGCACTCGAGCCGTTCGAACTGAATGGCGATCCGTACACCGTATCCGCGACGGCCGAATCGCTCGATTTTGTCGACGTACGCGGGCAGGAGTCGGTCAAGCGGGCGATCACCATCGCCGCGGCCGCGTCGCACAACCTGCTGATGGTCGGGCCGCCGGGCACGGGCAAGACGATGCTCGCGCAGCGTATCCCCGGCATCCTGCCGCCGCTGGGCCGGACGGAATCGCTCGAAACGACCCGCATCTACTCCGCGCTCGGCCTGCTGCCGGAGGGCATCGCGCTCATGGACCAACGGCCCGTGCGCACGCCCCACCACAGCGCCACCGCGCAAGCCCTCATCGGCGGCGGCACGATTCCGCGGCCGGGCGAAGTGTCGCTCGCGCATCACGGCGTGCTATTTCTCGACGAGCTGCCCGAGTTCAGCCGCTACGTGCTGGAGATGCTTCGCCAGCCGCTGGAAAGCGGCGAGGTGACCGTCAGCCGCGTGCATGGCAGCATCAAATTTCCTGCGCGCTTCATGCTCGTCGCAGCGATGAACCCCACCGCCAGCGGATTCGCCAGCAACAACCCCAAGGCCCGCGACAAGTACCTCGCCAAGCTATCTGGCCCGCTGCTCGATCGCATCGACATTCACGTCGAAGTCCCGGCCGTCCCGTACAAGGAACTCACCAGCCGCCGCGCCGGCACGACGAGCGGAACAATGCGCGAGCAAGTCGAGCGAGCGCGGGGCGCCCAGCTCAAGCGATTTGGAGATAAGACAACGAACGCGTCGATGGACACCAAGCAGCTTAAACAGTTCGCGGATCTGACCGACAGTTGCCTGTTGCTGATGAAGCAGGCGATGGATGAGCTTGGATTGAGTGCGAGAGCGTATGACAAGGTCCGCCGCGTGGCCCGCACGATTGCTGATATGGAGGGGGCTGAATCGATCACTGAATCACACCTCGCCGAGGCGGTGCAGTACCGTCTACTTGATCGAAAATTTTGAAAGTGGAACCCGGCATTCCCCGATGCGTCGGCTCGGTTTCATCGGTCTAAACTCCTGCATCTTTTACCGCGGAAGGATTCCGCAGGAGTTTTGACCATGCATACCGTAACACCTCCCGAGCACACTGAAGGGCGCGTCGCCAAGGCCATCGAGCAGCAGACCGCCAAGCTGCCGTCCGACACTTTCCTCTGGCTGGCCGGCGGATCGATAGCGGCGTCGCTCACACTCAAGCTGATGGGCGAGGACAAGCACGCCCAGTTCGTCGGCCAGTGGGCGCCGACGTTTCTGATCCTCGGGCTGTACAACAAGCTCGTGAAGCTGGCCGGGTCGGACTAGCCTGCCGCCTCAGCACCAATCAAAAAGTCACGCCGTTCAAGTGCTTGAACGGCGTGACTTGATTTGATCGAGAAGCTCAGCGCCCAACTACTGCGCCCGGCTGTACTTGATCAGCATCCCGCGAAATTCCTTGCCGTCGGGGCCGGGCTGGAACATTTCCATCTGGTAATGATCGTCATCGATGTGCGTCAACACATTTCGATAGGCGATTTCCTTGCCACCCTGCATGGGACACGGCATGGTGCCGCTGTAGGTGACGACTTTGCCGGTAGCGTCGGCGGTTCCTTCGCTGTACGCCATGCCGGTGCTGCCGTCATCGATCCACAGGGTGCAGTGTTTCTTCTTGTAGTTGTCGTAACCGACGAGTGCGATGCCATGGAACGGCATGCCCATCATGTCGCCGGTGTATTTGCTCTGCAGATAGTGGTCGTTGAGGATCATCGTATTCTCCTCTTCGCCCTTGCTGGTCATTTCCGGCGCGTCAGCGGCCATCTTGAACGAGCACTCGGCGGTGAACTTGCCGACCAGCTTTTTGAGAGCGGCGTGTTCGGGGCCGGGCGTGTTCATCTTCATCATGGTCGCCATCATCTCCTGCATGTTGGGCGGTGCGGCCGAGTTGTCGTCGGATCGCCCGGCCGTCGCGAACAGCCCTACCGCTACCGCACCCGCCAACGCCAGCGCGCCTAATTTCGATTTAAAACGCATGACACACCCTTTCGAAAAGAACTTCCCCCTGAACGTGAATCCGCCTAACTGAAATGATGCCTTCACCACGCCGAGCAAGTCAACGTGAATCTGATTAAATTGGTTGCATGAGATTGCGAAATCTCACGGCTGAGTCGGCAACGCAAATCCACGGCTGGCGAATCTTTGCAGCACTGCGTTTGCGTCGTCCTCACGCTTGAAGATTTTCAGCAACCAGTAGGTTTCGCACGCTTCGGATCCGCTGGCGGGACTGAGGTGCTGCGTGATCAACTGGTACGTGATCGATCGGGGCACATTTCGAATGTGCTCTGCCACCGTTTCTGCCTCTGCGGGCGCGACGTGGGTCAACAGCGCCCATTCGTACGCGTTCCGCGACTCAGGGAATTCGACGGCCTCCTGCCTCATCGTCTCCAGCACCGTATGAATCTCAGGACTCGACCGCAGCGACTCACTGAAGCTCTTCGATTGATCGGCCGCCATCACGATGGACCCGATCGGGCCGAGCGTTCGGCCGTACTTGCGGTAGAACGCGTCGAAGGAAGGGTTGGCATGCCGCAGCGCTTTGACGGCGAGAATGCTTTGCACGGCGCGCAACGTGCCTTCAGTGTTGCTGCAACGTGTGCAGCCGACCGCTTCCTGGGCCATCGCGAGCATCTGGGCGGTATCGACCGGGGCGCCGTAGGCGTCCAGCGCGATCATTTGAGAGACGCAGTTTTCGATGGCGGCCGCCGCGGTGAGTCCGCCCTTCGCGCGGGCCGTCTTGAGCACGTCTTGGCTGCGCTTCAGCGAAGCGGTGATCTGATCAATGACGGCCGCATCGCGTGTGCCGTCGATGTATTTCCTCATCCGGGCGATTTCATCGGTGGGGTCCACCTCGGCTGTTCGAATTCGCTCTTCGAGCGATTTCAATCCTTCCTCATCGCGGAAAAAGCTGTAGATGGCGTACGCAGCCTCGTACGAGCGAGCGTTTTTTGGCGATAAGACCATCACCTTGTCGCAAAAACCGAGCGCCCGCGCAATGCCGGGATGCGCCTTCACGCGCTTCACCACCGCGTCGCGGCCGGCCTGGTCGTGGTAGAGATAGCCGAGCATCGACATCGACCCGAGGTCGTGCAGCAGATGCAAATCAATATCGTTGCCGATGATGTCGGTGATCGTTCCGTTCAGCAGCGTGTACCCGGCATTGTAGAGAAGAATGGAATCCGACGGATTGAGCGCGACGGCCTGCTGGAAGTAGTCGCCCGCGCGATCAAACGCCTGCCGGTCGCCGGTAGCGCTGAAGATGTAGTAGTACGCCAGCGCGGCCTGGTTCAGCGTCGTGGCGCTACGCGGCATGGCGGCGTATGCGTCAACGGCCGCGCGGAACTGCGCGGCGGCCTGATCGTCGTGGCCCTGCTCGAACGCTTTACTGCCCAGCGCACTGGCGAGTGCGGCTTTGATCTCCGGATCGTTGCCGTCGGCCTGATTGAGCCATTTGATCTCCTCGTCGCGATCGGGAGCCAGCATCGAGAGCGTATGGGCCGCCGCGCTGGATTCAGACGTCTTGGACGCCTTCTTGAACGCCTCTTCGAGCAGCGTGCGCGTCCCGGCATCGTCGCCGAGCTGCCGCAGCCGGCCGGCGATCGTCATCAGATCGATATAACCGCGCCCCTTGGTAGCCAGGTAATCATCAAAGAGCGCCTTCCCTTCCGACTGCCGGCTAAGCCAGTAGTAAACCTGGCCGAGCGACAGGCGATACGTGTCGCTCTTACCGGCCATGCCGCTCACGCTGAGAAAGACTTCCTCCGTTGCCTTGAGCTGCGTTTTGCGAACGTCCGCATCTTTTTGCCCCTGGGCGCGTTGCAGCATCACCATGCCCAGTTCGAGCGCGACTGGCACCACGGCGGACGAGTGCTCGAGCTCTTCCTGCTTGGCCAGGAATCGCGGGTCGTCCTTGATCTTGCCGTTAATATACTCCTGCACCATCGCGTCCTGTGCCGCGGTGCCGGCGGCGTTGTAGCGGGTGTAGAAATCCGCCGGGCCGCCGTTGGAGTTGAGGATGTTGATCTCGTGATCCCATACGCTCTTGATCGTGTCTTTGAGCCCCTGCTCGGCCTGACGGAGTGTGTCCATGCGCGCTTTGACGTACGGCCACAGGAGCGCGTAGGCGCCTTCCTGATCGCCCTCGCGACTCAGCACCGTGCCGAGCACGCGCGCGCCTTCATCGTTGCCGAGCTTGTCCTTGATCGGCAGGAGCAGCTTCTTGGCCTCGTCGAGTTGGCCTTTGTCTGCATAGAGCGACGCGAGCGGAATGGCCACGTCGGTGTTGCCTGGTTCACGGGCGGCCCATTTCTGCAGCAGGATGAACCGCTGCTCGTCGATGGGGCGAGAGTCAATGACGAGTGGCCGAACGGTATCGAGCATCGCGACGGCGTTGCGCGGATCGGAGTCGCCCTTGCCGGCGGCGATTTTGAGCGCCGCGTCGGCCACGGTAGCAACCGGCAGCGACTCTCCGCGCCGCGCCACCTGCGTGGCGGCTGAGATCACGCCAGCCGATTCACTCAGGCTTGCCTGCTGCAGTGGGCCGGCGAGCAGGTCTTTCATCCCCTGCGCGGCGTTGCCGGCTTCAGGCGTGTTGGTGGTGACCAGCGTCTGATACGTCTTGGCGGCATCCGCCAGCTTACCTTGCGCGACCATGTTATGGGCGCGCGTCATTTGCATCTTGGCCTGATAACCGGGCGTGCTGATGTACTGGCTGTATTGAACGCCGGCCAGCGTCGCCGCAATGCCGGCGACGAGCAGAAGATTCCAACTCTTTGCAAAGGTCGATAACGGTTCGCGGCCGATGAAGTACCATCCGCCCGATCGCGCTTTCGCCACGCGGTAGGCCCGTAGACAGATCAACGGAATAAATAATACCGAGAAGCACAACGTGGAAACGTAGGTATCTGTGTCCGAGTCGTAGTCGCGCTTGCCGAACATCGTCGTGCCAATGCCGTTCACCCGCGCCAATCCCGGCGGCGACTTGATGAGCTGTAACTTTGGAAATCGCTGTAACAGTTCCGCTTGCGTCACGGCCAACCTCCCCGACTGTAGAAATGTGCGGGCGCGATAAAACGTCTGGATCTGAACGATCCCTGTCGCCCCTTTTTACGACTCCCCGATTCGACGGAATATGGTCGCGTGAGCGCGAGTGATTTACAAGTAATTTCGGAAAACGGCAGGCTAATCGTGCTCTTTGGGGCGGTATTCGTTGTGGCCGGCGTTCATGGTTGCCGTCAGGTCGTCGAGTTTCTTGGCGGCGGTGGTGTTGTCGTCGTCGAGGAGGGCTTGCTCGATTTCGAGCTCCTCCATCAGGCAGGTGGCCATCATCGAGCGGTAGTCAACCAGTGCCTTCTCGCGCTGTTCCTTACTGAGCTTTTCGAGATGGTCAGGCGTTGCGCCTTTGGCCTTCAGCGTGGCGGCCTGCATGTCGGCCAGTTGCTTGAGGGAGTCGGCGTTCTTGGATTTGTCCTTGATTTGCTTGAGCAGCGTCTTGTACGGGCGATTCATCGCCTTCATCGTGCGCTCGAGGTCTTCGCCACCCTCGGCCAACGCAAACGAACCGGTCGCGGCCAGCAACAGTGCACACACAATCCAGTTGAGACGCATGGTTTCTCCGTGTTGCCCCGGAGCAAGTTTAATGCAACGGCAGAGCCCGTCAACGCGGTCGAGCAATGACAGAAGGCGTCGACTATTTCGCCGGCTGCGGCGTCGCGACTGATGCGAGGGCTTCTTCCACGGTCGCGGACATCGGCAGCAGAGTTTGCAGTCCCGCGTGCTTGAGCGAGCCGGCGATCATCGGGTGCGCGCCAGCCAGGGTGATCCGCCCGCCGTGTGTTGTGCAGCCGCGGCGAAAGGTCATCAGCACGCCCATCGCGAGGCTGGAGATAAAGGTCACGTCGGTGACATCGAACACGACGTGCTTGGGATGCCTCACCAGCAGGGTAGTCAACTGCCGCTCCAGCGTTCCGGCACCGGGGATATCCAGCTGTCCGTTCAACGTCACCACGACCGCACCGTCCGGCTGCGGCGCCATTTGAATGTGTAGATCCGACATCGACGCTCCTATCGGTTTAGTGATTGATAGCCGACCGTCTGCCGGCTGACTAGTCGGTAGGTTATGTCGAATCTATTAGCAAAGTGTGAAGAAATAGCCGCCGCACCTGAGAACCGACGCGGCCTCCTCATCTTTCGACCTTCAATCACCCGATAACAGGGTCAATGCTGCTTGAAATCGTCATCGCCCGCTATCAGGAAGACCTGCAGTGGTCCGCCAACATCGGGCTGCCAACCCTCGTTTACAACAAGGGGCCCGAGCCGCTGCCGGGCGCGATTCAACTCCCCAACACCGGCCGCGAGGCGCACACGTACCTGCACCACATCGTCTCGCGCTACGAGCAGCTCGCCGACTGCACGCTTTTCCTGCAAGGCAACCCCTTCATCCACGGCCAAGGGCTCAGCCACCACATGGGCGCGATGGCGTTCGGCGGGTTCACTTGGCTCACCGATCACCGACTCTTCTGCGACGAATTCGGCATGCCCAGCCACGGCGTGAAAATCCCCGTCGGCGAGATGTACAACCGGCTGTTCAACTTCCCTCGAAAGAGCTTCTACTTCGGCGCGGGCGCGCTCTTTTCGGTGGGCCGAGAGCTCATCCACCTTCGGCCGCGACAGTGGTGGCAGGATCTGCAGACGATGTGCGAGACGGATTACGCCGACACGTATCCCTGGGTGCTTGAGCGGCTATGGGTGTACCTGTTCTGCGAGCGACTCGGACAGGCGATCACTCCCGTGCAAACGCGGGCGGCTTAACCGTTCGTTCGCAGCAGCACCCACGCGATCACAACAATTGCAACGCACACCACAACACCAATCAGAAATAAGCTGGGTCGCGTTACAGAAGACACATTTTCTTCTTCAGAAATATACAGCTTGCAGTAAGGACACTGCTGCGCGTGTTGATAAACCGGCAGGCCGCAATGCGGACATGGATCGGTGTCTTCGTCTTCACTGTCATCCATGTCGGATTCGTCGGGGAACTCGCGCTCGGAAAGGTCGTCGTCATTCAGGGGCATGCAAAACCTTCATTAGAACCCGCGGCCCATTATGCCGATTTGCGCGCCCGCAGTCTCGGTGAAGCGGCTTTGGCGGGCTTGGGCGTGGTTTTCAGGTAGGCGGCGATCAGTTGCTCCACCGCCGGGCGAACGACGCGTGCGGCGTCGTTGCGGCCTTGCGTGCCGCGAAGGATTAGGGCGCCCTCGATTAACGCTGAGAAGCAGTCGGCAAATGCTTCAGCGCCCGCGGCATCCGCCCCGCCGGCTTTGGCCATGTCACGCCAGCGATCGCGCGTGCGCTGTTTGTACGCGGCAGCCGCTCGGTGGACGGGATCGTGTGGATTCGGAAACTCAGCCGCGGCGTTGGTGAACAGGCAGCCGTGGAAATCGGGATCGTTGAACCACAGGTCCAGCACATCAATGATGCCCAGGAACTGGCTGGCCGGATCGCTTTTCGCCATTTTATTCACGGCACGAATCCACGCCTGCGATTCCCACTCGTCGCGCCGCTCCACGGCCGCCACCATCAGATCGTCTTTGCCTTCAAAGTGCTTGTAGAACGTCGTCTTGGTGACGCCCGCCTTACCGATCACCTGATCAATTCCCACCGCCGCGAATCCGTGGCGGTAGAACAGATCGACGGCTGCCGCAACGAGTCGCTCGCGGCCGGTCTTGGGCGGTTCGGGTAGGCCGAAAAGCTCTGAAACGGGTTTGAGTTGTTGGGTCGCCGGCATGCCAAAATCCTCCCGAGGGGTGTACTAATAGTACACCGGGGGGTGTACCTCAAGTCCACTGTTCAGCTCCAGCCATCATCCTAAAGTCCGACTCAGCCGATGCGAATCGCCCGTGACGTTCACGCGTGCCGCCGGCAGAGAGTCGTCCAAAAAGAGGAGTACATCATGTACGACATGCAGAATATTGCGAAGTTGCCCCGATTCGGCGAACTGGCCCCCGAGGCATTCAAGGCGTTCGTCGCGTTCGACCAAGCTGCCTTCAAACCCGGGGCGATCCCCGCGAAGTACAAGGAACTGATGGCCATCGCCGTAGCGGTGACCACGCAGTGCCCGTACTGCATCGCGATCCACACCAAGCAGGCCCGCAAGGCCGGCGCCACCGACGAGGAACTGGCCGAAACGACGCTCGTCGCCGCCGCCATCCGGGCTGGCGGAGCGATGACGCACGGCACGCACACGTTGGAATAGTCCCGCGTGGCCCCATGTGGTCACGAGCGTGCAGGGCGGGGATCACAACTCCCGCCCTGCACGACTCTTGAGTCTGCTGACAATCGTGTAATGTTTTGAGAATAGATACCGCCGCCGCCGTGATAACGTCGATCAACCTCATGACAACGATGATCTTCTCGGACGTTGGCTCCGTCTTTCGACGAGCCCTCAAGTCGATCCAGCGCTGTCGAAACCGAGGTTGTAATGAAACACCGAATCAAACTGGCCGCCGCGACGATTTTGATCTCTTTCGCCGGCCTTGGCCTGATGGTTGTGCAGAACTGGCGTGAAACGTCGCGCACCATTGTCGTGAATATCCCCGCCGCCACGCTAGCCGCTCGGCAGCCGATGGCGGTTGAGACCGTCGCTCCGACGACGCAGCCGATCGGCGTGACCGAAACTCCGACCGTCAACGATGACGTCACCGTGATGCACACCGCCGTACGCGGCGAAACTGTCGACAGCCTGGCGACGGACCTGCGAAACAAAGAGACCAAGTCGTATCGCGACGCCATCCTCGACGCTAATCCTTCGCTCAAAGCCAACCCCGACAAGCTCATCGCCGGCAAAACGTACCTGATCCCCGCCGCCGCTGATGTCCCAGCCGCCGATGCCGCACCGGTCGCCGTTGAACCTGAAGCCGCCGCGCCGTTGGCGCCCTCGCCCGCGATCAAGGAACCGGCCCCCGCGCCCACCGCCGAACTGAAGTACACCGCCAAAGCCGGTGACACGGTCTCCAACATGGCCGGCTCGTTCCTCGGTAATGCCGACAAAGCGCACCAGGACACGATCACCAACGCCAACGCGTCGCTCAAGTCCGATCCCGATCACGTGGTCGCGGGCAAGGCGTACAAGATCCCAGTGACGGACGGCCTCACCGCCGCTGCCGCCCCCGCAGTCGTCGAGACTCGCCCTGCCGTTCAGCCCGACGCTGACACGCTCATTACCGCGGCCGCGCCCAAGACACTTCGCTACACCGCCAAGGCCGGCGACACGGTTACCAGCATGGCCATCGATTTGCTCGGCAGCAACACGCTCGAAAACCGCAACGCGATCATCAACACCAATCCGTCGCTAAAGCGTGACCCGGACCGCGTCGTCGCCGGCGAGACGTATTCCATCCCCGCACCGATGGCGCCTCTCGCCGCCGTCGATCCGCGATAGCACTCAACGCATCACGCAAAAACGGGACAGGCCATCAATCGGCCTGTCCCGTTCTGTTTTGTCGCGATACGTAAACGTCAGCTCTACTCTTTCACGCCGAGCGACATGTGCTCGTGAACGAGTTTCCACTCGCCGTTGATCTTCTGCCAGCCGAGCGTGAGATGGCCGGGCATATCGAGTTTCTTGCCGTCCTGCATTTCGCCCTGGATGTGCGCGATGGAAGCGGTGATCGCCACGTCCGATCCGATCCATGTCCGTACGGATTTTTGTTCGGTGAGCGACGCGGTGACGAAGCCGTTCATTCCCGGCTCCCAGATGCCCGCGAAATCCTTCCAGCCTTCGATCACGGTCTTGCCCGACGACATGCCGTCGAACGAGAGGAAGTCAGGCGTGGTCTCCGAGACTTTCGCTAGATCGTCCATCGTGTGCGGCGCGTGTGCCGTCTTGGTCCACGATGCGAAATACGCGGCCTTGGCTTTGTTCAAGCCGGCGGTATCCGCCTGACAGCCAATCCCAATCGAGACCATCGCTACCAACAAGAATGCCGAGCCAATCGAACGAAACATGAGTCCTCCAACCGAGAAGTGACATCCCCTGGCACATGAAGTTACGTGCGGCCGGACTGTATCGAAGGAAATCACGCGAGGAAAGAGCGGCCGTGCACCTATACTTCATCAGACGAAGGAAGGAGTCCGCATGCCCCATCTCGGCGACGCTGCTGTACCGATGTGGGTGTGCATCGCGTGCTCGGTTTGGGTCGCCATATTGATTCCCGCCTATATCAGGCACTTCGGCTGGGCGAATTTTCTTTGGTTCTCCGATCTCTCACTGTTCATGACGGTGGCTGCGCTGTGGCTGAACAGCCAGTGGCTCTTCAGCATGGCGATCATCTCAGTGGTGCTGCTGGAAGTCATATGGAATGTCGATTACTTCACACGCCTGATTTCGGGTCGGCGGACCATTGGGTTGACGGATTACATGTTCAACCCCCGCTATCCTAAGCCGGTTCGCGCGCTCTCGCTGTTTCACATTTGGCTGCTGGTGTTGTGGGTCTGGTTGCTGCCGCGGATCGGCTACGAGTCGCGCGCGTGGATGGCGCAGTCGGTCGTCTGCTGGATCGTGCTCATCGTGACGTACACGCTCACCCCGCGCGAGCAAAACGTCAACTGGGTGTTCGGCCTCGGCCCAAAGCCGCAGAAACGATTTCCGCCGTTGCTATATCTGGGAATGCTGATGATCGCGCTGCCGACGCTTGTATATTTTCCCACGCATCTGCTGCTGCAGTGGTGGACCACTCGATGACGATCACACCATCGCCTGTCGCCGGTGCGTGAGCTGCAAGGCAAATCCCCACGGATCGCGGAGCATGACCAGCACGTCGCCGGCGGGCGTGGTCGTGATCGGCTCGGCTTCGGTGCATCCCGCCGCCAGCAGCCGATCTCGCTCGACCGGCAGATCGGTCGCGACGAACGCGATATGCAGCAAAAGCGGGTCGATCGCCGTGTAATCCGGCACGGTCACCTTCTGATTGTTGTAGATTTCGATCACGCCGCCCGCACCGTCCGAAAGAAAATGCGTCATCGTCGGCGGCCCGGTCTGGCGGATGATCCGCAGCCCGCAATGCGCCACGTACCACGCCGCGACGGCAACGGGATCGCGAACGGGATAGGCCGCGTGTTCGAGTTTCATGTGAAAGCTTCCAGTCGCCTATTGGATCCGGGCCGACGCGATATCGGGCTCCTTGGATACCGTAGCGACCTATGGCAGCTTCACAACAGTTGTCTGGCTCACACATAACTCCCGTGCGATTCGATAGGCGTGCTCCACCTGAGATTCGTTCGCGTTTGTCCGGTTTCACCGACGCAATTAGATTGGATATCGTCGCCTGTAAAAGCTATTTTTGACACGTATCTGACCGACACGGCAACCGTCTCACCAAAGGACAAGCAATGGAAGAGCGATCATTGTACAACCGACTCGGTGGAGCGGACGGAATCGACAGGATCGTCAAACGGATGTACGCCCGAGTACTGGCTGATCCGGAATTGGCGCCGGTATTTGCCCACTCAAGCGTTGAGCACATTCAGGCCATGCAGCGCGACTACATCTCGGTCGCGGTCGGAGGGACGAGTTCTTACAGCGGCCGATCGCTGAGCGATGTGCATGCTGGTCACGGGATTACTACGCGGCACTTTTATCTGTTCGCCCGCAAGCTGCTGGAGGCGCTGGAGGAAAGCGGCGCTTCGCCGGATGACGCGTATGAAGTCGCCAACCGGCTGGCGAGATACGTCAACGAAGTAACCGGCGAGGGAATCGTTCCGGACTAGCCGCTGACCGTCAGGTTTTTCGCAATTCGGTCTGGGCCTGCTCGATCAGCACGTCTACGTACCGGGGGATCAATTTCAAATCGTACGCTGCAAACAGAACGCCCGTGAAGAGCGCCGCCGCGCAGAGCAGGTAGATGATCGACCGCTTGGCCGCCGTCGCGTGCTGCAGCAGCAGGCCGATTCCGACCGCTGACAGCCAGCTAAATTCCAGAAATCCGCGTCCCGGATAAGCCGACAGCGGCCAGCACCACCAGGCGCTATTGATGTACCACAACCCGCATACCGAAACCGCCGTCGCGGCGAACAGCCAGGTCATTCTCCCAAAGCTCTGATAATTGACGATCGCACCAATGATCGCCAGCAGCCAGACAGGGTTGTAAAGCAGCACGCCGGCTTTGAACGAGATCAGATTGTTCAGCAGTTGAGGATGACTCCAGTAGAACGGCTCATGGAACTCGCCGTGGCTGTAGGTGTGCGGAAACCAGACGCCGAACACCGTCTTCCAGAACACCAATTGCATCACCACGGGCCAGCACGCAATCAGCGTGAACGGCAAAGACGCCACCAGCTTGCCGATCAGTTTCTCTTGCACGGCGATCACAGCGATGGGAACAAACAGCGCGGCAAACACTACGCTCGTCGGCCGGGTGACCACCGCCATCGCGAAGCAGAACACCATGATCAGCCACGGCGCGCCGAGCATCTTCTCTTCGCGCATTCGGCGGACGGTCGCGACGGCGCAACAGGTAGTGGCCGTCACCCAAAATGTGTCGGCCACGTGGGCCATGCCGGGGAAACGTACCGTGTGGTAGATGTAAGCGGTGCCCGCGAATGCTGCGAGAATCGCCAGCAGTGTGTTCACGCCGCTGATCCGGAACGTGCGCGTCAGCAGGCCGTCGACCATAACCATCGTTGCCAGGCTGAGCACCATCATCGCGCCAAGGTTGAGCAACTGGTACAGCACAGTGTACCCGTTCGGCGTGAACATTTTCATGCCAGTCATCGCATACAGCGGCACCGACAAGCCGTGCGCAATCAAAAATGACGGCAACAGCGAAAGCGACACGCCGATCGGATACTTCACGCGGTCGTGTTCGAGATTGATGCTGTACGGCTCTTCGTATCCCCAGCCGTCGCGGAGCTGATTCCGGAAATCCAGATCGTGATCGATCACCGCCGACGGTAGGTACTGGTAATAGAATTTCCCGTCCGACGGCGCGAAATCGAACCGAGCCTCAGTCTTACTGAACAGCGCCTTCGACGCCATCATTCCCAACGCTGCGACATACATAATCGCCGCGAGCGCCAGATAGATACGCAGGCGTCGTCGGTGGTCCTCAAGATCGCCAACAAACGCCAGAACACGAGCCACGATGTTCTCCCGCTGGCGAAGATAGGTTGGAAAAGTTTCAACAGTCATGTCTGGTCCCCGTCAGCCCGCGGCGGTTAACGCGGGCGAAATGAATGGAGCGACAGGCAACCTAATCGGCGTGGCAGCGCGGAACAAGGAACTTTTAAGGGAAAGCAATAGCGTGAAACAGATCGCCGCTCTGGAGGGTGAAGATGGGGAAGAAATCAGAATATTTCCAGCGTCCAGTCGCGATCGCTTACACCGCCACCTGCTTGCCGCCTGCCGACGCTGACGCGTAGATGGCGTCCAGAATCTTCTGCACCACCAGTGACTGCTCCGGCTTGCAGCACAGCTCTTCGCGCCCCAGAACGGCGTTGATGAAATTGTAGTGCCGGCTCGTGTGACCGAAGAGCGAATGCTTTCTCGGCTGATCTATCACATCATACTCCTCGCGCAGCGGGTCGCGGCGAAACACCTTGGCCGGGCGGATCGAGGCGCCGGCATCGGTGCCGAAAATTTCCACGTTGTCGCGGCCGGCCTCGCGGTGGGCCGCCCATGACACGTCGAGCGTCACGCTCAATCCGTTCTCGAAGTTGATCAGCGCCGTGGCCAGATCGTCGACGTCGAACACGTAGTCCGGCTCAGGGTCGCTCATCCCCCATCCGCCGTGGCCGATCCCGCGATTGCCGAACCGCGTATACGTTCGCCCGACCACGCTCACCGGTTTGAAGTTGTCGATCGTCCACAAGCACAGGTCGAGCATGTGCACCCCGATGTCGAGCAGGCACCCGCCGCCGCCGAGCTTCTTCATGCCGAACCACGTGCCCGCTTTGGGAATTCCCCAGCGGCGCTGCCAGTACGCCTTGGCGTGATAGATCTCACCGAAGATTCCCTGCAGCACCAGCGAGCGGACGAGTTGCGAGTCAGTGTTGAATCGCTGATTCATGCCCACGCAGAAGACACGCTTCGCGTCCCGCGCCGCAGCGACCACGGCTTGGGCTTCGGCGAAGTTCAACGCAAACGGCTTATCCAACAGCACGTGCTTGCCGGACCGTAATGCCTTCAGCGCAAGCGGCGCATGAAACGCGTTGGGGACGGCGATATACACCGCCTGCACGTCGTCACGCTGCAGCAGCGCGTCTGCACTTTCGCACGCGTGCGGAATCTCGCCGTTGTTGCAGAACGCGGCTAGGCGTACCGCGCTAGGATCGTACGCGGCCACCACCTTGGCCTGGCCGTGCTCGGCAATGTGCTTGGGAACGCCTTGAACGATCTTCCCCGCGCCGATGATTCCGATGTTGACGGTGTTCATATTCGACAAATCCTTCCTTGTTCAGGGACCGCTTTGTGTTCCGATCGCTTGACGTAACGCCAAAGCGAGTAGAATCTTACGTCAGGAGCCAATCACTATGCCACAGCGACTGAAAGCACCGAACCTCTTGCAGGATGCGCGCGTCTACCTTTCCGGGCCGATGGACTTTGTCGCGTCGCGCGCGGCCGAGCAGAAGCTCGGCTGGCGCAACCGCGTCGGACAGTTCCTTCAGGAACTCGGCGTGACCGTGTTTGACCCGTGGTTCAAGCCCGAAGTCCGCGGCCTGTACGAGTACGGCAAAGAAGACGACACGACCGCCGGCGCCCGCAACGACTGGACCTTCGCCGACGGCAAAGCCGGGGCCGCCCAGCGATCGAGCTGCGCCGAGCGATTCTGGCCCGCGATGCACATCGATCTCCGCATGGTCGATACTTCCGATTTCGTCGTCAGCTACTGCCCCACTAACGTCTACAGCGTCGGCACGCCGCACGAGATCATCCTGGCCCGCCAGCAACGCAAGCCCGTGCTGTTCGTTTCGCCGCCGGTGAAGTTCAAGATGCTCGACGCGCTCAAAGAGCATCTTGAAAAGACCAACGACCAGACCGGCCTCGATCTGCTCGCCAAGCTGAAAACCGAAGTCCCGATCAAGGAAAATCCGACCGCCGCCCCCAGTCTCTGGTACATGCCGCTGATCGGCAGCGAGCATTTCTTCGACGGCTTTGGATTTTCAAAATACAAGCACCTCTTCAAATGGGGCGACATCCCACTCGACGACCAGGAAGCCACCCACCCGCCCAAGCGGCCACTGCTTCCGTTCATCGAGCAACTCAACGACGAGATCCCCAAGATGTGGAGCCGCGAGCTTAAGGAATTCGTTGCGAACGACGACTGGTTGCTTTGGAAGCTCACCAAACCCGATAAACACGGCGGAAACCACGTCGCCGAAGTGCGGGAATAGGCTCGAATTGGCGTTTTTATGCTGATTTCGCAAGAATCTGCGGCTTGGTAAGGCTGTGATTAAACGCGTAAAAATTGGTGATAGTTGTACAGTCCGCTATAACATTTACTGGTGCGATTGGGCACGAGTCTAGACCACTTCACAAAAGGGAATGCCGTATGAATTACTACACTGACGTCTTGAAGAAGTACGCCGTATTTGAAGGCCGCGCTCGTCGGAAAGAGTACTGGATGTTCTTCCTGATCAACTTCCTGATCTCCTTCGCTGTCGGATTCGTGGCTGGCTTGATCAAATTGCCGATCCTCGGCACCTTGTACAGCCTGGCGGTGCTCGTGCCGAGCATCGCGGTCGGCGTTCGCCGGATGCACGACACGGATCACAGCGGCTGGTGGCTTCTGGTTCCGATCGTAAACCTCGTCTTCGCCTGCATCGACGGCACGCCCGGCCCGAACCGCTTCGGCGAAAACCCCAAGGGCATCAGCGCACCACAGGGTTTCCCGGTTACACCCACGCAGCCACAGTAATTGCCGCTGGGAAGTACGCCATGCAAATCAACGGGCCGCTGCTGCTGATGAATCAGCAGCGGCCTTTTTGTTGATTGGGCGATGTGCCCCAACGACATGATTTAGCCCCAACCACACATCGGCCGACCGATGCCCGCGTCGTCGGATCGGTACCTGATGCTCAAAGAGCGCACCGCGATCACTTCTTCTTCAGTCCGTCGCGCCAGCCGATAACTTCAAGTTCGCCCTTCACGGCTTCTTCCACCGTGATGACCGGGTGCACCTCAAAGACGAACGCCGGCAGCATCGAGCAGAATTTGTGGATCGTCACCGGATCATCACAGTCCATCAGCATGTGGCCGCCCCACTCGCCGACGCGGATCACGAAGAAATCGATCTTGAAATTCTTCGGCTGCTTCCACTGGCCGAACACCTCGAGGATCCGCTTCTGAGCATTCTCATACTCCATCGGCGAACCCTGCGGCCGCTCGAACCAACTGATCACGTACTTCATGGCATGTCTCCTGTAATAGCCCCTGACTGAATTGAACGCCGTCGCGCCGGGCCGGCAGGGAGAAGAATACGGAGTTGCCGGTATTTATGACAATTACTTCGTTCGCTAGCGACATGCCGCAATCCGCAACACACCTCCGTGGCGTTAAAACGCAGCAAGCGGCGGGAACATCGTCCTCGCCGCTTGCCGCAGAGTTATTTTGGGAATCAGGATCGATCCCGCCGCGTACGAACCGCGGTAGCCCTACTTATTCTCAATGCTCAGCAGCTCGACTTCAAATACCAGCGTGGCATTGGCCGGGATAGGTCCCTGCCCGCGCGGGCCGTACGCGATGGCCGGCGGGATGACGAGGCGAGACTTTCCGCCCACCTTCATCAACTGAATGCCTTCCGTCCAACCGGGAATCACGCCGCCGAGCTGGAACGTCGCCGGGCCGCCGTGGTCGAGCGAGCTGTCAAACTTGGTGCCGTCGATCAGCGTGCCGGTGTAGTGGACCTTCACCGTATCGCTCGCCTTGGGAGCGGGGCCCGTGCCTTCGGTGATCGTTTCGATCTGCAGCCCGCTGGCGGTCGTCGTCACGCCCTTCTTCTTGCCGTTGGCGTCGCGGAAATCATCGCCGAGCTTCACGTTCTTCTCGCCCGCTTCCTTGGCCGCCATCATGACTTGCTGCTGCAGCTTGCCCATCGCTTCGGCAAACGCCGCCTGCGACACCTTCGACGTTTTGCCTTCGAGCGCGTCATGCAGCCCCTGCGCGATCACGTCGCCGTTCAGTTTCGCGCCCGATTCGGCGATCTGCTTGCCGAACGAGAATCCCACGCCGTAACTTGCGTCGTCCATGTACGACGTCGGCTGCGTGGCGGGCGAAGTAGCGGGTTGCGTCGCCGGCGCGTCGGCCATCGCGAAACCAGACAGGGCAAGAACGGCCATCACAAAGCTAGTCTTCATCATTCGAATATCTCGGTTAAGGGACTTAGTGGAACAAGGCCGGAAACATTAGCCGACCTTCGCCCGATTCGCCAATCCGCGGTAACATGCCGCGATTCCCTGGCTCGTCAGACGATATCGCAGACTGGTGTCGACCCGCACTCCGATGAGTAACGACACATGATTTACATCCACACCGAAACAACCTCCGTGCCCGGCCCGGTTCTGACAATGGATTGTCCCGCTTGCAACGCCAAGCGAACGGCGATCGACACGGCTGAAGTCACATCCCGCGAAAAACTGTTCGGACTGATTCCGGCGACGACCAATCAATGGACGACGATCACCTGCCGCAGTTGCAAACGAACGTTTCGATCGCCGGTTTCCACTCACTTTCTGGCCGACATGACCTGCTCACAAATTTCTAACCTCGTAGCGACCGAGGGCATGGCTCACGTAGACGGCATGGTCAAAATATTTATCTGTGCCAGCATGATCATTCCCGGATTCGGCGTGCTTTTTGGAGTTATCGGCGTCATCGGCACACGCCATACGCGATCAGGTTGGCGCATCGCGGCATACGTCGGCCTTGTTCTGTCGATCAGTTTTCTGGCGTGGATGCTTCTTAACTAAAAGTACGACAAGATTGGTGGCTACCGCTCGATCTCCGGCGGCGTCGGCTCTGTCGTCGGCCGATCGAAACGCGGCATCACGAACGTCGGCTGCGTCAGCGGCTTAGGCAGCGTCGGCACGAACGGCCCGCTCACGCCGCGCATATCCACCGGCGGCGGAGGTGGCGGCGCCCACGGCCGCTGTCCCGGCGCACCGGCCCGATGCTGCCACGCGTACGTCGACCCGTAGCTCACCGCGATCGAGATCAGGCACAGCAGAAATCCGCCCAGCGGCAAAAACACACGCCGCTGCCCCGCTACGCGTCCCACGATGATGCCTACAATCCCCGCGATCGCGCCGCCCAGCGCCACCGGCACCGCGAGCATCCCCAGATACGGAATCCATGCCACCAGCAACGACACGCCGCCAACGGCCAAGCTCGTGATCCCGATCGGCCCACTCGCATTGGCCCGCGCCGGCGCCCCGCCGTCCTGACGGTTGAACGCCCCTGGAAAGTATGGAAGCATCGGCATCACGGTCCTTGATCGATCGAAACATCATACCCGTTCGTCTCTGTTTTGAACGCCCACTCGCGTTCCCGATCGGCCAATTCAATCGCGCTGCCGGTCGCAAATTTGTCGTTGTGATTGTCGGATCGGCCGCTAAACTTCAACCGCTCGACCGACCGCGCAGCGCCTGAAAGGCCTACGCCATTATGGAAAAACAACCGATGTCCATCAGCGTCTCGCACGCGAGCGCGGACGCGTCTGTCGTACAAATCGCCGGCGAGATCGGCCTCACCGCCCTCCTCGGCGACGGACAACAGTTCAAGGAGGGAGACAACGCCCTCGACTCCGGCCTTCGCGCCGCCGTCCCCACGCCACCGCCGCTCGTCGTGCTCGACCTGACGGACGCCTCTTACATCTGCAGCCTCGGCATCGGCACGCTGATGCGGTTCCGCAAATCACTCGCCGCCCAACAAGCCGACGTCCGCGTCGCTGCCACCGGCCGACTGGTCACGCTGCTCAAACTCGGCCGGCTCGATCAATTATTGCCCGTCTATCCAACGGTCGCCGAGGCAACGAAGGGGTAGCGGCAGTGACGACGATGGTGAGCCGTCGACGCGAACCGGCGCTTACGGCTTTCGGATTTCGACGATCACATTTCCATGCGCCGCCTCCGGCAGGAATCCGCCATGCAGAATTTGGAAGCCGGCCCGCTGATAGATGGCGTCGTGACTCGCGTAATCTGTTCGCATCGGCCGCGTGCTCCCGAATACTTTTACCGCGACGGCGAGCGGGTGTTGCCGAGCATAACTAAAATCGCGCAGCGGGATGTAGCGGAAACTTCACAGCGACGAGGGAGTGATTAGGGAGTCGCGGCGATTCAGCACAAAAGCAGGCCGGTGCTGATGCCCACGATGCCGAACAGCGCGAAGAGGCACACCGTCCGGCGGGTAAGCCGGCGGCGGTGGTCGCGGATGGACTCGGCCAGCTTTTCCAAGTGGGCGCGGTCAATCACGCTGCTGAGTCGCAGGCCGATGCAGTATTCGCCGTCGGGCAGCGGGTTGCAGCGGACGACGGTGAGGATCACCGACAGGTTGCCGCGATTGGGTTGCGGGATGCGCAGAAGGTATTCGTCGCCCGTGCACATCGGAAATCCGCACACGGCTCCCACGCCGCTCACCGAGAAGTCCTCGATAGTCACGTTCACCGGCGAACCCTCGCCCTCGTTTTCCCACGCGTAAAATTCGGTCGCCACGTGATGCTCGATCCGCGCGCTCATCCGACGTTCCTGCGGCACGAACGCCTCGTTAAACGCGAGGCGGATCTGGGACCGCTTGTCGTATCCGACTTCGTATTTCTGATTGGTTGGCATAGCTGCTCGACAGACAATGTGCGCGACGGCCTGCGATGAAAGATCGGCACGCCCGCGAGCGGACTGAAGCGGAGGCGCCGATTCTCGGACGGATCGCAGCGTTATCGCAAGGATCTGCATCGCGCGGCCAAGATCGAAACTCCCTAACCCGATTAATCGAACCGGTCGGACTGCGCCAACCTCCGATAAGCACGCGTGTGAAGCGATCCGCTTTTGCGAACACTCCAATCGCGTCAAAGAACCGGTCTAGAAACGCTGCGGCTTCGGCGGAGAGGCCGACGATTATGTTCGTCGTTTGGCGCGCGGATGGGTCACGAACGTTGACTTTGATCGCGAACGGCATCGCCTTCACCCTTCACTGCCACGTTCTTCCCGCCGATCAACAGGCCGACGCTCGAAATGATGGCCACGACGCCAAAAACGATCGCGGCCATCGCCTGCTTCTGCGACGATTCGACGGTGTCGGCATCCTTCTGTGCCTGGTCCGCTTCGTAATGAACGTAAATGTTTTGAGATTTGGCAGCATCGCTGCGATAAATGCCGGCGCGCTCATTCATTTGTGCAACGCCATCCGCCTGATTGAACCACCACACGGAACCTGCAGCGATCAGAACCAGACCCACAAAAAGCAAAGTGATGCTGCCCAACCGCATTCCGTCTCGCACCCGCGGCGACACTGAAATCGGACGGGCCACGGTTTCCTCGACTCGCCGAGGAGTGACCGAGGGGACGCCCGGCGAGACAATTCTAATCACCTGAATTCCCCGCTCTGCAGCCGCCCATCCCGCGGCCCGCGCGTCGGGGGCATGGAGCGTGATCTCGGTCATCTCTCCGGTCGCCAGCACTTTTCCGTGGACTATAAATCGCACGAGTCGCCCCCTCCGCGGTTTTACATTTTGATGGGTCTACTTACTTTGCCTTGTCGCCCTTTTTCGGTTCGCCAGCGGGATCAGGATCCGTCGCCGTCTCACCCTTGGGCCAGCTTTCCTTGGCCTTGGCGACTTGCTCCGGTGTGAAACCGATCGCGGACAGAATGCTCTCGGCGATCACCTGATTGCCCAGCGCGTTCATGTGCGTGCCGTCCGGAATCGTCAGCAGCGGCGGCGCGCCCTTGGCGGGCTTTCCGTTCTTGGCGATGTCGGCTTCGAGGAGTTTCTTTCCCAGAGCGAACGAGTCGGCCAGCGGAATGCCCTTCTCCTTCGCGTAGGTGCGGATGAATTCGTTGTACGCGCTCTCCTTCGTCACCCCGCCGCGCACCGGCATGGTGATCATGAGCACCTTAATGCCGGCCGCCTGTGTTTTTTCGATGATCGTCGCGATGTTTTTCTTCGATTCCTCCAGCGGCAACCCGTGATTGGGGTTGTCGTTGGTGCCGCAGAGGAGCGTCATCCAGGTGGGCTTTTTGGCGATCACGTCCTTTTCAAACCGGCCCGCCATGTCGCGCGAGGTGTTGCCGCCCACGCCGGCGTTGATCTGCGTCGCGTCTATGCCGGCCGTTTTCAAGCTGGAGATCACCAGTCCGCAGTACCCGCCCGGCCCCTTGCCCTGGCGAGTGATCGAGTCGCCGAGGAAGACGATGGTGTCGCCGGATTTGATCAGGATCTCCGCGCGGAGCGAGGAGACGGCGGAGAGCATCAGTAAGCCGACGAGGGCGACACAGAACAAACGAATCAATTGTGAACGCATGTAGTCATCCTTGAGCGATATAAAGAGTTGTCAGTTGCTGCGCGATCTTCGCCGCGCTACGGGTGATCAGCCTTGCCCTCCCAATTGAGCACCTGCCCGTCGGCCAGTAGTTTCTCGCGGATCGCCGCATACGGAACGTCCTGCAAGCCGAGCTTCTGATCGATCGCCAAACTCGCGGCCGTCGCGGCGGATTGGCCGAGCACCATGAATACTGGCTCCATTCGCATCGTGCCGTACGCCGCGTGGGTGGCCGATGAGCAGACGGGCACCGACAGATTCTCGCACTCGCCGCGCTTGGGCACGATGGCGCGGTAGCTGATGCCGTACGGCCCGGGGATGTGCACGTACATGCCGCCCTCGCTCGAAACAAAGCCCTCCGGCGATACGAACAGCTTGACCGCGTGCGAGTCCATGTGATACGACCCCAGCCCCACGGAGTCGTCGCATTTTTCCTTCCCCATCGCCACGTGCTCCGTCACCACGTAATCGCTCCGCATCCGCCGCGCCTCGCGGATGTACAACTGGAACGGCCAATGCCCGTTGTCCACGAACTCGTCCTTCGCCAATCCCCACGGCTGATAAATCTTCCGCGTCGTCTCCGGGATGCGCGGATGATTCTGCAGCGTCCAGATCAGCCCCTTGATCCACTGCTCGTGCGCCTTTTCAATCTTCGCGCGAGTCGCGTAATCCGCCTCGGGATAATCCCAGCTCATGCCGACGAAATCCGTCGAGATGTAGCCGTTGTTGTTCGTGTCCGTCTTCAGATTTGGCAGCGCGTCGGGTTTAAGAAATTTCTCCGCCTCACCGCCCGCCTCGATCCAGCGGAACAGGATCTCGTACTGCAGCTCGTCATACCCGGCCGGCTTTTCGAACGGGACGAAGTTGTCCGGATCCTTCGTCAAGCACAGCCGATAGTTGTACGCCTGCACACCTTTGTCGGCCTCCCATAGCTTGCCTCCCCAATCCGGATAAATCCGAGGCAGCAGCCCGCTCTTTGGATCGCCCTTGATGCGATACGGATCGATCTTCTCCGGAAATCGCCCCGCCGCCGGCATCGGGCGGATTCCGTTGATCGTCTCGCCGTACGCCGCGTTGCCGTCGCGTCCCACGACGTACGACACGCCCGCCGCCGCCATCAGATCGCCTTCATACGTCGCGTCGATGAACTGCTTCCCTTCAATCATTCGGCCCGACTCCATCGCAACGCTCACGATCCGCTGCCCGACTTTCTTCACGCCGTTCTTGCGATCCAGCCGCTCGCCGCGGAGCACCGTCACCTTCGCATCCGCCACCATCCGGTCGAAGATCCGCTCCGCGACCGACGGCTCGACGATCCACATCGTCTGCTCGCTCTCCGGCAGCGGCAGGTGTTGACCGCGCATCACGTGTTTCTTCTCGCGCGTCCAGTGCGCGTCGTCCTGGTAGTACTCCCACACCTTGTGAAAGTACTCGCGACCGAGCCCGCCGATCGTCGCCGGTATGCCGACGTCGACAAACCCCAGCCCGCCGCTGGTCATGCCGCCCAGATGCCGGCCCGGCTCGATCAGCACGACGCTCTTCCCCATCCGCGCCGCCTGCACCGCCGCCATCACCCCGCCGCTCGTGCCGCCGTACACGACGATGTCGTACGACTCCGCCGCCCGCGCCGGCAACGCCGTCATCGCCAGCACGACACAGGGCAGCAACGCGAGCAGGTG
>Ga0070665_100001025_pt1 | contig 35016 bp, 19 predicted proteins | sample KBSS13metaG_FD_65862 | JGI IMG/M metagenome (GOLD analysis project Ga0070665, IMG submission 65862) | Switchgrass rhizosphere microbial communities from Kellogg Biological Station, Michigan, USA - KBS S1-3 metaG | ecosystem: Host-associated > Plants > Roots > Rhizosphere > Soil ... | reverse complement strand
ATTTGATCGCCTTCGAGATAGTTGCCGCCGGGGAACCGGAGGAACTTCGGCCGCATGTCGATCAGCATCTGCAGCAGGTCGGGCCGGAAGCCGTTGACCTGGTTCTTGTACGTCGGGGGAAACAGCGAGACCAGGCTGAACCAGATCGTCCCGGGACGCTCGACCGTCAGTACGAAGCGTGCGTTCACGGTCGGCGTCACGTTTGCCGTCGACAACGTCACTTCGTACTGCTTCCACGCCTGAGTCAGGCCGGTCACCCGTCCGCTGGCGTACGTTGTCTTGCCGTCAACGCTTTCAATGGCTGCGGTGATCGGACCAGTGATTCCTGGGGCCACCTTCGCGAAGAAGGACGCGCGATACCGCGTGTTCGGCTTGACCGGTATGCCCCAATAGCCCTCGTTGGCAACGCCCGCGGCGTGTCCGCTTGACGCCTGCGTCACCTCGACGCGGAGACTGGTCGCCATCGTGGTGTTGAGGGGCTGATTCGTGTCGAGCGCGATGGCCGCCGCCGCGCCAACGCCGTGGACCGCCGACCAGTGCGCCGGCGAAGTGGCGTCGTCGAGAAACGCGCGATTTCGTATCAGCTCGCCGTACAGCCCGCCGTCATACGAGTGGTTGATCTCCTCCGTCATCAGGCCATAGAGAAGGGGACTGACCTTGCCCGCGTTTGTCGATGCGTCGATAGTAATCGTCGGCGCCGCGGCGCGCGGAAGGGTCATGCCGAGGATCAGCACGAGCACGACCGCATTGGCTTTCAACATAACGTTCTCATCGATCAGGATCGAACATGTGAGCCTGATAGGGGAAGCCGTTCATCGCCAGGCGGCAGGAGCGCTCACCTTCCTTGCCGCCATTGCTCGCCAGGTGCCACGTTTGACGTGGGACGTAGACGACGTCGCCGGCTTCCGCTTCGAACGGCTCCAGTCCTTCGATGTTGTAGCGGATGTGGCCGAGCATGATCAGCCAGAACTCGCCGCCTTCTTCGTGGTAATGCCCCTTGTTGCCCGGCTGCGGCGGCTGGTAGCGTCCCATGATGATGTTCGCGAAGCTGCGATCGTCGGTGACGAACGCGCCGCCGCGTTCCTCGCCGCTCGCCACCTTGTTGAAATCGACCACCGGACGATTCTGCGAATCGAGCACGCCCTGGCCGCCGTCGACACGCGTTTTGACGTACTGGAACCCGGGAAGCGACACCGGCGTTTCGTCCGCCGGATAGAGCTTGCGCGCGCGCGCGACGTTGACCTCGAACCGCAGCGCCGGTTCCGTCCCGACGTTTTCGATCTGGTAGAGCGTGCGATACGGCACCTGGACCATGACGCCTGGCGCGGCGATCACAGGCTCCCGGCCTTCAACGGTGAAGCGGAGCGTGCCGGATTGCACGATCCACCACTCGCGTGTGTCGCCATTCATGCGCCGAGGCGTCTTCTTGCCCGGGCCGATCGAGATCCACTGTGCGTTCAGACTCTCGTCGTCCACCATCGTCTCGGCCCAGTCCGCCTGACCGGTGTGTCGCGACAGCACGTCGATCAGCTTGGTGCGCGGCTTGTGCACGCCGGTCCATCCCGGCGACGTGGCCTTCGGCGACATCATGATCAGCGGTGTCGCCTGCCGCGCCGGCGGCCGCTGCGCCGCGCCGCTGGGCGTCTGGCCCTGCGAGGTCGCTCCCACGACAGCGGTGACGACGGCAACGGACGCGATCCAAAGCTTCATGGCCTCTCCAGCGGTGTGAGTGGTGTTCTGGCTGACGCGGAATCATGGCACAACGAGGCCTATAATGCGGCGCGAGGTGATGATGGTGCTCAATCGCCGAGGCTTCGCAAAATCGCTGAGCGGCGTCGTCGGCGCGGTCCTCGCCGGCGTGCCGGCGCGGGCGTCGGCGCAGGCGCCGTCCGCCGCGGGTGCGGCGCGCGCGGCCAGCCGGCTCCCATCCGCGAAGGTGACGCGCATCCGGCTCTTCTACCCGCCGAATTACGATCGCAACGGGCCGCAGGCGTTCCCCCAGAGCAACATGGTCGTCCTCGTCGATACCGATGCCGGGATCACCGGCGTCGGGCAGGGCGGCTCCCCCGACACCGTTCGCAACGTCGCGCGCAGCGTCATTGGCCGAAACGCGTTCGACACCGAGATGATCTGGCAGGGCGCGTTCATGGACGGGTTCTACTCGCCCGGCAAGGAGCGCCTCCACGCGCTTGGCGCGATCGATCTGGCGCTGTGGGACATCAAAGGTAAAGCGCTCGGCGCGCCGTTATATCAACTGTTCGGCGGCAAGGCGCGCGAGCACATCGAGCTGTACGCGACCTCCGGTCTGCCGCCAGGGATCGTGCCGGCGGCGGATGCGGCGGCGATGACGCTCCGGGAGCGCGCGGCGCGAACGATGGCAGAGGGCTATCGTGTGTTCCGGGTGGACAGCGACATCGTTCCGAATCCCGGCGGCCCGGCCGGAGCACGCCGCGGATCGGCGCAGGGCGCCACCTTCGATTCGCGATCCCACATCCGCCTGATCGCCGAGGCGGCGGCGCAAATGCGCGAGGGCGTCGGCCCGGACGGCAACTGGATGATCGACCTGCATCAGAAGTTCGACTTCCACGAGGCCGTCGAAGTGTGCCGCCTCCTCGAACCGCATCGCCCATTCATCGTCGAGGATCCGCTGCGTGAGGAGCAGTTCCGGACGCAGCTGCCGAAGCTGCGGCAGATGACGTCGGTGCCGCTCGCGCCGGGTGAGGAGTGGGGCACGCGCGCGGACTTCAGTCCACTGGTCGAACAGCGCGACATCGACTTCGCGCGCGTGTCGCTGCCGAATGTGGGCGGCATCACGGAGATGTTGAAGATCATGGCGGTGTGCGACACACACCGCGTCGGCATCGTTCCGCATTTCACCGGTCCGATCGCCACCGCCGGCCACATGCACGCGATGATGGCCTTTCCCGGGCAAGTGCTGATGGAATACAACCAGGGCGAGCGTCCCGTGCCGTACCTTCCGGAGTTCCTCGAGTGCCGGAACGGCAAGGTCTGGCCCAACGATCGGCCCGGGCTTGGCGTGACCGTGGATGAACGGCAGCTCACCTTCGTCGAAGCCGTCACCGAAGGCGCCGCTGGCGCCACGCAGCGGCGGCTCGACGGATCGCTCACCCATTGGTAGAGATCGTGGTCCTGCGGCACGAGCTCGCTGCGCCGTCGGCTCCCGGGCGCAGACGACGGACTTGGTAGCGAAAAGCACACGGGCGCGAGTCGCCGCACCACCGCGGGTCGCGAAGAGCCTCGGGCGGAACGGACCGAGGCTGTGTCTCTTTTTGGCGGCGGTGTTTGCCCTCAAGCTCGCGGTCCTGTGGCAGCTGAAGGACCACGTGTTGACGCAGCCCGATGCGGGCCTCGACACGACAGCGTACGTCGGACTCGCCGAACGCGTGATGGGCGGCGACGTAGGTCTGGGCCCGGGCCTCTATTCCCTCTCCCCGCTCTACGCCTATTTTCTGGCGGCGGTCCTGGCGGTATCGCATTCGTTCACCGTGGTGCGAGTCCTGCAGTGCGTGCTCGGAACCGCCGCCGTCGCGCTCGTCTATGTCGCCGCCAACGCATGGTTCGGCCGCCGGGCGGCATGGCTCACAGCGACGCTTGCGGCGCTTACCGGCCTCTTCACGTTCTACGAGGTGCTGCTGCTCCAGGCCTCGCTCGATCCATTCCTGACCGCGGCCACGATCGCCTGCCTGGCGCTGGCCCTGACACGCAGCGACTGGCGATGGACTCTCCTCACAGGTCTGCTCTACGGGATCCAGGCATGCAACCGTCCGAACGTCGCGATTCCCGCCGGAGTCGTGGCGCTCTTCTTCATCGTTACGCGACGGTGGCGGTTCGCGGCTGCGTTCGCGCTCGGCACTTCGCTTGCGCTGGCTCCGGTGACGCTTCGTAATATCACCGTATCCGGCTACTGGTCGCCGCTGACGTCATCGCACGGCGGTCTGAATTTCTACGTCGGCAACAACCCCGGCGCCGACGGTACCTATCAGCCGGTGCCGGGTGTCACGCCGAACATGAAAGGCCAACTGGAAGACACGCGCAGGCTCGCTGAGCAGGCCGCCGGCCGCCCGCTCAACGACGGCGAGGTCTCGTGGTTCTTCTACCGGCTCGGGTTGACCTGGATCCGCGAACATCCGCTGCAGGCCGCGACATTGTTCGGTCGAAAGCTGGCGTTGATGTTCAGCGCCGGCTACATCTGGCTGAACTACAGCTACCCCTTCTTCTCCCACGATGCCCATACGCTCCTATGGCTGCTTGTCGTCGGACCATGGATTCTGATCCCTTTGGGCCTCACAGGACTTGCCGTCGCCACGCCGCGGTCGAAGCGGCTCGAGTACTTCGTCTGGGCCTCATTTGTACCGGCCTTCGGCGTGGCAGTGGCGGTCTTCTATGTGACCGACCGCTACCAGCTTCCAATACTGGTGCCGCTGTGCGTGGGCTCTGGTGCGGCGCTGGACGCGCTGATCGCCGCTATCCGCGGACGCCGCGCAGCGGCGATCGCTCTCGCGGCCGCGGTCTTCCTTGCGCTGCTTGCCTGGGCCAACCGCCCGCTGCGGCTCGATGACGGCGTCGCTGAAGAGCGCATCCGGATGGCCGAACGCCTGGTGACGCTGGGCCGGTACGGTGAAGCTGAAGACTGGGTCCGGCGCGCGGCTGCTGTGTATCCTCACCCCGGCGTCGTGCACTTCCGCGTCGGACAGCAACTGCTCGTGCACGACCAATCGGCGTCCGCAATCTCGCATTTCCAACAGTCGCTCGCGATCGATCCGGGCCAACCGATCGTTGAATACGCGCTCGGTGAAACCTACCTCGATGGCGAGCGTCCGCGGGAAGCCATCCCGCACCTCCGTCGAGCGCTCGAGGCGGGAGTTCGACCAGATCAAGCCGGATACGACCTCGTTCGCGCACTCGGCGCAGTCGGCGATCGCGACGGCGCGCTCCGCGTCCTCCGCACGGTGACACCGGCGCGCCCGGATGATGCCGAACGATGGCTTGCGCTTGGTCAACTCGGGCTTCAGCTGCAGGAGCCCGGGCTCGCCGAAACGTTTCTGCGACGGGCCGTCTCGACGAACAAGGCGTTGGCCGCCGCACACTCGCAGCTCGGCCTCACTCTGAACCTCGAACATCGATGGACCGAGGCAACGATCGAGCTGGAAGAGGCCGTACGCTTGAGCCCTCGCGAGGCGGACCCGCATATCGGCCTTGCAGTCGCCAACGCCAACCTCGGTCGACTCGCGGATGCGCGCGTGCACATCCTCGAAGCGCTGCGCCTTGACCCGGCGTCTGAAGTCGCCAGACGCGTGCAGGAAGCGCTCAAATAGACGCTATGGACACTCGTCCTCCCGCGTCTAGAACTTGAACGACAGCCCGATTCGTCCGACGCGCGCCGGCAGAATGCCGCCGTTGACGCCAGTCGCGTAGAGGTACGTCGGACCCGACTGCAGGTTGTAGGCGTTCGGCGCGTTCGAGTTCAACACGTTGAACACGTCGAACGCGAGGCCGATTCGCGCCTCCGAGACGACGTTGAACCATTTCTGGACGCGCAGGTTCAGGACGTTCAACGGCGGTCCAAGGACCGAGCCGTACGGCGTGACGTTGATGAGCGCGGTACCGAGTTGGGAGAGCGGTGTACCGCCCGCCGGATCGACGGTGCCGAAGAGCACGGACCGGGATCCTGTGGCACCCTGCTTGGCGGTCATCGACGCCGCGAGCAGGATGCCGCGCGGCAGGTTGTAACTCACGTTAAAGTTCGCTGACCAGAACCAGGTGGTATCCAGTGCGTTGTAGGCGTCCTGCGGCGCATTGAACGTATTGGTCGTCCAGCGATGATTCTTTACCCAGAACACGGATGCCGATCCCTGCCACCGCTTGGTCGGACGCTTGGTCACGGTGAATTCGACGGTGTGAAACCAATTGGGATTCGGGCTGTTGGTCGCGGTGTTCTGTACGAACGCCAGGCCCCGATATGCCGGCGAGTAATCGTAGAACGTGATCAAACCGCCGTCGTCGCCGTTGCCAAGCACCCCGTCTGGGCCCGGATCCCGACGGGTAATCGGAATGTTGTACGCGGCGGGCGGGCGCAACACGTTCGGACCCGGCAGCGTATACATGTCGCTTGCGTGACGGTAGACATAGGACGCGGTGAAGCCCAGGTTGGGCGCCAACTGGCGCTCGTAGCTGCCGCTCGCCTCGACGAACAGCGGCTGCTTGAGGGAGTCGTTGATCTTATTACCGACGGCACCGTTCACGCTGACGAAGTCGGCTCCGTTCAGATCCAGGAGAACCTCCCCGGGTTGATACAGGTTGTCGCCGTTGTTGTCATGCCATTTAAAGGTGGCGTACTGCAGTGCATTCTGGTTGAACTGGATTCCCTGCTGTGCGCCGAAGACATAGCCGAACGTGCCGGCGAACGCCTTGAAGACGCCGAGTTTGCCCTGGTCCCAGGCCACGCCGAAGCGTGGTGACACGCGGGTCCATGTCGACAGGCTCTGATACGGATACTCGCCGGCCGGCCAGACCGTCGGGAAATCCGGGCTGGCGTCGTGATTCTGCGCCGGCAGATACGTGTGGTCGTAGTCCCAGCGGACCCCGACGTTGGCGGTCAGCGAATCGGAGACGCGCCACGTGTCCTTGATGTACACCCCGAAGAGCTGCGCCATGTCGGAGGGATACACCGGCATGTTATAGAGTCGAATCTGAACCGGTGTGTTGGGCTTGCCAAGGACCGTTTGATCGAGCAGGACGTAGTCGCCCAAGTTGCTCGGGTTCGCCGGGTACCACCAGGCCTCGTGGTCGTGCTCATACGTCAGGCCGACCTTGAACTCGTGATGGCCGCCGAGAAAATTCTGCGGCATCAACGTGTAACCAACGTCGATGGCCAACCGATCCTGAGGCCGCAGCTTGACGTCCGGGTTCGATGCTCCGGTGGCCAGCCCCGTCGTCAAGTCCAGCCGGCTCGGGGTCAGCGTGAAGCCGTATTTCTCGGCCTGACGGGCCGACGAGTAGTCGGACCACCAGCCGGCGTATCCGCCAACGATGTTGAAAACGGAGTGAGCGCCGACGTGCTGGAACTCTCCGCGGTTGACGGAGGTCGGATTCGTGTAGTCCTGGGTCGCCTCGAGTGGTCTGAGCTGGCCGGCACCGTCCTGCCCGACGAACTTGTTGCCGCGCTGCCACACATAGTTGACGCGGTTGTTTTGTGACAGTTGGTACGAGTATTTCTGCGACACCTGCCAGATGCCGGTCTGGGCATAGGCGATGGGCTCATCGCCGGTCAGATAGACGCCGTCGGGTCCGGCGTTGGTCACGAATCCGGCGATCCCCGTATTCTTCTGCTGTGTGCTGTAGCCATCGTAGAACCATAGCTTGTCGCGGATCAGGCGGCCCCCGATGTCGCCCTGCCAGTTGTAGAACGATTTAATCGGCTGGACGGCGTTCAGACCCTGCGACCGCAGGTGATCGTCCAGGTTGTTCGACTGGAGCGACGGCGGTTCGTCCTCCACCTTGAACAGTCCATGGAAGTCATTGCCGCCGGACTTCACCACTGCGACCATCGAGATGCCCGGCGTCATCACTTCGGCGTCATTGCCGGACGTTCTGATGGTCGTCTCTTCGAGGGAATCCGAATTGAAGTAGACGCCGGAGTTCTGATCGTCGCTCAACACGATGTTCAGCCCTTCGAACAGCAGCCGCGGCTGCAGCGCGACGCCGCCGGCCGAGATGTTCTGCCGGTTGGCCATGTTGCTGCCGCCGACGTCGGGCGTTCCCGCGAGCGTGACGCCTGGCGCCATGCTGTAGATCATCGACAGATCCTGACCTCGAGGGATTTCGTTGAGCGTCTCTGTCGTGAAACTGACCGCCGTCGACGTCGACGTGACGTCGATCACCGGAGATGCGCCGCTGACGGTCACCGTCTCGGCGACCGTCCCGACCTTCAACACCACGTCGACTTTGGCCGCGAAGCCGACCGGCAGGCGAAGGTCGTCGCGGATAAAGCTCGTGAATCCCTGCAGCTCGTAGGACACGCGGAACGTGCCGACCGGTAGTTCTCCAAACCGGTAGTTGCCCTCGCTGTCGCTCACCGCGACCATTTGCCTGACCTGCAGCGCGGGGCTCGTCAACGTCGCGGTGACCCCGGGCAACGCGCCACCGGACTCGTCTTTGATCGTGCCGCTGATGACTCCCGACGCTGCGCTTCCCTGGGCCAACGCCGATGGCGCCGTAAGCTGACTCAGCACCGTACTGAGAAGGACCAGCATCAGCCGGCCGCGAACGCGCGTTGAAGTGTGTATCACGGGTCCGCCTTTCTTTACTTTGTGTGCCTCTTATTCACTACTGTCCACCCGCTGTGGTTTGCTTCGGCTGCGTCAGCCAGATGGGTTGCACAAAGCCGCCGTTGCCGGCCGAATCCCACACCGCAAACCGCACCCACGCCTTGCCGGTCGCGTCGAACGGAATCGCGAACTTCTTCGACCCGAACACCCCCAGATCGGTCGCCGACATGATCTGACGATCGATCTTCTTGCCGTCGCCCCACACCACTTCCACGAACGACAGCGGGTAAGTCCACTCGACGTCGGCTTTGATGGTCCGCGCTGCACCGCTTCCCGAGACGCTGTAGCTCTTGATGAGCACCTCGCCAGTGGTCACGAAATAGTCGCCGTCGCGCAACGATTTCAGGATCGGGCTCCAATCGTCGTCGGGTCCGGGGACCTTGTCGATGTGCAGGTAGTTGACCGGGAAGTTCGCGTACGTGTCGTCTTCCGGGCCTTTCCGGTAGGTGTCGATGTCCGCGAAGATGTACTTCGGCCGCAGCCCGGTATTGGCGTAGAGGTTGTTCATCGTGTCGACCGCGTCAAAGCAGCGCCACTCGCACAGCCGCGCCTCCGACTGGTCCTGTCCCATCCCGGGCTTGAACGCGATGCCCAGATACTTGTCGTTCTTCACCCAGGGCTTGTCGAAGATCAGATCCGGAAATCCGGTGGTTCCCTTGGTGCGCGGATGCGCGTGGTACCAGTACGCACCTTCGAGATCCATCATCTTCTGGACATCTTCGGCGTTGCCGGCGTGATAGACCTTGCCGTAGGTCGGATCCGTCTCCATGAACGGCTGTCCCGGCTGGCGCACCTTCGACCAATAGACCCGCTTCGGGAAGAGGATGTTGTAATGACCGCCGAAGTACGCGCTCGGCTCCTCCCATGGAGTGACGAGGAAGTCGGTGTCCGACGCCAGGCGGGTGGCGGCGAAGTAGTCCTTTTCGTCGGCAAAGCGGAGCGGGCCCGGGTCGTTCGGATGGAGCTCGAAGTGAAAATCGCTGAGGCCGATGATGTTGAGACCAAGCGTCTTCATCGCCGCCAGATCCTGTGACGGTGTGTCGAGCGAGCCCGACGCCCGCTGCCGGCCGGTGAAATCGAGGTGGAAGTGATTCACGAACGTCTTGTAGCCGGCGACCGCTTTGAAGGTGTCGTCGTGTGTGAACGCCATCACCGCTTGACGGGTCGGCTCACCGGCATCAGGTGACGCGTAGAAATAGATGCCCATGTGCTGAACCGTGCCTGGAGGCGCGTTGTACAGCGCAAAGTTCTCGACATACTGCGCCTCTTCCTCGCGTTCCGGCATGCCGATGCCCATCCCGAACTTGCCGTCCGCGTCCTTGCGATACCAGGCGAACCCGAGGTTGGTGTCCTTCTCACGCGTGAAGAAAAACGTGTGAGGCGGCGTGAAGGCTGCGAGTGACCCGGCCGGGCCTTCGGCGACCATCACCCGGTTCTGCGCCTTCACGCGTGCGAGCGTCGTGTTGACGACGCCCCCGAACTGGTGCACCTGCGGATGCCCGCCGGTGTCGCGCCACGTCACGCGCGGGGTCAATGCGGTCGTGAACCCTTTCAGCCCCGCGTCGTACTTGTACGCAATCCACTCTTCGTTGGTTTTGGCCAGCGCATCCATCCTCAGAAGGTTCGTGCCCTTGTAGGCGGTGAACCGCAGATCGCCCGCGAAGATCCCCATGCTCAACCCGGAGAAAGTCACTTCGAGGCTCTGCCCGTCGGTCTTCACGCTGCATGACGTCGTGTGGAAGGTCGCATCGCCGCGACGGATGTCGGCCGCCGAGCGGACCGATCCGAGCACGCGGCTGCCCGGCACCGCGCCTGGAATGGTCCGTCCGCGCGCCGGCGCCGCTGCGGGGGGTGTGTCGTTGATGCCCCGTGACGGCGGACCGGTCTGGCCGGCCGGCTGTGCGGTCCTCGTCCCTCGCGCCGCGTTCGCCTCGCGCATTTCGGGACCGTCGGGCAGCACCAGCGGTGCGTCCCAGAACGACTCCCACCGATTCTGCTTGATCACCTCGGGCGTCAGTTCGACACCGGCGCCGACGAGCGGCTCGGCCTGCTGCACGCTCATGCGGCGGATGCCGCTCGTAAAGTGATACTCGGGCACCAGGTTCTGACCCAGATTCCCCCACGCTCCACCCGGCTTGCGGACGGACAGGTCTCGAATGGTCGGCGTACCGTTGTCGATGGCGTACCGGGCGCGCACTTCCTGGCCCTTCGCGCCGGCCCAGGTGACGACCACGAGATCCTGGTCAGCGGTCGCGGTCAACCCTGGAATTGCCTTGTACTGGGCGGTATCGCATTTCATCGAATCCGCCGAGACCGCGGTCGTCGTGCCGGGCGATATCATCGCGATAGCCGGTATGGCCATCGCCGAGAGTGCAAACAACAGCAGGCGCCTGATCTTCATTACCCGGTTCTCCAGTAAGAGTCATCGCGTCGGACGGACCGCAAACCCTCCGCCGCCCGTGATCGTGTGGGCGAACGTCTACTTCACCGCGAACACCCAGATCACGCCGCCTTCCGGCACGTCCGGGTAATGTCCCAGCGACACGCCATTGATCCTCGACTCCATCGATCGCGCATCCTGTCCCCAGCCTGAGACCACGGCCACGAACTGCTGGCCGTCGACCATGAACGAGGACGGCGGTGCGTAGACGCCGGAGTTGGTGGGGTACTCCCAGAGCACCGCGCCCGTCGTCGCGTCGTATGCGCGAAGCAGCCGATCGTTGGTGCCCCCGCTGAACACCAGCCCGCCGCCGGTCGTCAGAATCGGACCCCAGTTCGGCGAGTCCTTGAAGTCGTGGCTCCACGCTTTCTTGCCGGTGTCCACGTTCCACGCCTGCACTTCGCTGATGTGATCGGCGCCAGGCGCGATGTACATCTGATTGACCGTGCCTGCACGGCGGCCATTGGCCCCGTCCAGCACTCGCGCGACCATGACGGCGCAGAGGTTCTCCTGTGTCGGGATGTACACCATGCGCGTCTTCGGATTGAAGGCGCCGGGTTCCCAGTTCTTGCCGCCATGCCACGACGGGCAAAATGCCGCCAGCTTCCCAATCGCCGCGCGGTGATCCTGATCGATGTCGGGCCGTCCCGTTTTCGGATCGAGGCTCTTGAAGATGTTCTGTTTGACGTACGGCTTTCCCTCGATGAACTTAATCTCGCCGCTGGTCCGCTCGAGGAAATACAGGTAGCCGCTCCGTGTGAAGTTCACGAGACCCTTGATCGTGCGGCCGTTCCGGTTGAAGTCGATCAACAGCGGCGGCGAGACCTCGTCGAAATCCCACGACTCGTTCGGCGTGTACTGAAAGTAGCCCTTGATGACGCCGGTGCTCGCGTCGATGGCAATCGTCGACGCGGTGTAGAGATTGTCTCCTTCACGCTCGGACGCGACCCACGGGTTGCCGTTGCCGACGCCCCAGAACAACAGGTTGGTGCCGGGATCGTAGTTGCCCGTGACCCAGGTGGCGCCGCCGCCGGTCTTCCACTGCTCGCCGCCCTTCGGCCACGTTTCGCTGCCCGGCTCGCCCGGTGCCGGAATCGTGAAGCACCGCCACGCCTGCTTGCCGGTCTCCGGGTCGTACGCCGCGACGAAGCCGCGCGTCGGCCCATCGCCGCCAGAGATTCCCACGACGACTTTGCCGTCGGCGACAAGCGGCGCCGCCGTCATGTAGTAGCCCTTCTTGTTGTCGTCGACGACGGTCCGCCAGACCTCCTTGCCGGTCTTCGCGTCGATGGCGACGAGCACTGCCTCGCCGAGCGCAAAAAACACCTTGTCGCCGTAGAGTGCGACGCCGCGACTCACCGGCTTGGAAACGCGGGCGTCTGGCGGGCTCGGGCTCCGATAACGCCACAGTTCCGCCCCGGTCTTGGCGTTGAGCGCGATCACCTGGTTGTAAGATGTCGCGACGAACATGACGCCGTTGTTGACGAACGGCGGCGCCTGGTGACCGTTGTTCATTCCGGTCGACATCACCCACACAGGCTGCAGCCGTTTGACGTTCGCGGACGTGATCTGCTCGAGCGGGCTGTAGCCCCAGCCGTCATAGGTGCGCCGCACCATCAGCCAATCGCCGTCTTCTGGGTGCGTGAGACGCTGCGACGTAACGGGCTTGTATGTTTGCAGAGTTGGCGACGGAGGCGCCGGCGGCGGCTGTACCGGAATCAGCAGACCAGCCGGCGACTGCTGGGTCGCAGTAGACGGCGGCAAACCCGTCGGTCTCTGTTCATTCGGCGCAGGTCGCGGCGCGTTGGGAGCGGGCTGTTGCGCAGTGCCGCGGCCGACCAGCAGGGCGGCGGCTATCGCGGCTAACGCGGCGAATTGAACGCCAGCGCGGTACCGACCACGAACATCCAACATGCACCTCTCTCGAGAAGGGCCTCGTCAGGTCCAAACGCCTCCAACAACCGTCAACGAGAAGCGACGTTCTTGTCGGACGGGCGACTATACGTCCCAGCTGGCCGACGGTTTGTGCCAAGTTGTTACGATCTATCGCTTCGCTGTGATCGATGATGTTGGCTACTTTCCAGCCGATCGAGCTGTCTGCGCCTGAGCCAGGCCCCCTCGTGCCGCCTCCGAACCAGGGTCGACTGCCAGAGCTTCGGCGAAATAGCCGGCCGCGGCGATCGACTCGCCCGTCTGCAGATAGAGCAGACCGAGATTCACGTACGCCGACGAGTCGCGCGGGCTCAGACGGATGGCCGCTTCAAACGCCGAAACCGCGCAGGCGTGCTGCGCGGCGTTGGCGCAGGCGACGCCGAGAAGGTTCTGGGCCTTCGCATGGTTCGGATGCTCGGCGAGCAGCCGGCGCGCTTCGGCGGCCGCATCGGCCGTCCGGCCGCGGAGCAGGCGCGCGGTCGCGAGGTAGTAGCGGCTCTCGGGGCGCTCGGGAAACTCCTTGAGCAGGCGATCGGCGACCGTTTCGAGCCGTGCACCATCGCCCATGTCCGCGAGGACAGAGGCGAGTTGCTCGAGCGCGCGAGGATCCGCAGACTGGAGCCGAAGCGCGTCGGATGCGGCAGCGAGCGCCTGGTCGTAGTCGTGCGCGGCGGCCCGCACGTGCGACAACTCCACGCGCACGGCCGCGTTGGAGGGGGCCGCACGCGCGAGATCCTCGAGCCACGCGCGCTCTTCGGCCTGCCGGTTGGCGCCGCCCGCGGCCTCGGAGACCCCTTTGAGCGCGTCGAGATCGCGATCGTCACGCGCGACCGCCTCCCGGAACGCGCCGTACGCAGCCGAGTAGGCCTGCGCCTTCAGCTGCATGGCGCCCAGTGCTTTCCAGCGCGGCGCGCCCGCAGTGCGAAGGATGGTCGCGACCGCGACCGGCAGGCGTCCCTCCCCTGTGAGCGCTCTGATTTGCGCGGTGTTGCCGTTGACCGATCGCCCATAAATCAAGCGTGGCGCGCTGAACTCGAGTGCCATGCGATCGTCGGTCTGCAGCGGTGCGTCGTCGGCGTACCGCGCGAGCTCGGCGGGACCGCCCGAAAACAGCGAGAGCAGCTGGAACGGCGCGTCACCCGGCGTCACGGCCACGTCGGCCAGGGCGGCGCCAATCGCTGCGGCGCGTGAAGGCTCGGCAATGAGCGCGAGACGGTCCACGATGTCGCCGCCGCCGGCACCGATCAGCAGCAGATCGCCGTCGCCGACGAGCCACATCGTCCCCTGCGGAAACACGGAGGCGAACGTGCGAACGATCGATCGGAGATCGTCAGCGCTTATGTCGTAGGTGTGGGCCCACTGGCAGAGCAGGCCGCCGGGATTGAGGTGCGCGCGCGCAGCTTCGAAGAATTCGCGCGTGAAGAGCGCCGCCACTCCAGCCATCCACGGGTTCGACGGCTCCGACACGATGACGTCGTAGCGGTGCCTCGTCAACTGCAGGTGCGAACGGCCGTCCCCGATCACCAGGTGAACAGCGGGCGACTGCAGCGCTCGGCCGTTTTCCTTCGAGAACAACGCCGATGCCTCGACCACTTCCGGTGAGATCTCGATGACGTCCGCGTGCCGGACCAGTCCGGTGGCGAGCGCCGAACCGAGCGTCACGCCGCTGCCCAGGCCGATGATGCACAGCTCGCGCGGGTTGGCGTGCAGCAGCGTCGGCAGGACACCAAGCAGCCGCTGCGTCAGCATGTCACCGGCGTTCGATGCGTCGACTTTGCCGTCGATCGCGAGTGCCAGCGCGCCGGCCAGCCGGCGAACGCTCACCGTGGCCGCCGCGCCTTCGGCGTAGTACTCGAGCCGTCCGGCTCGCAGGTTGGCCTCGAAATCAACGCCAGCGGCGGCCGCGATGTAGGGCGCGTATTTGTAGGCGCCGCTCGAGAGCAGATCACGATCCCATTGCGGAATATCGACGGCGAGCGCCATCAACGCGGCGAGTGTCGCCAGCGCGATCGTGGCGCCGAGACGCGCCGCCGTGCCGACTACGCGCGGCACGAGCGCGACGCCGGCGACGAGGAAGCCGCCAATCACCCCGGCGCGGCTCATGCCGACAAACGTCCCCTGCAGGCCGAGGTGCGGGATGAGCACAAAACCGGCCATGAGCGAGCCGCTGATCGCGCCGAGCGTGTTGGCGACGTAGATGCGCGCCGTGTCCCGCTCCACCGCTTCCGCCGACCCGGATGATGCCGTGGCGAGGGCAATCGGGAATGTCATGCCGAGCGCGACGGTCAGTGGCAGCAGCAACAAGACAATCTCGAGCGCCTGCCAGATCACTACGGTGTGAAACGCTGCGCCCGCGGCACGCACCTGCGATGCCACGATCAGCGGGAGGCGTGATGCCGCGAACGACGCGGCTGCCGAGGCGCTCGCCGCCGCGAGCAGCAGGAGACCCGCGAGCCAGCAGGCCGGCCACGCCACCCGCCGGGCCAGGCGGGTGCCGGCCCAGGAGCCAATGGCGATGCCCGAGATAAAGGACGCCGCCATCGTCGCGAATGCGTATGTGGTCGGCCCGATGACCGCGGCCAGCACGCGAGTCAGTGCCACTTCGTAGACCAGGCCGCCGAACCCCGAGAGCGCCACCGCGCCGAAAGCCAGCCACGGCTGGGAAACGAAAACGGGCTCCGCCTCCCGATGGCGGCGGCGCATCGATCCGCGCGCGCGAACCCGGGATGCGGTCGCCCGCGGCGACTCCGACATCGGGAGCGGCTTGGCACGACTCAGTGCGAGAGCGCCGAACGCCGCCGCGACGTTGAGCGCAACGCCGACCCACGTCGTGCCGCGCAGACCGACCGCGGGAATGAGCCAGAAGCCGGCGCCGATGGCGCCCACCGCCGCACCGGTGGTGTTGGCCGCGTAGAGGATAGCCGGAGCGGCCGCCGCTCGCCGGTTGTCGCCGTCCGCGGACGAAGGCGCGGCCGCGAACCATCCGGCCGCGATCGGAAAAGTCGCGCCCATCGCCACGGCCGGCACTGCCAGCAAGGACAGCGTGAGCGCCACGCGGACCAAGCCGAATCGTGTCGGCGCATCGCCGTCCGCGTACGCCCACTCCAGGGCAGGCACCAATGCCCGGAGCATCAGCGGCAGCGCGATCGCGATCAGGGCGACGACGAGCTCGAGAGACGCATAGGCGTACAGGCGACGGCGCGGCGGCACCGGCCACCGGGCAGCCAGCCAAGCACCGGCGGCGAGGCCACCCATGAACGCGGCGAGAACCGTGCTGACGGCGGCAGCTGTGTGTCCCAGCTGCAGGGTCAGCAGCCGCGTCCACGCCACTTCGTACACGAGCGCGGCCGCTCCCGATGCAGCGTAGCACCCGGCAAACACGCGCTGACGCGTCTCCATCATCGGCGCCGCCAGTCTAGAGGAGCCTGCCGAGCGCCGAAACGCGGAGCGCTAGCGTCACGCATTGGCGGGCAGCACCGATACCACACCGTTCCTCGTGAGGCAGTATCTGTCGCCATGCACGGTGTGGATGAACCGCGATTGATGCTGACGGCGCTCGACGGTCTTGCACGACGCCCGGCGACGTGCCGTCGCGCGAGCAAACCGTGGGCGGAAGGCCGCATTGACTTCGCACGGAATTCCTGCCTATCGTCCATCAATTCATCCATTCACGGATTATGCGAGGGACCATGAGAGTCGAACTTATATCAGCGCGTTTCCAAACACCGTCCTTGTGGACGCGCTACGTGGCGATCGCAGTAATGTGCTGGGGAGCGGTGGTGACCGGAGCCATCGCGTCTGGTGCCAGCGCGTCCCAGCCGCCGGACTCCGCGTCGGCTCAGAAGGCAAGCTCCATCTGGAGCGGGATCTACAGCGCCGAGCAGGCCAAGCGCGGCGAAGCGAGCGCCGCGAAAAACTGCACGAAGTGCCACAATCCGGGCCTCGAAGGCGGACAGGACGGACCGAGCCTCGTCGGGCCGGAAGTGATGGGCGCATGGAGCGGCCAGAGCGTCGGCAATCTGTTCGATCGCATCAAGTCGACGATGCCGGCCGACGCGCCGCTGACCCTCGGTGCAGCGGAAGTCGCCGACATCGTCGCCTACGTGCTCAGCCTGAATAAATGTCCGGCCGGTGACAAGGACCTGACGCCGGACATGACGGTTCTGAATCGAATTCAGATTTCGGCGCGGCCGTGAGCACGAGCTCTTCCCGCACACGCCAGATCGACGAACTTACGTTCTTGGGCCCTCGTGTTGCGATCTACCTGCCTGGAGTCGTCGTCTGCGCGCCCTTTGGAGACACCCAGACCGGTTGCACGAATGCGCCGTTGCCAGCCGAGTCCCAGACCGCAAAGCGCACCCACGCTTTGCCTGTGGCATCGAACGGAATCGCGAAGTGCTTCGTGCCGAACGGCGCCAGGTCTGTCGCTGAAATCATCTGGCGATCAACTTTTTTGCCGTCGCTCCACACGACCTCGACGAAGTTCAACGGGAACGTCCAGTCGACGTCGGCGGTAATCGTTCGCTGATTGCCGGTGCCGGCTACGGAGTAGTTCCGGATCAGTATCTCGCCGGTCGTCGCGAAAAAGTTGCCGTCGCGAAGCGATTTCAAGATCGGGCTGTAGTCCTCGTCCGGCCCGGGCGTCTTGTCGATCTTCAGATAGTTGACCGGGAAGTTGGCGTACAGGTCGTCCTCGGGTCCCTTTTTATACGTATCGATGTCTGCGATGACGTACTTGGGCTTGATCCCGAGGCCGGCATACATGTTGTTCATCGTGTCGGTCGCATCGAAGCAGCGCCAGTCACACATCCGCGCTTCCGAGTTGTCCTGTCCCATGCCGGGCTTGAACGCCAGGCCCAGATACCGATCGTTCTTCATGTACGGCTTGTCCCAGATGAGGTCCGGATAGCCGGTGGTGCTCTTCGTGCGCGGGTGTGCGTGATACCAGTACGCGCCTTCGGCGTCCATCATCTTCTGCACGTCTTCGGCGTTCCCCGTGTGATAGACCTTTCCATAACCTGACACGTCCTCGACGAACGGTTGTCCGGCCTGTCTCACCTTGGTCCAGTACACGTCCTTCGGCCACAGGATGTTGTAGTGGCCGCCGAAGTACGCGCTCGGCTCTTCCCAGGGCACCACCAGAAAATCCTTGTCCGACGCACGGCGCGAGGCGTCGAAGTAATCTTTCTGCTCGGCGAGCCGCAAGGGACCAGGGTCGTTCGGGTGCAGTTCGAAGTGGAAATCGCTCAGGCCAATGATGTTGAGGCCGATCGACCGCATGGCCGCCAGATCCTGGAACGGCGTGTCGAGCGATCCGGAAACGCGCTGGCGGCCGGTGAAATCGAGATGAAAATGGTTCACGAACGTCTTGTATCCGGGAAGCGGCTTGAACGCATCGCCATGTGTGAAGGCCATGACCGCCTGACGCGCCGGCTCACCCGCGTCCGGGCTCGCGTAGAAATACACGCCCATCTTCTGCACCGTTCCTGGCGGCGCATTGTAGAGCGCGAAGTTCTGCACGTATCGGGGCTCCTCTTCGCGCTCGGGGAAGCCAACGCCGATCCCGAACTTCCCTTCGGCGTCCTTCCGGTACCAGACGAAACCGAGGTTCGTGTCCTTCTCGCGGGTGAAGAAAAACGTGTGCGGCGGAGGAAACGCCGCCAGCGCGCCTCCATGGGCCTCGGCGATGATCAGCCGGTTTTGGGCCTTCACACGCGCCAGCGCGGTGTTGATCGAGCCGCCGAACTGGTTCTGCTGCGGGTGGCCGCCGGTGTCGCGCCAGGTCACGCGAGGCGTGAGATCGGTCGACAACCCCTTTAGCCCTCCGTCGTACTTGTACGCCACCCACGGTTCGCTCGTCTTGGCAGCCGCGTCCATCCGCACCAGATTGGTGCCCTTGTAGACCGTGAACTGGAGGTCGCCTGCGAAGATGCCCATCGACAGTCCGGGGAACGTCACGGCGAGGCTCGCGCCGTCGGTCTTCACGCTGCACGACGTGGCGTGAAATGTTGCGTCGGCGCGCCGGATGTCGGACGGCGCCCGCGGCGTCCCCAGCGTCCGGTTCGGTATCAGCGAGTCGATATTTTCTGACTGGCCGCGGCCACCACGGCCGCCGCGCCCGCCCCCAACCTGTTGAGAGCGCCGCCACGCCGCTTCGTCCTGCATTTCCTGCGAGCCGGGCATGACCAGCGGTGAGTCCCAGAACGCGTACCATCGGTTCTTGGTGATCACCTCTTCCGTCAGCTCGATACCGGCCGCCTTCAGCGTGTTCGTCTGATCGTCGGCGATCCGCCGGATGCCGCTGACGACGTGATACTCCGGCGTCAGGTTCTTGCCCAGCGTCGTCCATTGGCCGCCGGCTTTCTTGACGGCCAGATCTCGAATCACCGGCTGACCGCTGTCGATCGCATACCGCGCGCGCAAGTCGGCGCCGTTCTGCCCGCTCCATGACACCAGCAGGCTGTCCTGCTCGACGGCCGCCGTGAGACCCTGCGCCGCTTTGTATTGCGACAGGTTGCAGTTCAGTGAATCGGCCTGCAGCACCGGCAGCATCGACAAGGTTGACGATGCTGGGAACAGCGCGAAGGCCGCCGCGACGGTCGCCGCGGCAAGACCGGCCGACAGGATTGATCTCTTTACATTCATGAGCGACTCCAATCACCTGCACTCGTCTTCAAGATCCTGCCCCTCACTTGAGACCCGGGGTCGACATCTGGGGGGACTGCAACCAGACGGCATTGACAAAACCGGGGTTGCCGGCCGAGTCCCATATCGCGAGCCGGACCCACGACTTCCCGGTGGCGTCGAACGGGATGGAAAAGTGCTTGGTGCCGAACGCCGGCAGATCCGTGGCCGGAATGATCTGGCGATCGATCTTCTTGCCGTCGCCCCAGACCACTTCGACGAACTCGAGTGGAAACGTCCAAGTCACGTCCGCTGTCAGGGTCCGTTTGCTCCCGGATCCCTCGACCGCAAACTTGGGGATCAGGATCTCCCCGGTCGTGACGAAGAAGTTCCCGTCGCGCATCGTGCGTAAGACCGGCGTCCAATCCTCGTCCGGACCCGGCACGCGATCGAGCTTCAGGTACGCGGTCTGGTATCCGGAATACAGATTGTCTTCCGGACCCTGCTGGTATGTGTCGATGTCCGGCAGGAGAACCTTGGGCATCAGCCCCGTGTTCGCGTTCAAGTTGTTCATCGTGTCCGATGCGTCGAAGCTCCGGTATTCAGTCATCCGCGTCTCGGACAGATCCGTCCCCATCGCCTGAGTGAAGTCGAGCCCGAGGAAGGTGTTGCTCCTGGCGAAAGGCTTATCCCAGTACACGTCCGGTTGCCCCCCGGAGTTTTTGGTTCGCGGGTGCGAGGTGTACCAGAACCCGTGCTCGGTTTCGAGGAGCTTCAGAAGGTCTTCAGAGCTGCCGAGGTGATAGACCTTGCCGTAGACAGGATCGTTCTCGGTGAACGGCTGCCCTTCTTTTCGCACTCTCGAGAAGTACACCGGCTTGGGAAACAGCACGTTGTAGTGGCCGCCAAAGTACACGTTGGGCTCTTCCCACGGCACCACGAGGAAATCCTTGTCGGAGGCGCGGCGGGCGGCCTCGGCGTAGTCCTTCTCGTCCTTGAAGCGCAGCGCACCGGGATCGTTGAGGTGCATGTCTCCATGAAAATCGCTCAGCCCGACGATGTTGAGACCGAGGCCCTTCATAGCGACCAGATCGGGGAGCGGTGTGTCGAGCGACCCGGTTGCCCGTACGCGTTCCGTGAACCGAAGGTGCCAGTGGTTCGTGAATGTCTTGTAGCCTGCCAAGGGCACGTACGTGTCGCCGTGCGTGAACGCCAGCACCGCCTGCCGCGTCGACTCGCCCGGCTCGGGGCTCGCGTAGAAATACATCCCCATCCGCTGCAGGGTTCCCGGCGGGGCGTTGTAGAGGGCGAAATCATCGATCTGTCCGCGCTCGGTGGATTCCTCATGCTCCGCCTGACGGACACCCATGCCGAACTGCTTGTCGGCGTCTTTTCGATACCAGACGTATCCCAGGTTCTTGTGAATCTCGCGCGCCCAGAAAAACTTATGCGGCGCAGGGAACGTCGCGAGCGATCCCGCCTTGCCTTCGGCAACCAGCACGCGATTCCTGGCCTTCAGCGGTACGAGCGTATCGTTCTTGACCCCGCCGAACTGATATTGCTGAGCGCCTTCAGAGGTATCGCGCCAGATGACACGCGACATCACGTCGGTCGAAAAACCCTTAAGACCGGCGTCGTACTTGTACGCGACGAACTGCTCGTCGGTCTTCGCCAGCGCATCCATCCGGATCAGATTGGTGCCTCGATAGACGGTGAACTGGAGACTGCCCGAGAAGATCCCCATCGAGAGACCCGGAAAGTTCACTTCGAGGCGACCGCCGTCGGTCTTCACGCTGCAGCCGGTTGTCTTGAACGTCGCGTCGGCGCGACGGATCTCCTCGGGTTTGCGCGGCAACGGCGGCATCTGGGTGCCGCTCTGTCCAGGAACTTCGAGCGGCGCATCATGGAAGGCGTACCAGCGGTTCTTCGCCACGACCTCCGGTGTCAATGGAATGCCGGCCGCAGGCAACGACCCGACATGATCGCTGGACATCCGGCGGAGCCCGCTCACGACGTGATACTCGGGAGACAGATTCTGACCGAGCGTGGCCCACTGGCCGCCCTGCTTCCGAACCGCGAGATCACGAACCACGGGCTGGCCATTCTCAATGGCGTATCGCGCCCGCACTTCGCTGCCTGACTGGCCCGCCCACGTGACGACGAGCAGGTCCTGCTCCACGGCAGCCGTGAGACCCTGGGCCGCTTTGTACTGCGACAGGTTGCAGTCCAGCGAACCGGCGAGCGACACCGCCGAGAGGGTCGAAGCCGATTGGTGGACGGCAAGTGCCGATGCCAGCGCCGCAGTTGCACAACCAGCGGAGAGGATCAAGCGCTTCAGGTTCATGAGCGGACTCCAATAAACAGAACTCTTATCGAGGCATGAGAAACATCAGAAGACGTAGCGCAGCCCGAGACGGGCGATGCGAGCCGGGATGACGCTGGTCGTGTATCCGAACGACGGTCCGGTCACGAAGGTGGCCGCCGTCGGCGTCGCGGCGTTCAACACGTTGAAGACGTCGACGTCGATGTTGAGCCGCCCCATGGCCAGCTTGAATTCCTTGCTACCGCGAAGGTTCAAAATGTTCTGTGCGGAGAGCTTCTGAGATCCGTACGGCTCGACCCGCAGAGTGGTATTGCCGTTCTGCGCGATCGCAGGGCCGCCATCGGGGTCTGCCTGGCGGAAAATATACGTTCGCTGCCCCATCACGCCGTTCTTCGTCTGGAGGAATCCTGAGATCAGGAAATCTCCGGGGGTGCGATAGCTGCCCGTGATATTGCCGGCCCAGCCCCAGGTCTCGTCCAGCGGAAAGAACTGATCGTTCGGGCTGGTGAACACCGAGGCAATCCACCGGTGATTCTTCACGGCGAAGTACGAGATCTGGCCCGTCCACCTCGACGAGAACCGCTTGCTCAGCGTGCCTTCGACGGCGTTGTAGCGATCCGGATTGGTGGCGTTCACGGTCTGGGTACTCACGAACGCCGCCCCGCGGTACGCGGCCGTATAGTCGTACAGCGTCACGCTCCCCGCGTCGTCGGCATTGCCCAGGATCCCGTCGGGGCCTGGATCGCGGCGAGTGATCGGTATGCTCCAGGCGCTGTAGGGGCGCAACGTGTTGATGGTGACGAGGTTGTTCGTGGAGTTGACGATGGAATCTGACACCAGCTTATTGACGTACATCACGCGGAGACCCGTATTCGCCGCCAGCTGACGCTCCCAGCTCACCGTGGTTTCCCAGATGCTCGGTGGTTTCAGGTTCGGATTTAACACCTGGTTGCTGGCCGCCGTGATGCTCCTGAAGTCAGTACTGTTCAAGTTGAGATTCACTTCGCCAGGCTCGTAGAGCTTGTCGCCGTTCAGATCGTGCCAGGTGAATACGGCATTCGCGGTCGCATTCCCGTTGAAGGTGTCGGCGTACGTGTCCCCGAGCATGTAGTTGTACAGGCCGTACGTCGCCTTCACGACCCCGAAGCCGCCGAGGTCCCAGGCGAGGCCCAGGCGCGGGACTGCACGCGTAAACGTCTGCACGTCGACTTCCGGGTACGAACCGGCCGGGAACACCGTCGGCCAATCGCGCGCGCCTCCGAACGACTGCGCGGGCAGGAACGAGTGCTGCCGCTCCCAGCGGATCCCGAGATTGATCGTGACCGCGTTCGAGGGCCGCCAGCTGTCTTTCAAGTAGAAGGCATACGTGTTGGCGTGGTCCTCTGGAACCACTGGCGTGTTGTAAATCCTGATTTGCGAGGGAGTATTGGGAACGCCGTTGATCGTATCGGTGTAGAGGATGCAGTTGCAGGCCAGGTTGTTCAAATAGCCGTCGGAACTCTTGTCGAGATAGATGCTGACGCCGGTCTTGAACTCGTGCTTTCCCGCCATCGAGCGCTGCGGGAAGAAGCTGATGCTGTCGTCTGTTTGATAACGATCGCGGGTCTTGTTCTGGTGGAGCGGCGCAGAGCCCGTGTTCAAGGTCGTCGCGAGATCCTGGCGCGGCGGAGCATCTGCGCGCGCGTACGAGCGGGCCGCGTCGTAATCGGTCACGTACCCGCTGTAACCCGCCACGGCATTGACGAGCACCTGCGGATTGATCATGCTCTGGAGCTCGATCTTCTGAATGGCCGTCGGATTCAGATAGTCCCGTGTCGATTCGAGCGGAGTGAACCGACCCGCGTTGTTCTGTGGCTGCGCCTTGGTGCCGCGTTGCCACGCGTAGACCAGCCGGTTGTTCTTCGTGAGCTGGTACGACAGCTTCGCGGATATCTGTGAGAGCGATGTCTCGACGTTGCCAAGGGGGTCGTCCGCCGTCAGGTACTTACCGTCGGCGCCAGGGCCTGAGGCGAACCCGAGGAGACCTTCGTTCTTCGCCTGCCGCCCATATGCACCGTAGAACCAGAACTTGTCCCGCACGATCCTGCCGCCGAGATCCGCAGCGAGATCGTAAAAATTCTTCAGCGGCGACGTGGCGGTCAACCCCTGCGCCCGTAGAGCATCATTCAGGTTGTCGGCCTGAAGTTTCGGCGTTTCCGAGGAGATTTGATACGCACCATGAAACGTATTGCCACCTGATTTCATGATCGCGACCATCGAGATGCCTGGCACCGACACTTCGGCATCGCTGCCCGACGTCTTGATCTGCACTTCTTCGAGCGTGCTGTCATTGAAATAGATCGCGGTGTTCTGGTCCGCGCCCATCGTGATGTTCATGCCTTCAACCTGGAGCTTCGGCTGTGACAGCACACCGTAGCTGGAGAGGTTCTGGCGCTGCGCCAACGTGCTCCCTCCAACGTCCGAGACCGCCTGCGTCACTCCGGGCGCCATCGCAAAGACGTTCTGCAGATCGCGACCGCGCGGAATCGAGTCGAGGACTTCCTTGGTGAAGGCGACGCTGGCGGTCGTCGTCGAGACGTCGACGACCGGACTCAGCCCGCTAACAGTGACCGACTCTTCCACGGCCCCGAGCTTCAAGGTGAAGTCAACGCGCGCGTCGAAGCCGACGGTCAGCCGCAGCTCTTCGCGAATCGCTGCCGAGAACCCGCTGAGCTCGGCCTTGAGCCGATAGGTGCCGGCCGGCAAATCGACGAACTTGTACCGGCCCGCCGCATCGGACACCTGCACCATTTGCCCGACCTGGAGCGCGGGACTGGTCACGGTGACCGCCACGCCGGGCAGCACGGCGTTCGACTCGTCTTTCACCGTGCCTTCAATCGTGCCCGATGACACGCTCTGCGCGAAGGCTCCATCGATGACTGTCAGCGACACCAACGCTGCCACGCCGAGGATCACGCACCACCGGGTCCACTTGCTCTGACCGGACTCGTGGATCGTCGCCATTCTCAGACTCCTCTCCGACAGGTCTCGCGGTTTCGACTCCAACAAGCTGAATTGTCCAGCGCTGTGCTTCATCGTCCAGTCGTTCGAGGTCCCGGCGGGGCGCGGCGCTGAAGATCGATGCAGGACGCAGCGCGAGTCTATGGGGAGAAGAATCCGCGATTTGTGACAAGTTGTTACAGCGAGGCGGGGAGGACGATCACGACGCTCGTGCCCTGACCAACTGAGCTTTGCAGCGTCAACGAGCCGCCGTGGTCACGAACAACGCGCTCCGCGAGAGCAAGTCCGAGACCCGATCCGTCCGAACGAGCGCGACGGCCCCGATAGAACTTGCGTTGTACGTGCCGCACCTCGTCGGCAGGGATGCCGTCGCCATGATCGGCAATGACGATCGAGACATCCTCACCCTGTCGGCTGGCCGTGATCCGCAACCATTTCTGCTCGCCTGAGTACCGGATGGCGTTGTCGATCAGGTTGATCAACGTCAAGCCAAGAGCCGTGCTGTCCGCGCGGAGGTCCGGAAGGTCGTCGGGGATCTCCACGTTGACGTCGAACTTGTCAGCGACGAGTCGCGGCCCGAAACTCCCGAGCGCCTTCTCGACGAGTTGATCGAGCGCAACGGACTCGAAGGAGTAGATCTCAGTGACGTCGGTGACCCGCGAGTAGGCGAGGAGGTTGTCGACGAGCCGCGCGAGCTGCGACGTCTCCTGCACGAGCATCATCCCGTATTTCCGGACACCGCTGTCGGCGTGATCCGTTCGCCTGGCCAGCGTCTCTCCGAGAATGCGGATCGACGTAATCGGCGCCTTGAGATTGTGCGTGACGGTCGATACGAAGTCGGACCGCAGTTCCGCGAGTCGTGCCTGGACCCGGATCGCCCTCGCGGTCATCAGAAACCCGACGCCGAGCGCCAGGACGGCACCGCTCGTGAACAGCGCCATGCGGCGAGCGCTGCGAAACGCCGCCTGCCGTCCGGGGTCGGCCTTGATGCCGACTTCAATCGTGAAATGCGTGCGATGAGATGACCTTGGAGATTCGGGAGGAGTCAGAAGTGGATCGGCGAACAACAGAGGCAACTGGCGACTTTTCAGCGAGCCGGTTATGGGCGTCCCGCCGATCGCGACCAGGCTCCGGCCCTCTTCATCCAACACCTGAACGGTGAGCTCGTCGGACATCCCGGCAATCTGCGCGACCTGACTGGCCAGGTCTCGCAGGTAGTGCTGTCGTACCCACGACAGGTTGACGGTAAAACCGAACGCGCCGTTGAGCGCGGTCCCAACCTCGTCTCCGTACAGAAGACGAGCGACGACCTGATAGACATCTCCTCCGACGATGGTCTGGAATACGGCTGTTCGCGATCCGCGTATGCCCTCCCGCTCGAGGCGCGAGACGAACTCCGGAGAAAATGAAACCCGTTCCGACACCTCCACGGGAAAGGGCGATTCCTGCGTGCGCTGGGTCGACCAGCGAGGCCAGCGCTCCGCGCGGTTGAAGAACACGACATCCGCCGGCGGCGGAAAGCGGCGCCACGCGAACAATGATTCGATGTAGGGATAACGTGCGAAGGCATTTGCCGCATCCGGCCGCATTTCGTGCAGACCGTCGTCGGTGAGGCGGGCGCTCAGGACAGCGAGAACAGTCGCCTGGGCTCCGTGCATGTCTCTCGAGTAGGCGGACGCCAGCAACTCGAGCGCCTCGTCGGCGCGCCGTTCGAGCAGCAGGCCGGAACTTCTCTGCCACGCCGATGTTGTGGTGTAGTCGTGCCAGGCCAGCATACCGGTTGCGGCGCACAAGGCGAGCGCGAGCAACGCGGCGGGCGTTCGCAGCCAGCCCAGCGAGCGGGGGGTCATGGAAAGAGCTCACGCTCCCGGTAGTAGCGTGCGGCGCCCGCATGCAGCGGAATCGGCGTCGCCGCAGCCCTGTCAAGGTCCACCGACCACAACAGCTCGTTGGACTGTTCCGCAAGCGACTGAAACAAGGCCTTCGTCAGCCGGTAGACGAGGCCCTCGTCCAGGTCGACGCGGCACAGCAACAGGCTGTGGACACCGATGGTCGGAACCGGCAGGGTTTGCTTCGGGTAAGCCCCACCGGCAATCAGCATCGGTCGAAAGAAGGGATAGTCCCGGTGCAGCCGTTCAATCGGATCGCCCGCAAGCGGTATCAAATGCGATCCCTTCTCGATCGCTCCGCTCACATTGTCCACCGGATATCGCGACAACACGAACATCGCGTCCAGCTTGCCGGACGACAGATCCGCGATGTATTCCTCGACGGAGTGCTGGGGTTGCAACAGGATGCTCCGCGGATCGACTCCGTAGGCTCTCAGAATTCGCTCGGCGGGCGCCCCGGTGCCGCCTCCAACATACATGACCTTGCGGCCACGTAAATCCCTGACGTCGTGCACAGGCGATCGATTGCTGACCACCAGCTGCACTGGCAACAATTGCAGAAGGGCCACCGCGCGCACGCCGGGGAACGCTTCCCGTCGATCACCGGGACCGCCGACGTAGGCCGCGTACGCCACGTCGGCATACGAAAACACCACGTCGGCCGAACCGGTCTGTAACGCGTCGAGATTCGCCAGCGTCCCTCGCGTCACCTTGACCTCGACGTCCACGTCCGGCATCGCCGTCGCGAACGTGCGCGCGAGGGCCACTCCAACAGGGTAATAGTTGCCGCGCTGGGTGCCCGTTCCGATTCGGATGACCGGCCGCGTGGGCGCGGCAGACGTTCGCGCGCATGCGGCCGAGCACGCGAGCACGAGAATCACAGGCGCCCAATAGAGGCGTTCAGACAGTGGCTTGACCATGCGGTGTCAGGCAGTAACCGTCGCCATGCACGGTGTGAATGAACCGCGGATGATGGGCGTCTATCTCGATCTTCTTGCGGAGACGGGCCATGGCCGTGTCTACCGATCGCGTAAAGGGTGCCTGAGCGTAGCCCCACAAATCCTTCAAGAGCTCGTCGCGGTGGACCACGTGTCCCTGTCTCTCCGCGAGATAGTGGAGGATCTCGAATTCCTTGTGCGTCAGGTGAAGGTCCGTGTTGTCGCGTACCGCCGACCGTGCCTTGAAATCGACCGCGATCGCTCCCATCGTGAGTGTTTCAAGGCTCGGGCGTGTGCGGCGCAGGATCGCGCGGATACGGGCGAAGAGCTCTTCGAGATCGAATGGCTTGGTCAGGTAGTCGTCGGCACCGTGGTCCAGGCAACGAACCTTGTCAGCCTTTTGACTGCGGGCAGTCAGGACGAGGATCGGTGTTTCAGAGGCGTCGTGAAATGCCCGGCACAAGTCGAATCCGCTGACACCCGGCAGCATCAGATCCAGCACGATCAGATCGGGCTTGAAAGCCCCCGCCGTCGCGACCGCGCGGCTGCCGTCGTTGACACATTGCGTGTCATAGCCTTCGGACAGGAGATTGTCGACCAGCGCTGTGGCAAGCGCCACGTCGTCCTCGACGACGAGAATCCGCTTCTTCTGCTTCATCGCGAGTGTCTGCCAGTCTAGGCGGCCTGCGTCGGCGGATTGTAACAAGTTGTGACGTTTCAGATCGGGAATCTGTGCCGTACGAAGCCGATTACGTGTTCTACAGAGATCCCACCGAGACCACCGCTCGGCCCGGGCGCAAGTAGGTCGGAGGCGCGAACGACTCGTCGTTCGCGCCTTCTTGCTGGCTCGAACGGTGACGCCGGCGACTGGGAGACGGACGCATTGGGAGTCGTCAGCTTGCTTCGCGCAAGTCGCTCCGCGCCAGCCGAGCGTGTGCGTGATCGGCGAGCTTCAGCGCGAGCGCGACGATCGTCAGCGTCGGCGGTGTCCAGCCGCCTGTCGGAAAGACGGAACTCCCCGCGATGTACAGGTTGGAGGTGGTATGGACCCGGCAATGCTCGTCCACGACTCCTCTTCGTGGGTCGCGATGCATCCGGGTCGTCCCCATGTGATGCGCGCCGCCAGATACAGCGTCGATCCAGCGGTCATCAGGCGTCAGCAGAGAGTCCACGTCGGCGATTCGCCGGTCGTACGCGTCGATCCAGAGTCTGCTTGCGCGCCGGATGCTGTCCACATCCTCCGTGCCGAGCTGCCAGTGCACACGCGCCCGAGGCATTCCGATCGCATCGTCCCGGTCATCGAGCGTCACGCGGTTGTCGCGATTCGGCGCCTGCTCTGCGCGGCACCCGACCATCAGGATTCGCGGCGACGGCTTGACCACTGCTCTGTACGACAGCATCGCCGCCGCGGGGAGGTCCCCCGCTACATTCACGATGTGTCGCCACACGCGTTCGGGTATCCGGCGACGGCTCATCGAGGTCATCAGCAACCGCATCGACGCATAGCTCGCGGGCTGGGCTGTCGGACGGAGCACGTCATGCGGATCCTTCGTGTTGTGAAATGTCAGCGCGAAACCGTTCAACCGTTCGCTGCGTCGCGCGCTTTCGGAAAGCGCGAGGCCGCCACGGACATGGACGCCGCCGCCGCGACGCGTCCCATAGAACGCCATGGCGCCCTGCCGGCACCGCAGGAGTCCGATCGGGACATGGAGGTGCTCGGTAAAGTAGCGACCCACGAGGTCGTGCTCGTTGCCCACGCCGCACGCCCGGCCGCCGCGCGAGGCCAGCAGCAGGCGTGGATTCTCGATGCCGCCACCGGCCAGTACGAACAGCTTCGCGGCGACCATGAACCGGTTGCCGCCAAGCGTGGCGGCGCGAACTCGCGTCGCGGTCTGCTGTGAGGCATCCATCTCGATGCCGGCTGCGTTGGCGTGCAACACCAGCGTGGCATTCGGGGCACGCGCAATCGCGGGTTGATACTCGCGGCCGAAGCGGAGCGGACAGATCTGGAACGTCATGTCTTCGAAACGATCCGTCTCTGGCGCCACGACACTCCGATCACCAGGCTGCCGCCATCGGTGCGGTTCGTACTCGTAGGGGCCCAGCCCGCAGAGTGCGTGCGCGCGCTCATAGTAGGGATCCAGCAGACTACGCTCGAACGGCCAGCCGCTCGCGGGCAACGAGGGGCGATCCTCGAAGTCGATCGCATCCAACGGACGGCACCAGCCCCCCCACGCGTTTGTCGATCCGCCGAGATAGCGCAGCCGGCACGCGTCGAGCTCGTAGTAGCGCTGCCCGGTCGTGGTGCCCCGGTTGAGACTCTGCGTCGCTTCGTCCGGCTCGCATCCACCGCTCTCCAGAATGACCAGGGTCGTGCGGCGATCGAGCAGACCCATCACGACGGAAAGGCCCGCGGCGCCGGCGCCGACGATGCAGACGTCAGCCTTCAAGGTTTCGCCGAATGGAATCGAGTCGGCGTCCAGCAACATCAGCGTGTGACCGCGTGTGCTTCCGAAACGGCGGACAACACCATGCGAGGCGTCAGCGCGTCCATGCAGGTCGTTGCGAGCGGACACCTCGGAAGATAGCAGCTGATGCACTCGAGATCGGCGTGCAGGACGCGGTTGGTGCCGTACGCGTCGAGTTCCCACGGTGACGTCGGCCCTACGAGGCAGATTGCCGGCGTGCCTACCGCACAGGCGATGTGATACCCGAGGCTGTCCGGCGTTACCACGAGGCTGCTGGCAGCGATGATGCCGGCAAACGTATCAATCGGGTTGTCAGTGCCGCCGTCGATGAAAGGCCCATCCGACGCGAGCAGCGCGGCGTTGAATGCCGCTTCGTCAGGACCGCCGGTCAGGATGATGGCAGACGCAGGGTCGGCCGCGCGAATGGCCAGCGCCAATTGGCGGTACCACTCCGGCTTCCATCGCTTCTCTTCCCACCGGCTGCTGGCCCCGGTGTTGAGGCAGATCACCTGCGACGCGTCGGGCGCGCGCGCTCGAATGAGCTGGCTGGCGGCGGCGAACCCCTGTTCGCTCGGCTGCAGCGACGGCCGCGCCACAGGCAGTGGCAGCTCGCAGATGGCGTACAGCCATTCACCGTAAGTCCGGCGATTCCGCCGCTTGAGGACATCGTCGAGCCCCATTTGCCACCACTGTTGCGCCGCGTCGTTGAGCGGGATCACTCCGCCACGGTTGTCGGCGACGAATCCCCGTCTGGACGACGCGCGGGCGAGCCGCATGATGGACGCGCTCAAATGATCGGTGTCAGGTCCAATGGCCAGATCGAAATCTTCTGCGAGGATGAACTCCAGATAGTTCGATTCGACGGTCAGCACGCGATCGATCCGCGGGTTTCCTCGCAGCACGTCGGCCGCGCGGGCTCGGGTGATCCAGGTGATATGGCTGCTCGGAAATGCCGCCTTGAGCGGCTCCAGACACGTCGTAGTCCGCAGCACATCGCCGATGGCGTCGAGCTTGACGATGAGGATGCGCTCGCCCGTCGGATCGTACAGCCGGCAGTCATCGCACCGCGCTCCGGTCGCTTTGTGTGGCGGACAGGGGAGGCTGATGCGGTAGTGGCGGCAGTCCGTGTGGATCATCATCACGCCACCTGCGCGTGGCCTTCACTCAGCGGATCGCTGCGCGGCGTCAACCCGATGTTCGACTGCAGCACGGCGCTGAGCCGCTCGCCGATATCGGTCCAGCTGAAATGGTGGGCGGCGTGCGCCCATGCGTTGGCCGCGATGCGAACGGCCTGGGACCCATCGTTCAACAGATCGACGATCCGGTCTGCGAACTCCTGCGCGTTGTCCGCAAGCAGGATCGATTCGCCGTGGGAGAGGCCGAGCCCCTCCGCGCCGATCGTCGTGCTGACCACAGGCCTGCGCATGGCCTGCGCTTCGAGAATCTTGACGCGCGTGCCGCCGCCAATCCTCAGCGGGGCGACGACCACACTCGCGGCCCGCAAATACGGACGGATGTCCGGAACGCGGCCGGTGACATCCACATGACGCGACGCGCGCGCCCGAAGCCAGGCCGGCGGCGACGCGCCCGCGACGATGAATCGCGCGGCCGGCACGCGACGCACGACGAGCGGAAAGATATCGTCGAGAAACCAGCGGACGGCCTGCTGATTGGGGTAATAACTCATCAACCCGGAGAACACGATCGCTCCGGGTGACGGCGGCGTCTCGCCCGGATCGAACTCGTCGAGGTCGATGCCGTTCGGGATGACCGCGACGTGCGGCAGCGCCAGTTCCTCTTCGAACACGCGGCGATCGCGTTCGGAGGTGGCGAGGACGAGATCCACGGCTCGTCCGCAGGATTGTTCTTCACCGCGTGTCGCCGCCATCTGCCAGGACGCGTACTGACGCCGCATCCAGCTATCGGAAAAGGCGGCCGTTCGATGGAGCACGTCGAATTCCGCGTTGTGTGTATCGGCGATCACGGGGACGCCGCCCGCGAGCGGCAGGCGCTTTAGCAGCACTGACGAAAGGAATACCGCGTCGCACCGCGCCGGCGACGTCAGCAGGCGTGTTTCGCGCCGAAGCGCCGGCTCCGCGGCTGGCAGAAAATCACAGACCCCTCGAAGCGTCCTCCAGAGCTTCCGAGCGTGCTTGGGGACGGCCGGCCGAGCCGGTGCGACGAACGTCGCGTGCGACACGCGGCCACCAAAGCGTTGTGTGAGAGCCACCGAGTCGCACGGGGCGCCGGTCGACAACACCCGAAGGTCGTAGAAACGGGACAGTTGCTCCACCATGTGATAGTGCCGCCGGGCAGGGCCGAGCCGTCCATTCATGGGCGATGCGTAGGAGATATAGAGAATGCGGCTCGGTCGGGAGCTGATCGGTTGCGCCATAGAGATGCCCCAGGGGAAACCGAAGCGGTACGGATTGAAGAGTTGGAGCCACGAGCGCAATGAAAATCTTACGAACCATGTGCGTTGCCGCTGCGCTGCAATCCGCGATCCCTTTTTTTCGACGCTTCGCTTGGCGTCATGCTGCGAGACCTGAGCCGTTCTCTTACCCGGACCCGATTTGCGAGCCAGTGTGATGCGTGACTCGCGCTAGCGCGGCACCATCCGGCGGCGAGCGCTTCTCGGCAGCATCCGGGTCCTCGGGTACGCAGTGACACCACGAAGAATGGGAGGCGTAGCCTGTCGGTAGCTCTTGTGCCGTGTAGTACGGCACAAAGAATGCGGCTAAGACGTCGGCAGGAAAACAGTCGGGGAGAGCATGGAAAACAAAGAGCGTCGCAGCGAGCACGACCAACTCGAGGCACACAGTCTTCCTGGGACCAACCAGGCTGGGAAAGGCCCGGAGCCATGTGAAGAGGCCGGCCCGGAGCACAAACGGCGGCGACAACATGACGAGGGTCTCGAGGAACACAGCCTTCCAGGCACCAATCAGGCTGGAAAAGGACCGGACTGCGGTGAGAAGAACGATTAAATGGCGAATTCCCCACCCGAACTCCAGAACATTCAAACCATTCTGAGTCTTGAACGCGAGACTCGAGAGCGCCGGTCTGTCCTCGACCGCGTCACCGACGGCGTGAGCGGTTTGGCAAGCAGCCCCGTGTTCATCGCCGGACACGTCATCTGGTTCGCAATCTGGATTGGCATGAACACCGTCGGGCGCGCCACTTTCGATCGGTACCCGTTCAACTTGCTGACGCTTGCAGTGTCGCTCGAAGCCATCGTGCTCACGGGGTTCGTGTTGATGGCCCAGAATCGCATGACGCAACAGGCCGATAAGCGGGCACATCTCGACTTGCAGATCAACCTGCTCGCCGAACAGGAACTCACCGCGATTCTGAAGCTGCAATGTCTCCTCGCGGATCGTGCCGGCATCGACGTCGCATCCGTCGATTCGCGACTCGATCAGCTCCGGTCGCAGACGGACGTCCAGCGACTCGCTGCCACCATCGACAATGAAATGGCCGCAGCCCCCGCGGTCACGAATTCTCCTTCAGGCGAAGAACCTGCCGTGCAGGAAATGCATCGAGCCGTTTGACGCACACCTCGTCGGCCAACGTTTCAATCCCCGCCGTTGACAGCAGTGACTGGCGACTGCGTAAGGAGACGTGCCGGGAGGCACGAGCCCCCCGTCGGTGAGATGGGACGATGTCGCGACTCAGAGTGTGTCGCGAGCGATGCTGTCGTTTCTTTTCAGCAAGCGAGATGCCATCCGCCGAAGATGTGGAGGCCGATTTGCAGCAGTCGATGAGAGATCGCTGACTAGTGCGATACGCGGAGTATCCACCTAGCGACACGGGGCGAGAGAGATGGAGCTTTCGGTGATGGCCGTGATATTGGCGGCGTCAATTGTGTTCAGCATCGCCTGGACCTATGCGACGCTCTCGCTGATGTTTCGATTGATGCAGCGGTCGCTGACGGTAACAGCCGGGCAAGAACTGCGGTCGTGAAAGCAACAACCTTCAGAACCTGATCGTCAGGGATCCGCAAGCCGCGACCGCTGCCACCTTGTCCCAGCTGCAGCACCGACAAGAAGAGATCGTAAAGCTCCTGCGCCGAGGAGTTGCCCTTTGTAGAACCTCGATTTCCGCAGCATCACCCGCAGGGCGTGCGGGTTCCTCGCACAGAAGACACCTTCGCGAAAACGTTCGGGATTTGTGGCACGCAGGTTCCTTAGGTGCTGGTACGGCTGTGGCAACCTCTGGGCACGATGAACGACTACTCCATTTCGACGCTGCTTGGCGTGATCGAGGGCCTTACCGAATTCTTACCTGTCAGTTCAACGGCGCATCTGCGGTTCGTCGAGGCGCTCCTCCACGTCGATCTCGCGGACGGCTATTGGAAGATGTACACCATCGTGATCCAGCTCGGCGCCGTGTTGTGTTTGCCGTTCTATTTCCGCCGCGAACTCTCGGCGCTCGTCGCGACCTATCCGCGCGGACCTCGCGGAAACCGCGGGCTGCTGACCCACCCGCTCGGTCTGGTCGGCCTCGCGTTCGTCACAACGGCAGTTCCGTCGCTGCTCTTGACGAAAGTGATCGGCCACAACCTGGAGCGGCTGACGACGATGGGCATCGCCCTCATCGGTGGCGGCATCGTCATGTGGATCGTCGATGCGGTGAGCCGACGCCAGCAATCGCTCGACGGCATGTCGATTGGTCAGGCGCTGTGGATCGGACTGTGCCAGGTTCTCTCCGCCGTATTTCCGGGTACATCGCGGTCGATGGCGACGATTGCGTCTGGACAACTCGCCGGGCTGTCTCGATCGAGCGCGCTCGAGTTCTCTTTCTTGCTTGCGCTGCCGACCATGCTGGCCGCGACGCTGTACGACTTGTTCAAATCGCTGCGCGGTGACCAGGCGAATGCGATTGGCGTCGCAACGATCGACGCGCACGGCTGGACCGTACTTGCCATCGGGTTTGGCATCTCGTTCATCGTGGCGTACGCGTCCGTTGCGTGGCTGATGGAGTGGGTGCGCCGGCGCGGTTTCGCGCCGTTCGCCGCGTACAGGGTTGCCTTCGGGGCTCTCGTGCTCGTGGTGGCG
>Ga0070665_100001022_pt1 | contig 35129 bp, 33 predicted proteins | sample KBSS13metaG_FD_65862 | JGI IMG/M metagenome (GOLD analysis project Ga0070665, IMG submission 65862) | Switchgrass rhizosphere microbial communities from Kellogg Biological Station, Michigan, USA - KBS S1-3 metaG | ecosystem: Host-associated > Plants > Roots > Rhizosphere > Soil ... | reverse complement strand
ATGGCGGACAGGGTGGGATTCGAACCCACGGTGGGCGTGAACCCACGGCGGTTTTCAAGACCGCTGCCTTAAACCACTCGGCCACCTGTCCGCACGGTCGCGCTTATCGCGAAGGGGAGGGGTGCGCTAGACCCGGCACAGCCTGAAACGGTCGCGCCAGCCTTGCAGCCAGCCGCAAAAAGCCGGCCTTCCCCCTTGCTCCGGCGCGGTCCATATGGGAGTCGGCTCTGGTCGAGGGGTGATTATGCGTTTTGTGTTCGGGCTTGCCGCCTGCCTGCTTGTGGCCGGAACGCCGGCCGTCCAGATCGGGAGCGTCAGCCTGCCGTTCGCCGAAACGGCGGCGGAGGCGCAGGGCACGGGGCTCAGCGAGGCGGGCTTCCAGGCCTGGCTGCCGCGGCTCCGCGCCGAGGCCGAGCGCGCCGGCATCCGCCGCGAGACTTTGGACCGGATCTTCCCGACCCTGACCTTCTCCGCCCGCACCGTGCAGCTGGACCGCTCGCAGCCCGGCGGCACCCCCGGCGTGACCCCGAGCGGCAGCAACCCGCCCTTCGCGCCCTTTCGCGCCCGCCACATCACCCAGGCCCTGATCGACCGGGGCCGCGCCCGCTACGCCGCCAACATGCCGCAGCTGCGCGAGTTCACCCGCCGCTATGGCGTACCGGGGCCGATCATGGTCGCGATCTGGGGCAAGGAGACCGGCTACGGCTCCTACATGGGCAATTTCGACCTGCTCAACAGCCTCGCCAGCCTCGCTTATGACGGCCGCCGGCGGGAGCTGTTCACCGGCGAGTTCATCGCCACCTTGCGGCTGGTGGAGCGGGGCTTTCCGCGCGACGAGCTGCAGGGCAGCTGGGCGGGCGCCGCCGGCCATCCGCAATTCCTGCCCAGCGTCTATCTCCGCCTCGCCGTGGACGGAGACGGGGACGGGCGGCCGGACATCTGGCGCAGCCATCTCGACGCTCTGGCCTCGATCGCCAATTATTTCCGCAGCGCCGGCTGGCGCCCGGGCCTGCCCTGGGGCGTCGCGGTGCGCGTGCCCGCGGGCTTCGATCGGGACTCCGTCGCCAACCGCCTGCGCGCGCCGCGCTGCCCCGCCGTGTTCGCCCGCCACAGCCGCTGGCTGACCGGCGAGGAATGGGCGCGGCGCGGCATCCCGAACACGCTGCCGCGCGACGCCATGGCGACTTTGATGGAGCCGGACGGGCCGAACGCGACCGCCTATCTCCTGACCAACAATTACCGCGTCATCCTCGACTATAATTGCTCGAACTTCTACGCGCTCACCGTCGGCATCCTCTCCGATTCGATCGGGCGCTGACCTGCCAGGACTGTACTGAAACCATGACCCGCAAGCCTTTCTTCCTTCTCGCCTCCGCCCTCCTCGTCGCCATGCCCGCCGGCGCCGCCGCGCCGCCCTTCGAGACCGCCGCGAACACCGCGATCATGCTCGATCTCTCCTCGGGCGCGGTGCTCTACGCCAAGGATGCGGACCGCCGCATCCCGCCCGCCTCGATGGCGAAGATGATGACCACGCATGTCGCCTTCGACCTGATCAAGCGCGGCCAGCTCAACCCCAACCGCATGTGCACGGTGCGCCCCGAGACGTGGCAGCGCTGGCATGGCCCGCAGGCCGGCTCGACCATGTTCCTCTCGCCGAACGAGCAGGTCAGCGTGCGCAATCTGCTGCACGGCATCGTCACCCTCTCCGGCAATGATGCGACCGTGGTCCTCGCCGAGTGCATCTCCGGCAACGAGGCCGCCTTCGTCCAGCTGATGAACCGCCAGTCCCGGGACATGGGGCTGCGCAATTCCAACTGGGGCAATCCGGTCGGCTGGCCCGACAATGGCGTGACCTACACCACCGCGCGCGACCTCGCGATGCTCGCCATGGGCACGGTCCGCGACTATCCCGAGCTCTACCGCGAATATTACGGGATGCGGGAGTTCACCTGGGGCCGCACGATGGGCTCCAACCAGGCGATCACCCAGGGGAACCGCAACCCCTTGCTCGGCCGGGTCAACGGCGCCGACGGCCTGAAGACCGGCCATACCGAGGAAGCGGGCTATGGCTTCACCGGCTCCGCCGCGCGCGACGGCCGCCGGCTGATCATGGTCGTCTCCGGCCTCACCAGCTTCAACCAGCGGATCGAGGAATCGGTGCGCTTCATGGAATGGGGCTTCAGCGCCTGGCAGTCCCGCCCCTTGCTCCGCCAGGGCCAGCGGATCGGCGACGCGCAGGTCCAGGGCGCGACCGTTTCCAGCGTCGGCCTCGTCGCGCAGCGGCCGATCGCGGTCACCTATCCGGCCGGGCTCGGCCAGAATATCCGCGCCAAGATCGTCTATCAGGGCCCGGTCCAGGCGCCGATCGCGCAGGGCCAGCATATCGCCGATCTCGTCGTCGAGACGGGTGACGGCACCCCGGCGCAGACCATGCCGCTCGTCGCCGAGAGCGCGGTGGATGAAGCCGGCTTCTTCGGCCGCATCTGGTACGGCCTGAAGAGCCTCGTCGGCGCGGCGTGACGCCCGCATGACCGCAGATGCCCGCTTCATCTCCCTTGAGGGCGGGGAGGGCGTCGGCAAATCGACCCAGCTGAAGGCGCTGGCCGAGGCGCTGCGGGCGCGCGGCCTTGCGGTCGTCACCACCCGCGAGCCCGGCGGCAGCCCCGGCGCCGAGGCGATCCGCGGCCTGTTGCTCGACGGGCCGGACGACGGCTGGGGGCCGGAAGCCGAGGCCCTCCTGTTCGCCGCGGCCCGCACCGATCATCTCGACCGGATCATCCGCCCCGCGCTCGAGGCCGGGAGCTGGGTGCTCTGCGACCGCTTCGTCGACTCGTCGCTCGCTTATCAGGGCGTGGCGGGCGGGCTCGGCCTCGACGCCGTCCGCAGGGTCAACGCCTTCGGCATCGGCGACCATTTCCCGGACCGCACCCTCGTCCTGGTCTCGGCGGAAGGGGCCGCGCGCGCCCGGGCCCGGGACACGGACGGCAGCGACCGGATCGGCCGGCGCCCGGCCACCTATCATGACGCGGTCGAGCAGGGTTTCAGGACCATCGCCGCCGCCGAGCCCGGCCGGGTCCGCCTGGTCGACGCCTCGGGCACCCCCGCGGAGGTCACCGCCCGCCTCCTCGCCGCGCTCGCGGACCTGCTCCCATGACCCCGCTCTACGGCCACGAGGCGGCCATCGCCGCCTTCCGCGCCGCCCTGGACACGGACCGCCTGCACCATGCCTGGCTGCTCGCCGGGCCGGAGGGGGTCGGCAAGGCCCTGTTCGCCGACAAGGCCGCCCTGCGCATGCTCGCCGGGGGCACGGTTACGCCGGTCAAGGCGCCCGCCCTCGATGTGCCCGACGATCATCCCACCGCCCGGCTGGTCGCCGCCGGCAGCCATCCCGATCTCATGCGGCTGGAGCGGCTCACCAGGGATAACGGCACCGAGCTGGCCCGCTCGATCAGCGTCGACCAGGTGCGCGGCCTGCAGCGCCTGTTCGCCACCACCGCCTCCATGTCGCCGCGCCGCGCCGTGGTGATCGACGCGATCGACGATCTCGAGCGCAACGCCGCCAATGCCCTCCTGAAGAATCTCGAGGAGCCGCCGCCCGACACGCTCTTCCTGCTCGTCAGCCATTCACCCGAACGCCTGCTGCCGACGATCCGCTCGCGCTGCCGCCTGCTCCGCCTCTCGCCGCTGGCCCCCGACGCCATGACGTCAGCGCTCCGGTCCGCGCTCCCGGGCGCCAATGCCGAGGAGATCGAGGCGCTGGTCGCCGTGGGCGAGGGCGCCCCCGGCCGGGCCATTGCCTGGCGCGGGCTCGACATCGTCGCGCTCGACCGGGAGATGGACCTGCTCGCCCGCCATGGCGACCGCACCAATGCCCGCCGCTCCGCGCTCGCCGCCAGCCTGGCGCTGAAGGCCGCGCAAGGCCGCTACGAGGCCTTTCTCGCCCGCGCCCCTTCGCGCCTCGCCGCGGCGGCGAAGGCGCGGACCGGCCAGGCCCGCGCCGAGGCGATCCGCCTCTGGGAGCGTGCCACCAGCCTCGCGGGCAGCGCGCGGCGCCACTCGCTCGATCCGGCCAGCGTTGTCTTCGAGCTGGCTGGCATGCTTGCCGCCTTGGCCGAAGGGCAGGACCGGGACGCCGCTTGAGCGCCCGCGTCAAACCTTCTAGGCGCGGGCCTATGTCCGACCCTTTCTACATCACCACTGCGATCAGCTACCCGAACGGGCGGCCGCATATCGGCCATGCCTATGAAGCGGTCGCGACCGATGCAATCGCACGCTTCCAGCGCCTGCGCGGCCGCGACGTCTTCTTCCTCACCGGCACCGACGAACATGGCCTGAAAATGGCCCAGGCGGCGCGCGACCGGGGCATTGAGCCCGCCGCCTTCGCGGAGGAAATGTCGAGCACGTTCAAGGTGATGGATGATGCTCTCAATATTTCCTACGACCGCTTCATCCGCACGACGGAGCCCGCCCACCACAAGGCGAGCCAGGCGATCTGGCAGGCGATGACGGACAAGGGCGATATCTATCTCGGCCGTTACGAAGGCTGGTACTCGGTCCGCGACGAAGCCTATTATGACGAGAGCGAGCTCGTCACCGCCGACAGCGGCGAGAAGCTCTCGCCCCAGGGCACACCCGTCGACTGGACGGTCGAGGAGAGCTGGTTCTTCCGCCTCTCCGCCTATCAGGACCGGCTGCTGGCTCATTATGCCGCGCAGCCCGATTTCATCCGCCCGGACAGCCGGCGCAACGAGGTGCTGCGCTTCGTCGAGGGCGGCCTCAACGATCTCTCCATCTCGCGCGCCAGCTTCGACTGGGGGGTGAAGGTGCCGGACAGCCCGAACCATGTCATGTATGTCTGGCTCGACGCCCTGACCAATTATCTTACCGGCATCGGTTATCCCGATGATACAGAGACTTATCGGAGGTTCTGGCCAGCCGATCTTCACATTATCGGCAAGGATGTGGTACGCTTCCACACCGTCTACTGGCCCGCCTTCCTGATGTCGGCCGGGATCGCGCTGCCCAAGCAGGTGTTCGGCCACGGCTTCCTGCTCAACCGGGGCGAGAAGATGTCCAAGTCGGTCGGCAATGTCGTCGACCCGATGGAGCTGGCCCGCCTCTACGGCATTGACGCGCTCCGCTATTTCCTGCTGCGCGACGTGAGCTTCGGGCAGGACGGCACCTATAGCGACGAGGCGATCGTCACCCGCGCCAATGCCGATCTCTCCAACAGCTTCGGCAATCTGGCGCAGCGCACGCTCAGCTTCATCGCGAAGAATATCGGCGGCGCGCTGCCGAGCGGCGGGCGAGGCGACGCCGCCGACGCCGAATTGCTGGCTCTGGTCCGCCAGGCCACATGCGAAGAGGTGCCGGCCCAGTTCGAGGCGCTGGCGCTCTCCCAGGGCATCGAGGCCTGGCTGCGCGCCGTCTTCGCCTGCAATCAATATATCGACGCCCAGGCGCCCTGGGCGCTGCGCAAGACCGACCCGGAGCGGATGACAGCCGTCCTCGCCACGCTCTGCGAAGCGATCGTCGACCTCGCCATCGCGATCCAGCCGGTCATCCCGGCCTCGGCCGCCAAATTGCTCGACCAGCTGGGCGTGCCCGCCGGCGAGCGCGACTATGCGGCGCTTGCCGACGACACCCTTTACGCCCGGCTGGCCGCCTCCGGCTTCACCCTGTCGCCGCCGACGCCGATCTTCCCGCGGCTGGAGCTGCCGGCCGAGACCTGACCCCGAACCAGGCCATCCACACAGCCGTGCTCCGGCGGAGGCCGGAGCGTTGAATGGTGAAGCACGGCCCTCGACAATACGCTCCGGCCGTCGCCGGAGCACATTCCAATCGACTCAGGCCGGACTCGCGACCTTCATCAGCACGAGCCCGCTCAGGATCAGCAAGGCCGCGAACAGGCGCAACGCATTCGCGCTCTCGCCGAGCAGCATGACTCCCAGCAGGAAGGCGCCGACCGCGCCGATCCCGGTCCAGATCATATAGGCCGTGCCGAGCGGCAAGGTCCGCATCGCCCAGGCGAGCAAGGCGAAGCTGGCCAGCATCGCGGCCAGGGTGATCACCGACGGCCAGAGCCGCGTGAAGCCGTGCGACTGCTTCATCGCAAAGGCCCAGATGATTTCGAGAAGTCCGGCGGAGAACAAAGCGAGCCAAGCCATGGCAGCCTCCTTGTGAGAGCTGCCGGGCCGTCCCGGACCTGAGCCTTCCTGGGGAAGGGGAGGACGTGGCCTCGCGCCCGTCAGATGGGACGGGCGCGTTCCGGAATCAAGCCGGTGATGGCGACGAAAGCCGGGTGACGAGGGCGACCGCAGCCACTACATCCGCGCCATGTTCATCGATAGCCATTGCCACCTGAACTACAAAGGCCTGGTGGAGGATCAGCAGGCCGTGCTGGAGCGCGCCCGCGCGGCCGGCGTTGACCGGATGCTCAACATCTCCACCCGCGCCTCCGAATGGGACGCGGTGATCGCCGTGGCAGAGCAGGAAGATGACGTCATGGCGTCGGTGGGCATCCACCCGCACGAGGCGGATGTGCACCCCGATGTCGAGACCGCGACCCTGGTCGCGAAAGCGGCTCACCCCAAGGTGATCGGGATCGGCGAGAGCGGGCTCGATTATTATTATGATCATTCGGACCGCGCCCGGCAGCGCGACAGCTTCCGCAATCATGTCGCCGCCGCGCGCGAGACGCAGCTGCCGCTGATCGTCCACACCCGCGACGCCGAGGACGATACCTGGGAGATCCTGAGCGAGGAGATGGGGAAGGGGGCCTACCCTGCCCTGATCCACTGCTTCACCGCGAGCCGCGACTTCGCCGACAAGGTGCTGGCGCTCGGCCTCTACATCTCCATTTCCGGGATCGTGACCTTCAAGAACGCGAAGGACCTGCAGGAGGCCGCCAGGGCGGTGCCGCTGGACCGGCTGCTGATCGAGACGGATTCACCCTTCCTCGCGCCCGTGCCGCACCGCGGGAAGCCCTGCGAGCCAGCCTTCGTCGCCGATACGGCGCGCTTCCTGGCGGAGCTGCGCGGCGAGCCGCTCGAGGCCCTGGCCGAGGCGACCAGCGCCAATTTCTACCGTCTGTTCAGCAAGGCCGCACGATGAAGGTCCGCCTGCTTGGCTGCGGCACCTCCTCCGGCGTGCCGCGAGTCGGGGACGATTGGGGCCAGTGCGACCGCGACGAGCCGCGCAACCGCCGCCGCCGCGCCTCCATCCTCGTCTCCTGGGGCGAGACCCGGATCCTGGTCGACACCAGCCCGGACCTGCGCGAGCAATTGCTCGACGCCCGGGTCAGCGACATCGAGGCCGTGCTCTGGACCCACGACCATGCCGATCATTGCCACGGCATCGACGACCTCAGGCAGCTCTATTTCTCGCGGCGGCGGCCGGTCGCGGGCTATGCACGCAAGGAAGCGCTGGCCCTGCTCAAGAAGCGGTTCGCCTATGCCTTCGAGGGGAAGGGCGGCTATCCGGCGGTCGTCGAACCCAATCTCCTCCCCAATCATGTCAATCTGGGCGGCATTTCGGTGCGTACGGTGGACCAGCCCCATGGCGACATCACCAGTGCCGGCCTGCGCTTCGACGCGGGCGGCGTTGCCATCGGATATTCCACTGATTTCCATGCGTTGACAGACGATATGAAGATGCTTTTCGAAGGTCTGGACCTCTGGATCGTCGATGCCTTGCGCCGCCGGCCGCACCCGACCCACCCGCATCTCGCCGACACGCTCGATTGGATTCGCATGCTGGCGCCCAAGCGGGCTATCCTGACCCATATGGACAACAGCATGGACTATCGGACCCTGTGCGCCGAGGTGCCCGAGGGGGTCGTGCCGGGCTATGACGGGCTCGAGGTGACGGTTGAGGCCGGCGCATGAGAGACGGCGGACAAGCCCTTAATCTCATTTATCTTTTAGTCATCCTGGTCGCGATCCTGAGTGCTTTTTCGATCCGCCGGGTGAATATCGGCAAGACCATGAAGATGGTGCTGGCCTGGGTGCTGATCTTTGGCGCCCTGTTCGCCGCCTTCGCCCTGCGTGACGATTTCCGGGCGCTCGGCAACCGGCTCTGGGCCGCGATCACCGGCAATGACAATCAGGAGGTGCAGGGCGGTGAGCTGCGCATCGCCATGGCCGGAGACGGCCATTTCTACGCGGATGGCCAGATCAATGGCCGTGCGGTGCGCTTCCTGGTCGACAGCGGCGCCACGGTGACGACGATCGGCCCGGAAACGGCGCGTGAGGCCGGCGTCGCGCCCACGGGCGAGCGCACCATGGTCGACACGGCCAATGGCATTGCCCATGTCGACCGCGGCAATATCGAGCGGCTTGAGATCGGGCCGATCCAGCGCAGCGGCTTCTCCGTTTTCATCTCGCGCGAGGATGCGACCAACGTGCTCGGCATGAACTTCCTGTCGACGCTCTCACGCTGGGGCGTCGAGGGACGCACTTTGGTGCTGCGGCCATGACGGGCGCGAGGGGAACGCCCTCTCCGCGCCTCCCTCTTGATTTTACATAATGTATATTATCGGACTTTTGGAATAGGACTTTGTCGTGGATAATCTGTCTGGTTCCGGGCTCCCCCGCCTGCTGGCGATCATGGCGCGGCTGCGCGATCCGGTCACGGGCTGCGAATGGGACAGCGTCCAGACCTTCGCGACAATCGCGCCTTACACGATCGAGGAAGCCTATGAGGTGGACGACGCCATCCGCCGCGGCGACATGGCCGAGCTCAAGGACGAGCTCGGCGACCTCTTGCTCCAGGTCGTGTTCCACGCCCGCATGGCCGAGGAAGCCGGCCAGTTCGATTTCGCCGACGTCGCGACCGCCATCTCGGACAAGATGGAGCGCCGCCACCCGCATCTGTTCGGCGCCGCCGATCAGGGCGGCCATCATCTCTGGGAACAGATCAAGGCCGAGGAGCGCGGCGCCAGGGGCCATGACAGCGCCATGGACGGGATTGCGTCGGCTTTGCCGGCCCTGATGAGGGCCGAGAAGCTGCAGAAGCGCGCCGCGCGCACCGGCTTCGACTGGCCCGATCCGTCCGGTGCCCGCGCCAAGATCGACGAGGAACTGGCCGAGGTCGAGGCTGCGGCCACGCCCCAGGACCGCGCCGAGGAGATTGGCGACCTGCTTTTCGCCACGGTCAACTGGGCGCGAAAGCTCGGCGTGGATCCCGAGGTGGCGCTCAGGGCCGCCAATGCGAAGTTCGAGCGCCGCTTCCGGGCCATGGAGACCGCGGCCGGCGAGGCCTTCGCCTCGCTCGGTCTCGAAGCGCAGGAGGCACTCTGGCAGCAGGCCAAAGCGGCCGAATGAGCCGCGCGCCCGTCACTGGCCGGCAATCAGCCAGACATGGTAGAAAAGCAGCTCGCGCAGCAGGAAACCGGCTTTGGCGAAGAACCCCCGGTACCGGCTGGTCGGGGTGGGCGCGCCGGTGCAGTCCATGCCGAGGCCCGCGCACATGGCAAGCGCACGCTTCATATGCAGCGGATCGCTGACCAGCAGGATGCTCCGCAGCCCGTTCCCCCGCATGACCTGTCGCGCTTCAACGAGATTCTGCTGCGTGGTCCGGCTTCGCTCCTCGGTCAGGATGGCGTCCGCGGGCACGCCCAAGGCCAGCGCGAAGCGCCGCGCCGCCGCCGCTTCCGTCCCCTCCCCGCCATCGGCCGCGCCGCCGGTGAAGAGCAGGCGCCGCACCCTCCCCTGGCGATAGAGAGTCACGCCGTGGCGGATGCGCTCTTCGAAGACGGGCGACGGCCGGTCGCCATGGACGGCCGCGCCCAGGACGATGGCGACATCCGCGGCGCGCGGTGATTCCTCCTCGCCCGCAGCGACAATCTGGACGCCCAGCAGGACGAGCCACGCCGTCAGCGCCGCGGCGATCCCGCCGAGGATCCAGGGCCAGCGCCTTCTCTTGCCAGATTTTTCTTTAAAAACAGTTTCTTCAGGATCATCGTTCATGATGATATTCGGACTGATCAACCGGATCTGCGCAGAAAGCGCTCATAGTCCCGCCGCGCCATGCGCACCTCATAATCGACCCGGTCGCCGTCGACCTGCTGGTCCAGCACCTCGCCATGCTGGTGGAGCCAGGCTGCTCCGGCCCCGTCGCCCGCATCGAGCGCGATCGTATACAGCTGATGGCCGGTGGTGAGGCGCGCGGCGACCGCGGCCTGCAGGTCCCCCACCCCTTCCCCGCTCAGCGCGGAGAGCGTCACCACATCCTCGCGCCGCGCGGCTTCGGCACGGATCGCCTCCCCCTCCTCCCCCGGCAGCAGGTCGAGCTTGTTCCAGGCCTCGATGCGCGGCACCGTCTCGGCGACGCCGATCTCGGCCAGCACGGCTTCCACATCGGCGCGCTGCGCCTCGCTGTCGGGATGGGCGCTGTCGCGGACGTGAATGAGCAGATCGGCCGAAACCACCTCTTCGAGCGTCGCCTTGAAGGCAGCGACGAGCTGGGTCGGCAGGTCGGAGACGAAGCCCACCGTGTCCGAAAGAATCACCTTGTCGATGCCCGGCAGGCCGATCTGGCGCAGCGTCGGGTCGAGGGTCGCGAACAGCAGGTCTTCCGCCATGACGTCAGATCCGGTCAGACGATTGAAAAGCGTGGACTTTCCGGCGTTCGTATAGCCGACAAGGGCGACGATCGGCCAAGGCGCGCGCTGGCGGCGGTCGCGGTGGATCGTGCGCGTCCGGCTGACCTGATCCAGCTCCCGGCGCAGCTTCGCCATCCGGTCGCGGATCAGCCGCCGGTCCGCCTCGATCTGGGTTTCGCCCGGGCCGCCGAGAAAGCCGAAGCCGCCGCGCTGGCGCTCGAGGTGGGTCCAGGAGCGGACCAGCCGTCCCGCCTGATAATCGAGATGAGCGAGCTCGACCTGCAGCCTGCCCTCCGCCGTCGCCGCCCGCTCGCCGAAGATTTCGAGGATCAGCCCGGTGCGGTCGATCACCTTGGCCTTGGTGCCGTCCTCCAGATTCTTCTGCTGGACCGGGGTGATCGAGGCGTCGACGATGACCAGCTCCGCCTCGGCCTGGATGACGGCGTCGGCGATCTGCTGGACCTGGCCCGGGCCGAACAGCGTAGCGGGACGCGGGCTTCGGATCTTGAAATGAAGCTTTTCCTCCACCTCTACCCCGATCGCCTCGGCAAGGCCGGCCGCCTCGTCAAGACGCGCGGCGGGGTCGCGCCGTTGATCGCGCCCCAGATCGGGCAGCGCGATCACGGCGCGGGCGCCGCGGGTCACCTCATTGTCCGCATCCCGGTTGAAAACGCTCAGCCGCTCACTCCTCGGCCTGGGCTTCCTGGAAATTCACCGGATTTTCGGGCTGCACCGTGGAGATGGCGTGCTTGTAGACAAGCTGACACAAACCATCACGTTCGAGCAGCATGCAAAACAAATCAAACGCGCCGATCTCACCCTGCAACATCACCCCGTTCACCAGAAACATGGTGACATTCTCGCCGGATTTCTTGACCGCCGTGAGGAAGACCTCCTGCAGCAGGGTCGGCTTCTTCTTCTCCAGCTGCGCCGCGAACGCCTCCTGCAGGCCGTCGAGATCGAGCGGCTGCGATGGCATGATCGTGGAGATGGCGTGCTTGTAGATCAGCTGCGCCTGGCCGTCCCGGCGGAGCAGGACGGAGAAATTGTCGAACCAGGTGATGATCCCCTGCAGCTTCACGCCCTTCACCAGGAACATGGTGACCGGGGTCTTGCTGCGGCGGAGGCTGTTCAGGAACATATCCTGAAGATTGTTGACCTTGTCGGGCATTGCGCTCTCTTTCCGGGTCTTATTGGCGGTATGTCCGCAGCGCTTCATTATCACGCCGCAACGGCTCGCGCCAAGCCGTGCGTTTGTCTCATATTGTCTCTCTGCGGACGGAATCCAGCCCGGGCGGGGACCCGTTTCCTACTCGCCCCCCTCCCCGCGCGTGTCAGCGAGACCCAGCGCCTTCAATTTCCGGTGCAGCGCCGAGCGCTCCATGCCGATGAAATTGGCGGTGCGGGAGATGTTGCCCGAGAAGCGCCGGATCTGGACGCGCAGATATTCGCGCTCGAACGTCTCACGGGCCTCGCGAAGCGGCGTGCCCATGATCGCCTTCACCGCTTCGTTCGGGGTCAGCTGCGCCTGGTCGTTCAGAATTTCGGGCGGCAGCATGTCGATCTCGATGCAGCCGATCCGCTCGCCGGGCGCCATGATGATCGTGCGCTCGATGATGTTGCGCAGCTGGCGGACATTGCCCGGCCAATCATAGGCCTGAAGCGCCGCCATGGCGTCATCGGAGATGCGCGGAGTCGGCACGCGCTGATCGGCGGCATAGCGGGCGGCGAAATGCTCGACGATCGCCGGGATGTCCTCACGCCGGTCGGCGAGCGCCGGCAGATGCACCGGCACGACGTTGAGCCGGTAATAGAGGTCCTCGCGGAACCGGCCGGCGGCGATCTCCTCGGGCAGCGAGCGCGCCGTGGACGAGACCACCCGCATGTCGACCTTCACGGTGCGCTGCCCGCCAACGCGGGTGAAGCTCTGGTCGGTCAGCACGCGCAGGATCTTGCCCTGGGTCGAGAGCGGCATATCCGCGATCTCGTCGAGGAACAGCGTGCCGCCATGCGCCTGCTCGAGCAGGCCCGGCCGCGCCATCTCGCCGCCATCCTCGGCGCCGAACAATTCCTCCTCGACCCGCTCCGGGGTCATCCGCGCCGCGGTGACGACGATGAACGGGCCGTCGGCGCGCCCGGACCAATTGTGCAGCAGACGCGCGGCCACTTCCTTGCCGACACCGGCCGGGCCGGAGATCAGCACGCGGCTCCCGGTCGCGGCGACGCGCTTCAGGGTGGCGCGGACATTGTTGATCGCCGCCGAGGAGCCGGTCAGCTCCATCTCGTTGCCGACCTGCTGGCGCAGCGCCTCATTCTCCCGCCGGAGCCGCTCCGTCTCGGTGGCGCGCGAGACCAGATGGACGAGCCGGCCAGCCTCGAACGGCTTCTCGATGAAGTCGACCGCGCCCTGGCGGATCGCGGCGACCGCGGTGTCGAGATTGCCATGGCCGGAGATCATCAGCACCGGCAAAGTCGGGTCGCGGTCCTTCACCACTTCGAGCAATTGCAGTCCATCCAGCTTCGAGCCCTGCAGCCAGACATCGAGCAGCAGCAAAGAAGGCCGCCGGTCGGCGAGCGCCTGCAGCGCCTCGTCGCTATTGCCGGCGGTGCGGGTCTCGAACCCCTCATCCTCCAGCACGCCCGCGACCAGCTCGCGGATGTCGCGCTCGTCGTCGACAATGAGGATGTCCAAAGCCATAATCTTCTCAATTCTTTACAGTGGGTTCTTCGGAAACGGACGGAGTGGAGTGGTCAAGCGTGGCAAGTGCCTCCGCATCGAAGACGAGCCGGACCAGCGAGCCGTCCTCCGGGCCATCGGCAAATTCGATCCGGCCAAAATGCTCCTCGACGATCTTCTTCACTATGGCGAGGCCGAGGCCGGTGCCCTTGGCCCGGGTCGTCATATAGGGTTCGGTGAGCCGGCCCCGCTCTGCGGGCAGGCCGATGCCGGTATCGGCGACCTCAATGATCACCCCCGGCCCGTCTGTGCTGACGGTCATCGTGATCTTGTCGCCACCCTTGGCTTTCTTCTTGCCGGCTTCCCGCTTCTGTTCGACGGCCTCGACGCCGTTCTTGACGATGTTGGTCAGCGCCTGGCCGAGCAGCCGGCGGTCGCAGACCAGGATCGGCGCCGGGTCCGGCAGGACCAGATTGAAACCGATGTCCGGGTGCGCGACCTCGTGCAGGAACAAGGCCTGGCGGGCGATTTCGGCGAGCGACTCCGCGGCGAAGGCGGGTTTCGGCATGCGCGCGAAGGAGGAGAATTCGTCGACCATGCGCCGAAGGTCCCCAACCTGGCGAACGATCGTTCCGGTGAGCCGCTCGAACGTCGCGGGATCGCTCTCGATCTCCTTGCCGTAGCGCCGCTGCAGGCGCTCCGCGGCGAGCTGAATCGGAGTCAGGGGGTTTTTGATCTCATGGGCGATGCGGCGGGCGACATCGGACCAGGCGGCGCGGCGCTGGTCGAGCAATTGCTCGGTAATGTCGTCGAAAGTCAGCACATAGCCGCCGCGCACCTGCACGGTCTTCACCGCCAGCGTCCGCGGCTCGCCGCGCGAGACGAGCTGGACCACGTCCTCCTGCTCTTCGGCGGTGAGGTGCCGATCGAGCTCCGGCGCAAGATCGGCGAGCTTCTGCCCGACCGGGCTCTGGCCGCCGATCTTCAGCAGCCCCTCTGCGGAGATGTTGATCAAACGGATCACATGCGTCTCGTCGACCGAGATCACGCCCGCGGTGACTCCGGAGAGCACCGCCTCGGTGAAGGCGCGGCGGTTTTCGAGCTGCGCGTTCGCGGTGACCAGCGCGCCGGTTTGCTCCTCGAGCCGGGTCGTCATCCGGTTGAAGGCATTGCCGAGCGTCGCGACCTCGTCATTCGCGCCGGTCGGCGGCACGCGGGCGGAGAGATCGCCCGCCGTCACCTGCCGGGCGGCATTGACCAGCTGCCCCACCGGCCGCACGAGCCGGTCGGCGAGCTTCAGCGCGATCCAGATGGCGAGCGCGACAATGAGCAGCGACAGGCCGAGCAAGGCAGCATTGAACCGTATCTGCAGGACGCGTGACCGTTCCGCCAGCGACCGATAATCCTCGAGAATCGCGGCGCCGCGCCGTAGCTGGGTCGCCAACGACGCCTCAAAGACGCGCGCGGCATAGACATAGACGTCGTCGGTGCCCGGCAAGGCGGAGACGGCCTCGAATCGGTCGGCGCGCACCATCTTGATCGCCCCCTCGCGGCGAACGCGCTGGATCATCTCCGGCGTCACCGCCCGCTCCAGCGGCCGGTCATAGGGATTGACCAGCACCAGCGACTGGATCTGGCCGGACGGGGAGACGCGGAAGAGAATGGCCTCGGACAGGTTGCGCACGAGCAGCTGCTGGCCGAACGACGAATAGAAGGCCGGATCGTCATAGCTGGCCTGCCGGAGATAATTGGAAAGGTCGCCGGCCATTGTCGAGGTCTCGGCCCGGACCCGTTCGAACTCCCTGTTGTAATTCTCTTGGGCGAGGCTGGTCGCGTTCTCGAGCATACCGCGGGCCCGGTCCGAGAACCAGAATTCGACGCTATATTGAAAGAGCAGGGAAACGACGATGGTGACGACCAGGGTCGGCACCGCGGCAATCAACGAAAAGATCGCGACCAGCCGGACCGGCAGGTGGCTCTTCATCCCCAAAGCGGTTTGCGACGAGCGCTTCAAGGCGACGCGCCGCGCGAACAGGACCATCAGGGTCATGGCCGGAACAAGATTGGCGACCAGCAACGTGGCGACGAGCGGCGGCGTCAGCAGGCCGCCGGGATCGTTGGGACGTGCGATCAGCGCATAGCTGACCGCCAAGGTTGCCACGAGCAGCAGCGCGGCGCCAAATTCGATATAGGGAAACCAGCTGCCGCGCCGCCGCATCACGCGCAGCCTGCGCCGCCAGCGGGGCTTGGTCGGGGACGCTACAGGAATCGCGGCTTCGGCATTCACACTGCGGCTCTAGCACAACAATGTGGCATAAAGAACACAGTGTTTTTCGCTACCCGCCGCAGCGAGAGAGCGACCCGTCTCAGGCGGCGGCGCGGGTCAGCCAGGGAGCGTAGAAATCGCGCAACATGGCGAGCGCGCGCTCGGGGTCGGCTTCCTTGTTGAAGGCGTTGCGGAATTCGGCCGAGCCATGCAGCCCCTTCGTGTACCAGCCGATATGCTTGCGCGCGCAATTGGCGCCGATCTGCGGGCCGTAAAGCGCCATCATCGCGCGATATTGCTCGACGATCACCGCATATTGCTCGTCGAGGCTGGGATCGGGCAGCCGCTCGCCGGTCCTGACCCAGTGCATCGCCTGCTTCAGCAGCCACGGGCGCCCATAAGCGCCGCGCCCGATCATCACGCCGTCGGCGCCGGACTGTTCAAGCGCGGTGTCAACGTCATCGATCGTGTTGATGTCGCCATTGGCGATGACCGGCAGCGACACCGCGTCCTTCACCTTGCGGATGAAGGCCCAGTCGGCGCTGTCGCGGTACATCTGGCAGCGCGTGCGGCCATGGACGGTGATCATCCGGATGCCGAGGTCCTCTGCGATCCGGGCCAGTTCCGGCGCATTAAGGCTGTTATGGTCCCAGCCCATGCGCATCTTCAGCGTCACCGGCACGCTCACCGCCTTCACGGTGGCGTCGATGATCGCGGCGGCAAGCTTCAGGTCGCGCATCAGCGCCGAGCCGGCCTCGCCGTTCACGACCTTCTTCACCGGGCAGCCCATGTTGATGTCGATGATCGCGGCGCCGCGCTCTTCGTTGAGCTTCGCGGCCTCGGCCATCTCTTTGGGCGAGCAGCCGGCCAGCTGCATGGAGACGGGTTCCTCGCTCGGGTCCCATTCCATCTTTTGCAGCGACTGGCGGGTCTCGCGGATCGCGGCCTGGCTGGCGATCATCTCGGTGACGGTGAGACCGGCGCCGTAGCGCTTCACGATCCGCCGGAACGGCATGTCGGTGACGCCCGTCATCGGCGCCAGAATGACAGGCGTTTCGATCCGGACGGGGCCGATCTGGATAGGCTTCAGGCGGGACATGAGGCGCGCGAAATAGGGGCAAAGGCGCTGGCGGGCAAGTTTTGGACCCGCTACGCAAACCACATGGGACGAAATGTGGCATTGATCGTGGCTGCGGGCAGCGGCAGCCGTGCGGGCGGCGACCTGCCGAAACAATATCGCAAGGTGGCCGGCAAGGCCCTGCTCGCGCATGCGATCGACTCTTTCGTCCACCCCCGGATCGACGCCGTACAGGTGGTCATCGGCGAAGGCCAGGACGCGGCTTATGCCGAGGCGGTCGGCGACCGCGCCCTCCCCCCTCCTGTCATCGGCGGCGCCACACGGCGGGAATCGGTTGCGAACGGGCTGGCGGCCTTGGGCGAGGCGGACAAGGTGCTGATCCACGACGCCGCCCGCCCTTTCCTCCCCGGCGCGGTGATCGACCGGCTGCTCGACGCGCTGGAAGACCATGACGGTGCGGTCCCTGCCCTTCCCGTCGTCGACACGCTGACAACACGCGCTGGCGAAGCTGTCGACCGCGAGGCTTTGGCCCGCGTGCAGACCCCCCAGGCCTTCCGCCTCGACGCCATCCGCGCCGCCCATGCGGCCTGGGCCGGCGGCGAGGCGACCGACGATGCGCAGGTGGCGCGCGCGGCCGGGCTGGACGTGGTGCTGATCGAAGGCGATCCGGCGCTCGACAAGATGACCTACGAAGGTGATTTCGCCCGGGCCGAGGCCGCCCGCCTCGCCCCACGCACCGGCACCGGCTTCGACGTTCATGCCTTCGGACCCGGCGACCATGTCTGGCTGGGCGGCATTCGCATCCCGCATGACCGCGGCCTGAAAGGCCATAGCGATGCCGACGTCGCGCTTCACGCGCTGACCGACGCCTTGCTCGGTGCGCTCGCGGCCGGCGACATCGGCGATCATTTCCCGCCATCCGACCCGCGCTGGAAGGGCGCGCCCTCCTCGCTCTTCCTCGAACATGCGCGGGATCTCGTGGCGGCGGCCGGGGGGCGGATCGTGCATGCGGATGTGACGATCATCTGCGAGGCGCCCAGGATCGGCCCGCATCGGGACGCCATGCGTCGGCTCATCGCGGAGCTGTTGCGGCTCCCGCAGACGCGGATTAGCGTCAAGGCGACGACGACCGAGCGGCTCGGCTTTACCGGGCGGGGCGAAGGCATCGCCGCCCAGGCGGTCGCCACGGTCATGATGGGGGACGATTGATGCTCAGAATGCTGGCCGTGGCCGCGATCCTGACCGGCGGGGCGCCGACGCCTGCACCCCCGGCGGAGGCGCCTTGCATAACCCGCAAGCAGATTGCCGACATTTCGGTGGTGACCATGGCGTCCATGGTCGAGACCAGCCGCAATGCCTGCCGCCCGCATCTGCCGGCGACCGCCTTCCTGGCCACAACGGCGGGCACGGACTTTTCCGGCCGCTTGCGGGCCGAAGCGCGGCTGCGGCTCAGCTCGGCCATCACCGGCGTCACCCGGATGGCCGAGACCGGAGGGATGACGCCGGAAATGCTCCGGGGCTTTGGCGAGCAAGGCTTGGCCGAAGGCACCGGCGCCGAAATGTCAGCCTTCCTCAACCCCGCGATCTGCGGCGATATCAACGAGATCGCGGAGATCAGCGCCGAGCTCTCTCCCGACCAGATGGGCCGCTTCTTCGGCGCCTTCGGATCGCTCATCGACAATGTCCTCCGGGCCCTGCCGCCAGGCCTCCTCGCGCCCGGCGGGATTCCGATTCCGCCCCCGCCTCCCGGCGCACGGCCGGCCTCCTATCACCTGCTTCGCACCGAGCCGACGTCCGCCCCGGCGGCGCCCTCAACCCCACCCCGCCCCTTTGTCTGCCGGACCGGAGAATGAGCGAGCATCGCGACTATGTCCTGCCGCAGGAGCTGGTCGACCTCGCCCGCCGGGTCGTTGAGGAGAATCGCGCGGCCGGGCGGAAGGTGGCGACGGCGGAGAGCTGCACGGGCGGATTGGTCGCGGCGGCGCTGACCGAGATCGCCGGCAGCTCCGACGTCGTCGAGACCGGCCTGATCACTTATTCCAATGAGGCGAAGTGCCGATTGCTCGGCGTCTCGATGGACGTGATCGAGACCTTCGGCTCGGTCTCCGTCGCGGTGGCCTGGGCGATGGCGCAGGGCGCGCTTCGGGCCAGCGACGCCGACGTGGCGGTGGCGTTGACCGGCATTGCCGGCCCGGCCGGCGGCTCGGACAGGAAGCCGGTCGGCACCGTCGTCTTCGCGCGGGCGGAGCGCGACGCAGACCCCAAGGACATCGTCGCCGACACGCAATGCTTCGGCGACCTCGGCCGCGGGGGCGTCAGGCTTCAGGCCGCGCTGTGCGCGCTGGAGCTGCTGCTGCCCGACTCCCCGGCGCCGTAGAGCACGGCCGCCCTCTCCTCGAAGGCATTGATCATCCGCCGCAGCGCCCGGTCGAACATCTGGCCGGCCAGCGCCTCGAAGATGCGGTTGCGGAAGGCGAAGTCGACGCAGAAATCCACTTCGGTCCCGCCCGGCACGGCGCGGAACTTCCAGTGATTGTGCAGATGTTTGAGCGGCCCATCGACATAGTCGATCTCGATCCGGTCTGGCCGCTGCTTCTTCACCCGGGAGGTGAAGGTCTCCTTCAGGGCGCTGAAGCCGACGATGAGGTCGGCCACCATCTCGGTCTCATTGTCCTCACGGATTCGAGTCGCGGCGACCCAGGGCAGGAAGTCCTGATAATGGCCGACATCGGCAACCAGGTCGAACAGCTGCTCCGGCGTGTAGGGCAGGATGCGCTTTTCGGTGTGGCGGGGCATGACGCTCAACCCACTCCGAAGCCGTTCGTCCCGAACGAGGCTTTCACTCGCTCGGCTCCGCTGAGCTCCTGCCCAATTTGGCCTCACGCGCGGCGCGCATCTTCTCGAAATCGTCGCCGGCATGATAGCTGGAGCGGGTCAGCGGGCTGGCCGCGACGAGCAGGAAGCCCTTGGCGCGGGCGATCGCGCCATAGGCGCTGAACGCCTGCGGAGTGACGAACTCCTCGACCGTCGCATGGCGCGGAGTCGGCTGCAGATATTGGCCCATGGTCAGGAAATCGATGTCGGCGGAGCGCATGTCGTCCATCACCTGATGGACCTCAAGGCGCTGCTCGCCGAGCCCGACCATCACGCCGGACTTCGTGAAGATGGACGGATCGTGCCGCTTCACGCTCTCCAGCAGCCGCAGCGAAGCATAATAACGCGCGCCCGGGCGGATGGTCGGGTAGAGGCGCGGCACCGTCTCCAGATTGTGATTGTAGACGTCCGGGCGGGCCTGGATGATCTTCTCGACCGCCGCTTCCGACTTGTTGCGGAAATCGGGGGTCAGGATCTCGATCGTGGTCGAGGGCGTGTTGCGGCGCAGCGCCTCGATCACCTTCACGAACTGGCTGGCGCCGCCGTCCGGGAGATCGTCCCGGTCCACCGAGGTCACGACGATATGGGTCAGGCCGAGCTCGGCCGCGGCGACTGCGACATGCTCCGGCTCGAGCGGATCGACCGCGCGGGGCATGCCTGTCTTCACGTTGCAGAAGGCACAGGCCCGCGTGCAGGTGTCGCCGAGAATCATCACCGTCGCGTGCTTCTTGGTCCAGCACTCGCCGATATTCGGGCAGGCCGCCTCTTCGCAGACCGTGGCGAGGTTCAGCCGGCGCATCAGCTTGCGCGTTTCCATGAAGCCGGCGCTCACCGGCGCCTTGACGCGGATCCAGTCCGGCTTGCGCGGGCGCGGTGCGCTCTGGGGGATGCTGGCGGGGTCGGCTTCGCTCATGGCGCGCAGATAGCGATCCTTGGCCCCACTTGCCACCCCCTGCCCGCGCCCTTAACGCAGCGCCCATGACCCGATTCAGCGACCTCGTCATGGGCTATCACCGGTTCCGCGATCGGGAATGGCAGGAGGAGCGCGCTCGCTGGGCGGAGCTGGCCGAGGGACAGAGCCCCAAGGTGATGGTGATCGCCTGCTCGGACAGCCGCGTGGACCCCGCTGCAATCTTCGATGCGCGGCCCGGCGAGATGTTCGTGGTGAGGAACGTCGCCAATCTCGTGCCGCCCTTTGAGCCGGACCAGAATTATCATGGCGTGTCCGCGGCGCTGGAATTCGCGGTGACCCAGCTGGAGGTGGATGAGCTGGTCGTGCTGGGCCACGGCTTTTGCGGCGGCTGCGCGGCCGCCCTCACCGGCCAGTTCGACGAGGCGGGGCACGGCCAGGGCCATTTCATCGCCCATTGGATCGAGATGCTCGCCGATGCGCGGGAGAAGATCCGGGCCGAGCATAAGGAGCTGGACCGTCAGGCCTTTCTTGAGATGGAGCTGGAGGGCGTGCGCCTCTCGCTCCGCAATCTGATGGGCTTTCCCTGGGTGCTCGACCGGGTGGAGCGCGGCCGGCTGACCTTGCACGGCGCCTATTTCGCCATTGCCGACGGCGTGCTCCACGTCCTCGACGAGGCGACGGGGCAGTTCGCCCCGGCCTGACTCAGCGCCGGGCCGGGCGCCGGGCAGGCGCCACGGGCACCAAGCGGCGCGCGCTGATGATCCGCACCCGCGGCTGCAGCATCTGCCCGCGCATATGCTCCGTCCCTTCCGTCGGCGAGGTCGGCGAATTGAAGATGATGCGGACGACCTCCATCCCCTCGACCACGCGGCCGAACACGGCATAGCCGAGCCCGTCGCCGCTGCCCGATTCCGGCCCGGCGTCCAGATAATGGAGCGGGCTGACCATGATCGTGAAGTCGGCCCGCGCCGTGCCGACCGCGCCGCGCGGCGCCGAGATCGCGCCCTCGACATGGGTGAGCCCGGTCTGCGAGGTCGGCTCGTGCGCGACGCCCGGGTAGAGCAGCCGCCCGTCGGTGACAATGCCGCCCTGGATCAGGCCGATATTCTCGCCGGTCTTCATCGCGCGGTAGATTTGCTGGCCATCATAGCGGCGGGCGTCGACATAGCGCAGGAAGTTGCGGGCGGTGATCGGGGCACGCACCGTGTCGAGCTCGAGCACGATCCGGCCCTTGTCCGTCTCCATGACCACCCGCGGCAGCGGCGCGGCGGGCGTGGCCGCAGGCGGGGTCTGGGCGAAGGCCGGGCCCGCCAGAGCGAGCAAGACGCAAAGCAACCAACGCTTCAACATGGTCAGGCCTCCTTGCCCGCAAGGCTCTTGCGGGCGCCGTAGAGCAGATAGATGACGATCCCCACCACCTGCGCGCCGAGGAACCAGAGCTGGGTCTTCGGCGGCAGGCTGTAGAGCAGATAGAGGCAGCCGAGAATGCCGACGATGCCGACCGGCCAGGCCCAGGGCGTGCGGAACCGGCGCTCGACATCGGGCGCGCGCTTGCGCATCACGAGCATGCAGACGCAGACCGCGATGAAGGCGGTGAGCGTCCCGGCATTGGCGAGCGCCGCGAGATCGGCGAGCGGGATCAGGCCCGCCAGCACCGCGACGACAAGCGCGGTGAAGATGGTGATGCGGATCGGCGAGCCGCGGCCCGTCACCTTGGCGAGGCCCGGCGGGATCAGCCCGTCGCGCGCCATCACGAAGAAGATCCGGCTCTGCCCGTAGAAGAAGGCGAGGATCACCGTCGGCAAGGCGATCACCGCCGAGGCACCGAGAAACTTGGCGGCGCCGACCTGGCCGATCTCGCGCAGGATCAGGGACAAAGGCGCGGGGCTGTTGGCGAACTTTGTGTAGGCCAGCGCGCCGATCGCGGCGGCGGCCACCGCCATATAGATAAGCACGCAGGCGAGCATGGAGCCAATGATGCCGATTTTGAGGTCGCGGCCCGGATCCTTCGTCTCCTCCGCCGCGGTCGCGATCGCGTCGAAGCCGTAGAAGGCGAAGAAAATGATCGCCGCTGCCGCCATGACGCCAATCTGGGTTGGATTGCCGTCCGGCCCGGGCACACTGTGCGCCGGGAAGCCGTTCGGCATGAAGGGCTGGAAATGGCTGCTGTCGAAATAGGGCAAGGTGACCGCCACGAAGACGATCAGGGCGACCACCTTCACCGCGACCAGGACCGCATTCAGCGTCGCACTCTCCCTGATCCCGTAAATGAGCAGGCCGGCCACGACGAAAATGATGAACACCGCCGGCACGTTGACGACCCCGCCCAGTTCGGGTCCGTTGGCGAGCGCCACCGGGATCGCGACTCCCATATCGCCCAGGAATTGGGTGATATAGCCGGACCAGCCCACCGCGACGGCGCTCACCACAAGGCTATATTCGAGGATCAAGGCCCAGCCGACGATCCACGCGATCGCCTCGCCCAACACCACGTAAGTGTAGGTGTAGGCGCTGCCCGAGGCCGGGATCATCGTCGCCATCTCGGCATAGGCCAAGGCCGCGCAGATGCAGATCACCCCGGCGATCGCAAAGGACAGCATGACCGCGGGGCCGGCCTTGGCCGCGCCTACCCCGGTCAAGGTCAGGATGCCGGTGCCGACGATCGCGCCCACCCCGAGCGCGATCAGATGGGGCCAGGACAGGGTCGGCTTCAGCCGGTGATGCTCCGGCATCTCCTCGCGCGGAATGACCGTCTTTTTCGCGTTCCAGGCTGCCACGCTTTCTCTCCCCTTTTTCTGCTTTCTGGGCCGCTTCGGGCGGCGGCTTCAAGCGGGAAAGTTAAAGCGTGGGGAACCTGGCGCCGCAAACAGCGTTAATGCGCCCGCCTGAGGGGGCATTTCCGACCCTGCGAATGCGAAGAAAATGACACCCGATCCGTCCTCCAACAGCCCGGCCGAGGCCTTCGACCCAGGTGAGCAGGCCGCGCGCTGCCGCCGCCTCGCCCGCACGGTCACCGATCAGCGCGCGCTGGACGCGCTGTATGCGATGGCGAGCGAATATGAGGAACGGGCGCGCGGGGCCGAGCGCGCCTGAGATCAGGCGGGTGCCGCCTCGCCTGGCCGCTTTCGCCGCCCGGCCGTCGCGACAAGGTAGATTCCAAGGAGGAGCATCGGCAGGCTCAACGTCTGCCCCATGGTCAGGCCCCAGGACAGATGTTCGAGGCCGGCATCCGGCTGCCGGACAAACTCAATCAGGAAGCGGGCACCGCCGTAGATGACGAGGCCGGTGCCCATGAGCAGGCCGGGCCGATAGCGCGCGTCGGTGCGGAAGAACATGAACCAGAGCACAAGCGCCATCAGCAGCCCCTCGAAGACGGCCTCGTAAAGCTGGCTCGGATGGCGCGGCGCTTGGCCCGCGCCCGGGAAGATCATGCCCCAGGGCAAATCGGTCGGCCGGCCCCACAGCTCGCCATTGGCGAAATTGGCAAGCCGCACCAGGAACAGCCCGAAAGGCGCCGCACAGCCCACATAATCCCCGACCCGCAACAGGCTGAGCTTATGCCTGCGGCAGAACAGCCAGAGCGCGACGATGACGCCCAGAAAGCCGCCATGGAACGACATGCCGCCTTGCCACAGCTTCAGCACTTCGAGCGGGGTCGCCCAGATGCCGGGATTGTAGAAGAGGCACCAGCCGAGCCGGCCGCCCGCGATCACGCCCACGGTTATCCAGACGACGAGCGCATCCACCTGCTTCCCGGTCATCGGCGCGTCGGGTCTCTTCACCAGCTTCAGGACGAACCACCAGCCGATCAGCAGCATCGCCATGTAGCTGAGCGCGTACCAGCGCAGCTGCAGGAAGCCGAGATCGAGCGCGACCGGCGACACGTGCAATTGGTCCCAGCGGATCGCCGACCCGGCAGCCGCCAGCCCGGCCATGCCCATCAGCGGGTCAGCTTGCGGTAGGTCACCCGGTGCGGCCGCTCGGCCTCAGGACCGAGGCGCCGGATCTTGTCTTCCTCATAGGCTTCGAAATTGCCCTCGAACCATTCCACATGGCTGTCGCCCTCGAAGGCGAGAATGTGGGTCGCCAGGCGGTCGAGGAAGAAGCGGTCGTGGCTGATGACCACGGCGCAGCCGGCGAAATTCTCGATCGCCTCCTCCAGCGCGCCGAGCGTTTCGACGTCGAGGTCATTGGTCGGCTCATCGAGCAGCAGCACATTGCCGCCGCGCTTCAGCATCTTGGCGATGTTGACGCGGTTGCGCTCGCCCCCCGAGAGCTTGCCGACATTCTTCTGCTGGTCAGGACCCTTGAAGTTGAATGCGCCGACATAGGCGCGGGTCGACTGATCGTGGCCGTTGACCTTCATATAATCGAGCCCGTCCGAAATCTCCTCCCAGACATTGTTCTTGTCGTTGAGGTGATCGCGGCTCTGATCGACATAGCCGAGATGGACGGTGTGGCCGATGTCGACGGTGCCGCTGTCGGGCTGCTCGACGCCGGTGATGATCTTGAACAGGGTCGACTTGCCGGCGCCGTTCGGGCCGATCACGCCGACGATGCCGCCCGGCGGCAGGGTGAAGGACAGATTGTCGAACAGCAATTTGTCGCCATAGGCCTTCGAGATATTCTCGACCTCGATGACCTTGCCGCCAAGGCGCTCCGGCACCTGGATCACGATCTGCGCCTTGCCCGGGGTGCGGTTTTCCTGGTTCTCCACCAGCTCCTCGAACCGCGCGATACGCGCCTTGGACTTGGTCTGGCGCCCCTTGGCGCCCTGCCGGATCCACTCGAGCTCGTCCTTGATCGCCTTCTGGCGCCCCGATTCCTCGCGGTCTTCCTGTTCGAGGCGTCTGACCTTCTTCTCCAGATAGGTCGAATAATTGCCTTCGTAAGGGAAATATTTCCCGCGATCGAGCTCCAGGATCCAGTCGACGACATTGTCGAGGAAATAGCGGTCGTGGGTGATCATCAGCACCGCGCCCGCATATTCCTTGAGATGGCTCTCCAGCCACTGGACGCTCTCGGCGTCGAGATGGTTGGTCGGCTCGTCGAGGAGCAGGATCGAGGGCTTCTGGATCAGCAGGCGGGTCAGCGCGATGCGGCGCTTCTCGCCGCCGGAGAGATTCTCGACGCTCAGGTCGGACGGCGGGCAGCGCAGCGCCTCCATCGCGAGCTCGAGCTGGCTGTCCAGCGACCAGCCGTCAACGGCGTCGATCTTGGCCTGGAGATCGCCCATCTCCTCCATCAGAGCATCGAAATCGGTGTCGTCCTTAGGGTCGCCCATCTCCGCCGAGATGGCGTTGAAGCGGTCGACCATGTCGGCCACGTCGCGCGCGCCGTCCTTGACGTTCTCGAGCACCGTCTTGGTCGGATCGAGCTGCGGCTCCTGCGGCAGATAGCCGACCGTGATATATTCGCCCGGCCAGGCCTCGCCGGTGAAATCCTTGTCGATCCCCGCCATGATCTTCATCAGAGTCGACTTGCCGGCGCCGTTGGGGCCGACGATGCCGATCTTGGCACCCTGATAGAATTGCAGACTGATGTTGTTCAGCACCGGCTTCGGCGCGCCGGGGAAGGTCTTGGTCATATCCTTCATGACGAAGGCATACTGGGCGGCCATGCGCGCGCTCGCTTTCTGCTTTTGCTCGAATGAGGTGACTGGGGAATCGCGGGTTTCCCTAGTTGGTCGAACCGCGATTGGCAAACCGCCCCGCCGCGGATAAGCGCCGGCCATGCTGTCTCTGCTCCTGTCCGCCTTGGCTCTGCAGCCCACCGATTGCCCCAGCCCCGACGTCAACCTGCCGCCCGCGCTGATGCCGTGGGAGCATAATGTCGCTGTCCCGGGCACCGCTCTCGCCCGCGGCCAGGTCAACGATGCGCCGACCAGTCGCCCGCTGACCCTCGAGATCATGGAGGCAGGCACCTATGCCATCGCTCTCGCCATCGGCGCCTGGATCGAGGTGGCGCGGGACGGGCAGCGCGTGCGATCAGCCGCGCACGGCCACGGCCCGCCCTGCTCCACGATCCGCAAGATCGTCGATTTTCGTTTGGAACCGGGGGCTTATACGGTGACTTTGAGCCGCACCGATCAGCCCTCCACCCGTCTCTTCGTCCTCCGTCGCTGAAAGCTCCCATCATGAAGAAGCTGCTGCTCGTCGCCGCCCTCGCTTTGCCTTCGCTCGCCGCCGCCCAGCCCGCCGCAGACCCCGCCGCAACCTTGCGCGACCAGGCGATGCGCGGCGACACTTTGGCCTGGGAACTGGTCGAGGGCCTCACCACCGAGGTCGGTCCGCGCCAGGCCGGGACCGAGGCCGAGCGCCGTGCGCGCGACTGGGCGGTGCGCCGGCTGACCGAACTCGGCTTCGCCAACGTCCATGTCGAGACATTCGAGATGCCCGTCTGGATGCGCGGCGAGGAGCGGGCCGAGATCATCTCCCCCTTCCCCCAGCCGCTCATCCTGACCGCGCTCGGCAACAGCGCCGCGACTCCGGCCGGCGGGCTGGAGGCCGAAGTGATCGGCTTCCAGAGCGTCGATGAGCTGCGCGCCGCGCCGGATGCGCTGGTCCGGGGCAAGATCGTTTTCATCAACCATGCGATGCGGCCGACCCAGGATGGCTCCGGCTATGGCCAGTTCGGCGCCCCGCGCCGTGCCGGACCGACCCTCGCCAGCCGCAAGGGCGCCGCCGCGATCGTGGTCCGCTCGATCGGCACCGATTATCACCGCAACGGCCATACCGGCGTGCAGGCCTTTGGCGAGGGCGCGCGGCCCATCCCCGCCGCCGCGCTCACCATCCCCGACGCGGAGCAATTGCAGCGCATCCTGAGCCGCGCCGGCGACGTGCCGGTGCGGATGCGGCTGACCCTGACCCCGCGCAATATCGGCCGGCGCCAGTCCGGCAATGTCGTCGCCGAAGTGCCGGGCACCGACCCGAGCGCCGGCGTGATCATCATCGGCGGCCACCTGGACAGCTGGGACCTCGGCACCGGCGCGATCGACAATGCGGCTGGCGTGGCGATCACCACCGCCGCGGCGCACCGGATCATGCAGGCAGGCCGGCCGCGGCGGACGATCCGTGTCGTCCTGTTCGGCGCCGAGGAAGTCGGCGGGGGCGGCGGACCGACCCATTTCCGGGTGAACAGCCCCGCCGGCAACGCGGTCATGGTCGGGGAATCGGATTTCGGAGCGGACCGGGTCTGGCGCGTCGAGTTCAACTTTGCCCAGGGCAATGCCGCGCTCGCCGACCGGATCGCGGCGCTGCTGGCGCCGCTCGGCATCACGCGCGGGGGTGACCCCGCCAATGCCGGCGCCGATCTCAACGAATGGGTCAGGGCCGGGACCGCGGCGGTCGACCTCAACCAGGACGGCACCCGCTATTTCGACTATCATCACACGCCCGACGACACGCTCGACAAGATCGATCCCGCGCAGCTGCGGCAGAATGTCGCGGCCTGGACGGCGGTGCTCTCCGTGCTCGCCAACGCGCCGGAGCGGATCGAGGGGATCGCGCCGACGCCGCGCCCGGCGCGATAGCTTGACCTTTGGGCGGCGCCGATGAAGAAGCGGCGGCGTCGGGGGCGACAAGAGAGGCTCCGTGTCGTGACTCGACCAAGCACCGCTTTGTCTGTCGCTTTGGCCCTCGGCCTATGCCAGTCGCCCGCTGTCGCGCAGCCGGCGCCGGCGCCGGGCGGCGATGCCCGGCGCGCCGGCTTCCTCCCCAAATTCCCGCGTTACGTGACCTGGCCACAGGCGCAGCGCCTCGCGCCGGGCGGCGCCTATCAGCTCTGCGTCATCGGCCGGGACCCGTTCGGCCGGGCGCTCGAGGCAGCCGCGGCCGGCGAGCAGATCGATGGCCATGGGGTCGCCGTGCGGCGGCTGCCCGGAAGTGACGGCGCGGGTGGCTGCCATCTCGCTTATGTGCGCGGCGCCGATGCGGTGGAGACAGACCGGCTGCTGCTCGCGCTCCGGAGCCTGCCCGTGCTCACCATCACCGATGCGGAGAGCGGGTCCCAGCGCGGCATGATCCATCTCGCCACCATCTCCGGCCGCACCCGCTTCTTCATCAACGAGGCGGAGGCTGCGCGGCTGGGGCTGACGATCAGCTCGCGGCTGCTGGCCCTCGCCGCGGGCGTGACCCCGAGGCGCCGATGAAGGCCATGTCCTTCTTCACCCGGTGGGACAGCAATGCGCCGGTCATCGTCGGCCTGATCGTCCTGCTGCTGCTGCTCGCGGGGATCGGGGTGATCGTGCAGAGCGAGGCCGCCTATCGCGCCCTGCAGCGCCAGGAAACCGAGGTGCAGGCGCAGATCCTGGCCGCCAGCTCGGTGGCCGCGCTGGATTTCGACGACGCCGCCGCGGCCCGCGACTCGATCCGCGCCGTCCAGGTGAACCGGCAGGTGCGCAGCATCGGCATCTACAATGAGCAGGGCCGGCTCGTCGCCGGCTATGGCCGCGACGGGCCCGGCCCGCCCGGGCAACTGGCGGACCGCCTGCCCCCGCCCGACAGCGCGGTTGCCGCCGAGGCGCCGGTGGTCAGCCGCGGCGAGCGGATCGGCACGATCCTGCTCACCACCGACCCGGAGCCCGTGTCTCGCCGGCTGAGCCGCTACGTTCTCGTCGCCGTGCTGGTGGTGATGGCGGCCTTGGCCGTGGCCGTGCTCGGCTTCATGCAGGGCGCGGTCCGGCGGGCGAACCGGGAGCTGGAGAAACGCGCCGATGCGCTGGCCGACAGCAATCAGCAGCTGCAGATCCAGGTCAATGAGCGGAACAAGGCCGAGGAGCAGCTCCGGCAGTCGCAGAAGATGCAGGCATTGGGCCATCTTACCGGTGGAATTGCGCATGATTTCAACAATCTGCTGACCGTTATTCAGGGTTCGTCCGATATGCTGCGGCGGCCGGGGCTGAGCGAGGAGAAGCGCATCCGTTATGCCGAGGCGGTGGTGCAGGCGGCGAGCCGGGCGGCCGCCTTGACCGGCCAGCTGCTCGCCTTCGCCCGGCGCCAGCCGCTTCGGCCCGAGGCGATCGACGTCAACGCCCTGATCCGCGGCATGACCGACCTGCTGGACCGCACCCTCGGGGAGCGGATCGCGGTGTCCACCGCTTTGGCCGGCACGGCCTGCATGGTCGAGGCGGACCGCACCCAGCTGGAATCCGCCTTGCTGAACATCGCCGTCAATGCGCGCGACGCCATGCCCGACGGCGGCACCCTGGACATCCGCACCGCACTGGCGGCCGACGCCGAGGGCGGCGAGATGGTCGCGCTCTCGGTCAGCGACAGCGGCACCGGCATGGATCCGGAAACGCTGCAGCGCGCCTTCGAGCCCTTCTTCACCACCAAGGCGGCGGGCCGGGGCACCGGCCTGGGGCTCAGCCAGGTCTATGGCTTCGCCAGCCAGTCCGGCGGCGACGTCCAGATCCGCTCTGCTCCCGGCGAGGGGACGACGATCACCCTCCTCTTGCCGCGGCGTGAGGCGGGGGAAGAGGCTGAGGAGGTCAGAACGGCTGTCCGGCGCTCCGGGCGGACGGGCCGGATCCTGCTGGTCGAAGACAATGACGAGGTGGGCGAGTTTGCCGAGCAATTGCTCGACGAATTCGGTCATGACGTCACCCGCGTCCGCTCCGGCGAGGAGGCGCTCGCGCAGGCGGAAGGCGGGTCGTTCGACCTTGTTTTCACGGACGTGGTGATGCCCGGGATGAGCGGCCTCGAACTGGCCGACCGCCTCGCCGAGGTCCGGCCGGGCCTGCCGGTCATCCTCACCACCGGCTATAGCGACGAGATCGCCGCCTCCGGTGCGGGCGGACGGCCGGTGATCCTGAAGCCCTACCGGCCCGAGGCCCTGGCCTCAGCGATCGAGCAGGCGCTGGGCGAGGTGCAGGCCTAGCCTTGCAGGCAAGGCTCGGCTATCGCGCTGCCAGCTTCGGGACGGGCCTGTAGCTCAACGGTAGAGCCGGCCGCTCATAACGGCTTGGTTGCAGGTTCGAATCCTGCCGGGCCCACCAGAGGCGGTGAACGGGTCGGGGAGTAGCGCAGCCTGGTAGCGCATCTGCTTTGGGAGCAGAGGGTCGCAGGTTCGAATCCTGTCTCCCCGACCATTTTTCAGGCGGAGCCCTCGCTGACCGCGGGAGGCGCCTCGCCCGCTTCCGCCGGCAGGGTGAGGATGAAGCCGTCCGGCGCGACGTCGAGCGTGCCGCCGACCGCGTCGGCGAGGTTGCGGACCAGACGCAGCGCGAAGCCGAGGCCGAGCGCGGGCGCGCCGGGCCAGTCGCCGTCCGGGCTGTAACCGGGGTCCAGCAATTCGGATTCGGAAAGGCCGGCAATCGCGCGCGGGCGGCCGATCGCCAGTTGCAGCGCGGGGGCGCCGGCGTCGAGCCCGAGGGTCAGGCCGATCGTCTCGCCCTCCCCGGCCACGCCGATCGTGGCGGCGAGCAGGCGCCCGAACATCCGCTCGAGCGCCCCCGGCTCCACGCGCGCGCGGGGCAGCGACTCCTGGATCCGCATCGCGATAGCGGCGCCGCGCTGCGCGGCGACCCTTTCATAGCTTTCGTGCAGCCGGGCAAGCAGGGCGACGGCGTCGGCCGCGCCTTCCGTCAGCTCGAGCCGCCGCGATTCGATGCGGGCGGCAGTGTCGAGATCGTCGACGGCACCGAGCAGGTTGCGTGCCTGCTCCATGATGGTCGCCGCGCGGCCGCGATAGGGCATGGCGGCCGGCCCTATATATTGACCCTCGATCATCTCGGCGAAACCGAGGATCGCGTTGAGGGGCGTGCGCAGCTCATGGATCAGCTGGCGCAGGGAATCGGCCGGGAACTCCGTGCCGAACACGCCCTGCCCCGCCGCCTCGGCAACACTGCGGGCGACCTCGTCCGGGCGCGGCCGGCGGGCGGTGCCGCGATAGCCCTGGAAAGTGCCGCTGGCGCTGTCGAAGAAGGGAATGCCGGAGATGCGCCAGTCGCCCGCGGCGCCGCCCTCCCCCGCCACGGTGAAGCGGGCGTCGCGGAACGGGCTGCGCTTTTCGAAGCCGCCAGCCGCCTGGCCGTCCACGCCATATTGGCCGGGGCCGGCGATCCAGGCGATGCTCTGGCCGACCAAAGCGCCACGCGGGGCGCCCTCGACCCAGACGAGGACGCCGTCCGTGCCGGTCTCCCAGCGAAAGCCCTGCGCGCTGTCCTCGACCGCCGGGGCCGGCGCCTGCGCGCGGGCCTCGCGGCGCTGGCGATAAGCCTCGATCCGGTCGACCAGCTCGCGAATCTGGGAGTCGCCGCCGGGCTCGGCGGACACGACTGCAGGGGCGGCTTCCACCTGGGCGGTCGCGCTTTCGATCCGGAAATCGCTCGGGCCGAAGGCGCCGAGGGCTGCCGTGACCTCGGCGCCGAGATCGTCGCGGTGGCGGAGCAAGGAGCGCGCCGCAGGCCCAAGCCGCGGAAGCAGCGAAAGCCAAGTCTCGCCGTCGAGCCGGGCGCCGCCGATCAGCGGCGCGGCGATGGAGGGCGCGTCTTCCGCGAAGAAGGCGATCAGGGCGGGGCCGACGGCACGGCCGGCGAGCGAGCGAGCCGACTGGCGGCGGATTTCCGGGTCGATCGCGCCCCGAGTCTCGCGCAGCGCGGCATAGGCCTGGGCCTCAGCCTCGGTCTGCGCTCCCGCGTCGCGCCCGCGCTGCGCGAGCAGATCGACGAGCTGCCGCCACCGCGCGGCCAGCCGGTCGGGCCGGTCGGCGGCCTGGGCCAGCACGGTCGCAATCATGTCGTCGAAGCGCATGCGCACGGCCTAACCCGCGGGCAGGCCGTGCGGAAGCGCCTAATTGGACGCGCCTCAAATCGGGACGCGTCAGCCCTTGGGGATCAAGACCGGGGCGTGGACAGCCAGAGGAGCCAATATTGGGCAAGCTCCTGCCGGTTGCCGGCACCCACGGCGCGCAAGGCGGTCTCCGCCTCCGCCCGCTGCCCGGCGAGGGCGAGCGCCGCGCCGAGCCGCAGATTGGCGATATTCGCGTCAACGCCGCTCTTGGTGCCCGCCGCCCGGTAGAGCGCCGCCGCGTCGGCATATTGGCCGTAGGTGTAATAGATGTCGCCCAGAGCAAGCGCCGCCGAGCCGTCCGAACCGGCAAGGATCCGGGCCCGGTCGGCGGCGAAGCTGGTGCGGTCGTCATTGGCACGCTGGGTCGCGACCGGAAGCCGCTCGCGCGCCGCGGCGGCGTTCGTCCGGATCAGGTTGCGGCTCAGGCCTTCTTCGAGCGCGAACTTCGCCTCGCCGAACAGGCGCGCCTCGTTCGCGACCTGCCAATAGTTCATATAATCGGACTCGCCGCTCATCGCGTTGGCGGCGCGCATCAGCCGGAAGAGGTCCAGCTGCAGCGCATTGTCCGCGCTGGCGATCTGCTGGTAGATCACCATCGCATCGTGCCAGTTGGCCGCGGTCGGCGTGGTGGCCAGATATTCGCGCATCAGCGGAATCGTCTGCGGCAGCCGCGCCTGATAGGCGATCGACATCACGTTGCGGCGCCATTCGACCGGCACCGCCTGGCCGGCGGCCTGCTGCTGCTGGATCGCGCGCTGGTAGATTTGGATCGCGCCCGGCCGGTCGTTCGCGTTCAGGCGAAGCTGGGCAAGGCGCAGGGCCAGGTTCACGTCATTGGGATTGAGCCGGGTCATCTCGGCAATCGCCCGCTCGGCCTTCGCATTGTCATTCATCCGCACCGCGAGATCGAACTGGAGCGAATAGAGGCCGGGCACATCCGCGGGCGCTGCCCAGCCCGAGGCGATCATCTCGTCCAGGCCCTGCGATTCAAGCTGCCGGTTCTGGGTGTTGACGCCGACGAGGCGCCGGATCTGGCCGACCAGATATTTGGCGTCCGCGCTGCGGGCTGCTTCGGTCGCGGCCGGCAAGAGGGTCCCGGCCGTCGCCCAGTCATTGGCCTGGGCCGCGGCAAGCAAAGGCTGGATCGCCACCGCCTCGCGCCGGTTCACGTTCGGCTGGCGCGCCGGCGTCGCCGGCGCGGGCGTCGCCGCGGCCGCAGGTGCCTGCGTCGCCGGGGCCGCCGGCTGCTGGTAGGATTGCGCCCAAGCCGGCGCGGCGGTGCCGAGCAGCAGCGTGATCGCCAGTGCGGCCCTGTAGGTGGTCATCGAAATCTCTCCTGTTCGCACGAAACCGAAAAATGTCAGGCCGGGCGGCGCGCCAGCCAGGTCAGCCAGTAGCCGGCCAGATCAGCGCGTGGTCCGGTCACGAGCCGAAGCGCCGCCTCGGCCTCGGGCCGACGGCCGGCCAGAGCGAGCGCGGCGCCAAGCCGCTGGTTGACCAGATTGGGGTCCTCGCCGCCTTTCTGCAAGGCGAGGCCGTACAGCGCGGCCGCGTCGGCATATTGGCCATAAGCGAAGAAATTGTCCCCGGCCGCCCGGGCGGCGGCGCCGGTGCCTGCCTGGGCGCGGGTCCTGAGGCCCGACAGCGCGGCGCGATCGCGCGCCACGGCGGCGGGAGCGATCCGCGTGGCCAAGGCCGGCGCGACCCGGGCGGTCTCCACCATATTACGCTGCAGGCCCTCGTCGATCACCGCTCGCGCTTCGCCGATCAGCCGCGCGTCGGCAAGCGCCGCGGCAAATTCCATATACTCCCGCTCGCCGGCGAGCAGGCCGGCCGCGCGCATCAGGCGGCGAATGTCGAGATCGAGCACGGGATCGCCGGCCACATCCCGATAGGCGCCCAGGGCATCGCGCCAATTGGCCGGCGTCGGATAGCCGGCGACCAGCTCGCGCCCGAACGCCACGGTCGCGGGGGCGAAGCTCGCATTGCTGATCGGCGGGCGCGTCCCGTCATAGGCAACGGCCAGGCCGCGGAGGTACCAGCTCTCGGGCGAGACCCGCCCGGCCGCCCGGTCGGCCGCGAAGGCGCGCTGAAACAGGCTGACGGCGTTGGTCCGGATGCTGATCGCCGCGGGGCCGCGTGCGCTGGGCAATTGCGAGGAGGTATATTGGGCATAGTCGATCAGCACGGCGCTGTTGTTCGGCTGCTGCTCGACCAGCCGGGCGATTGCCCGGTCCGCGACCGAGGCATCACGGCCGGCAAGGGCGCGGCCGGCAAGATAGGCCATCAGCCCGGGCGCTTCCTCGGGCGTTGCCAGCCCGGTGTCGATCATCGCCTGCGCGCCCTGCGTCTGCATGGCATTGTCGTTGCGCTGGCGGCCGATCTGGAAGGTATAGTGAGCGACCGCATAACGGGCAGACGGGGTCTGCGCCCGCGCCCGCGCCGCCGACAGAGCGGCATCCTGCGCCGCCCGGTCGAGGCCATTGGCGGCGGTCTGCAGGGCGGCGATCACGTCGCGCTCCTCGCGGTTCAGGTTGAGCGAACGGGGGGTCTGCGCATCGGCCGCGGCCAGGGAGAAACCTCCGGTGACCAGCAGGGCGGCTGTCAGCGCCGTCAGAGCTTTCATCGGGAAGCCTCCTGTCACAAATGCCGAACCTGGCGAATCCACCCTGAACCGGCAATCGGGCCGTGGCTTCTAACGCTTCTGAGGACCGCTTTCTAGGGCCGTGCCAATGAACCGTCGTTGAACTGAGGCGGCGCGTGAATATATCTGAAAAGAGGCGCTTTTCCCTGCATTTCCCCTGATTCTCCTCGCGCGCGCGTACGTACGCGGGCGCGCGGGGTGGTCAGGGCCTCCGCCATGGTCTAGGGTCCCGCTTCGCCAGCGCTGTTGCGCCTATTCTCACAGACAACAACCAGGAAAATC